>JAABUN010007208.1_pt1 | contig 12187 bp, 10 predicted proteins | sample 5559311 | NCBI WGS metagenome assembly JAABUN01 (sample SAMN10711877, study PRJNA513370) | rock metagenome | isolation source: Antarctica rocks | place: Antarctica: Victoria Land, Siegfried Peak sud | reverse complement strand
GCCCGTGATTCCTGCCCGCCTGACGAATCACGGGCTGAGAGCACCGCGCCACAGGGAATGCCACCGATGCTGCCAACGAAGCGGTATGTATGACCGCAAGGCTTACGGCAGTGTGGCGAGTTTCCAGTCGTCGCCCTCGCGCACGAGCTGGATGATCTTCGGGTCGGTGACGCCGCCGATGTACTGCACTGTGCCGTCCACTGTGGCACCGGAAACGCCGTTGTAGGAGCGGATGGAGACATTTCTCGCCTCGAAACGGTCGAGCGTGCCGTTCGCCTGCTCGCGCCGTAGCCATGTGCGTTCGAGGTCGGCGGGGCTATTTGCGGCACGCAACGACGCCGACAGTTGATCGTGCGCCGTCTGCCAGTCGTGCGTCTTGAGGGCGACGAAGTAGTCCACCGTGGCGTCACGCGGCGGGCCGATCCCCTCGTTGAACAGTCGCACCGCCCCGGTGATGGCGTACGCCATGAAAGCCACCACGAGCAACACCACACCGACGATCAGCCAGCGGCGTACGGGATCGGGCTTGCGTTCCGGGGCGGGCGTGAGGTTCGGCGGCGGAGGCGCGTACCAGTATCCGGCGGGGTAGCCGAGGGGCATCTGCGGGCGATACCCTTCCGGTGGGCGAGACGGCGGCGGTTGCTGCGACGGCGGGACGGACGGCGGTTGCATCGGTTGCCCCTCCCTTTGCGGCGGTAATCCTCTTGTGGGTGCAACGGTAGGCGCAACAATGCAATCTAATCACGTTTCAGCAAGCGAAGCCGAATCTCGCCCCGCCCGCTGTGCGGATGCACGAAAGGCACGTCAAAATCCCGTGCGCGTCACGAAGTGACACTACGGTACGTTCAGTACAATTGCAAGGGGCGCAAGAACGCGACCGAGAGATGTCGCACGGTACCGACTAGGGAAGGGGAAACGGTCATGGATGCGGAATACGTGGTGCGCCAGACGCGGGGAAGCCTGAACACGCCGCTCGTGTTGGAAGCGGGCGAAGGGCGCACAGTGACGGTACCTGTGATGGTACTCCGCGCCGTGCGCACGCACTTTCCCACGCCGGAGGCCCAGTATCTCGCGCTCATGGCGGTCGCTTGCCGCGCCGTGCTCGCGCATCCGGACGCCGCTGCCGTGATGAGCAGGGTGTACCGCGCCCGCCTGAGCGATGTGCGCCACGTCGCGGACGCCTTCGCCACCGCCCGCGAGAGCGGCATCTACACGTAGTCGGCGGTCGGCGTCTGGTAGTCGGCAGTGACATGCGGGAGCATCGTATTCTTGAATCTCGCATGTCACTGCCGACTGCCGACTGCCGATGGGACGTACGCAGTTGCGGTGGTGTGACCGTGCTTTGCCGTCGTCTCTCGACTCGCCGTGGTTCTCCCCCTCTCCACGCCCGTGGAGAGGGGGGAGGGCAGGTGCGGGTGCGGGTGCCCTCCGGGCGGCATGGGCGGGAAAGTGCTTCGGCGTCACTAGCGACCGCCGACTACCGACTGCCGAGGTAGTCCGGCACGATCTCCGTTTCGGTCGCGCCGCCGTCGCCCCGCCCCACGCGGTAGGCATGGGCGTCCGGGCGGCTGCCGACGACGCGGCGCAACGCGGTGCCGACGAAGTGCAGCCCCACGCCGTCGTCAGCGGCGAGGCCGGGGAGCATCAGCCCCGCGCCGATCATGCGCCGGTAGTACGGGCGGCGTTCGGGTTCGCTGTCGTAGTGCGGGCTGTTGCTCCCCGCGAGGAAACCGAGGCATTCGAGGGCCGTCAGCCGCCCCGGCACGGAGTCGGTCGTCCCCTGCGCGAACCAGCAGATGCTCCCGGCACTCTGCCCCGCCAGCACCGTTCCCCGCTCCCACGCGGCGCGAACGAGATGGTCTATCCCCCACGCCCGCCACAAGGCCAGCATGTTCTTCGTGTTGCCGCCGCCGACCCAGAGCACGTCCTGTTGCAGCAGCACGCTCGCGGGGTCGTCGGTGGAGGGGTTCGGGATGAGCGACAGGTGTGTCGGTTCCGCGCCCAAGTCGCGGAATGTGTCCAACGCCTGCTCGCGGTTATCGGCGCGGTCGCCGCTCGCGGTGCCGATGTAGCAGACGCGGGGCCGCGTCGCGCTCGCCAGCGACAGCACGTATCTCGGCAAGAGCAACCCCTCGTCCAGCGACAACCCCGCGCCGCCGATTGCCACGATCTGCCGCCGCTCCTCGCCCTCGCGCATATTTCGTCTCCCGTAATATTTTGTGATGTGCGCTGCCTCTTGTCGCCGTCGCGGTACCTATGCTACACTACGCGGCATCAGGCAACATGCCAGACATGCGGGTGTGATGATTTCGCGGTGCGCGGCGGCGCGGTGCGTGCGGCATCCTCGCCATCGAGGGAACGATGCGCCGACATGGAAGGAATGTGTTCATGGCACGGTTCAACTCTCGGTTCGTTCTCGCATCGTCTCGCGCCCTCGTGCCGTTTCTCGTGCTGACGCTGCTCGCCGCGTGCGGCGGGGCGGCGGCGACCACGGCTCCGGGGACATCCGCACCCGCGACCGCCGCGAGTGCCGCCACGGCGCGGCCTGCCGGTACGACCGTCGCGGCGACCACGGGTGCGCCCGCCGCTGCCGCCACAACGGTAAGCATGGCTGCCGCGTCGCCCGCAGCGGCGGGGAGTGCCGCCGCCGGGATGGCGGCGGGTGGCGCGATGAGTGCCGGGATGCCGATGGGGCAGGGTGCCTGCACGCCGGAAGCAGCGAACAAGATGCGACCGACCGGCAAGACGCGCCTCGTCATCGGCACGGGCGGCACGGGCGGCGTGTTCTTCCCCTACGGCGGTGGCCTTGCCCGCGTTATCACCGCGAAATTGCCGAACACCGAGGTCACGGCGGAGGTCACGGGCGGTTCCGTGGATAACCTGAACCTCATCCGCGACAACACCGACTACATCGGCATGACGACCACCGACTCCGCCCTTGACGCCGCCACGGGGCAGAGCGTCTATAAGGACAAGGGGCCGGTCGCCGCCTGCACCATCGCCGTGCTCTACCAGAGCTTCATCCATGTCGTTGCCCTCGACGGCACCGGCATCAACACCGTGGCCGACCTGAAGGGCAAGCGCGTCTCCGTCGGCTCCCCCGGCAGCAGCACCGAGATCGCCGCCGAGCGCATCATGGAGGCGGCGGGCCTCAGTTCCCGCACCGACATCAAGCGCGACACCCTGAGCGTGGCGGAATCCGCCGGGGCGATGAAGGACAAGAAGATTGACGCCTTCTTCTGGATCGGCGGCTTGCCCACCGCCGCCGTCACCGACCTCGTGAAGACCCCCGGCATCAAGGTGAAGTTCCTGCCCACGGCGCAGTACGTCAAGCCGATGAGCGACAAGTACGGCCCCGTGTACGCCAGTTTCTCGCTGCCGAAGGCGACCTACGACGGCATCGCCGAGGACGTGCCGGGGATCGGCATCGGCAACCTGCTCGTGGTCAACGCCAAGATGAACGAGCAGCTCGTGTACGACCTCCTGAAGACGCTGTTCGACAATCAGACCGATGTGCAGGGTATCCACCCGGAGGCCAAGACCTTCAACCTGATGAATGCCACGGTCGGCTCGTCGCTCCCGTTCCACCCCGGCGCGACGCGCTTCTACACCGAGAAGGGCGCGTTGAAGCGGTAACGACGCGGGAATGGTCGCAGCGGTCGGGCGAGGATGCCCGACCGCTGTTCGCGTGTGTACGAATCGGGTACACAGGTTGGTGGAGGGTGGGCTGATGGATGGTAAGAACCGGATCGGGTCGTGCGCGTTTTCGGGGTAGGATGGTGCGCTCGGCCCGTCATCCCCGAACGACGGGCTAAGCGTACCATCCTACCAGTACCCGATCTCGTTGTTGCGGTTCACCGACCCATTCCACCACTAAGGGCGGATGACACCGTGCAGGTTCACGAATTTGCCTTCACGGAGGTTTTTGGCGGTTTTGAGGAGATGCAGGGAAGGACGCACCGATGACCACACCACCACGCGAGCGCACGCGCCCCGCCGCCACGCCTGCCGACCACTCGGCAAATGGCACGAACGGCACGAACGGCACGAATGGCAACGCCGACCTGCCCCTGAGCGAGAACGCGCCGGGGGTGGCGGAGGCCGTGGCGATCAACGCCGAGATCAGCGACGAGAAGGCGCGGCAGATCACCGAGGAGTTCGAGAGCGAGTCGCCCACGCGGAGCATGACCGGGGCGTGGCGGATCGCGGCGGGCGTGCTCTCGGCGGCTCTGGCAATCTACGCCCTCTACTGGACGCAGTACAACATCACCACGCAACTCTATCGCTCCAGCTTCCTGATGCTCACGCTGGTTCTCAGTTTCCTCTTGTACCCAATGTACCGGGCCGTCTCCAATCGCTCCATGCGCTTCGGGCTGCCGCTGCTGCTGCTCGGCGTGGTCGCGCTCTGGCTGGTCGGCAGCGAGGGCATCCGGGCGAATGTCACCGTTGTGGACTATGCCTGCGTGCTGGCCCTGCTGATCGTCGCCGCCGCTATCGCCATCGCACCCCTCGCGCTTGCCCGTGGTGGTGACCGCGACCGCGACCGCGAACGTGCGGCGATACGGAGCGAGCGGCTCTATGACCTCGCCCTCGCCGTGGTCGGGGCCATCGGCCTGTGGGTGGCGGGCCATCTGGCATTGGAAGCGACCCTGCGCGACTCCGTGGGGCTGGAGGGGCAGACGGGCCGTTCCGTCGCCCTCGTCGTGGCCCTCGCGGCCTCGGCGGGGCTGTTCGCGCTGTTCGTCCGCAACCGGGGCAAGGACAGCGTCAAGGCCCACGATGTGCAACTGACGCTGATGGTGATCGCCAGCCTCGGCTATCTCGCCCTGAATTACGAGAGTGCGTTGCAGCGCGTCACACGCCCCACGGTGGTGGAGGTCGCCCTCGGTGCCTTCGTGATCGTGCTCGCGTTGGAGGCGACGCGGCGCACGAGCGGCTGGGCGTTGCCGATCACGGCGGCCCTGTTCCTCGTCTATGCCCGCCTCGGCCCGGTCGTGCCGGAGCCATTCGACCACCGGGGCTACACGCCGGAGCGCATCATCGGGCAGAATTACCTGACGTTGGAGGGCATCTTCGGCGTGCCGCTCGATGTGGCGGCGACCTACATCGTGCTGTTCACGATCTACGGGGCGATCCTCGAATACAGCGGGGCCGGGAAGTTCTTCCTCGACTGGTCGTTCGCGGCCCTCGGCAAGTCGCGCAGCGGCACGGGGCCGGGGCGCACCGTCACCGCCGCCGGGTTTCTGCTCGGCACCGTTTCCGGTTCCGGCGTGGCGACCACGGTGACGCTCGGTTCGCTCGCGTGGCCGATGCTCCGCCGCGCCGGGTACAAGCCCGACATCGCCGGGGGTCTCTTGTCGGCGGCGGGTATCGGGGCGACGCTCTCGCCGCCGACGCTCGGTGCCGCCGCCTTCATTATCGCGGAGTACCTGAAAGTTTCGTACCTGCAAGTCCTCGTCTACGCCACGATCCCGACGCTGCTCTACTACCTCTCGTGCCTCCTGATGATGGAGGCGGACGCCCGCCGGATGCGCACGCGGGCCGTGACGGTGCAGACCGAGCCGATCTGGGAACTGACGAAGCGGTACGGCTATCATTTCTCGTCGCTGTTCGCCATCGTGATCTTCCTCGGCATCGGCATGACGCCGTTCCTCGCGGTCTTCTGGAGCATCGTCATCGCCTTCGCGCTCAGTTTCATCCGCCCGGAGACGCGGCTCACGTCGCTCGGTGCGCTCGCCGTGGGCGCGGTCGTGGCACTGTTCCTCTTTCTCGCCACCGGGATGCGCGACAGCGAGGCGGTGTTCTGGGCGATGATGATCGCGGCGGGCATCGCCGCCCTGCTCGTGGCCGTCCGGCGCGTCACGGGGCGCGAGATCGGCGGCAGCGCGGGGCAATTCTTCGGCACGAACAGCCGTTTCCTGCAAGCCCTCGAATCGGGCGGGCGTGGCGTGCTCTCGGTGGCGGCGGCGACCGCCACGGCGGGCGTGATCGTCTCGGTGGTCACGCTCACGGGCTTGGGGCTGAAAATCTCCGGGCTGATCGTGGACCTGTCGGGCGGCGTGCTGTTCTTCACGGTGCTGCTCGCCGCCATCGCGGTGTGGGTGCTTGGCCTCGCGGTGCCGGTCACGGCCTCGTACATTATCGCCGCCGTGATGATCGTGCCGGCCCTGACCTCGCTCGGCGTTCCCGCCCCCGCCGCACACATGTTCATCTTCTACTACGCGGTGCTGGCGGATGTGTCGCCGCCCACGGCCCTTGCGCCCTTCGCGGCGGCGGCGATCACGGGCGGTAGCCCCTTCCGCACCACGATGATCGCGTGGAAGTACTGCCTGCCCGCCTTCCTCGTGCCGTTCATGTTCACGCTCTCGCCCGAAGGGGTGAGCCTGCTGCTGATCGGCGACCCACTCACCATCGCGGTGACATTCGTCACGGGCTGCATCGCCATCGCGGCCCTCGCCGTGACCTGCGGCGGCTACCTGTTGCGGGAGGCGAATGCCGTCGAGCGCGTGCTCGCCTGCGTCGGTGGCCTGCTGCTGCTCTACGCCGACATCCGCACCGACATCGCGGGCCTCGTGGTCCTCGCCGCCGTTGTGACCATGCACGTCCTCCGCACGCGGGGTATGCGGGATACCCCGGACACCCCCGCGCTTGGCGGGGCGGACTAAATCTGACGTTGCCGCATCTGGCACCGGAGGGGCGTAGACTGTGCGCCCCTCCGGTGTTCGCTCGATCAGGCGTGAAGTGCGACGAGGGCGGCAAACCCCGCTTCCCGGCTCGTGGTGGCCCGGTAGCCGAGGTCGCGGCGGGCCTTGTCGTCGCGTATCGGAAGCGGGCCGAGCAGCACGACGCCTTCGACTGTCAGGGCCGGACTGCCGGGGCAGCGTGCGATTCGCCATACCCCTTCGAGTACAGCTGCGATGTGTAGAGTCGCGTCAAGGGGGACGCGACTCACCTATTCCCTTCGGTTGTTTCGCTCAACCAGACCCGTGCCACCGCCTCGCGCACGAGGTCGCTTACCGTGACATCGCGCTCCCGCGCCAGTGCCAGCAGGCGGGTGAGATCGGCGGCGGGCAGGGTCAGCACGAGGCGCAGGTTCGCGTCTGTCGCGTCCTTCGTCTCCGCCGGTGCCTCGTCGGTGAGGCGGTCGGTTGGGGCAACGGATGGTTCCGCCTCGGCATGAGCGAGGGCGGTCATAATGCGCTCGGTGGACAGGTCGAGGCGTCGCAGCGCGAGGGCGGCACCGTCGTCGGCCTGAAGCAGGGCGCGGAGCAGGTGTGCGGTGCCGACGAAGGTACTCCCCTCGGCCTCGGCGTCGTCCACGGCGCGGCGCAACGTCCCTTTCGTGTGCGCGTCGAGCGTGCGGGCGGGGAGCGTGATCGTGCCGAGATGTACGGCAGGCGCGTCCGTCTCCACCGAGGCCCGCGCCGCCGCGAGCGTCAGGCCGAGGCCGCGCAACGCCCGCCCCGCTGCCCCGTCCGGCTCCCCCACGAGGCCGAGCAGCAGATGCGCCGTGCCGATGCGCGTGTGTTCCAGCCGCGTCGCTTCGCCGTGCGCGAAGGAGAGCGCGGCGCGGGCGTGCGCCGTGAAGCGGTCGAAAGGGGTCGGAGCGGTCGGGTCGGTCGGCGGGTTGATCGGTGAGGCGGGGGCCGTCATGTTGCGCTCCTCTCGCACGTTCGATTCGTACACCTCTCTATCGTGCAGCGATTCGATTGTTTGTGCGACACGCGCTGTCGCGCAATTCAGGGCGTATTCATTGTCGTGGCAGACGGTGCGGTGCGGAAATGCGCCCACCCCACCGGCCCCCCTCCCCTGCGGGGGAGGGGGGAGAACTGCTGCGAGATCGTGGCGTATCGGGAACGCCCGGTACTCGCCGTGGTTCTCCCCCTTCCCCTCACCAGAACGCATACGCCCTGTCGCGCAATTACATAATGTTGCTCAAACGCGGGGAATCGTGGTATCGTGCGGCGGGTTTCGGGGGGAACGGTTACACGCGGGGGAGAGTGCGATGCGGAGCGGACGACGGGTGCGGATGCTGACGGTGCTGCTGCTGATCGGCTTCGCCTTTCCCCTCTGGCACCCCGCCGAGGCTGCCCCCGACCGCGAGACCCAGAAGGTCGCCGCCCTCGCTCGCGTCAATCAGTGGCGGGCGGCAATCGGTGTCCCCCCGATGGCTCGTCACCCCGCCCTCGAAGCGGCGGCGCAGTCCCACGCCGAGTACAACGCCCGTAACCCCGGTCACATGCACAACGAGACGCCGGGGAAACCGGGCTTCACGGGCGCGACGATGAGCGACCGCACGAAGGCGGCGGGCTATCCCGGCAACAGCGTTAACGAGAATATGGGCGCGTACGGCGACATGCAGAAGTCGCTCGACTGGTTCATCGGCACGATCAACCACCGCCTGCCGCTCATTGATCCGCGCTATATCCACGTCGGCTTCGGCATCGCCAACGGCATGGAGATCATCAACATGGGCGCACCTGCATGGAGCGAGACGAGCGATCCGACGTGGGAGCAGTGGCCCCCGGCGGACGCGACGGGCATCGCCACGAGCTTTTCGGGCGAGACCCCCGACGCCTTCAGCGGCGCGAGGTACCCCGTCGGTGGGCCGGTCACGCTCAAGTACCTCGGTGCCGGGGGCGTGCAGTTCACGGGGGCCACCGTGACCGCGAACGGCGCGACCGTGCCGAGCGTCGCCATCACCGGGAGCGGCTGGATCACGAAGAACACCTACATCGTCGCCACCACCAGCCCGATGCAACCCGGCACCGACTACCGTGTCGCGCTCACCGGCACCGCGAATGGGGCCGCATTCACACGGGCATGGGGCTTTCGCACGGTCACAAAGGGTGAGCCGGAGAACGCCGTCGCGGGCGCGGGTGCGGTAGCGGGCGGGAAAACGGTCGCTGCCGCGCCCACGAACGCGACACCTGCCGCAACGACCGTCCCGACCGCCACCGCCACCGCCGCGTCGACAAAATCGCCCGTTGTCCCCGCCGCCAAGTACACCGCACGGGCGATGCCGGTCTTCCCCGCCGCGCCCGCTGCGCCCCGTGGCGGCTTCGCATTGCCGGGGGGCATGACCGGGATGACGGGTCCGATGGGCATCGTCGGCACCACATGGGCCGCGAACGACGGTGCCGTAGCGACGGGTAGCGTCACGCGGTCGTGGCTGTTCGGGCCGGATGCCGTGACCACGCGCACGGAGTCGTATGCCGAGGCGACGGGCGGCAAGCGCGGTGTGGTCTACTTCGACAAGGCCCGCATGGAGGTCGGCAACGGCGGGGCCACGGTCACGAATGGCCTCCTCGTGGTGGAGATGACGAGCGGGCAGGTGCAGATGGGCGACAAGACATTCCGCGCCGCGCAACCCGCCGCGATCCCCATCGCGGGCGACGCGGCGGGCAACGCCGAGTGTCCGACCTACGCCACGCTCGCCGCCCTCGCCAATTACGGCGGCAACGGTCGCCGCGCCGCCGACCGTACCGGGCAACCCGTTGTCGCCACGCTCGACGCGAAGGGGGCGGTGGCGGACGATCCCGCCCGCGCCGGTCTCGCCGCCGCCCGGTGGTACGAGCCGACGCTCGGACACAACGTGCCGGATGTGTTCTACGGCTGGCTCGGTTCGCTGCCGGAGCGATGGCAAACGCTCGTCGGGCTGCCGATCACCGAGCCGTACTGGACGACCACGCGGGTGGATGGCAAACTGCGTCCCGTGCTCATGCAAGCATTCGAGCGGCGCGTCCTCACCTATACCCCGGACAACCCCGCCGCGTGGCAGGTCGAGATGGGCAACGTGGGGGCGCACTATCTGCGTTGGCGGGAAAATCAGTAGCCGAGTGGCTGAGTCGCTACGGGGTTACGTGAATGTGGGATGGGCTTCGTCCCTACGTGGCGACTCAGCAACTCAGTTATATAGGTGCTTAGGAACTACCCCAATGACTTCCCGAATGCGCCCCGAATTGCTGCCGCGTCGCTTGCGCGATACCAGTGCCATCGAGAACCGCTTGTCGCGGGTACGCTGGCTGTTTTTCGATGTCGGCTCGGTGCTGATGGACGAAACGCTCGCCGACGAGCAGACGCGCAAGCAGATCGTGCGCCTTCTGGCACTGCGCGGCGTGCGCGTGCCGGTCGCGGCGGTGCGCTCGGCGTGGGACGCGGCGGTGTCGTCGTACGACACGCATATCGTGCGCGGCGTCCTCCGGCGCATCGTGGACGAGAGCACCGCCGAGGCGATCTACGCCGAACTGCGCACGCTCTCGCGCCCCACGCCCCCCTACAACGAGGCCCGCCCCACGCTCGACGTGTTCGCCAAGCGGTTCGGCGTGGGCGTGATCGCCAACCAGCCCGCGACCGTGAAGCAGTGGGCGCAGATCGCGGGGTTCGCGGACAGTGTGCATCTCTGGCTGCTTTCGGGCGAACTCGGCTTCGGCAAGCCCGACGGTGCAATCTTCCGCGTCGCCCTCGAACGCGCCGCCTGCGACCCGAAGGAGGCAGCGATGATCGGCGACCGACTCGACTACGACATTGCCCCCGCGAGACGCGCCGGGATGCTCGGTATCCGTCTGCGGCGCGGCCCTCATGCCATTCAGGAGCCGCGTGACCGCGACGAGGTTCCCGATCTTACCATTGCCACGCTCACCGCCCTTTGCCGCCGCATCTGCGCCCCGCCCGAAGCATCCCCCGCTCCGGTAGCAGATGCACACGACGGCGCGGCGAACGGCGACTACGCCTCACCCTGACCTGGTCCGCACCGGCACCCCATCGGCGTACGCTTGCAGCACGGGCGCGACGAGTGCCACGAACGTCTCGCCCTCGGCGGTGGCGAGGGATTCGCTCCGCAACACGCCGCGCAGCACCGAGAGGCCCGTGAGGTACGCGGCAATGAGGCCCGCCCGCACCGTCGCGTCCTTGCCGCCAAGCCACGCCGCGAGCGGGCGCACGAACTGCGTGTCCAGTGCCTCGCGCAGCAGCGGCGCGGCGTGCGCGTTCGACGCCGAGCAGAGCATCAGCAGCGGATCGAAGCCGCCCCCCTGCTCCTTGAGGAACAGATACCACGCCAGCCGCTCCCCGAACGTGGCACGGTCGCCCGCAAGTAGATCGCCGATCTCGAAGCCCTCCGCCACCGATGCCGCGAACAGTCCCTCTTTCGAGCCGAAGTAGCGAATCACGAGTGCCGCGTTCACGCCCGCGACGGCGGCAATGTCCCGCACCCCCGCACTCGCATAGCCCATATCGGTGAACGCAACGCGAGCCGCGTCGAGGATTGCCGCCCGTGTCGTCACCGCGTTGCGGGGGCGGCGCGGTCGTTCGTCCTCGTCGTCCATCGTTACCTGTTCCCCCCAGCCGACGCAGCAAGTAAACAGACGTTGACAAACGCGCCCCTGCACGTTATGCTCGTGGAGTAAACGCCCGTTTACTCGTGGTGGAATCATACCGGGTCTTGGCGAAAGGAGCAACAGATGACGAGCGAGAAGCGTGTAGCACTGATTACCGGGGCATCGTCGGGCATTGGGAAGGCGGCGGCGATGGCTTTCGTCCGTGCCGGGTTCGTGACGTACGCCACCGCTCGCCGCCCCGAAACCCTCGCGGCCCTCGAAGCGGCGGGGTGCCACGCCCTGCCCCTCGATGTGACGGACGAGGCGAGCATGGTCGCGGCGGTTCGGGCGGTGGAAGACGCGCACGGGGCGGTGGATATTCTCGTGAACAATGCGGGGTACGGCCTGAACGGGCCGTTAGAGGAATTGCCGATGGACGACGTGCGCCGTCAGTTCGAGACGAACGTGTTCGGGCTACTGCGCATGAGCCAACTCGTGTTGCCGGGGATGCGACAGCACGGTGGTGGGCGCATTATCAACGTCGGTTCGATGGGTGGCGAATTCACCACTCCCGGTGCGGGGGCGTACCACGCGAGCAAGTACGCGGTGGAATCGCTCTCGGACGCCTTGCGGGTGGAGGTGCGCCCGTTCGGGGTGCAGGTTGCGCTCGTGCAGCCGACGGGGGTACACACGGCGTTCGGCGGCAAGGTCGTGGAGACATTGCCGCAAACCGGGAGCGACAGCCCCACGCCTCGCCGTATGAGTCGTCCCGTATCCTTGCACTGAGGGTGGCAACCCGCTATCCTGCTCTAGATTGACATAATCGCACTCGGCGTGTCCGCGCACAGGGGCGCGGTGCATTCGGTCTG
>JAABUN010007207.1_pt1 | contig 12188 bp, 10 predicted proteins | sample 5559311 | NCBI WGS metagenome assembly JAABUN01 (sample SAMN10711877, study PRJNA513370) | rock metagenome | isolation source: Antarctica rocks | place: Antarctica: Victoria Land, Siegfried Peak sud | reverse complement strand
CTTGTCAATCACCACGAACGCCGTCACAATGAAGTCGCCGTCCATGCGCCCCTCCTCTCGCGAACCCGGTGCCTCAGCAACACCATTCTCGACGGGAGCCGCATGGGCGGCAACTAGCAATCAGGGTGGTATTATATCAAGGGGCTATTCCGCCCGGTCCACGACCTTTCTCCCGATCCTCCCCCTATTGTGGCGATACGGTGCCAGCGTCCAACTCTGCTGTTTGTTTTCCTACAGGGCGCGTCAATAGCGAGAACCGGCGAGGATGATGGACAAGCTCTGGACCCCCTGGCGCATGGGGTATATCGGCGGTCCGCGAGACGCGGGCTGCATCTTCTGCGACAAGCCCGCCGCCCACGACGACCGCGCCAACCTCATCCTGCATCGCGGCACCGACGCCTTCGTGATCATGAACCTCTACCCCTACAACAGCGGCCACGTCATGATCGTCCCCTACGCGCACGCCTCGGTCCTGCCGACGCTCCCGCCCGGCGCGCTGACGGAGATGACCGCCTTGCTCCCGTGGGTCACCGCGCTCGTCGAGCGTGTGCTGCGCCCGGCGGGGTTCAATGTGGGCCTGAATATCGGCGAGGTGGCGGGTGCCGGTATCGCCGCGCACCTGCATATGCACGTCGTGCCGCGCTGGCTCGGCGATGCCAATTTCATGCCCCTTCTTGCCAATACCACGGTGATGCCCGAACTCATCCCGGTCACCCAGGCGAAGTTCCTGGCCGAGATGGCGCGCAACCCCTATCCCGCGACCGGGGACACGCCCGGCCTGGCCGAGCAGGCCGGGGGGGTGGTGCTCGACGGGGACGGGCGCGTGGCGATTCGGCGCGCGGAGGCGGGCGATTGGGTGCTGCCGAAGGGCCACATCGAGGCGGGCGAGTCGGCGGCGGCGGCGGCGGTGCGCGAGGTGGCCGAGGAGATGGGCTTGGCAACGCGTATCCTCGATTGGCTCGGCGATGTGCGCCTCCACCATAAGAAGCCGCGCCACATCGGCTATTTCCTGCTGCGTGTCGAGCGTCGTCTCCCCGAGTTCAGCGAACACGAGGGCCGGGATACCTTCCTGTTGGCACCGGACGAGGCCGTGGCGCGTCTTTCTTTCGAGGACGATCGCGCGATCGTCCGTCTGGCGCTCGCGCGTGATGGTGAGATTCGTGCCCGGGAGGATCGCCCCGATGCCTGACCGCACGCGCCGAGTACCCCGACACCGCGCCCTCGGTAGCCTGCTGCTGATCCTGCTACTGCTCGGCGGGAGCGCGCCCGGTGCGGCGGCCCCACAGGCCGCGCGCCAGGGGAGCGGCGAACTCTATCTGGCGCTGGGCGATTCGCTCGGCGTCGGCATCCTCACCAGCGCGCCCGATGCGCGCGGCTACGTCGCGCAGTTCCACGCCCTGCTCGAACAACAGTCCGGTCGCGCCATCACCCTGCGCAATCTCAGCGTCAGCGGCGAGACGGCGCGCACGCTGATCGATAACGGGCAATTGGGGGCGGCGCGGAATGCGCTCGCCGAGGCGCGGCGGAGCGGCTGGCGGGTCAGCCCGATCACGATCGACATCGGCGGCAACGACATGCGGGCGCTCCAGGGCACCGACAACACGGCGCGCGAGGCGGGGCTGGTGGCGTTCCGGGCCGACATCGCGCGCATCTTCGACACGCTGGTCGCGGCGACGACCCAAGGCGGGATCCGCACCAGCGACATCGTCACCATGACCGTCTATAACCCCTACGGCGGCGACCCGCAAGTCGCGCGCTCGGACGCCTGGTGGGTGGCGCGTTTCAACGCCGCCCTCGCCGAGGAAGCGCAAAAGCGCGACATCGCGGTGGCCGATGTCGCCAAGCGTTTCCTCGGGCGCGAGAAAGAGTTGACCTGGATTCCGCTCGACTTCCACGCCAACAATCGGGGGCATGGAGCGATCGCGGCCGAATTCTGGCGGGCGGTGGCCTACGACATGGTCGCGCCGCAACTCGAGATCGTGTCGCCTGGGGGGGGGCAGGTCGCGCGCGCCGTCCCGACGATCAAGGTGCGTGCCAGCGATGCGATCGGCGTTGTCGGCGTCGAGTTGCGGCTGGACGATCGACCGCTCCCCGCGCCGTACTTCTCCCGAGAACTGGGCCTCTGGATCGGCTACTGGGATGCGCGCACCGCTCCTGCGGGCCAGCATCGGCTCGTCGTCAGCGCCGCCGATGCTGCGGGGAACGTGGCCCGTCAGGAGATCGTGCTGACCCGGTAGTGCTCGCCGTGCTTCTCTCCATGGTGCGACGCCTATCCCATCACGGGAGGTCGCAAGGGGTCGCTGCACCCCCTTTGGCACGCTAACGGGGGTGCGGTTCAGCGTCCGTGCGCGGGCGGCTGGGGCGGTGAGGCAGGCGGTTGAGGCCCCGCTCTGCTCTGCCATCACCGCGCCTCGGGGGGCTGCGGCCCCACGAAACCGTCCTGCGGCGGTTAGGACCGTCGCCGATGCGTTGCCTCCTAACCCGCGCCGGTGGGCATTGCGCCCTTCACGGGTGTTTCGTGGCCCGCAGGCCCCGAGGCGGTCAACCGCCTGCCACGTCGGTAACGCCGCGCACCCCCGTCGCACGAGACGCTGAACCGCACCTTGCTCCTGGGCGCTGCAACCCTACGGCACGGACAATTGCTATAATCCGGCGGTGTGTCGCGGGTCGGGCATGTCACGAGGCCCGCCCGACCGTGTGGCGGGCCGGAACGACGCGAGCGGCAAGTTCATCCCTGTCCCCGCCGTTAGGATGGTGCTATCGCCTGCGTTCCCGCCGCCCCGCCGCGAGAGCCGCACCCAGTCCAGTCGGCCCGGAGTTTTGCCCTGATGGACACGACGAAGCAGTTGTCACCGCCGTCCGCGCCCGCGCTGCCGCTGGCGCGGTGCTGGCGTGCGCCCGTCCTCGGGGGGGTGGCGGAGGTGCTGAACCAGGCGGCGGACGTCTGCTTGCACCCGCTGATCATCCTGCCCCTCTTCTTCGCCGTGTCCGGCGACACCAACGCCGAACTCGGGCGTGTGATCGCGCTGATCCTCGCCGCCGGTCTGCTGGCCGGGGCCGTCACCGCGCCGCTGATGGGCGAACGCTGGCCGCGACTACGGCTGAGCGTACTCGTGCTCCTGACCGGGTGCCAGGGCCTGCTCCTGCTCGGTCTCGCGCGCTCCGACGACTGGCTGGCGACGAATCGCCTCGCGCTGACCGGCGGGCCGTTGCTGGCGCTGGTGTTCGTCGCGTTGTGCGGCGGCAGTGCCGGGGGGCTGCGCCTCGCGGTCGCGCGTGTCGCCCGCGCCGAGGGTTCGTGGCGCACCCGTTGGGGACGTTGGACGGTCGTGGGCCTGGTGGGCACCGTGGCGGGCGGGTTCCTGGCGCGCGGTCGATTGTCCGAGGTCGGCGGCGCATTCCCCAGGGGCTACACCGACCTCTTCGCCCTCGCCGGCGGCCTGATCCTGCTCGCCTGCGTTGGCCTGACCCTGCTCCTGGCGTTGGAATGGCGCGAGCGCCGCGCGCCCGTGCCGGGCCAGTTCAATCTGCTGGTCGTGCCGGAGTTGCTGGCGAACAACCTGGCCTATGGCCGCTTCGTCTTCTTCCGCGTCCTCTACGCCGCCGGTGCGCTCGCCGATCCTTTCTATATTATCTACGCCGTGCGCGAGCTCGGCGCGAGCGGTCGTGCCGCCGCAGGTTACCTGCTGACCCTGGTGATCGCGCGCGCCGTCGCGACCCTCGGCTGGCGCGCGCTCAGCGTCGGTGGCGGGAACCCGTTGGTACTCCAACTCGCGACCTTCGTGCGCTTGCTGGCCCCGATCACCGCCCTGACCCTGCCGCCACTCCTTGGTTCGGCCACCTTGCGCGACCGCCTCCCGGCTGGCGACGCGACCAATGTCATCGTCTTCGGCACCGTCTTCGCCGCCTGGGGCGCGGCCAGCGCGGGCCTCGACCTGGCCGCGCCCGCGATCCAGGCGGCTCTCACCACCCCGCGCGAACGCTCCGCTGCCCAGTTCGTCACCGGCCTGTCGCTGGCCGTCGCCGCGATCGCCCTCCCGCTCGGCGGCCTGATCGCCGATCGCCTCGGCTTCTCGTTCCTGTTCATCATCGCCCTGATCGTCGGCCTCGGCACCCTGCTCGCCGGTGGGCTGATCGACGAGCCGGGCGTGTTTGTCCTCCGCCACGCATCGAACGAGCGGCCCGTGCTGCGCCGCCGCAACGCGCGGCGCGAGGGCTGACCCGCCCGCGACCTGCACGCGGGTATCCTCTTCGGCCTGGAACTCATTGGGGCCAGGTGCGGCACAAACGCCGAGGGGCCGTCGCCCCAGTCGATCGGCGACAGCCCCTCCACTTGGGCGGCGGTGTATCGGTCGCCTCGCCGCTAGAGCAGTTGATGATTCTCCGGTTGGAGGACCAGTTCGGCCAGCACCGCGCCGTTGCGCTGACGCGCGGCGTAGAGGACTGCGTCGGCCGCCTCCCCGATCGTGAGCATCTTGTCGCGCTGCACCCGCAGCCCGGCCTCATCCCAGAATGGCGAGTCCACGCCGCCCAGGTAGAGGAGCGCGAAGCGCACGCCCGCGCGCTTGAGGTCGAGCGCCATCGCCTTCGTCAGGCCGGTGACACCGTACTTCGAGGCGCAGTAGCCCGCCGCGCTCGCCATCGGCGCGCGTCCGAGGACGCCGACGAGGTTCACGATCGTCCCGCCGCCCCGTGTTGCCATCGCCGCCGCCGCCGCCTGCGACACCAGGAAGGTGCCCTTCAGGTTGGTGGTGATCATCCGGTCGAAGTCGTCCTCGGTCAGGTCGAGGGTCGGCTTGAGGATGCCGATCCCGGCGGCGTTGACCACGATGTCGAGCTGCTCGTACTCCTCCAACGCCGTGCCGACCAGCGCGCTCACCTGGGCGCTGTCGGTCACATCGACCGGCACGGCGATGGCGTCGTGCCCCGCCCGCACCAGTTCCGCCGCGAGTTGGTCGAGTTCGGCCCCGCGCCGCGCCGCGAGGACCACGCTCGCGCCGTCTGCCGCCAGTCGCCGCGCCGCTTCCCGCCCGATGCCGCTGCTTGCCCCGGTGACGAGCGCCACTTTGCCGTCGAGTCCGCCCTGCCCGGCCATGAGCTCCCTCCTTCTCTACGCGTCCACGCGCGTTGATGTGTCGCTGGTCGCCCCGCGAAGGGTGAACACCGCTACAGCATACATGGATTGCAGGACTTTTGCACAGCAGAAGGCGGCCAAGGGAGCTGCATGGCAAATCCGGCCACCCCGACCAGCTGGAAAAGGGCGCAAAGGAGCGGCGGCGAACGATCGTCCGCCGCCGCCATAGGCGTGTGAGCATGTCGAGTGTGCGCTGGTTAGTCGGCCGTCACGGCGACCAGCCGTTCGGCCACCGTCTGCGGGTTATCGTTGCCATCGCGCCCCGCCTGCGCGGCAATCGCCGCGCCGATGAAGTCGCGGAAGAGGGGGTGCGGGCGTGTCGGGCGTGATTTGAACTCGGGGTGGAACTGCGTGCCGACCATCCACGGGTGGTCCCGCACCTCGATGATCTCCACCAGTCGGCCATCGGGCGAGGTGCCGCTGACGATCAGGCCGTCCTCGGCCAGCCCCTCGCGATAGGCGTTGTTGAACTCGAAGCGGTGGCGGTGTCGCTCCTGCACCACCGCCACGCCGTATGCATGCGCGGCGCGCGTGCCGGGGACGAGGCGGCAGGGATAGAGGCCGAGGCGCATCGTGCCACCCATGTCGGCGAGGTCGCGCTGATCGGGCATCAGGTCGATGATCGGGTGCGGGGTGCGCGGATCGATCTCGGTGCTGTTAGCCCCTTCCAGCCCGGAGACGTGGCGTGCGAACTCGATCGCCGCCATCTGCATCCCGTAGCAGAGGCCGAGATAGGGCACCTTGCCCTCGCGCGCATGACGCGCGGCCAGGATCTTCCCCTCGACCCCGCGCGGCCCGAAGCCCGGCGCGACCACGATACCGCTGACCTGATCGAGGATGCGCGCCACCTCAGCCCGATCCAGCGTCTCCAACTCCTCCGAATGGATCCAGTGGATGTCGGCGCGGACGCCGTGCGCGATCGCCGCGTGTTGGAGGGCCTCCGCGATGCTCATATAGGAGTCGCGCAGATCGACGTACTTGCCGACGATCGCCACCGGCACGCGCTCGCCGCCGCGCTTCACCGTGGCGACCAGTTGTCGCCAGTCGGCCAGGTCGGGCGCATGGCCGTCCAGTTCCAATTCCTCCGTCAGCAAGCGCCCGAGCCCGGCCTCTTCCAACAGCAGCGGCACCTCATAGATCGTGTCGGCGGTCGGCAAGCGGATGACCGCATTGGTCGTCACGTCGCAGAAGAGGGCGATCTTCTCCTTCACCTCCTGCGGGATCGGCATCTCGGAGCGGAGGATGATCACGTCGGGCTGGATACCGATCGAGCGGAGTTCCTTGACGCTGTGCTGCGTCGGCTTCGTCTTCAGCTCGCCGTTATTGATCTGGGGCAGCAGCGTGACATGGATGTAGAGGACGTTGTCGCGCCCCGCGTCGTGGCGGAGTTGGCGGATCGCCTCCAGGAATGGCAGGCTTTCGATGTCGCCGACCGTCCCGCCGACCTCCACGATCGTCACCTGCGCGCCGTGCTTGCGGCGCACTGCGGCGATGTGCGCCTTGATCTCGTTGGTGATGTGCGGGATGACCTGGATGGTGCCGCCCAGGAAATCACCTCGCCGCTCCTTGGCGATCACCGAGGAGTAGACCTGGCCGGTGGTGACGTTCGAGGAGCGCGACACGCTCTCGTCGGTGAATCGCTCGTAGTGGCCGAGGTCGAGATCGGTCTCCGCGCCGTCGTCGGTGACGAAGACCTCGCCGTGCTGATATGGCGACATCGTCCCCGGATCGACATTCAGGTAGGGATCGAGCTTCATGATCGCGACGCCGATGCCGCGACTCTTCAGCAGTCGCCCCAGCGACGCCGTGGTGATCCCCTTGCCGATCGAGGAGACGACCCCGCCCGTGACGAAGATATACTTCGGGCGCTCGCCGCCCCCGTGCCCTTGCTCCCCGCGCATCGTCGCCTCCTCACTCCCCTACGCTGTCCCCAGCGCCCGACAGTATCCCCGACACGCCTTAAGGCTCGAGTAGGACCACCTTGATCGTCTCCGGCAGATCGCTCTTGCGGAGGGTCAGCTTCTCCTGCGGTGTCGGCGTCTCGACCCCGAGCGACGCGCAAAATTGTCCCAACTCGGCCAACTCGCGGTCGCCGCTCGCGGTGCGATAGTGCATCGGGATGACGATGCGCGGCCCGATCTGACCGATGACCTCGCTGGCCCCCTGCGCGTCGAGCGCGTTGCCGCCACCGATCGGCACGAGCAGCACATCGATGTCGTGCAGGCCCTCGATCTGGGCGTCGGTCAGCGGGTGGCCGAGGTCGCCGAGGTGGCAGAAGCGCATCTCCTCCAGCTCGATGAGATAGACGGTGTTGTAGCCCCGCGCCTTGCCGCCGTCATTGTCGTGGAAGGTGCGGACCCCGGTAATGAAGACGTCGCTGACCTCGTACTCGCCCGGCCCGTCGATCAGGAAGTACCCCTCCATGATCTGGTCGAGCGCGTTGTGTCCGGGGTGGGCGTGGCTGACGGTGACGATGTCGGCCTTCTGCTTGGGGAGGGTGTAACCGGTGGCTTTGCCGACCGGATCGAGGACGATCGTCGCCTCGCGTCCGCGCACCCGGAAACACCCGTGGCCGAACCACTTAATCTCTGCCATGCGCGCTGCTCCATTCCATCGGCCCGGGCCGACCTGGGCGCGAATCGACCCGCCGCCGCTGCGGGGCAAAACAAAAGCGGCCCATACTGCGGACCGCGCCAAAATATACCATACGTACGGGGTGGCTCGCACCCCGATCGGTGCCTATGGGTGCGGTTCAACGCCTTGCGCACGAACAGTGGTGGCGCGGGAAGGCGCGGATTCTTCGGCTGTGGCCTCAGCATGACAATTCCGGTTGTGGTCGGCCATCTGCCTTGGATCGGTCATCCTGAGCCGCCGCGAAGAATCCGCGCCAACCGCTTTAGGGCCGCCCGCCACCCCGCCCTTACTATCCACGCAAGATCGTGAATCGCACCCCATACCTCGCCTGTCGCGCGCCGCTCGCGGCCACTCCCGGTCGAGGGCAGCGACGGATCAGCCCTCGTAGCCATACGAGTCCGAGTCGCCCAGCGCCTCCGATTCGTCCGCCTCGCCCGCCGGGGCGAAGAGGGTGTCGAGCGCCAGCTTCACGGTGGGCCAGTCGTAGCCGCGCCGCTGCAGGAAGGCCCCCAGGCGGCGGCGCTGGGTCGGCTCATCGAAGCCGCGAAGCTGTCCGAGACGCTTGCGCGCCAGGACGAGGGCCGCCCCGCTCTCGTCGATCTCCGCCTCGGCCAGCACCTGATCGACCGTTTCACGCTCGACACCCTTGCGCCAGAGTTCCTGACGCAACAAGCGTTTGCCGCGCGGTTGATTGGCGCTGCGGTTCTCGATCCAGTAGCGTGCGAAGCCCTCGTCGCCGATGTAGCCCCAACCCTCTAGGCGCGTGATCACCGCGTCGATCGTGGCGGGCGGGATCTCTTTCTCCTTCAAGCGGTCGCGCACCTCGCGCAGACTGCGCGGGCGCGAGGTCAGGAAGGCGAGCGCCTTGTCGGTCGCCCTGCCGAACTCCTCCCGTTCGCGCAACTCGCCGACCGCCTCGGCCGAGAGTTCCTGGCCCACGCGCAGGCCATGTTCCTCGGCGATCGACGCGCCGAGCCCGAGTGCGAACTCGCCATCGAGATAGATGCTGACGCGCTCCGGGTCGCGTTGCGCGGCGATCCGGGTGATCGTGCCGCCGATGAGGCGCGGCGCGGCCGACTCGGGTTCTTCCATCGCTGCGGCCCTCCTGGCAGAAATGTGGCGCGGGGGCCGCGTCGAAACGCTGACCCCCGCGTGCCGCTTTGTCGTATCGTCTCGCGATCGGGCGACTACTCGTCGTCGTCGGCCGCGTCGTCGTCATCGGCGGCCTTGACCTCGGTCAGTGGCGTCGGCTGGAAACCCGCGTTCGGAGCACCAGCCCGGATGCGCCCTTCCAGATCGGCCATCATCTCCGGGTTGGACTTGAGGAATTCCTTGGCGTTGCGCTCGCCCTGGCCCAAGCGTTCTTCGTCGAGGTAGAAGAACGCCCCGCTCTTGCGGACGAAGCCCATGTTCACCGCCGTGTCGAGGATGCTGCCCGACTTCGAGATGCCCTCGTTGTACATGATGTCGAACTCGGCCTGCTTGAACGGCGGCGCGACCTTGTTCTTGACGACCTTCACGCGCGTGCGGCTGCCGATGACATCCGTACCGCTCTTGATCGCCTCGATCCGCCGCACTTCCATCCGCACCGACGCGTAGAACTTCAGCGCCCGCCCGCCCGACGTCGTTTCCGGGTTGCCGAACATCACGCCGATTTTCATGCGGAGCTGGTTGGTGAAGATCACCGACGTCTTCGAACGATTGATCGCCCCGGTCAATTTGCGGAGCGCCTGCGACATCAGTCGCGCCTGGAGGCCGACGTGCGAGTCGCCCATGTCGCCATCGATCTCGGCGCGCGGCACCAGCGCGGCGACCGAGTCGATCACCACCACATCGATCGCCCCGGAGCGCACCAGCGTCTCCACGATCTCCAACGCCTGCTCGCCGGTGTCCGGCTGCGACACCAGCAGGTCATCCAGATTCACGCCGCACCGTTGCGCGTAGAGGGGGTCCATCGCGTGCTCGGCGTCGACGAAGGCCGCGACGCCGCCGACGCGCTGCGCCTCGGCGATGATGTGCTGGCAGATGGTCGTCTTGCCGGACGATTCCGGCCCGTAGATCTCGGTGATGCGACCGCGCGGGACGCCCCCGACACCGAGCGCCAGATCCAGTTCGATTGCCCCGGTGGGGATGACCTCGATCGCCATGCGGGAAGAGGCATCCCCCATCTTCATGATCGAGCCCTTGCCGAACTGGCGCTCGATCTGCGAGATCGCGACATCGATCGCGCGATCCCGCTCCACCATGCCGCGCTCAGTCCCCGAATCGACATGCTCAACCTGGGCTTTGCCCGGCCCGCGTCCACGTCCTGACATCGATCACCCTCCAATTTCTCGTCCGGGCCACCCTGCGAAAGCCACCTTCGCGACCCGGATATGCGGTCCACTCGCCGTGCGGAAAGAATATTTGTTCTACAATATGATAGCGGATCGACGCGCGGAAGTCAAGCGATCGGCGCGGCGCGTTTTTCGTGCTGCCAAGCCAAAAATCGCCAGCGGCGAGCGAGTACGTTCACAGCTGGACGAAGCGGTCGATCGAGCGCGTGAAGATGATTGCGCCGCCGACTTCCACCTCGAAGCGTTCGGGGACGGCGAGGAGTCCGGGTTCCAGCGCGGCGGAGTACGGGAGGGCCAGTTGGGTCCGTCGTTGGCAGTGCTGCTGGATGATCGCGCGGGTGATCCCCGCCCGCACCGCCGGGATACCGATCAGGATCGTGCTGTTGCCGGTGCGCAAGAAGCCGCCGCTGCTGCCGATCTTCGTCGCCCCGATGTGCGACTCGCGCAGCCCGTTCAGCAGCGCGTCGGCGTCCTCGTCCTGCACGATCGCGATCACCAGCGTGTCGATTGTTTGCCCGCGCGCATCGCTCACCCGTGCCTCCTCCGCTGTCGCGCCCGCTCGCCATGTGTCGTTCGCCGCCGAGCACGAATCGCGTGTGATGCCCCTCCCGACGCGTGTGCAGCGGCAGCGGTTCCACGCGTGGGAGCGATGAACGGTAGTGTAGCATGGGGCGCGCGAGTCGGTGGCGGGCGGTGTGGGCGGGCGGTGTGGGCGGCGGTCACGAACGCCCCGTCGCCGGATACGCAAAGGCCGGGCCGGGTGACGACACACCCGGCCCGGCCCGTTCTCTCCGTCGCCTCGTCCTTTATGCCGCGATGGCGCGCTTGCCGCCGAGCCCCCTGGCGGCGCGGAGCGCCCCCGCCGCGCTCTCAATCAGTTCGCCGCCGGTGAGGCCATCCACCGGGAAGAGGGCGATGCCGATGCTCACGTCCAGGAAAAAGGGTGTATGGCCCGTGAGCGCGATCGGGCGGCGATAGATCTGGTCCAGATGGCGGTTGGCCGTGATCTGTGCGCCCTGGCCGTTGCTGTCGGGCAGGAGGACGAGGAAGCGGTCGGGGCCGTGGCCCCCGACCACGTCGCCATCGCGGCAGCCATCGCGGAGCAGGAGCGCCAGCGTCTGCATCACCCGGTCGCACCGTGTCGGGCCGAGTTCCAGCGCGAGTTCGTCGTGGCGATCGAGGCCGACCATCAGCAATGCGAACGCCTGGCGACCCCGGCGTGCGCGCGCCATCTCGCGATCGAGTTGGTCGTTCAGGCGGGCCTGGCTGGCGATGCTCATCAGGCGCGTCAGCGAGACCGCCGAGGTGAAGGTTTCGTCCAGGTCGAGCGCGTGGAGGAAGAGCCCGAGGATCGGGGCGAAGGCTTCCAATGGCGCGCGCCAGGCGGTGATCGGTGCCGCCGATTGGTGCGCGCGGAGGAGGAGCACCCCCTGCAGACGATGATGGGCGATCAGCGGCAGCGCCAGGACGGGATACGGCTCCTGCACGGTGATCGTCTGTAGGCTGAGCGCCGCGCTCAAGATGGCATCGTCGAGCGGCGGCGTCAGGCCGGATGCGAGCGGCCCACCCCCGCCGCGCACCTCCTCGGCGAGCCGCTGCCACCCCGACTGCCGCCCTGCCACGCCGTCATCGCCGCGCCAGAGTTCGACCGTGGCTTCGCAGAGGATCGCCAATCGGCGTATGGTGGATCGGATAAGGGGCAACTTGTCCGTTGTGAGCATGGCTGTCGCCCCTAGATCTGCCACCAGCGGCCATAGGGCCTCCCCTCGGATTTCCGCGCGCATATGCTCCCTAACTCCAAACGCGCGCGCACATCGCTCTTGGCGACATGCCCCGCCCGCCCTGCCTCACCGCCCCCATGTCCGGCCCGTCGTCGCAGCCGGGTACCCCTCCACTATAACGGGTGTGCCGCAGGCGAACTAGAGTCGCACGCATAGCCCTTGGTGGGCCAAAGGTCCTAGTACAGGTCATCCGAAGTCATCCGAGGGTTGAGATGGTCAGGGCTCGCCCGGTGTACGTCCAGCGGAAAGGTTTAGCGGTCTGGTTGAAGTAGGCGATGAAGGCCAGGAGGCGTGCTCGGAGGT
>JAABUN010007206.1_pt1 | contig 12189 bp, 9 predicted proteins | sample 5559311 | NCBI WGS metagenome assembly JAABUN01 (sample SAMN10711877, study PRJNA513370) | rock metagenome | isolation source: Antarctica rocks | place: Antarctica: Victoria Land, Siegfried Peak sud | reverse complement strand
GGAACGCTTCGCCACCTGGCGAGCCGTCACCGGCTCCCCAGCGATCGCCTGACCAGCCGCGCCGCCTTCCTTCAGCACGCCCGCGTTCCCCGGCAGCTTGGCGAGCCCGACTTAAATTGACAATACCCTCGGCCGCGAAGACGGTGTCGAAGGCAGCGGGGAACTTCGCATCGCGATCGTGGATGAGGTAGCGCACGGGCCGCCCGTCCTCCTGGAGCGTCCAATTGAGCTGGCGCGCCTGCTGGGTGACCCAGGCGGTGGTCGGGTGGGCGGTGCACCCGGCGAGGTGGACGCGCCGGGTCCCGACCTCGAGGAAGAAGAGCACATGCAGGGTCTTGAGGAACACCGTCTCGACGGTGAAGAAGTCGCACGCCAGCAACATGTCGCGATGTCCGGTCAGGAACTGCCGCCAAGTCGTCGGGCGCTGGCCGCGCCGCGGTGCCGGCGGGATGTGGCGGCGCGTGAGGACGTCGCGGACCGTCGAGCGCCCAACGACATGCCCGAGCTTGGCCAGCTCGCCCTGGAGCCGCCCATAGCCCCAACGGGGATTCTCCTTGGCTAGGCGCAGGAGCAGCGCCTCCACGTCGGTGGCGATCGGCGGCCTGCCGCCCGCTTGTCGCCGCCGGTACGTCCACTTGCGTCGCACGAGCTCGCGGTGCCATTTCAATACCGTCGCTGGCTGGACGAGGAGCACCGCGCGGGCCAGCTGCGCCCGCGGGCCGCTCGTCAACCGGCTGCGCTTCGCTGCCAGGACCGCGCACGTCAGCTGCTCCCAGCGAGCGAGGCGGGGCCGCCCGGGCGACCGGCGCTGCAGCAGGCGGAGCTGGTGCCGCAGCAGCGCGATCTCTAGGTCCTTCGCCGACTCGGCACGCCGAGCACCGACGGCGAGATCGACGATGAACCCCGCAAGATGCGTGAATACCGACCAGAGCATGACCCACACCCCCTGCTCATCACCGACGCCGTTGGCGCTGCGCCAGCATACCAAACGGGATGGGGCTATTGGGCGCTGTCACGGACCTCTGCGAGGTGCAGATGCGGTTGCCGCACCCTACGGGGATATGCTCTGGGCGGTACTCACGCATCTGGTGGGGTTCGTCGTCGACCTCGTCGTCGGCGCGCGGCGCACCGAGGACGCGAAGGACCTGGAGAGCGCGCCGCTGCGGCACCAGCTCCGGCTGCTACTGCGGCGCGCGGGACGACCGCCGCGCCTATCGCGGTGGGAGCAGCTGACCCTGGCGGTCTTGGCCGCGAAGCTCGGGCGCGTGATCGCCGGCTCACGGGGCCACCTGTCCCGCGCCGTGCTGCTGGTCCGGCCGGAGACGGTCCTGAAGTGGCACCGCGAGCTGGTGCGCCGAAAGTGGACCGACCGCAGGCGCGCCACCGTTGGCCGACCGCCGCTGCCCGCCGAGGTGGAGGCGCTGCTCCTGCGGCTGGCCGCGGAGAACCCGCGCTGGGGCGACGGGCGGCTCCAGGGCGAGCTGGCCAAACTCGGCCACGCCCTCGGGCGCTCGACGGTCCGCGATGTCCTCACGCGGCGCCACGTCCCGCCGACACCGCTCCGCAGCCGACGCGCCAGCACCTGGCGGCCGTTCCTCGCCCGGCATCGCGATGTCGTGCTGGCCTGCAACTTCTTCACGGTGGAGACGCTCTTTCTCAAGACGCTGCATATCCTGTTCTTCATCGAGGTGGGCACGCGGCGGGTCCACCTGGCAGGCTGCACCGCCCACCCGACCGCCGCCTGGGTCACGCAGCAGGCGCGCAACTTCTGCTGGACGCCGCCGGAGGCGTGCCCGTCGCCCCGGTTCCTCATCCACGATCGCGACGCGAAGTTCCCGCCGGCCTTCGACACGGTGTTTGCCGCCGAGGGGCTCGAGATCGTGCGCACGCCGTACCGCGCACCGAACGCCAACGCCTACGCGGAACGCTGGCTCCGCTCGGCCCGCGCGGCGTGCCTCGACCACCTGCTCCTCGCTGGCGAGGCACACCTGCGCCGGGTGCTAGCGGAGTACGTCGCCTTCTACCACCAGGCCCGGCCGCACCAGGGCCTCACGCAACAGTGCCCGGTCGCGCTCCCTCCACCCATACGGGACGGGCCGGTCTGCCGCCGCGATCGGCTCGGCGGCCTGCTGCACGACGACTACCGGGAGGCGGCCTGAGTCGCCCTGCTCGTGCCGGATGCCGTTTCCGCACGCTACGCGATCATGAAAGATTCGGTATTAGGGGCAACATGCGGCACGGTTATGGTGCCAATCCCGGCAAGCTTATGGGGTGAGTCACAATGGCCATTTCGGTCGCCTCGTCGGCGCCGTCGTGCAGCAGCGATGCGACCTTGGCGTAATGCGCGTACCGCACGTCCGCGAGGGGCAGGTGGCAGTGCCGGGCCACGCGGCGCTCGATCTCCGCCCGTCCCCCGGCGTGGCGCTCCGCGTGCAGCAGGGCCAGGTCCGCCTCGTCGCGCATGATTACGAGGGCCGGATTGCCGTCGCGCGGCGCGTAGAAGAGCGCGCGGCGCAAAGGTTCCGCCAGGGGCGACGCTAGGGGCCGCGGCAGATCGAGCACCCGTCGCCACACCCGCTGGTCCTCGTCGGTGACGCCAATACTCGCGAACGTGCCCCGCCGTTCGTCCTCCTCCCGGATGCGCCGGGCCTCGTGCTCGGCGAACCAGCGTGCGCGCTCCTCCCGCGCGAGTCGCTCCGCCTCGGCGGCCTCCCGCGCGCGTTGCTCGCGCACCACCGCCGACACGAAGCCTGGCGGTGGCATCCAGTCCTCCTCGATCATCCTGCGGAGGCGCCCGGCGCTGTAACGCTCGTCGTCCGGATCGACCTCGCGCAGCCAGTCGAAGACCTCGATCTGGCCCGCGATCTTCGGTGGCGGATGGACCCGGGCCAGCTTTCGAGCGACCGCCGGGGTGACCCCGCGCTCGACGAGACCCGAGACCACAGCAGATTCGGGGGGGATAGTAACAACAACATTGACCCGTCCTGCCGCTGCTGCATCTGTCCCGGCCACCTGTTGTTGTTTCTGTGTGCTTTGTGCTGAGATCTCTGGGGTAGTCTCTGTAGAAGAAGAATGGCGTAATTTGGCCGGTTCAATGGCGGATTCTGGCCGTTCACCCCGGTCAAGAGCCGCCGCTCCAATCGGAGTTTTTGGCCGCCCCCATTGTCCGTTCAAGTCCGATTTCAGTGTCGCGTTCTGGCCGCTCCCAACGGCGCTTTCTGGCCGGATTGCAGGGCTGGATATGGCCATCCCGATCGGCGGTTTCTGGCCGTATCCAGTGGCGGCGACGGTGGTGTCCGAATGGCGCTTCTTGGCCGCTTCCAGGGGGGCCGCCCCACTAACCTCGGCGGGGACAGACACATCGGGCGCGTCGGCGGATTCGAGCGTGGCGAGCCGGTCGAAGTCGATGGTGTACCACTTGGTGTGATCCAGGTGGCGATGCTCAGGGTTGTCGGCGAAGTAAGCGGCTTCCAGCAGCCCAAGTGTCTCTAGCTCGCGGATCGTCCGCCTGATCGTGCGCTCCGACCAGAAGGGGAATTGCGCCCGCCACCCCTCATAGGTGTTGTAGACCCAGCGCCGCCCGTCGCGCACATGCGGCTTGCGGTCGCCGCCGAGCCAGTAGAAAACCTGCTGGAGGACGATCGCCTCGTTGAGGCCAATCTGCGCCGCGAGGCGGGGCAGGATGATCAGCGTGTCGCGGTCGATCAGCAGGACGCTCTCCGGGAGGGCCGGGAGCGCGCCATCCGCGCCGCGCGCGCCGCGCCGCCGCGCCTGCGGGGCCGCGTCCGCTTGCGCGCGGCGATCGAGGTCGCGGATCACGTTGGGAGGGATGGTGTACCACTTGGTGCGATCGGTGTTCCGGGCATTGAAATGTCCCGACAGGAGCAGGCCCTCCCGCTCCAGTTCCAGGAAGGTTTCCTTGATCGTCGAGACCGGCCAGAAAGGGAATTGCTTCTGCCAGTCGAGGTAGGTGTTGTAGACCCAGGGGAGCCCGTCGCGCACCTGCGGTCGGCGGTCCTCCCCGAGCCAGTAGCGCACCTGCTGCAGGACGACCGCCTGCTTGAAGCCGGTCAGGCGGACGAGCTGCAACTTGACGACGAGCGGACGGTCGTCGATCAGGTATTTACTGGCGGGGATCGGCGGGAGCGCGCTCATCGCGCGATCCGGGTGCCACGCATGACGATGCCCTTCCCCGACTTACTAGCCCCGATGGCGACCACCCGCCCGTCCCGGCCGCCGATCCCTTCGACGACGAACCGACCATCCCACTCTGCGCATTCTACAGAGCGGTCGCCCGCGCGCCGGCGTGCCCGATAGGATGGCGGGTCATACTCGCCCTTCGTCGTCAACTCCGGCGGTTTCCTCATTCTGACGGGATTGCTGCGCTGCTTGCCGGGACGGCAACGGCGGCGATGCCCCGCCACAGGCGCGACGATGGCCCGCCCAGGTATGAATGGATATGAATAGATCGGGTGAAGTCGCGCGACGATGACCCGCCCAGGCATGAATGGATATGAATGGCTGGATGTCGCGGATAAGGTTGGCTTGCGTGCCTGATGTCCGCTTGGGCGGATACTCGGGCTGGTCCGTCTCAATTGCGAATGCGGTAAAGCGCCTCGTCAGGCCGAACGGAGACGATGACCCGCCCGATTATGCATGATTATGAATGGCTTCGTCACCCTCGTGTCGCGCACCGGATCGCGATTCCGAGACAGCTTGCGCGCGCTCGCCGATCGGCGGCTCCGCTCCCGCGCACGAATGCTTGTCCGCTCTGGCGGGGAAGCACGCTCGTCGGCCAGGATCGACCCGCGAATGCGCGACAGGTCGGCGAGAAAAGGGTCGACTGGCGTCCTTGCGCGCGCCGCTGGCGGCAAGGGTAGTGTTCGAGGCCATGTCTGCGGACCTGCGATGCGGGCCAGCGTCGGCCGCAAGTCGGCGCGGTCGGGAGACGATAACCCTCCCGCTTATGCCTCGTTATGAATGGATTCCGAGGCGAACGCGCCTCGCCCGGACCGATCGTGCGGGCGGTTCAACCGGCAGGAACTCCGGCCCTCGTGAGGTCAGGCACCGGCGAGCCAGTCGAGTAGGCGGAGCCGGAAGGCTGCGGACGGGGTGACATCCGGCACCTTCCCGCGCTCTAGCTTGCTGATATAGCTCTGCGTGACGCCGAGGGCGGTCGCGGTCTGCCCCTGGTTCAGACCGCGCCTGGTGCGGCGTTCCTTGATCAGCTGACCGAGTTCGTCGAGCGACTCGGGGAGTTCCTCGACCGGGCCTGGTACGGGTCCCGACAGCGGCAGGCGCGCCTGGCGGTAGTGGTCCACGACCGCCGCCGGTGGGTCGATCAGCAGGGTACTCTCGCGCCAGAGCGCCGCCCAGCCGCGTCGCTCGACCGCTGCCTCGTCCCAGCGGTCGTACTGCCAGTGCGCGATCACGCCGTCCTCCTGGAGTGTGTCGAGCGCTTTCTCCAGTCGCTCGCGGGTCCAGTTGGGATGGCGAGCGTCGATCTCCTGCCCCACGGCGTCGAGGAGTTCGGCGACGCGGTAGGGCCGGGCGTGCCCGCCGAGCGCGCTGACCCGCCATTGCCAGCTCAGGAACCGCGCCAGCCGCTTCTCGAAGGTCTGCCGGTAAGGGTCGTACTTGAGCGCCTTCGCCGACAGCAGCGCGGTCTGGTTGCCCGGCCCCATCAGGAAGCGCGCGAAGACCTCGCCGGGCTGGAAGACAAAGCGGTTCATGTCGACCATCGCCCCGCTCTCGTCGGTCAGCCCGAGGCGGTCGGTGATCACGAAGGCCCGGCTCTGCAGCGTGAGCCTCGTCTTGCCGCGCCCCTCGATCGGCCCGTTCGGGCCGACCCCAGCCTCGTCGGGAGCGTCCGCCTGCGCGATGTCGATCCAGATGTTCTGGATGTGGCTGAGGGCGCGCGCGATCTCGGCGCGCTGCTCGGGCTCGAAGCCGCTGCGCCGCCCGTTGCCGCGGCTGCGCGGCTTGATGCCGCGCATCGTGAGGATGCCGTCAACGTCGGCGACCGCCCGGTCGCCGACGCCGCGCGCCTGGGAGAGCCAGAGCGCGCTCAGGGCGTCGAGCGCGTCGGCGTCGAGGTCGGACAGCTCGCCGCGCTGGCGCCACATCAGCTGCGCCCAGGCCTCCACCTGCTCCTCGGCCAGCGCCGCCGGCCCGTCCGCGCCGGGCGGGCGCAGCTGCGCCTGGCCCAGCAGCCCGCCACGGGTCAGCCGCGCCGTCGGCCAGGGGTTCCCCTCGACGCGGTCGAAGGTGCCCTTGTAGAGCGCCTCCCGGAGGGCCTGGTAGTGCGCCGAGCTCATCACGGTGAGGTGCCCGTCGGCGAGGGGGGCGAGGACGTCCGACGACAGTTGTGTGGGCCGCGTCGTCGGGAGGAGTGCCGCTGGATCGGTGAGCGGCGTCCGGCTGAGGAGGAGGTCGCGCCGCTCCGTCGTCAGCGCGTCGAGCTGGAGCGTCCCCGCGACGCTCTTGGCGAGTTCCTGGGCGTAGGTGAGCAGGAGGTGCCCGGAGCGCTCGCGCAGGGCCTCGGCGGCCCCGCCGGCGAGATGTTCGAGCAGGCGCCGCCGATACTCCGGGGCCGAGAGTTCGCGGGCCACCGCGCCGCCGAGCTCGCGGCTCAGATCGGCGATCGCCAGCGCGTGCTGGTGGGACCAGACCCAGTCGATCAGGCCGGACCAGGGGTCGTAGTCGAGCCCGCCCGGCGCGTCGAAGAGGTGCGCCATCAGCGCGACCAGGTTGTCCGCGATCGCTTCCGCCCCCGGTCCCGCCGCGTCATTCTCCGGGGCGGGGGCGCAGACTTCGATCAGCCAGGGGGCGAGCAGGGCTGCGGTTAGCTCGTAGAGCGGCGTCGCACGCCGGAGCGCGGCGGCGAGTTCTCGCTGCCGCGCGCGGCGGACCTCCTCATCCCCGTCGATGCTCTCCCAGCTCTCCGGGGACGCGAGGATGTCGACCAGCGCGTCGGTGGAGGCCGTGATGTCGACCCGCCGGGCGGCCTGGCTCGCCCATTTCGCCGGGTTAAAGGTCGGCATGACCGCCGCCTCGCGCTTCGCCGTCCTCGCCATCCGCTCGCTCCTATCAACCGCCGACGGCTCGCCGCTCAGTCCTGGGTCGGCGCGAGTCGGTCGCGCAGATCGCGGTAGATCGCCGCCCACCAGTCCGGTACCGCGCCGTCCGCGCCGCCCTCCCGCATCGCCGCCGCCAGTTGCTCGGCGACGGCAGGCTCCTGCTCGCGGAGCCAGCGCCACCACACTTCGCCCAGGTGCCGCGTCCACGCCGCCGTCGCCGCGTCGTGGCGAATCGGCTGTTCCTGCGGTTCCGGGGCGGGCGGCGCGGGCCGCGCCTCGATGATCGGCGCGGCGTGCGCTGCCGCTGGGATGTCCGCGTGCGCCAGCGGCGCTGGCGGAGCATCCGGCGGCGCGGGAGGCGACTCCACGATGGTGGCCGTGACGTGGTCCGGGTCGGACAGCCGCGCGGGCACGGCGCCGTCCGCACGCTTACGCCGCCCGCCCATCCGCAACGGGTTGACGCGTCCGGCCGCTTCGAGTTCGAGGCGCACCGCGAGCACGTCGTTGCCCTGCACCCGCTCGCCCCGCTCGATGCGCCCCTTGAAGTCGCGCACGACGTCGCTCGGGAGCTTCTGCAGATCCCGGATCACGCTCGCGGCGACCTGGCGGCGACGCACGGCGTCGGCCAGGACGACGTCCTTGAGCAGCCCGAGGCGGTCCCGCACGGTCTGCTCGGAGATGTGCAGCCGCCCCGCGAGTTGCACCGGGCTGAGCCGCTCGAGGTCCATCAGTTCCTGGAAGGCGTTGGCCTCGTCGATCGGGTTCAGGTCCTGGCGCTGTAAGTTCTCGATCAGCTGCAGGATGCGGACTCGCGCGCCCTCATCGTCCCGCACGAAGACCGGAAGGTGCGTCAGGCCGGCCAGTTCCGCCGCCGCCCGCCGCCGCCCGCCGGCGATGATGACGAACCGCTGCGCGCCGTCCGGCCCCAGGTCGCCCTCGCGGACGATCAGGGGCTGGAGGATGCCGAACTCGCCGATGCTCCCGGCAAGCTCCCGCAGGCGGCTCTCCGTGTCGTCGGTCGCCCAGTCGCGCCGCGGCTGGTCCGGGTCGGGCACGACCCGCTCGATCGGGACTCGCATCGCCCCTGGGAGGCCGGACGGGGGCAGCACCGGCATCGGTGGACCCGGCTGGGCCGCGCGGATGACCGACATGCCCTGGCGCCGGGCCTGTGCCTCCGCCGTCTCATCCGTCGCCTTCTTAGGCTGTGGCATGGGCCACCTCCCCGGCGATCCCGCCGGACACCGCCCGCACCACCAATTCGGCCAGCGCGCGGTAGCGGGGCACGGCTGGTGAGCGCGGCTCGCTGACGCAGACCGGCACGCGGGCGTTCATCGAGCGCTTCACGGCGACTGTGCGCGGGATCGCCTCCATCACCAGGTCGCCGAACGCCATGTGGAGCGCCTCCACCACCTGGCGGTCGACGTTGTCCCGCTCGGTGCCGGTCGGGACGATCGCCAGCCGCCGGGCGACGTCCTCGTCGTCGGCCGCGAGGTTATCCAGCAGCGCTAGCGTGTCGACGAGGGCGTCGATATCCTGCTGCACGGTCCCGGTCGGCAGGATCGCCCAGCGGGCCGCCACCATCGCGCTGGCGGTGGCGAAGTCGAGGGAGGGCGGGGTGTCGACCAGCACGACGTCGTAGCCGGTGAGCCCGGACAGGGTGCGCCGCAGGCGTCGGAAACGCCCTGGGTAGTCCAGCAGGGCGATGTTCGCGCCCTCGATCGAGCGGTCGCCCGGCAGGAGATCGAAGCCGAGGGCGGTGGGGCGGATGCGCGAGACGGCCGGCGGCCCGTCGAGCAGCAGGCAGTTGCCGATCCCCTCGCCCTGTCCGACCGGCTCGTCAAGCACCAGGCGGGTCAGCGAGGCCTGCGGATCGAGATCGACGATCAGGACGCGTTGCCCCAGCTCGACGAGCGATCCGGCGAGCTGGAAGGTGGTAGTGCTCTTCCCCGCGCCGCCCTTCCGGTTGATGATGGCGACGATCGCGTCGCGATTTGACATGATGCCCGTCCTTCGCGTGAGCCCTGATCGACCGACCGCAAGGCCGCCGCGTGCCTAGCCGTGGCTCGCCGTTGCCCCGTTCGCCGCAGCGGCCACGGCGGCCTTGCGGCTATCCTTGAAGTGTTGCAGATCCTGCGGCTCGATCCTATAGGTCCGGCCGAGCCGGAAGGCGGGCAGCGCGCCCGTGCGGATAAGCTGGTAGACGGTGCCTTTCTTGATCTTCAGATGGGCGCAGACGTCGCTGATCGTCAGCGCGCCCTCGCTGTTGCCGCTGATCTGGGTATTCACGCCCTCTCCGATCCGGTCAGGGTGCGACCATCGCTAATGTACGTACAGTGTAGCGCGCCGATCGCGAAGTGTCAAATAGTGCGGTGTTGTGATGGATTGGCCAGGTTTGACCCTTCAGGTGTTGATACAGCTCGACTCAAGGGCAAACACCGTTTGCCCTTGAGTCGAGCTAGTGAAAAAATCTGATACGGAGCGTGTCAGGGTTATCGCGAACAATTCTCTTTGATTGCAGTGCCTTTGCTTACGGGACCGTCGCCTGTAAGGATGCAGCGCAACGACACGCAGCGCGACGACACCAAGCCGCCGCTGGACCGCCCCCTCGGCGATTGCCGAGGATACAGACCACGACTATAGGAGCTCAAGACTGTGTGTCGATACCGATGTGTGCTCCGTTCCCGGCGAGTGGTTCACCCGCCCCTGTCGCCTTCGCCCGCATCCAGCATCGCCGCCCGGCGGATCACCTGCGGCCCGAAGCGCTCCTCCAGGTGGCGCAGCGCCGCGCTCAGCCTGGCGTCCCGGAGCGGCGCGGCGCTGGAGAGCTCCAGCTGGCGCACCAACGGCCCGAGGGCGCTCACGCGCACGCCGAGCAGGCGGATGCTCCGCCAGCCGGTGGCCGACAGGGCCTCGGTCAACAGCTCGTCGGCAGCGGCGGCCAGGGGACCCGCGAGGTCGGTCGGGGCCGCGAGCGCTCGCTGCCGGGTGATCGTCTGGAAGTCCGACTGGCGCAACTTGAGGGTGACGACCCGCCCGCCCAGCTGCTTGCGTCGTAGCTCGGCGGCGGTCGCGTCGCACAGCGCGCGCGCGATCCGCCGGAGCTCGCCGGGGTTGCCGATGTCGGTCGCGAAGGTCCGCTCGTGGCCGAGGGACTTGGTCGGTCTGTGCGGCTCCAGCGGGCGCGGGTCGACACCTCGCGCCCGCTGGGCGATCTCGCCGCCCCCGTTGCCGAAGAGCTGCCGCAGGAGGCCGGGTGGGGCGGCGGCGAGGTCCCCGAGCGTGCGCAGTCCCGCCCGCGCCAGGCGCTCCTGCGCCTTCGGACCCACGCCGGGGAGCTTCCCGGCGGCCAGCGGCGCCAGGAACGCCGCCTCCTCGCCCGCGCCCACCGCGACGAGTCCGTCCGGCTTGCGGAGATCCGAGGCGATCTTGGCCACCGTCCGGTTGGTGGCCACCCCGACCGATGCGGTCAGCCCGGTCTCCGCCCGCAGGCGCGCCTTCAGCGCCGCAGCGACGGTCACCGGGGGATCGGGGCCGCGCTCCAAACCCGTCGCGTCGAGGTAGGCCTCGTCGATCGAGGCGGCCTCCACGACCGGGCTGAGGTCGTCGAGGATGGCGCGGAACCGCCCGGAGAGCTCGCGATAGTGGGGGAAGTCGCCCCGCACCACGACGGCGGCGGGGCAAAGACGCAACGCCTGGCCCACCGGCATCGCCGAGCGGACACCGAACGCACGCGCCTCGTAGGTCGCCGAGGCCACGACCCCCCTGGTTGCCCCGCCGACGATGACCGGTCGGCCGCGCAGCTCGGGGCGGCGCAGCACCTCGGCGCTGGCGAAGAAGGCGTCCAGGTCGATATGCAGGATCCAGCGCTGGGCCATCGGTGCCTCGTCTCCGTCGGGATCGATCCAGAGATACTTGCCCGGAAGTGTACCGTACGTACAGTGGTGCCGGGCCGGCATCCCTCGGGGGACGCGGCCGGCAGGGTCTGGTGTCCCCGGGGATGCGTCAGGACTGGGACGACGGTCGTCCCCAGGAGGTGCCGAGGGCGGCGCGAACGGGGCCCTCCCCGCCATCAGGCGACGGCCAGTGAGGCCATGACGGTCGCCCAGCGCTCTTGGAACACGCGCCGACGGTCCGCGAGCGAGACGGCCTCGCCCGACCGCGTCACCGCCCGGAAGTACTGGCGTTGCTCCTCGAAGCCGGTGCAGAAGCGCGCCGCCGAGGCGAAGGAGCCGAAGCCGCGCATCGGGTAATAGCGTTGTTTGATGCTGCGGCGGTCCTGCTCGATGCGCTTGTTCTTATAGCGGCTCGTGCGGTGGTGGACCTCCGGTCCCAGCGTTTCGCGGCTGGCGCGCGGGTACGCGTCGTGCCCGTCGGTCGTCACCTGCTTGGGGACGTGACCGGCGAGGCCGAGGGCCCGGGCGAAGAACCGCTCAGCAGCGCCTCGATGCGGTTGCCCTCCCGGTCGAGCGCGCGATAGCGGGAGCACCAGCGCCCGTCGACGCGAAGGTAGGTCTCGTCGGCGTGCCACTTCATGCCGCCGTGCCCACGCCGCTTGGCGCGCAGCCGAGCGGCCAGGAGCGGGGCAAAGCGCCCCTCCCAGTCGCGCACCGCCTCATGGCTGAAGGTGAAGCCGCGCGCCAGGAACATCTCCGCCAAGTCGCGCAGGCTCAGCTTGTACCGCAATCGCCACAGCACGACGAGTAGCACGGGCATTGACGCTCCTATGTCAACCCCTACGAGGAGCTGCTCTCCGATGGCTGGTGGGATTCCTGGGGTAGCATGCGAAGAGGATCTTCGCATGCTACCCCAGGGTGATCATTCCGCTACCCAGGCGTGGTGGCGCGCGTGTGTCACGCCGCGAGGTCCAGCGGGATGACTGCCGGTGCGGCCAGGCATTCCGGCCAGCGTCGCCAGATCGCGCGCACCATGTGAACAACGTTGCAAGCAGCCTGATAGACTTTGAAATCTCTATCGGCATTGCGCGGGCACTGTCAACTAAACTCGGGCGGTTGGGGCAATGAGGCGATAAAGGCGCGCTGACATGAGGCGGTTCGGCTGGTCAGGCCATCGCCGGGGTGCCGGTGACCGCCAGCCAGGTGGCGAAGCGCTC
>JAABUN010007205.1_pt1 | contig 12190 bp, 14 predicted proteins | sample 5559311 | NCBI WGS metagenome assembly JAABUN01 (sample SAMN10711877, study PRJNA513370) | rock metagenome | isolation source: Antarctica rocks | place: Antarctica: Victoria Land, Siegfried Peak sud | reverse complement strand
CGTCCTACGAGCTGCTGTTCGACAACGGCGGCGCCTCGGCGCCGCCCACCTCGGAGCAGACGGCGATGGACTCCGCGCCGCCGTCCCGGCCGGCGGACGCGGCGCCTGACGCCCAGGCTGCCGCGCCGGAGCCGCCTCCTGCGCCGCCCGAGCCGCAGCAGCTTGCGATGGCGCCGTCCGAGCTGCCGTCGGCACCCGTTCCGGACGCGCTTCCCCCGGAGCCGCCGCAGCCCCTGCCTGATCTCACGCCCGAGCCGCCGGTGCAGCCGCCGCCGCAGGCCCAGGCCATACCGGAGCCAGCGCCCCAAGTTCCCATGCAGCAGGCCATGGCGCCGCCGCTGGCCCCGCCTGCGCCGCCTGACGCCGCACCGCCGGATGCTGCCGTGACCGTCGAGCCTGCGCCGCCGCCCGTCCCTGCGCCCACCCCGGCACCGCCGGCGGTGCGCCTGGCCCAGCCGGATGCGCTTGCCCCGTCCATGACGCCGCGCGACCTGGTGCCGGACCTCGCCCCGCCCGCGGCGCCCGCGCCGCTGCCGCCCTTGGCGCCGCGCCCGCCGCGCCCGCGCCCGGCGCCGCAGCGTCCGCAGTTCGGCAGCCTGGGGGCGCCGATGGACCTCAACTTCGGCCAGGCTGCCAGCCGCGCCCCGGCGCCGCGGGGGTCGTCCGGGTCGCGCGCCATAGACTTCTCGCTGGGTGCGCCCAAGCCGGGTCCGAACAAGTCGGAGGCGTTCTTCGACATACGCGCCGCCAACATCGGGGCGGACTGGGCGCAGGGCCTGGCGGCCTACTGGCGCCGCCACCGCTACTACCCGCAGCAGGCGGTGGAGAACGGAGAGGACGGCACGGTCCAGGTCGTGCTGGTGGTCAACCGCCTGGGCCGGGTGCAGTCGGTCGAGGTGAAAAGCCGCAGCGGCTCGCCCTGGCTGGACATGGCCGCCGTCGCTACCTGGCGCAACGCGCAGCTTGCGCCGCTGCCGGCGGAGAACACCGACCCGACGATCACCATACCGCTGACGATCAACTACGTCCTGTTGCGGTAGGGCTGCCGGGGCTGGAGCGGGCGGAGGGAATCGAACCCTCATCAGTAGCTTGGAAGGCTACCGCATTACCACTATGCTACGCCCGCGCTGGCGGCACGATAACGCTGCCATCCCGGCCGGGCAAGCCGCTCCTGCTCCCTCCGGGAGAGGGTCGGGGTAAGGGAGGCCGCGAGCGCCTGCGATGGACCGTGACGACCAGGTTCGCGGGCGGGCCGGGTTTGCGAGTGGGATGGCGTGGCTCTGCCCCTTTCCCTCACCCCGGCCCTCTCCCGGAGGGAGAGGGAGCAGAGCAGCACACCTCTCCTCTTTTGACGATGCCCTTTACGCCGCCGCGCGCACCGCCACGGTGTCCAGCGCCTGGCCCAGGTCGGCCAGGATGTCGTCAATGTGCTCGATCCCCACCGACAGCCGCACATAGCCGGGGCTGACCCCTGCCGCCATCTGCTCCTCCGCCTCAAGCTGCGAGTGCGTCGTGCTGGCCGGGTGGATCGCCAGGGTCCGGGCGTCGCCGATGTTGGCGACGTGCAGCACCATCTGCAGCCGGTTGATGAACGCCCGGCCGGCGTCGGCGCCACCGGCAAGCTCCACCCCGACCAGCCCGCCATGCCCGCCGCGCATGTAGCGGGCGGTGCGCGCCGCGGCCTCCCCGGACTGCTTGGACGGGTGGATCACCCGCGCCACCTCCGGACGCGCGGACAGGAAGTCCACGACGGCCTGCGCGTTGCTGCAATGCCGCTCCATGCGCAGCGCCACGGTCTCAATGCCTTGCAGCACCATGAAGGCGCTGAATGGGCTGATCGCCGGGCCAAGGTCCCGCAGCAGCGTGACGCGCGCCTTCAGGATGTAGGCTATGGGGCCGAGCGGCTTCGCCGCCTCCACCCAAACCGCGCCGTGGTAGCTGGGATCGGGCCGGTTCAGCGCCGGCTGCCGCTCCGGATGCGCCGACCAGTCGAAGTTGCCGCCGTCCACGATCAGCCCGGCGATCGTGGTGCCGTGCCCGCCGAGATACTTGGTCGCGGAATACACCACCACTGCCGCCCCGTGGTCGAACGGCCGCACCAGCAGCGGGGCCGCCGTGTTGTCCATGATGAGCGGGATGCCGTGCCGCCGGCCGATGGCGGCGACCTCGGCGATGGGGAACACCTGCAGCTTCGGGTTCGGCAGCGTCTCGGCGTAGTAGGCGCGGGTGCGGTCGTCGGTGGCGCGGGCGAACGCCTCGGGGTCAGCCGGGTCCACGAAGCGCACCTCGATGCCCTGGTCGCGGAAGGTATTAGCGAACAGGTTCCAGGTGCCGCCATACAGGTCGGTGCTGCTCACGATGTTGTCCCCGGCCCGTGCCAGGTTTTGCACCGCCAGCGCCGACGCGGCCTGCCCGGATGCCACGGCCAGCGCCGCCGCACCGCCCTCCAGCGCCGCGACGCGCTTTTCCAGCACGTCCGCGGTCGGGTTCATGATGCGGGTGTAGATGTTGCCGAGCTGCTTCAGCGCGAACAGGTCCGCGGCGTGGTCCGCGCTCTCGAACTGGAAGCTGGTGGTCTGGTAAATCGGCACCGCGACGGCGCCGGTCGCCGGGTCGCTGCGCCAGCCCGCGTGCAGGGCCAGGGTTTCGGGATGGGTCGAGTTCGTGTGCGCCATGGGGCGTGCCTCCGGTTGTTGGCACCATCGTAAGCCAGCAGGCCCCCGGCACGGAAGCGTCAACCCCCATGTATGAACCGGGGCGCGAACCGAGGCGCGAACCGGGACCCGGATGCCGCGTTGGCCCCGGACAGCAAGCGAGGGGCGCACAGGAATGGACATGCAGGGGATCAAGCTGACGGCGGACAGCATCGAGGCGACGCCGTTCCAGATACCCGGCGCCACCGGCGAGTTCCGCATCCAGATCCTGAACGAGGACCAGGCCCGCGGCGTCGTCACCACCGTCGTCCACCTGCCCGCAGGCGGCACGATCCCGGCGCACAAGCACCAGGCCGGGTCGGAGATGCACTACGTCCTGGAGGGCGACTTGGTGGACGCCGGGCAGGCGCACGGCCCCGGCGCCTTCCTGACCCACGCCGCCGGCCAGGTGCATGGCCCGCACGAGAGCAAGGGCGGTGCCAAGGTGCTGACGGTGCAGACCTGGCAGTCCAAGGACGGCAGCTTCGACTTCGAGCCGGCATGATGGACACCCTGCCGGAGCTGCCGCCGAACGCCTTCACCAAGGCGGACACCTCGCCCGACACGCGGTTCTATGCCCAGGCACGGCTGGTCAACCATATTGACGACCGCGCCATCGCCGGGCTGACGGCCTTCTACCGGGAGGTGCTGCCGGCGGGCGGGCGGGTGCTGGACCTGATGAGCAGTTGGGTCAGCCACCTGCCGCCCGAAGCCGCCTATGCCGAGGTCGTCGGCCACGGCATGAACATGGAGGAGCTGCGGGCCAACCCGCGGCTGGGCCGCCGCTTCGTGCAGAACCTGAACGCCGACCAGGTGCTGCCGCTGGAGGACGCCACCGTGGATGCGGCCTGTATCTGCGTCGGCATCCAGTACTTGCAGCATCCCGTCGAGGTCCTGCGGGAGGTTGCCCGCGTGCTGCGGCCCGGCGCACCCGTGGTCATCAGCTACAGCAACCGCTGCTTCCCGACCAAGGCCGTGGCGATCTGGCAGGCGCTGGACGGGCCGGACCAGGCCGGGCTGATTGGGCTGTACCTACGCCGCGCCGGGTTCGCGGAGGTGGAGGGCCAGGAGGTCGTGCGCGGCGGGCGGGCGGGCGACCCGTTGTGGGCCGTGATCGGCCGGACAGCCGCCGGGGGCTGACACCGCCGGCCCGCCGTGCAACACCCGCGGGCAGCAACGCGGAGGCGGCAATGGAAGGGGCACATGGCGGGCACGTCGAGGGCGGGGACAAGCGCACTGCGCTGGTTATCGCCGTACTGGCCCTGTTCTTGGCCATCGTCGAAACCGGTGCCAAGAGCGCGCAGACCCAGGCCATTACGCTGAACGTGGAGGCGACCAACCTGTGGGCCTTCTTCCAGGCCCGCACGATCCGCCAGACCACGGCCACCGCCGCGGTCGAGTCGGCCGAGCTGCAAAAGCTGGCCACCACCGACGCCGCGATACGCACCGGGATCGAGGCCCAGCAAAAGGCCTGGCGCGACCAGGTCGCCAACTGGGAAAGCAACGACAAGAATGACGGCCGCAAGGAGCTGTCCGCCCGGGCGCGCGAGACCGAGACCCGGCGGGAACGCTACATGGCGCAGTATCACTTTTACGAATACGCCGCCGCCCTGTTGCAGGTCGCCATCGTCATCGCCTCGGCCACCATCATCACCAGCACGCCCTGGCTGATCCTGGTCAGCCTGGCGATGGCGGCGGGCGGCGTGGCGCTGAGCGCCGTTGGCTTCCTCGCGCCGGGGCTGTTCCACCTGTAGGCCCGGGCATCCGGGCCGGGAACCTGCCGCCATGCTGCTGCAAACCCTGTGCTCCGCCGCCGTCATACACCCGCCGCGCTGGCTGGTGGACAACATGGCCTACCTGACCGTCATGGGCAGTCAGTCCTACGGCGTGTCGGGCGATGCGTCGGACATGGCCATCTACGGCTTCTGCATCCCGCCAAAGGACATGGTGTTCCCGCACTTGGCCGGGGAGATCGCCGGGTTCGGCACGCCCGGGCCGCGGTTCGAGCAGTGGCAGCAGCACCATGTACGGCCGCCGGACGGGCGGGACAGCTCCGGCGTGAGCCACGCCTGGACTCTGCCCGTTGCCGTCACAGACTCAGCGGGGGAACGGACTAGGGCCAATGACAGCCCAACAAGGCCAGCCTCCCCCAAAACCGACTGGGATGGACTAAATCCAGGCTGCTCGGGTTACTCGCATACAAGTTCTATGATCCCGTGCAGCGCCGCCCGTGCAGCCTGGACACGATTGGTGTTATGGTGAAAGTTAACACATTAAACTGCCACAGGAGCAACTATGAAAGCTTTGTTAGCCCTGATTATGTTAGTAGCTAGCGGCATCGTGTTTGCGGTTCGACCAAGCTTGGCAGAAGGGACCGACAGCAATTCGGGTTGGAGCGTTCACAATATATTTGCTGCGTGCTCCGGCGACTGCGGTGTATTTATCTTTGGCGGGCTGTCAATAACCAGGTCGCCTCTGCAACGTATCGTCATCGGCGATGCGCCAATACGTTCTGACAATACGCAGTTGGTCGGATTGGCGATCTCACGCCCTGCGCTCACTTATAGTGACTGGTTCGCGATCGAGGCCGAGGCCGGTGCGGGTCAACGAATTGGCAACATGCACGAGGAGCAGTTTTGGGCAGCTTTGTACTTCCGCGTCAAGCCATTTCCAACCAACAGATTCATAAGAACATCCATTGCCGTCTCCACTGGCCTTGACATAGCCACTGGGATTTCTGCCCTGGAGCGCCGCCGTTCATACGGGCATCCAAGTCTGATACTTCACAACTTTTCGCCGGAAATCACCTTTGCTTTGCCAGATTACCCAGAAACCCAGTTGGTGTTCCGCATACAACACAGGTCCGGGCTTTACGGGCTGATCAACAATGGTAGCGGCACCACCTTCCTGGCCCTGGGATTGCGGCATTTCTTTTAACTGGCAGATCACTCCTCCATCGCTGTCCAATGGCACTAATTAGTTGATGCGGACAAGCTGGCCCGGTTGAAGGAGAGGCGCACGCTGAAGTGCAATGACTAGGGGCCGACGCTTTCCAAGGACTTGGGAGCTGACCCGTAAGATGCTTGTCCGTCATGGTTGGGACACTGGTGGCAATTCGCCGGCCTGCCGGCAGGCCAGCCTCCGCCTCCGTCGCCGGACCAAACTTCTCGGTGAACGCGGGCTGGGCGGACTGTTTTGCCCATAAACAAAAAGACAACTCCGAATTCGCCACCAGATCAACCGCGCGCGGGGCGCGCACCATCATGGCGAGGAAATGACAACGCCATCCTCATGCCGAAGGCATTGTAGCCTGCCGAACCGCCCGTCCAGGGGCTATTTCCTCAGCAGTGTCCCGGCCTTTGACGGAGACCTCCGTGCCGGAACGCCACCTGCATCACGCGGCAGCCGCCTCCAGCGCCCGCGCGACCACCTCCGGCTCGCGCTCGATCACCAGAAGTTAGGACCGCGCGGCCTGGTCGGGCTGGTAGCGGCCCTGCTCCCAGTCGCGCACCGTCGCCAGGCCGAACCCGAACCGCCGGGCGAAGCCGGCCTGCGTCAGGCCCAGCCTCCGCCGGATCGCGCGGACGTTCACCGCGGCCGGCGCCGGGTGGAACCGGGCAGGCTCGACTTCGCCGCGCAGGGTTGCCATGCCCTCGGTCAGAGAGGCGACCAGCTCATCGCCCAGGCTGGTGTCAGCGCCAGGAGAGGCTTCCTTGATCTTCATGCGTCGAAGCCTTCCGTAAGTTCTATCCGGCTTGTTTGTCCGCCTTCTCGGCGGCGATCAGCGCCAGCAGCGCCTTCTGTTGCTGCGGCGTGATGTTGGCCTGCTCGTTCTTGGCGTAGATCGGCAGCGCCGGGATGGGCCGGTTGACCGACACGAAGTAGCAGATTACCCGGAACCCACCCGACTTGCCGCGGCCAGCCGGGGCGAAGCGCAGCTTGCGAATGCCGCCCAGCCCGGGAACCAGGTCGCCGGCCATCGGGTCAGAAGCCAGCGTGCCGACCAGCGCCGCCCTGTCTTCCCTTTCCAGCAAGGCGTCAGCCCGGCGGGTGAAGATCGAGGTCTTGGCAACCGAATGCACGAGAGAGCGATCTGGGATTCCCGTATCGAAGGCAAGTCGAACCACAGAAGGACGGCCAGCCCTTCACGGCCGCCGTGCATCCAGGGCATCATGCGCTCCAGCGGAAGGACACCCCCATGCCCGACACTCCCCTGCCCCAGCTCGACGCCCGCGGCATCCCGCAGTCCGACGACCCCTTCGCCCTGTTCGCCGCCTGGTTCGCGGAGGCCAAGCTCTCGGAACCCAACGACCCCAACGCCATGACCGTCGCCACCTGCACCCCGGACGGCACGCCCTCCGCCCGTATCGTGCTGCTCAAGGACTTCGACCCGCAGGGCTTCGTGTTCTACACCAACAAGGAGGGCCGCAAGGGCGGGGAGCTGCGCGCCAACCCGCGCGCCGCCCTGCTGTTCCACTGGAAGACCCGGCAACGCCAGGTGCGGATCGAGGGCGCCGTCGAGGACGTGACGGACGCTGAGGCCGACGCCTACTACGCCAGCCGCGCCCGCATCAGCCGCCTCGGCGCCTGGGCGTCAGACCAGTCCCGCCCGCTGCCGGCGCGCGCCCAGCTGGAGCGCCGGGTGGCGGAATACGACGCGCGCCACCCCGGCGACGCCATACCCCGCCCGCCGCACTGGTCCGGCTTCCGGGTGCGCCCCGCGGTGATCGAGTTCTGGCAGGACATGCCCTACCGCCTGCACGACCGGCGCGTCTATACCCGGACCCCGGAGGGCTGGAGCACCCAGGCGCTGTATCCATAGGCGTCCCCGCTTCCTGTCCTTCGGCGCGTTGCGCTAGCCTCCCCGTCACCGTCCGCCGTCGTTGCCGTCCATCAAGGAGCGCCCGCCATGCCCATCCGCAAGCTGCTGCTGCCGCTGACCGGCACCGCCGCCGGGGAGAGCGCGCTGACGACGGCCCTGCTCGTCGCGCGCCGGTGGGACGCGCACCTGACGGCGCTGCACGTCCAGGTGGACAGCCGCGACGTGGCGCCCCTGGCCGGCGAGGGCCTGTCCGGCGCCATGATCGAGGAGATGATGTCGGCGACGGAAAAGGAGGGCAACGAGCGCAGCGCCGCCGTGCGCGCCCTGTTCGACAGCTTCGTGGCCCAGCACGGCGTGGTGGTCGCAGAGCCGCATCCCGGCGCCGGCGCCACCGCCAACTTCGCCAGCGTCACCGGCCGGGAGGAGGACCTGGTCGCGCAGTTGGCCCGCCTGACCGACCTGACCGTGGTGCCGCACCCCGAGTCCGGCAACGAGGTGAGCAGCAGCGACGCCCTGCACGCCGTGCTGTTCGACAGCGGCCGGCCCGTGCTGATCGCGCCGCGCGTGGCGCTGCCCACCCTGGGCACCCGCATCTGCATCGCCTGGAACGGCACCGCCGAGAGCGCCGCGGCGGTGCAGGCCGCAATCCCCTGGATGCAGCGGGCCGAGGCCGTGCGCGTGCTGTCCGCCGACGAGTACCAGCGCCGCGGACCCGGCGCCGCCGCGCTGTCGCAGTATCTCGACCTGCACGGCATCCACGTCGAGATCGCGCAGTTCCGCCCGCTGGACCGCGAGGTCGGGCGCGGCCTGCTCATGGCGGCGCGGGAGTTCGGGGCGGACCTGCTGGCGATGGGCGCCTATTCCCACTCGCGCCTGCGCCAGCTCATCCTGGGCGGCGTGACGCGGCATGTGCTGGAGAACGCCGCGTTGCCGGTGCTGATGAACCGCTAAAATACGGGCCGGTGAACCCGCCCCGGTTCCGCCGCGTTTCTGCCACGACCGCGCCCCAGGAGTACAGGTAGGGTCGGAACCGTTTGGAGGACTGGCAATGCGCGGATTGTTCATGGTAGCGGCGATGGGCGTGGCACTGGCGGGACCGGCGGCGGCCCAGGGCCTGGACGTGGGCCGGCTGTTGCAGCAGGTCGTGCCCGGCCAGGGTGCCGACCCGCGGCAACAAGCCGACCGGGACCGTGAAACTTATGAGCGGGGGCGCCGCGACGAGCAGGACCGGCGTGAGCAGTCCAGCCGCCGCCAGACCGAGCGCGAACAGGACCGCCGGTTCGAGGGTCGCCGCAGCGACGACCGGACCGGCCGGGGCGAGTTCCGCGGGGATGACCGGGGCCGCAACGAGCCTCGTGGCGGACGGCGCGAGGAGACTGGCCGCGACGACGACCGCCGCGGTTTCGAGGAAAGCCGTCGCCGCGCCGACGAGGATCGGATGCGTCTCGAACAGGACCGCGGCGGACGGCGCTACTAAGCCCGGCGGCCGGTGCGTCGGCTGTCGAGCCGCGGCACCTGTCCAGCTACGGCGCGATGCGGCTGACCACCCTCTCGATCTCCGTGCGCACCAGGCGCTCGACCAGGGGCGGCAAGTGAGTGTCCAGCCACTCCTTGAGCAGGGGCCGCATCTCCTCCCGCACCAGGTCCTCAAGGGTGGGGCCGCCGCGGTGGGTGGCGGTCGCCCGTTCCCGTGACAGAGTACGCACCAGCGCCTCCACCGACGCGCCGGCAGCCCCGGCGGCGGCGGCACCGACCAGGGAGGGCGACGCAGCCTCCGGGTTGGCGGGCGGCACCGGGATCGGGGTGAAGACAGGCCCCGGCGCGTCAACGACCTGCACGGGCGGACGCGGTGCCGGCATCGGCAGGACGGGCGGCGGCGGCGGCATGGCCGGGGCAGCAGGCGCTGGCGGATGCTCTGCCGGAGGCGGCCCGGCTGCGGGCAGGACGGCAGGCGGCGTTGCCGGGGCGTTCGGCACGGGCAGGGGCAGCACCATCATTGTTTCATCCAGCATGAGCACGTCGTCCGCGTCCGGCTCTGCGCGCTGCGGCTCCGGGTGGGTCCGGTACGGCTCCGGACCCGCCGAGGCGGGCAGCGCCTCCCCGGCTGCGGCCTTGGCGTCGTCCTCGTTCAGTATCTTGCGTATGGACGCGAGGATCTCGTCCATCGAGGGATCGGCGCCCGGCGGGGGCGGGACCGGCGGCGCTGCCACGTCCTAGCGGCCCGGCTGGTTCACGGCGTAGTCGCCGGTGCCGAACAGCTTCTGCCGCACGGCGTTGTAATAGGCGGTCTCGTCATACAGCGGCACCTTCAGGCTCAGGTCCTTGGCCGTCAGCCGCCCGATGGCGGCGGCGACGGAATACGAGGCGTTCACGAAGGCCGCCAGGTTTTGCACCAGCGTCACGCGGGAGTTGAGCAGCGCCTGCTCAGCGTTCAGCACGTCCAACGTGGTGCGGCTGCCGACGATGGCCTCCCGCTGCACGCCCTCCAGCGCGATCTGGTTGGCGCGTATCTGGGCGCGCGTGCTCTCGATGGTGGCGCGGCTGCTGGTCAGGGTCTCCCACGACTGGGTCGCCTGCTGGACTGCTTGGCGGCGCACGTCGTCCACGGTCTTGCGCGACTGCTGCTGCTGCTGCCGGGCCTGGCGCACGCGGGAATACTCGGCGCCGCCCTGATACAGCGGGACGGAGGCGTTCAGCACCACCGTCGCCGCGTTGGTCGACTGCCCGGCAATCGTCTGCCCGTCCGTGCGGGCGCCCTGCGCCTGGATGCTGAGCTGCGGCATCAAGGCTGCGAACTGCACGTCTATGTTGTCCCGGGAAGCGGCGTCGTCGAACAGCGCGGCGATGACGTTCGGGTTGTTCTGCGACGCGAGCTGCACCGCCTCCGCCTGGTTCTTCACCGGCAGCTTCAGCGGCTGCGGCTCGATCAACTGCTCCGGCAATTCGCCGACGAACTGGCGGTAGGTGCCGCGGGCGGTCTGCAGGTTGCCCTCCGCGGTCTGCCGGGTGGCGCGGGCGCCGGCCAGGGCGGCTTCGGCCTGCGCCACGTCGGTGCGGGTGATCTCGCCGACGCGGAAGCGGTCGTTGGTGGCCTGCAACTGCCGGGCCAGCACCTGCTCGTTGTTGATGTTGAGCTGCAGCACCTGCTGGGTCTGGATGACGTTGACGTAAGCGTTGATGACGTTGGTGAAGACCGTCTGCTCCGTCGCGATCAGCCGGCCGCGCTGGGCGAAGACGCGGTTGTCGGCCTGGTTGGTGCCGGCGCGGGTGGCGCCGCCGCGATACAGCGGCTGGGTCACGGTGACCTGGTTGGTGTTGAGGTCGCGGTTGTTGCGGTTCGTCACCGACCGGCTGTCGGTCTGGCCGCCGGTCAAACTGGCAACGTTCGAGTTGGACGTGATGTCGCCCGCGCCGTAGCCGAGGCTGCCGGCGAAGATCACCGTGGGCCGCCAGCCCGCCAGCGCCTGCGGCACGCCCTCGTCCGTCGCGCGGAGCTGGGCACGGGAGGTTTGCAGCGTCGGGTTGTTGGAGTAGGCGGCGGACAGCGCGTCCTGCAGCGTCTTGGGCTGCGCGCAGGCCGGGCCGGCGGCGATCACGGACGCCAGCAGGGGCACCGATGCCATCAGGGGCATTGATGCCAGAAGGGGCAGGATGGACGCGCGCAGGGTCACATGACGCATGGGGCTATGGTCTCCGTCGTCTCCGGGCCGGTGCCCGCAAGGGCCATCCTGGCACAACCGGGCCATGCCTTCCAACGGGCAGGATCGCGGCCCGGCAGAGGTGCGTCAACCGCGGGGTCGCGTCAACGGTGGGGTGCGTCGGCAGCGGGGGCGCATCGGCGGCTGGGTGCGCCAGAACTGGGGCGTGTCACGACTGGGGCGTGTCAGAACTGGAAGGTGGGACGGGCGGCGAAGGCGGGCAGCAGCGGGGTGGCGCAGTCGAACACGGGCTGCGCGCGTAGGACGCCGCCTGCTCCGCTGTGCTCCGCAAGGACGCCGTGCCCGGCGCCGGCACGCTCGGCCAGCACCGTCACCAAGCGCCCGCCGTCCGGGCGCACCTGCGCGCCTAGGGCGGGCGGTATGGCGCGCACCGCCCCCTCGATCATCACGACGTCCCATGGCGCCCCAGTGGGCAGGCCGTCCGGCGGCGGCCCGGCCTGGATGCACACGCCGGGCGCCAGGGACGGCAGCACGGCGCGGGCAATGGCCAGCAGCGCCTCGTCGTCCTCCAGCGCCGTCACCTGGCCGCCGCAGGCCGCCAGCAACGCCGCGCCGTATCCGGCTCCGGCGCCCACAACCAGCACGCGCTCCCCGTCCCGCACCCGGGCAAGCTGCGCCAGGCGGGCGATTACCATCGGCTCCATCAGGGCGCGTCCGCGGGGCAGCGGCACGTCCTCGTCCGCATAGGCGAGGCTGACCAGGTGCGGCGGCAGGAACCGCTCGCGCGGCAGGCTCCGCATGGCGCGTATGATGCGGGGGTCTATGACCTTGTTGGGGCGGACCTGGCTGTCCACCATGTGGTCGCGGGCCTGGGCGTAGTCCGCCGCCGGGTTCGGCGCTTGGTTCGGGCCGGGCTGGTCCATGGCGGTCCTGTGTGCTGGTGCTGCGGCGTTATAGGTGCGCGGCGGGGGGAGCGCAAAGCCGGCGGCCGGGCATCACGCGGCTTGACCGGGGCG
>JAABUN010007203.1_pt1 | contig 12192 bp, 10 predicted proteins | sample 5559311 | NCBI WGS metagenome assembly JAABUN01 (sample SAMN10711877, study PRJNA513370) | rock metagenome | isolation source: Antarctica rocks | place: Antarctica: Victoria Land, Siegfried Peak sud | reverse complement strand
TCACCCCCGGCTCGCATCCGCTCGCCACCCCCTCTCCCAATTCTAGGAGAGGGGGAAGAGGCGTTGCGCGGTGGTAGGTTTCACCCTCCCTCTGCAGGGGAGGGTCGCCGCCCGCAAGCGGCGGGGAGAGGTCGTCCCCTATTCCATACTTCGTAGTTCGTACTTATTCGTCATTCGTCATTCGTCATTCGCTAAACAGCCCCTCAGCCTTCATCCGGGCGAGGACGCGGTCGAATGCTTCAACGGTACGCATGATGTCTTCGTCGGTGTGCGCGATGCTGAGAACGGCCCCGGCACCGTGCCAGAGGTCCATCCCTTCCAGCATCATCCCGGCGCGCAGGGTCATCAGCAGCTTCTCGGAGCCGCGCCCCTTCAAGACGGACGCGGGGACACCCTCCGGGTGCCGCAGATCGGTCGGCAACTGGCTCGGATAGCGCGTGCCGACGATCGTGTTGATGATCGAACTCTCGCCGTAGGCGAAGCCGGGGAGATCGTGGCGCAGGAACGCCTCGTTGAAACCGCGCTTCAGGTTGTCGGCCAGCCGATCGGCCCCGCGCTGCACCGCCGGGTCGGAGACGAGCCGCAGCGCCGTCACCCCGGCGGTCGCCGAGAGCGGATTGGCGTTGTAGGTGCCGGGGTGCTGCACCTTGCGGGTCCGGTTCCACACCGGATCGTCCTTGAATTCCAGCAGCTCCATGATCGCACCGCGCCCGGCGACCGCACCGCCCGGCAGACCACCGGCCACGATCTTCGCCATCGTCGTCATGTCGGGGATGATCCCGGTCAGCCCTTGCACGCCGCCCGGCGACCAGCGGAATCCGGTCACCACCTCATCGAAGATCAGCACCACGTCATGCCGCGCGGTGATCTCGCGTAGGCGGGCCAGAAAGCCATCGGGCAGCGGGACGGTCGCGTACGACGCGCCGCTCGGCTCCAGGATCACCGCCGCGATGTCGTGATCGGCCTCGGCCAGGGCGCGCTCGACAAAATCGAGATCGTTGCTCGGCGCGACCACCACCGTATCGAGGACCGCCTTGGGCACCCCTGGCGGGGCCTGATCGAACGGCGGCGAGTTACCGGGGACGGCGTAATCGTGCCAGCCGTGGAAATGTCCGGCGAACTTGAGGATCTTGTCGCGCCCGGTATAAGCGCGGGCGAGACGCAGCGCCAACATCGTCGCCTCGGTCCCGGCGGAGGTGAACTTCACCCGCTCCGCCGAGGGGACCAGCCGATGGATCCACTCGGCCCACTCGACTTCGAGGCGATGCCCCGCGCCGTAATGGGTCCCCTTACGCATCTGCGCCACGACCGCATCGACGATCTCGGGGTGGCTGTGGCCGAGGAGCAATGCCCCGTGCCCCATCGTGTAGTCGATGATCTCGTGACCATCGACATCCCATTTCTTCGAGCCGAGCGCCTGCTCGATATAGATCGGGAACGGCTTGGCGTAGCGGATGTCATGGGCGATACCGCCCGGCATCGCCGCGCGCCCGCGCTGGTAGAGTTCGCGCGATTGCGGATGCTCCGCGATGTACTGCTCTTCAATCGTGATCGTCTGCTCCTGGACCATCGCCATTGCCTCCTATCGAAGATCGCCCTCGCGCCGGTCGCGGCAAACGACGCGGCTGACTCCCATCCCCGCTCACCGTGATCATTCCGGCGGGAAGGACAGGGTGACTATAGCGCAGGGGCGGGGTACTGTCCACGATCAAGGCACGCCAAATCGCCCGACAGATCAACCGTGTCGAGCGAACCTTCGCGCCATTCCAGACGGGAGGAATGACCTTGTGCAAGCGGCCACAGAATCGCGTCCGTTCGCCGTTGGAATTGGGCAGAGAGCCGGTGGATCGGAGAGGGCGCCGTTGACCTCCCGCGACCCACCACGCATATTCCCCGCCGCCCGCAGGCGACGGAGACAGGCACTACGCCGAGCGGGTCTGCCGCACCGGTGCCGTAGCTGGATCGATTCGGCGCGCCAGGGCCATCAGGCCACGCGCGAGACGCGGGCGTACCGGCGTCTTGGGCTGGTTCTGCCCTGCCAGCCGTACCTGGGCGGCCTCGTCGATGAGGCCCTGCCAGCGGTCGCGGCCAGCGAGTCGAATTTCCTCGTACATGATCATCTCCTTAGACCGCCGTGGCGCGAGCGAAGCGCTCGGCGGACGGCGTCGCACACTGCCTCGTGGTGATTGCGGACGCGCGGAAAAGACCGTGCGACCCGAACGGTGGAGGGTGTGGTCGAAGAGAGGTGGATATGGTCATGGTGGCGCACTCCTGCCGAACTTCGTCGGCATAGCCAAACCCGGTTCGCCGTGCGGCGATCGGGCCTGACAGGTGCGCTTCGCGGACGCCTGCGGGGTTAGCTGTCGGGTTCGGGCGGGAAGCGTGAACAGTCGCCCTACGCGCAATGCGCGATTCACCCCGAGTAAGTGGGTCCCCCACCCGGCACAAAGCCGGCTCGGCGTGAGGCTTCCGACCGCAAAGACGGTCAAGATACCTCGCGGTTAGTATAACGCCTCGATGGCGAAATTGTTCCCCGTGCGGTGGTGATTGGAACTTGGTAGCCCTTACTCTTCCGGGTCACGCCCCAACTGCTCGCGGAAACCGGCCCGCAACGCCTCGCGCAACTCGGAGCGCAGCAGCACCTCGGCGGCGGTCCAGGCGAGCGCGATCGTCCCCTCGGCGAGGGAGGCGTCGGCGCGCGGGCTCCGCGCGGCGGCGGCGAACTCGGGGGTATGCGCGCCGGTCGGCGGGTCGCAGATCTGCAAGTAGGGGTGGATCATCGGGACGCGGTGGCTGACGGCAGCGCTATCGCTCGACCCGATCCCGACATCCGCCGTTGGCACCTCGTAGGTCTGCCCGAGTGCGACCCAGTTCTCCCGAAAAGTCGCGGCCAGTGCGCCGTTCGAGACGCGGTGTGGATAGCTGCGCCCTTCGGTGATCGTGGCCGTCGCGCCGGTCGCCGCCTCGGCCCCACGAACGATCCCGAGAAACCGCTCGCGCACCAATTCCAACGTCTCCTGCTTCGGCGCACGGAGGAGAAATTCGCAGGCGGCGTAGGCCGGGATGATATTAACCGCATCGCCACCGGCGGTGATGATCCCGTGGATGCGGACGCGCGGCGGCAGCGCCTGGCGCAACGCATTGACCCGAAAAAGACCTGCAAGACAGCATCAAGGGCGTTGATCCCGCGCTCGGGGTAGGCCGAAGCGTGCGCCGCTTTGCCGGTGAACGCGATCGTGAACGAGGTCAGCGCCAGGGTGTCGCGCTCGATGAACGTCACGTCGCGGGCATGCATCATGATCGCGGCGTCCACACCGCCGAAAACCCCGGCATCGGCCATGATCGCCTTGCCACCGCCGCCCTCTTCGGCGGGCGTGCCAAAGACTTTGATCGTCCCCACGCCGTCCGGCAACGCCTGCCGGAGCGCCAGCGCCGCACCCAGCGCCCAGGTCGCGATCAGGTTATGTCCACAGGCATGGCCCAGCTTCGGTAGTGCGTCGTACTCGGCCAGGATCCCGACGACCGGCTTCCCCCGCCCGAAGGTGGCGACGAACGCGGTGTCCATTTCGGCAACGTCGCGCTCGATCGCGAAGCCCGCCCGCGACAGTTCGTTCATCAGCAGAGCCGCAGAGCGGTGTTCCTCGAAAGCGATCTCGGGGTGATCGTGCAGATCGTGCGACACGGCGACCAGATGCGGGTGGATTTCGCGCACCGCATCGGCGATCTGCTCTTTGATTACCGCGAGATCGGGCATCGGGAGCCTCCTTTATGTGCCGGTGTGGGACGATGGTGTGGTGGCGCGGAGCAGGCAGCGTGACGGGAGTATGGCGGGCGGTTGAACCGCCCGCCGGGTCAGGGGGTTCAACCGCCCGCCAACCCACATCTACATCACCACCGCCCGCCACCCCTCACCTTAGGTTTGCCGCCGCTATCTCTACCCCTGCCGCGTCCAGTCGGCGATATTCCAATAATCGCTGTCCCATGGGGTGACGTTGACATTCTTCAACGTTTTCGACAGGGCAAAGACGTTCTTGCGATCGACGACCGGGACGACGATCGAGCCCTGGATGAGGATGTCGTTCATCGTGATGAATAGTTGGGCGCGTTTCTGGGCATCCAGTTCGATTTGCGCCGCACTCCACGCCTTGTCGTAGTCGGCGTTCTTGTAGCGCTGATAGTTCCGCCCCGACCAGTTGTTCGCCTTCGACGCGATGGAACTGCTGTGCCAGCGGATCATGTCGGTCTGCGGATCGATCGCCGGGGTCCCGGTGAACATCTCCACGTCGGCGTAGAACTTGGAGTTGGTGTCGGGGTTGCCGGCGTCGGCGGAGAAGTAGACCGCCGAGTCGATCGTCTTCAACTCCGTCTTGATCCCCATCTTCTCCCAGCCATCCTTGATGATCTGCTGCGTCTTCTGCCGCAGGGTGTTGATCGAGGTCTGGAAGACGACCGCCAGCGGCACGCCATCCTTGGCGCGGTACTGGCCGCTCTTCTTCCACCCCGCCTCATCGAGCAATGCGCCCGCCTTGTCAAGGCTGAACTCGAACTTGTTGTTCGGCGAGCGAAATTGCGGCGGGTCGTTGAGGATGTTCGGCGAGACGATCCCGCCGCGCCCGTAGAGCGCCGTCACGACCGAGTCGAGATCACAGCCCATCGTGAACGCCTTGCGGACCTTCTGATCGGCCAGGAAAGGGTGTGTCGTCGTCGGGCTGGAACGCTCGCCATCGACTTCCTTGTTGGGGTCGGCGAGTTGGTAGATGATCCGCTCGATCCCGCCACCGGGAACAAACGAGGCCACGCCCTTGCCACCGTTCTCCAACTGCTTGAGGATCGTGTCTTCGAGTTGCAGATTCCAGGCGTAGTCGTAGTCGCCGGTCTGCAAAACGGCACGCGCGGCGGAGGCGGTGTCGCCGCCACCTTTCAGATCGATCCGGTCGAAATACGGTTTATTCGGCTCGCGGTAGTTCTCATTGATCACGTAGGTGATCGCGTCGCCAGGTTTGAAGTCGGTCACTTTATACGGCCCGGTGCCGACCGGCTTGAGGTTGTTCGCCGAATCCTTCGCTTTCGCGCCCTTGTCGGCCTCGAAGATGTGGCGCGGCAGCACACGCACCTGCGCGGGGCGGAACCAGGCCGGATTCGTCTGACTGAAGGTGTATTTGACCGTCGTGTCGTCCACCTTCTCGACCTTCTCCACCGCATCATACGAGGAGATCCCGATCGCTGCGGTCGCCTTGTCGGTGACATACTGCCAGGTGAAGACGACATCGTCGGCGGTACACGCCTGACCGTCGCTCCACTTCAGCCCTGACTTCAGCTTGATCGTCGCGCTCTTGCCGTCGGCGGCGACCCCACCATTGTCGCGCGAGGGGACTTCGGCGGCGAGGATCGGCACGGCGTTGCCATCGATATTGAAGCTCAGTAGCGGCTCGTAGACCGGCGAGCAGGCGAGGTCGTCCTTCGTCCCCTGCGAGAGTTGCGGATTGAGGATCGTTGGTGCCTGCCATTGGAGTAACTTCAACGTCCCACCACCACCGCGCTTCGTCGGGCCACCACTCCCCGCCGCACTCGCGCTCGGCGCGTTCGATGCCCCGGCACTCGCTGCCGGGGCGGCAGCCGTTCGCGTGGCCGCGCCACCGGCGACAGCGGTCGGCGCGGTGCTGGCAGGTGCGGCACTCGCCGGTGCACTCGTCGCGGGGGCAGTTGTCGCCGTCTCGCTGCCGCAGGCCGCGAGGGCAGCGCCGATCGCCGCGCTCGACAGACCGAGGGCCACGGCGCGCTGGATAAAGCCACGCCGACTCGTCTGCCCGGATAGCAGCGCTGCGGTCAAGGTGCGCACGTCATCATGCGTGCGCTCTGGCGGATACTGCATCGTGCCCTCCTACCCTGTTGATACACCCGATCGCCCGCACCGTACGTCGCATCATTGCACGCGGACGCACGGCAGAGCGATCACCCCGAGCGGCAAACGCCCACACGCGCCGCCGGAAGTCATAGTAGACGTTACCATCAAACGATCGGTTCCACGCGCCGGGTGACGGCGAGGCCGGACAACTCGACGTTCACGAGCCAGCTACGTTGCGTTACCCTCGTCGGACCTATCCGTCATTCGTCATTCGTCATGCAAGCATCTTGCCAGGCTCAGGCCCAACCAGCCCGCCGCTCTTTCAGCCATGCCAATACGGCGGCGCGACTGAGCAAGACCGGGTCGGGCATCTCCAACACGGGGGTAAGCTCGCCGCGCTCGATCGCGCGGCGCAAGATGGCGGGCGGCACGCCATAGAGGCGGGCGACCTCGTCCACGGTCATCGTCTGCGCCCCGAGGCGATCCTGGGTCGCACCAGACCGCTCTTCCTTTTCAGTGTCATCGGGAGGTCGCCCGGCCATCTTGCCCTTCCTCGCGTCCGGCGGTCTTGTCACCGCAACAGTCCCTTATCGTCACCGTACCCGTAGCAACGACCGTACCATCAGTCTGATTCCACCATGCTCATCCCCCGGTCAGCGCCCCGCGTGCGCTAACGCAGCGGCGAGATCGGCCTCCAGATCATCGCCATCTTCGATCCCCACCGAGAGTCGCAGGAGCGGCAGTTTCGGCGCACCACTCGCCGGATCGCACGCCGCCGACTCGAACGGCCAGATCAGCGTGGCGCAATCGCCGAGGCTCACCGCGATCGTGCAGAGTTCGAGCGCATTGAGGAAGGCCCGCGTCGCCAGTTGGCCGCCGTGCAGGGTGAACGACAGCATCCCGCCGCGCCGTTTGCCGAGCAGACGCCCCGCGAGATCGTAGCCGGGATCACCCGGCAGACCGGGATACGACACGGCGGCGACGGCAGGGTGCGCGGCGAGAAAACGGGCCAGACGGTCGGCGTTCGCGCAGTGTTGCGCCAGCCGCAACGGCAGCGTCTTGACCCCATTCAACAGCGTCCAGGCATTGAACGGACTCAGCACGCCGCCGAGGTGCGAGAGGGTCCGCGCGATCTGCGCGATCTGGCCGCGCTGTCCGCAGACAACCCCGGCCAAGACGTTGCCGTGCCCGGAGAGGTATTTGGTCGCGCTGTGGATCACCAACGTCGCGCCATGTTCGAGCGGGCGCAACACCGCCGGGGAGAGGAAGGTGTTGTCAACGATCAGCGGCAGATCATGCGCCCGCGCCAACGCCGCCAACGCATCGAGATCGACCAAGCGCAGCGCTGGATTAGACAGCACTTCGGTGTACAGCGCGCGGGTCTGCGGACCGATCGCCGCCGCCACCGCCGCGAGGTCGGTGAAATCGACGAATGTGGCGGTCGCCCCGTGCGCCGCGAGGCCATCGCGGATGAACTCCTGCGTGACGCTGTACATCTCGGCGGCTGCCACGAGTTGCCCGCCCGAAGGGACGAGATGCAGGAGGGTGGCGCTGATCACCGCCATCCCCGAGGCCCCGGCCACCGCCGCCTCCGCCCCTTCCAGGTCGGCGAGTTTCACTTCCAGGCAGCGGGTCGTCGGGTTCCCGTCGCGCAGATAATAGAAGTGCGGCAGGCCGCCATCGCGCCAGTCGGCCAGTTGGTCGTATGAATGAAACGCATAGGTCGTGTTCTGGTAGATCGGCACGCCGAACGCGCCGGTCGTGGGGTCAGGCGCTTCCCCAGCGTGGACACTCCGGGTCCCGAATCCTCGATATTGGCCCATCTTAACCTCCGGTTCGCTGTCGGCAGTCCGTAGTCCGTAGTCCTTGGTCCGTAGTAGCTGCGCGGTGGCGATAAGAACCCCGCGCCAGCAGCCGGTCCTCTACTACGGACTACGGACTACGGACTACGGACTCTCAACTCTCGAAAGCATGGGCGATACGCCCGATAGTGACAAGGGGCGTAGCACCCGGATGACCGGGCAACGCGCACCCTGATCGTCCGATCATTTGACACAGGCGCGTGCGAGCGGTATCTTTTCCTAACTAAGAGTCATTCCGAAGTAGGCGCACCAGCAGCGCCTTCGGTGACGACGAAACCGAAGCGCGCGAGGGTAGCGGGAGGCAACGATGAGCGAGGCGCAGATTACGCCGGTAACCGAAGAATATTTACGCGCGATCCTGGATCTCGGCATCGCCGGGCGTCCGGTGATCGGGCGCCGCCTCGCCGATTCGCTCGGTGTCGCCCCCTCGACCGTCACCGCCACCCTCCAGCGGATGGGTCGCGAGGAATTAGTCATCCTCAACGAGCGCAAAGAGGTCAATCTCACGAAGCAAGGGGCGACCTTCGCCATCGCCGCCGCACGTCGCCACCACCTCTCGGAACTCCTCCTGGTCAGCACGATGCACTTCGATTGGACGCGCGCCCACCAGGAGGCCGAACGCTGGCAGCACGCCCTCACCGATGAGACAGAAAAGCTCCTCTGGGAGTCGCTGGGAAAGCCGACCCGCTGCCCACACGGCAACCCGATTCCGGGGACCGGAGCCTGCTTCTCCCCCGGCACGCGCTGGCTGCGCGAGGCGCGCGAGGGCGATGAGTTGATCGTCGAGCGGATCGCCGAGCGGGCCGAAGCCGATACCAGCCTGATGCGCTTCTTCGAGCGACAGGGGATCATCCCCGAGGCAACCCTGATCGTCGATGAGATCGTCCTGGCGAACGGCACCCTCAGCGTCACCGCGCCGGGCGGGACGGTCGTCCTCGGCCTGGAAGCGGCCTCGCAGGTGCTGATGCGCCCGAAAGAATCCCACCCGCTGCGGCAGTTCCCGGCCCAGTGGCAAGACAGCCACGCCGCCGTCAACACCAACGCGCCGCTCGGGGTGGTAACAGTCGGGGTCTAGCGCCTCAACAATCTGCCCCGATCGTCCGTTACGCCTTATCTGGGCGAATAGCGCCCGGTTATATATTGCTTTTTGCAATCGCTTGTAGGGTTGCGGCCCTCACCCCCGGCTCGCCACCCCGCCGCCCAGAGGGCACCCGCCAATTCTGGGAGAGGAAAATACTGCAATAGCAGAAGCTAACCTCCCCCTCCCCGCGTCGGGGAGGGTCGCCGCCACAGCGGCGGGGAGAGGTCAACCCACCCTACTCATCGACCCGCCATCCCCGTCGCCCTCACGCCGAGGGCGACCAGTGCGCTGAGAGTTTCGGCCAACTCCTGCTCTTCCGGGGTGAACGGTTCGCCGTGGATCCGCCCGACCCAGAAGATCCCACGCTGGCCTTGCTCCGGTGGCAGTGGGATCAGCATCGCGGCCAGCGCCGATTGCCTCTCCGCGAGCGGCAGCGGCACAGCACCGTCGATCACCAGCCCATGCGCCACGATCAGCGAACGCCCGGCGTAGATCGCGTCGCGCATCCGGCCATCGAGGAGATCGAACGGCAACGGCGCGATCGTAGTCGTGCGCCCGCTCGCCATCGTCAGCAACGGGACAAGGTGCCCCGACTGCTCATCGAGCAGGGCGATGCTGCACGCATCGGCACGCAAGAGGCGCTGCGCCAAGATGCCGCAGCGCTCCAACATCTTTTCGAGATCGCTCGTCGCCAGGATCTCCTCGGCAAACGTTCGCAAAGCGCGATACGCGCCGATCCCCTGTGACGGCCCGGCGACGCCATCGGTCGCCCCCGCCAGATGGTGGCAAGCGCCATCCGTACCATCATGAAAGAGCGCCACTGGTGCCCCATCTCGCAGCCAGGCTACGGTATTAACAGGACGTTCAATCGTGAAAGTCATCGCGTCACCACCAACGACCTAGCGTATCGACACAGGTTAGGGACACGGAAAAGAAGGATCCGCGAGCGCAAAATACGCCTACACAGATTTACTACGTTGCCAGACGGCCAAAGGATAAAAAAGTGCGGCCTGATCCGAAAAAACGGTGACATGGGTACCCTGTCAGGGGAGATCGAGAAGACAACGAGCGCGATCAGCGCCAACGGGAACCTGTGGCGGCGATGTTGCGTAGCTAAATACGGTCATCCGTTGACACGCGATTGGCGTGGCGACTAGCATGGCATGGATCGCGCGATGGGCGCGGCGCGCGGCGCCCCTGTCGCGGCGAATGATCAGACGGCAACACTCACGAAAGGGTATGCTCGTGCAGAACTCACAGGGCGGCGGGCGACGCCGACCATTCGACCCCCGACTCCTCGCCGTCGGCGCCGTCGCCGGGGCCGCGATCGGCCTCTGGGCCAACACCAAGACCCGCGAATACCGGCAGTCCGGCACGATGCCGAAGCTGATCAACTGGGGTCAGGTCCGCACCGTCGCCACCAGCATGAATCGCGGCGAAAGCCTCGGCCCCGCCGAGCGCGCCAGCCTCGCCGCCGAATATCGGCGACTCGTGGAAAGTTGCCTCGGGCCGATCACCGCCTATACCGGCACGCCGCTGCCGCGCCCGTTCGAGGCGACCCTCGCGTTCGACCGCGCCGACTGGGTCAACGCCAACATCGACAACTTCGAGCAACTGTTCGCGCCGCTCGAAGGGCTCAACCCGCTCAACGATCAGCAGCCGCAGATCGCCTCCGTCCTCTGGGGCAACGCCAGCCAGACGGTCATCAGCGGCGAGATGGGCCTGCTCCTCGGCTACCTCGCGCGGCGTGTCCTCGGGCAGTACGATCTCGCGCTGCTCGGCAAAGAGCCGATCACCGATGGCAAGCTTTACTTTGTGGAGCCGAATATCCGTCAGGTGCAGCAGCAACTCGGGCTACCGCTCGATGACTTCCGGATGTGGCTGGCCCTCCACGAGACGACCCACGTCTTCGAGTTCGAGGCGCACCCCTGGCTGCGCGCCCACCTCAACGGGATCCTGGAACAATACTTCGAGTTCCTGAGCCAGGATATGAGCCAGCTCAAAGAAGGCGGCTTCGGCACCTTACGCAGCTTCCTCGACCGCTCCAAGCGACGCGGCGGCGCGGGCCAGGATGGCGCGAGCACGAACAACTGGATCGAGCGCCTGATGACCGCCGAGCAGCGCGAACTCTTCTCGCAGATGCAGGCGACGATGGCGATCGTCGAGGGGTATAGCAACCACGTCATGAACGTGATCGGGCGACAGATGTTGCCGGGCTTCGACCGGATCACCAAACAGTTCGAGCAGCGCAAGCGCGAGAAGAGTGTCGCCGAACAGATCTTCATCCGCCTGACCGGCCTCGACATGAAGCTGGAGCAGTATCGCCTCGGCGAGCAGTTCATCGACCGCGTCGTCGCGCTGCGCGGCCACGCCTTCGCCCACCAGGTCTGGGACGGCCCCGAGACGATGCCCAACCTCGAAGAGGTCAAGAGTCCAGAACGCTGGATCGCCAGGATCGACGCGCAGCAAGCCCTCCCCGCTGGGGCCTGAATGCCTGCGGCACAGCGCAGTCGGTAATGTCCGGGCGGGTCGCTGACCCGCCCGAACACTATTCGCCGGAGGATTAGCCCGCACCAGCGGTAGCCGCGCCGTGCTAAAGCAGAATATCGCTCATGAAGGAGACCAAGATCGTGTCGCCGCCGCACACCGACGACGAGACTACACCGGTCACCATCGCCTCGAACGACGGCACCAGCCCCGGCCCGCAACGGCTCGAACGCCGCCTGATCATCGTCGGTGGGATCGTGATCCTCTCCTATATCGGCGGATTGATCGGGCTGGCACTCTTACCGGTACTCGCGAACGCGCAACCACTCCTGCTCATGCTGCTCTATCCGGTGAGCGCGGCCCTCTTCCTGATCGCGCCGAAATTCGACCCAGTCACCTTCGTCACCATCGCCACGGTGCGCCGTGTCGTGCTCCACGTCCTCTTCTATCTCCTCGGGCGCTGGTACGGCGACCGCGCGCTCGCTTGGGTGGTGCAACGTGGCGGCAAGGACGCCAGCGGGATGGCGTCACTCGTGGAACGCTTTTTCGGGCGCTTCGGCTGGGCGATCGTCGCGATCTTTCCCGGTCCGCTCCCCAGCGTCCTCGCCGGTTCGGCGCGGCTGCGCTGGCCGCTTTTTGTTGCGCTCGACCTGCTCGGTACGATCGTTTCCATCGCCATCGTCCGTGTCGCGGCGACCGCCGCTTCCGGCCCGCTGGCAACCGTCCTCCGCTTCATCGATCAGAACTCCCGCTGGCTCACGATCATCACCGTCGTCGCGACCATCGCTTGGGTCCTCATTCAGCAGATGCGCCAGGGCAAGCAAGTGGAAGAGGTGGAAGAGGAAAAACCACCTGTTGATGCGTGAGGGGGATTGGGCGGGCGGTTGAACCCTGTGACCCGGCACAGGGTTCAACCG
>JAABUN010007202.1_pt1 | contig 12193 bp, 13 predicted proteins | sample 5559311 | NCBI WGS metagenome assembly JAABUN01 (sample SAMN10711877, study PRJNA513370) | rock metagenome | isolation source: Antarctica rocks | place: Antarctica: Victoria Land, Siegfried Peak sud | reverse complement strand
GGAATCACGGGCTGAAGCCCGCGCCACAAAGGACGCCGCGCACTACCCGATCTGGTTCTTGATGTCCACAAGCCCACCCTCTACCGGCCCGAACGGATACTGTAGCCTCCTTGTACATTGCTCTACCGCGCCATGCCCGCCCGTTCTAGGTCCTTGCGGTGGTGCAGTTCGTGGCCCGCCGCGATATACGCGAGGGCGTGGACGCTGATCGTGTTGCCGTCCGCCGCGCCGCGCCGCGCCCACGCGGTTGTGTCCAGACCGCGCAGCAGGGCGAGGGTGGCACCGCGTACCGCCGCGTACTCCGCGACCACCGCCGCGAAGTCGCGCCCCGTGAAATTGCCCGTCGTCACGTACGGGTCGAAGGTCTCGACGCCTTCGAGGGGGGTAGAGTCGGCGCGGGCAAAACGCAGGATGCGGTACGCAAAGACGCGCTCGGTGTCCGCGAGATGCCCGACCACCTCCGCCGCGTTCCACTCCCCCGGTGCGGATCGTCGGCGGACTTGCGCGGGCGTGAGTGCGGCACACATCGCTGCGGTCTCCGTGATCTGTCGCGCAAGGGTTGCCGCGATGTCGCCATCCGGCACGAGGGCGATGTACTGCGCGTAGTAGGGGCTGTGTTCGTCGGCGGTCGGTCGTCCGGTCGGCGTGTCGGTCATGTCGCATTCCCCCCGGCATTGATGGAATGGAGCGGGTCGCGTCGGGGAGTGTAGCAGGATGTGACGGCGCGGCGGGCGGCGGTTCGTGCGCCTGCCCGATTGACGGCGGTGTATTCCCGGTGGCACGATGACCCGACAGACGACAGAAGCGTGCAAGCGGAAGGAATACACGATGACAACCACGGAGACCTCGGTGCAGCAGGCGTTCGCGGCGGTGGACGCGAACGAGGCGTACCTCATCACGGCATTGCAGGAGTTGGTCGCGGTGGATACCACCGTGCCGCCGGGGCGCAACTACGACACGCTGGCGACGGTGGCGGAGGGCTACTTCCATGCCCTCGGCTTCGAGACGGAGCGCGTCGTCATCCCCGACGAACTGATCAAGGCGATCCCGTTGCCGCTCGACGGCCCACGGGTGAACCTGCTCGCCCGCCGCTCGTGGGGCGCGGGCGACATGGCGAGCATCTACGCGCACACCGACGTGGTACCCATCGAGGAACCGTGGACGCTCGCCGCCCCCTTCGGCGGCGAGGTGAAAGACGGCAAACTCTACGGGCGCGGCTCAACCGACATGAAGGGGAGCATCGCCGCCCTGCTCACCGCCCTGAAGGTCATCAACGACCTCGGCCTGACGCCGCACTACGATGTGCAGGCGATGCTCTGCACCGACGAGGAGATCGGCGTCTATCCCGGCGTTTGGCACCTCGCCAAGGAGGGCTACGTGACGCCGCACGTCGTCTGGCTCGAAGCGGGCGGGCAGAACCCGACGGTAATGGCGGCCTCCGCCGGGGCGATGGATGTCACCGTCACGGTGCATGGGCGCAGCGGTCACAGCGGCATGAACTTCCTCTCGATCAACGCCATCGAGGAGATGGTACCGATCCTGAACGAATTGCTCGTGCTGAAAAAGACCGTCGAGGCCCGCCGTTCGCGCTTCCCGCTGCCGCCGATGCAGGTGCCGGAGGGCGTGATAATCCCGGATGCGATGTCGCCGATGTTCAACCTGAGCATCATCAAAGCGGGGGCAAAGAGCAACATCGTCCCCGGCGTCGCCACGCTGACGATCAACCGCCGCTTCATCCCCGAAGAAGACGCGGATGAGGTGGAGCGCGAAATCCGCGAGGCGATCACGCGAGGGGCGGCAGGCACCCGCGCCGTGAAGGTGGACGTGGACGTGATGCGCGTCTACCCGGCGGGCGTGGTGGATGCGGACGGCCCGCGCATGACGAAGATGAAGGCGGCGGTCGGGGCCGTGAAGGACTACCCCGAAGATATCTGGATCGCGGTGGGCGTCTCCGGCAGCACCGACCGCGCCAACGTCTCGCAGGAGATGGGCATCACCGACATCGCCAGCTTCGGCACGATGACCACCGAGAACCGCACCGCCCACGGTGCCAACGAGTACGTCGAGGTGCAGACCCTGAAGGACCTGACGAAGGAAATCCTGCACTACCTCGTGTTCTAGGGGAGGGATACCAACCGCCAAGACGCCAAGACGCCAAGAAATACAAGAGAAAGGTTTGAATAAGAGTATTCGTCATTCCCCCTATGTTTTTCTTGGCGTCTTGGCGGTTCAATTTTTCATTGGGAGGGGACAATGGCTGAAGCGGTGTGGAGCAACGTGGTGTACGAGCGGTTGCGGGCGGCGGGGGTGCGGCTGGTGGCGCATGTGCCGGACAACGTGATCGCGCCCGTGATTCGGCGGTTCGAGGCGGACAATGAGATGACGACTGTTTCCTGCACGCGGGAGGAGGAGGGCGTCGGCATCCTCGCGGGCGGGTTGCTTGCAGGGGTGCGCGGTGCCTTGCTGATGCAGACGAGCGGCCTCGGCAACTGCCCGAACGCCCTCGGTTCGCTGATCGTGCCGTACCAACTGCCGCTCGTGATGCTGATCTCCGGGCGCGGCGAGTTCGGGGAGTTCAACCCCGTGCAGCGCGGTATGGGCCTCGCCACGCTGCCCATCCTCCAAGCCCTCGGCATCACCGCGCACACGCTCGACCGCCCGGATACCCTCGCCCCAACGCTCGACGGCGCGTTGCAGACTGCCTACCTCACGAACCACCCCGTCGCTTTCGTGATCTCGCCGCTCCTGAGCAGCACGTCGCTTCCCCCAAACCCGTCGCTCAAACTGTAGAAGGGTCGCGGAATGGTCAAATTGCTCTATCGCACAGTCAGGAGCGACCCGCCGACACGCATGGATTTCGCCTCGGACCGCGAAGTCGGCAAAGCGAAGCCCGAACGACCGAATCTGATGCGTCGGTGGGAAGAGTTCTCCACGTTCGAGACGTTGGAGCAGGCACGCGAAAAAGCGACGGCGTTCCCCACGCAGGGAGCATTCATCGCGTGCATTGCAATCCCCGACGACGGGCGTATAACGTATGAGAGAACGGGACGCGCTCCGGGACACCACACCGTGTGGGGCGATCCCGATGTGCTTTTCGGCTGCTTCATTGCTGTGTACCGCATGCGTGCGGAGGAACTGTGATGGAAACATTCTACGAAATTTGGGACGGCGACACGAACAATCTCGTGGACTATTACGACACGGAACAGGACGCGCTCGCGTACGTATCCGAGTTCGCGGAGATGCATGGACATGAGGCGGTACGCAGTTGGGGGATGCTTCGCGTCCGCGATGGTCGTTCCACGCTCGTTGCCGCCGGAGATGATCTTATCGCACGCGCATCGCAGCAGGTCGTCCACGCGGATTGACGTGCTGTAAAGGAATGGGGGAGCGGTGGCGGCGAACGAAAAACGGCCCATACAGCCGGAAGACCTGTTCAACCTGACGTTCGTGGGGGACGTGACGATTAGCCCAGACGGCAGCACCGTCGTCCATGTGCAGACGCGCATGGATCGCGGCGCGAACGAGTATCGCGCCGACTTATGGGCGGTGGCTGCATCGGGCGGCGCACCGCGCCAATTGACGCGGGAGGCGCGTGTTGCGGGGATGCCGCGCTACTCGCCCGACGGCAAGTGGCTCGCCTTCACGAGCGACCGCGCCGAGAAGGGTACACGGCACCTCTACGCCCTGCCCACGGACGGCGGCGAGGCGCGGCAACTGACACGCGGGACATACGGCGTCGGTGATTACAGTTGGTCGCCGGATAGCACGCGCCTCGTCTTCACGCGCACCGAGATTGAGGGCAAACGGCACGAGGACGCCGACACCAAGAAGGACGAGACCCCGCCCGACGAGCGCGTCACCGACGACGTGCGCACGATAGACCGCGTGCGCAACAAGCTCGACGGGCGCGGCTGGACACACGACCGCCGCACGCACCTCTGGATTGTGAACCTCGACGGGCAGGAATCGCGCCTCACGGACGGCCCGTACGACGAGACCGCCCCCGCGTGGTCGCCGGACGGTTGGCGCGTCGCCTACGTCTCGCGCCGGGGCAACGACGCGGACTTCCACGACAACGACGACCTCTACATCCGCTACATCGAGGGCGATGTCGAACAACTTATCCCCACCCCGCCGGGGCCGCTCGACGCCCCCGCGTGGTCGCCCGACAGCGCACTGATCGCCTACGTCGGCAGCGACCAACCCGACGCGGCGGGCGCGAACAGCGACCTGTGGGTGATCCCGCCCTATGTGCAGGACGCGGGCGCGGCGCGAAACCTCACGGGCGGCTCGAATATCTCCATCGGCCTCGATGTGGGCAGCGATGCCCGTGCCGGTCTCAGTGCGATGCGCCCCGCGTGGTCGCCGAAGGGGGACGCGCTGTACGTCGTCGCCTCGGTGCGCGGCGACAGCCCGCTCTGGCGCGTGTCGCTGAAAGACGGCGCGATGACGCAAGTGGTCGGCGGGGCGCGGCAGGTGCAGAGTTTCGCGCACGACGCGAAGGGCAAGACGCTTGCGCTCAACCTCGGCGATGTGCTCGATCCGGGGGACGTGTACGTGTCGGCGGGCGGCGCGGCACCGGGGCGGCGCACCGACGCGAACGGCGCGTTCTTCGCGGGCGTGGAACTTTCCGTGCCGGAGTCGTTCACCTACACCGGGCCGCAGGGGTGGGACGTTCACGGCTGGCTCGTGCCGCCCGTGGGCGTCGCGGACGGCGCGAAGGCTCCGCTCATTCTGGAGATACACGGCGGGCCGCACACCGCGTACGGTAACGCCTTCAACTTCGAGTTCCAACTGCTGGCGGCGCAGGGGTGGGGCGTGCTGTTCACGAACCCACGCGGCAGCACGGGCTACGGCGAAGCCTTCACGAAGGCCAGCAACGACGACTGGGGCGGCGGCGATTACGGCGACCTGATCGCGGGTGTGGACGCCGCCCTTGACCGCGCCCCGTGGGCGGACGCCGACCGTCTGGGCGTGCTCGGCGGCTCCTACGGCGGCTACATGACGAACTGGATCGTCACGCAGACGCAACGCTTCAAAGCCGCCGTGACGCTGCGGAGCATCTGCAACATGGTCTCCAAATGGGGAACGAGCGACATCGGCTACTACGGCAACGACCTGCAATGGGGCGGGCCGCCGTGGGCGAACATGGCGTTCTACCTCGACCGCTCGCCGCTCACGCATGTGGCGAATGTCACCACGCCGCTGCTCATCCTCCACGCCGAGAACGACCTGCGCTGCCGCATCGAGCAGGGCGAACAGTTCTTCACCGCGTTGAAATACCTGCGCCGCGAGGTGCGGATGGTGCGCTTCCCCGACGAGGGCCACGAGCTTTCGCGCAGCGGGCAGCCCCTGCACCGACTGGAGAACGCACGGCTGATCGTCGGCTGGTTCCGCGACCACCTGTAGCGGGCGGGCAGGGGCGCGGTCTGCGTCGGTGTATACTCATGCGACAAGGAGGGACACGCCGATGCAGACCGAAAACATCACGCGGAAAACCGAGTACGTGGACGAGGCGACGTTCAAGCAGTATATAAACGATTATCTTGGTCCGGTCGAGGAGACGGTCGTTATCACGCGGAGCGGCAAACCCGTCGCCGTCCTGACGCCGTATCACCGCCCGCTCGCCGCCAATGAGGAGGAGGCGTTGTTTGCCCGCTTCAGGGAGGCGCGGCAACGCATCCTCGACCAGAGCGGCATGACGGTCGCGCAGTTCGAGGCGATCTTCGACGATGATACCCAAACTCCCGCGTGAGCCGCTGAAACTCGTCGTGGACGCGAACGTCCTCGTCGCGGAGTTGCTGCGCGAGCGCGGGCAACGCTTGTTCGCGTACAAACGTATCGTCTACATCGCCGCCGAGCGTGCGTGCAACGAGGCGCGGTACGAACTGCGCAAGCGTCTGAACCTGCGTACCGCACGAGGCGAATTCGATAGCGACGCGGCGGACGGGATGTACGCCTTTGCGATGGAGCGCATGAACGCTTCCGTTGAGTGCTTCGCCTTCGAGCGGTATGCGGATTACGAAGTCCTCGCGCTTGCCCGCATTCCGCGTGACCCCGACGATTGGCACACGGTTGCCCTTGCGCTCGCAGAGGGCGCGGACATCTGGACGTACGATGCGGACTTTCTCGGTTGCGGCATTGCGACATGGAGCACGGACACGCTCCTTGCCCACCTGCTTCCCGTGTAACCCCGAAAAACCGCTTGACATATCGCGTCGCGTACGCTACTGTCAGAATTCGCGCCCCGTAGCGGGATGCAATGACAGATGTAGCGACCGGAGAACGAACCATGTGCCTCTTTTGCCCCAACCCCATATCCGATAGCGGAATGGCGTCGCGCCAGCGACGGCATGGGGGTGCGCGGCGTAAGCAGTAGATCACGCGGTTTCGTGGATGCTTCACCCCTCGCCCCTCTCTATGGGCGGGGGGTTTCTGTTTGTCCGTTGGCTCCCCCGCCCGCCCTCGACGGAGCGCGTTTTGTGGAAAGGAGCCGGTTTCGTGAGTACCCTTGAGGCCCGTATGTTGCCCATCGCCGTCACCGCGCACCCAAACGCCGAACGGCTGGAAGTCGGACACGCCTTCGGCTACCAATTCGTCGTGGCGAAGGGGAAGTATCGGGACGGCGACCTCGGCGTCTACCTGATGGACGGTGGCGTATTGCCCGACGCGATCATCGCGGAGATAGACGTGCGCGACTACCTCGCGGAGCGGCGAAGAACCGCGTGCATCCGGTGAAGCTGCGCGGCGTGCTCTCGGAAGGGCTGTTCTACCGCCCCGCCGCGTGGCCCGCGCACGGGGCCGAGGGGCAAGACGTGGCGGCGGAAATCGAAACGGTCGCGGCACGCACGGCGGGCCGCTCGACGCTTGCGGGCCACATCCGGGAGGGCGTCGTCATCGAGCCGCTCGCGCCGCGTCTGCACGACGAGTTGGGCCGCGTGATGCTCAAGAGCGTGTCGCCGGATTACCTCACGCGCAAGAGCGGCACCGAGTACCAGTAGCGTCAACGAAAACCGAACGGAAAGGGAGGCAACAGAGCATGGACACGGGGCGCACCGGCACGACCACGCCGGACAAGTACCTGCACACACTGGGGGGGATCGTCGCGGATGGGCGGTACGGACACGCCCGCGCCTACGCCACGAAGCACCGCGAGACGATGGCGAGCCTGATGACGCCGGAGCAGGCCGCACAATCGGCAGCACTGATCGCACTGGCGGAGAACCCGCCGCGCACCGAGCCGTCGCGCCCCGCTGGGGACGTGGCGGGCGCGGTGGTGCTGACGATGCGGGCGGAAGCGGCCTCGCTCGTCACCTTCGGGGAGCCGGAGGAGAAGACGATTGCGCAAATGCGCCGCTGCCTCACGATGCCCGAAGCGGCGGCGGGCGTGCTCTGCGCCGACGCGCACTACGGCTACTCGCAGCCCGTGGGCGGCGTGGCGGCGTATCGGGGGGCGGTCTCGGTCTCCGGCGTCGGCTACGACATCGGCTGTGGCCTCAAGGGGGTGCGCACGAACCTCAAGGCAGCGGATGTGCGCGGCGACCTCTCGCGCCTCGTGGACGAGATCGCCCGTGCGGTGTCGTTCGGCATCGGGCGGCGGAACGTGACCCCGGTGGATCATCCGCTGTTCGACGACCCGGCGTGGCGCGACGTGCCGCACTTGCAGGGTTTGAAGCAGACCGCGCAGGCGCAACTCGGCACCGTGGGCAGCGGCAACCACTTCGTTGATCTGCTCGTGGAGCCGGAAACCGACGACCTGTGGGTGTCGGCGCACTTCGGTTCGCGGGGGTTCGGGCATAAGACAGCCTCCGGCTTCCTTAACCTCGCGGCGGGCCTCGCATTCGGCGGCAAGCCCCGGAGCGAGAGCATGGACGTGCCGCCCACGCTCCTCGCCACGGACACCGCGCTTGGGCAGGCGTATCTGGAGGCGATGCGCCTCGCGGGGGAGTACGCCTACGCGGGGCGGGACTACGTGGTGGGGCAAGTCCTCGGCGTGCTCGGTGCGCGGGAGACGTTCGCGGTGCATAACCACCACAACTACGCATGGCGGGAGACGCACGGCGGCGAGTCGCTCCACGTCGTGCGCAAGGGGGCGACGCCGCTGGCACCGGGGCAACTCGGCTTCGTGGGCGGCAGCATGGCGGATATCTCGGTCGTGGTCGAGGGCATCGAGAGCGAGCGCGGCGTCGCGTCGCTGTACTCCACGATCCACGGCGCGGGCCGCACGATGAGCCGCACGGCGGCGGCGGGCAAGCCGAAGTACGTGCGCGACGATCACGGGGCGCGGCGGCAGGTGCGTTCCGGCGGGGCGATCACGCCGGAGATGATGCGCGAGGCGACGCGGGCGTACGGCGTCGAGGTGCGCGGCGCGGGAACCGACGAATCGCCCTTCGTGTACCGCAAGCTCGCGGATGTACTCGCCGCCCACGCGGACACGCTCGTCGTGCGCCACGTCCTCAAGCCCATCGGCGTCGTGATGGCAGGCGAGGGCGAGGAAGACCCGTACAAGGACTAAGTAGGTCGTCAGCGAGATTTGGACGGAATCGGCGGGCTTTCGCCTGCGGGTTTTTCCCGATGCGGCGGGCTTTCACCTGCCGCTATCCCGTCCAGAATCAGTTGCGGACCTACTTAGCGACAGGTGGTAGAGAGCGGGGTTCGGTGGTGTCGCAGCATCTATCGGGATCGGTGGAGGGTGGGCTGATGAAGATTCGCAACTGCATCGGGTAGTGGTGGGATGGTGCGCTCAGCCCGTTATCCCCGGACGACGGGCCGAGAGCACCATCCCACCCCGAAAACGTGCGCCACTACCCGATCTGGTTCGTACGGTTCATCGGCCCGCCCTCCACGGGTACCGCTCTCGCGGCTATCGCCGTTGTGGGGCGGGCAGCGGCGATGGCAACGCCGCTGCGGGTGCTACCCCTCCCGGCGCGGGTGCGGGTGCGGGCGGTGGTGGCATCTCCGGTGCCGCACGCGGTGCCGGTGCCGGTGCCGGTGCGCCCATGCCGCCGCTGCTTCCCGGTAGCGGGCGCGATCCCGGCGCGGGCGCGACGCCCCCCGCCGGGAGGTACGTGAATCCACCGACGGTGGCCGGTTCCAGCGGCGTGCCGGGGTTCGTGACCACGATGTTGACCGTACCTGCTCCCAGAGCCGGGGCCGTTGCCGTGATGCTCGTCGCCGTGACGCTCGTGACCGTCGTCGCCGCCGTGCCGCCGAAGGTCACGGTGGCCCCGGCGGTGAAGTTCTGCCCCGTGATCGTCACGGTGGCGGCGTTGCCCGCCGGGGCGGTGTTGGGCGTGAAGCCGGTGATGCGCGGTGCGGTGGCACTCGGCGTGTTGCGCAGCGAGAAGACCGCCGGGGCCGCGCCGCCGAAGACTGTGGCGGTCACGCTGTAGGTGCCGGGGCGACCATTGGCGGTCGGGGTGATTTGTGCGACGCCGCTCGCGTTGGTTGCGGTCGTGTTACCGGCAAAGTTGGCACTGGGAACGCTGCCGGAAGGCGCGGCGAAGGTCACGCTCACGTTGCTCACGGGGTTCTCGAAGGCGTCGCGGACGACTGCGCGTAGGGGAGCGGCGAAGTTGGTGGAGACTGTCGCGCTCTGGTTGCCGCCGGAGAGGAAGGTAATCGTGCTCGGCGTGCTTGCCGTGTTCGTGAGCGTGAAATTCGCCACGCCGCCGTTCGGCGTGGTCGCCACGACCGTGTACGTCCCCGCGACGCTGTTCGCTTGAAAGATAGGGGCGGATGCCAGACCGGCCCCGTCACTGTTCACGATTCTGGTCTGGAAGGCTCCCTGGAAACGACCGCTCGGCCCGGACGAAGGGGGGGCCGTGAAGGTGACGGGAACATTATCCAACGCCCGCCCGGTGTCGTCGGTCACGAACACCGCGAGGCGACCCGTGAAGAAACCATCCACGGTCTGCGTCAGCGGCGTGCTGCCGGGAGCGGCGACCAGCGTGGGCATGGCAACGAACACATAGGCCGAACCTGCGTCAATGCCCCTGCCGGTGTCGGCACTGTTCGCCCCAAAGAGGGCAACCGTGCCGTTTTGACTGAGGGAAACGCTCGCGCCGAAACGATCCCCCTCGCCGAAGTCGCTCGCATTCAGCGTCTGCTGGCGGCTCCACGCATTGCCCTCGCGCCGGAAGAGGTGTACCAACCCCACAGAGGGTACGAACCCAATGTCACGAGCGGGTAGGCCCACGAGGGCGGTGTTGCCGTCGCCGCTCAGGGACACACTGGCGATAGTCTCGCCGGCTAGACCCCCGGACGTGGACAGGGTGCTGGACTGCGTCCAATCCGTGCCGGTTCGGGTGTATTCGACCACGCGGTGAGAACTCACCGACCCCGCGCTTGCGAGAACGGTGTCCCCGAAGTCATCAATGTCCACGCTGGTGCCGAGATGGTCTCCGGGGGACGGGCCGAGGAGTTGCTCCTCCAGCACGGGAGTGCCGCTCGTCGTTCGGAAGATGACGACCGCCCCCACATCGGCCCGCATGTTCGCCGTGTCGTCGGTCAGGGGTGCGCTCACGACAATGTGACCGCTTCCTATGGCCACGGCTGTGCCGAAGCTGTTGCCCGCCGCGCCGTTGCTGGTCTGGGATAGTTGCGCCGTCTGTAGCCATGTACCTGGTCCGCTTCGTTCGAATACGTAGGCCGAACCGGCGTTTATGCCGTTGCTCGTGTCGTCCCCAGACGCCCCGATCACTGCGTCGAATCCGTTCGCAGCGAAAGCGACGCTGCAACCGAAGAGATCGCCCATCGCGCCGCCGATAGCGACAATCTGTGCCTCTTGGCTCTATATGTTGCTGTTGCTACGCACAAATGCGTAGACCGCACCCTCGTTGATGCCGCCCCCGTCGGCACTCGGTGCGCCGACAAGGGCGCGAGTGCCGGAGGCGTCCAACGCCACGCTGGAGCCGAAGGTGTCGCCCGCCCCGCCGCCCGTGGCGAGGAGTTGCGCCTGCCGTGTCCACACCCCGAAGTTGTCGCGCACGAACACATAGGCCGATCCCGCGTTGACGCGGGTAGGCGAGGTCAGATCGTCGTTCGGCGCACCCACGAGGGCGAGAGCACCGTTGCCCGACACCGCCACGGCACTGCCGAAGCCGTCGCCTGCCGCGACCGCAGCGTCGTCCAGTTGCACCTGCTGGAAGAACGGATCAATCGTCACCGGGTACGCGGCTCCGGCGTCGTCCACATGGATGCGAACCGCATCGCCTGCGCCCGCGAGCCGCGCCGGGAGCGACCGCCCCGCCGCGTCCCATGCCTGCAAGCCGCCGTAGCGCAACGTTCCCCCGCCCGTAAGGGCCAGCGACACCGCGCCGCCCGCGCCGCTCGCCGTTGCCCCATCGAGCGCGAGTGCGACGGTCAGTTCCCCCGCTCCCACAGGCCGTGCCGCGAGGGTGAAGCCCTGTTCGAGGCCCATCGGCCCGTTATGGTACCACTCGGTCACGCCGCTCCGGTCATACTCCACGCGGTCGCCGCGCAGGGCGGGGGCGGTGTCGGGCACGGTCGGGAGGGGCGCATCGCCGCGCCCCGCGCTCGTGAGGCGCATTCCCCATATCGTGTTCCCGGTGGTCAGACGCACGCCGTCGGGCGCGAAGGTGGTCGTGTAGCCGTGCGCCGGGTTCGCGGCGATCAGCGTGCCGCCTCCCCCCGCGACGGCAGCGTACTCCGCCGCACGCGGGCTGTCCGCCAGCAGCGAGGCCGCCAGCACGGGCGCGAGGCCCACGGGGAGCGTAGAAGCACCCCGCATGGGGGCAGCAATGTCACCCGTATTCGACAGGGCGTGCCGCACGGGGGCGGATGTGCCGCCCCCCGCGACGAGCACCATGCCCGCAAGCATCACCACAACAATAGAGCGACGCATCGTAGCACCCCCAAAATATGCTGACCGAAATCCCCTGTAACCCCCGCATGATTTCTAGAGTACACCCTTTTCCCTAAATAGATAGAGGTAGATAAACTTTGCGAATTACTCCCGTAAGAAAAATATTCTCATACATATTGTTCAAGAACGGTGAGGAATCGTGCTGCGGGGAGCGATTCGATGCCCCTGTCGTCGCGTGCGGTAGAGACCCGGAGAACGGTGTGGAGCGAGGCTGCGGTAGTGCATCGGGAGCCGGTGGGGGTGGGTTTCAGCCCGCCGCATTGACTGATGTAATCAATGCGGCGGGCTGATGAAGGTTAACAA
>JAABUN010007201.1_pt1 | contig 12193 bp, 17 predicted proteins | sample 5559311 | NCBI WGS metagenome assembly JAABUN01 (sample SAMN10711877, study PRJNA513370) | rock metagenome | isolation source: Antarctica rocks | place: Antarctica: Victoria Land, Siegfried Peak sud | reverse complement strand
GCGAGACCTTCACCCTGCGGTGGATCCTGGTCCACATGATCGAGGAGTACTGCCGACACAACGGCCACGCCGACTTGATCAGGGAGTCGATCGACGGCCAAACCGGTTAGTGACCCGTGAATCGCAAGGAGAGTCTCAGGCTCCACGGTCGGAAACTCTGAAACTCACTCTCATGCCGCGGTGGGTGCTTCCATGCGTCATTTCACCGCGAGTCGGTGACCGGCGTAGTCGACAGCGCTGATGTCGGCGCGCTTACCGCAGCACGGCTTGCCAGCGATATTGAGGGACGCAATCGCTAAAAACGCAAAACACCAGCGCGGTTGTTGTGTTATTTGTGTTTCTGATACGGTGTGTTCATGCGGACGGCGACGGTAGTGCAGGCGACGCTAGACGAGAGCGAGGAGCTGCTGACGACGGGGGAAGCGGCCAAGTTGCTGTCGAGTTCACGCCAGCATGTCGTCAACCTGTGCAACTCCGGCGACCTGCCGTTCGTCACAGTCGGCAAGCACCGGCGGGTGCGGCGCCGTGACGTGGAGGCGCTGCGGAATCGAACACAGCGGCTGAGTCGTGACGAACGGCGGTCGCTGTGGCTGAATACGGCGGTCGCCGGCCGGCTCGTCGTTGATACCAACGTCGTTCTTCAATTGGCCCGCGAGAACCTCGAGCGGCTCCAAGAGACGCACCCGCGGGGACAGGCGGCTCACTGGCTCGACGAGTGGCGGCACCTGCTCGACGGCCCGACCGAACGCATCCTCGAAGTGCTGACTTCTCCGACACCCTGGGCTAGGGAAATGCGACAGAACTCGCCGTTTGCCGGCGCGCTCGACGACGACGAGCGGATGCGAGTCTTGGCCGCCTTCAAGACTAACGACCGGTCCGGGAGATGAAGCGATCTGAGCTCGAGCACATCCTTCGCGCGGCCGCGACCATCGCCAGCGACTTCGATGTGCTCGTACTCGGCTCCCAGTCCATCCTCGGAAGCTTCACCGAGGACGAGTTGCCCGACAAGGCTCACGCGTCGCTCGAAGCGGACGTCACGTTCTTCGACGATAAGGAGAACGACAAGTCGGACCTGGTCGACATGCACTTGGGTGAGGACTCCCAGTTCCATGCGACGTTCGGGTACTACGCCCAGGGGGTGAACGTCGAAGTAGCCAAACTACCGGTCGGATGGCAGGGCCGTGTGGTCCTCCTGAGCAGCGACGAGACGAACGGCGCGTCCGGACACTGCCTAGAACCACATGACCTAGTCGTAGCGAAGCTGGTGGCGGGGCGAATGAAGGACCTAGCGTTCGCCGACGCGCTTCTTCATGCGGACCTCATCGACGCTGACGTTCTGCTTGCTCGGGCACAAATGCTCGAGCAGCCGGTCGTGGTACGTCGGGTCACAGGGTGGGTCGTCGGCTGGGTGCGGAAGCACCGACCGTGAACTCTGCCGGTCCGGGCTAGCTCGGCGCGGGCGCTGGGCTGGGACGTGCTGCTTCCGATGCCTACCCAGCTGGCACAGCAGCCCGCTTGGTCCCAGCGACTGAGAATGCGGCAAGGCGCGTCATACCACCGCGTGCCGTCCCGCCTGCGGATCGAGGTAGCGGTGCACGCACCGCTACCTCGATCGACTCCACCCATTCGGCCCGCCAGGTGGGTGCCTCCGACTTCTGCGTGTAGTAGCGAGTATCGCGAATGATCGAACCATCCGTTTCAAGCTCCAGGATGGCCACCACGTGCCACACGTCCCCGGCATAGTTGTTTGTTCCCTCGACGACCCAGACTCGCCCGGACCCAACCACTCTGCGCAAGGTGATAGAGGGGGGCACCGGAAAAGCTTCTTGCATCGCACGCATGGCGTCACGTTCACGGATGCGCTCGCCCGACTGGGGCATCGCCATCACGTAGTCCTCGTGCCGAAGCCGATACTCCGACTCAGGAGAGAGTCCATCCCCTGTCAGCCCAAACAAATGTTCGATGCCTTCGCGCATCGCCGCCGAATCGTTATGGGCTATCGCCTGCAGGAATAGTTCGCGAACATCTGGGTCGCTCATGATCTGTCTCCTTGCCGACTGTGTAACCCGGTCGTGCAAAACCTGCTCGTCCTCCCGGTCCCTGCAGGAGTCACGTTCGGGTTCGGTTTGCGGGACTGCGCGGTCAAGGGCACCCTCTCCGGACCGCGGCCGGCCGGGCACCTCATCTAAACGCAGGCCACCGGATCGGACCACAGCCACAGTCCTAAGCACTCCGTCAGAGCCGCGCCTTTCCGCCGCGAGCGGACCCTTGTGTCCTCTCGACCGATGAGACTCAGGTCTGGCCATCGGACCTCGATGCTGCAAGGCTCGGACCAGTCAAGCCATGGGAGACACAATGAGCGTCTACAAGATCGTTGAGATCGTCGGGACCAGCGCCTCGTCGTGGGAGGACGCGGCGGTGCAGGCCGTGAACACCGCGAAAGCGACCCTCCGCGATCTGCGTGTCGCAGAAGTTGTCGAACAAGACCTCGACCTAGCTGGTGAAGAAGTGGTCTTCAGAACGAAGTTGAGTATTTCGTTTAAGTACCAGGCCGACTGACGTCGAGCTTCGTGGTGTCGGACTCCGACTGTGGGTGAGACCGCGGCGGTTTCGCACCGACATGGCGCCACGCAAAACCATCCCATGGATGCCCTAATCATGGCCAGCCCTAACGTGGCTGCGATCCGCGCAAGCGCCAACTGCGATCCTCATAGGTGAGTCTTTCCGCCGCTACCGCCTGCGGGCATTCCTCTCGAATCCGGGGGCCTCATCGGATGAATGGCATCTGGCCGGGGCGGGCGGCGGCCTAGAATCCGACGGGTGTCGGCCTTGTCAGGAGTTCCGTGTCCGGAGCCGAGTTGCGGCTCGATGCAGTCGTCGCCCGCCGAAGACCACTTCGTTGACTACTTTGAAGGGCGCCCGTGGGTATGCGCCGCCTGCGGCCACAGCGAGGATCTTTGGAGCCTGCTGCTCGCTCGGGTCTTGGATGACCATCCTTTGATGCCCGGCGTCGTGTCCCTCGGGCTTGGAGCATTTACGGTCATCGCCGCTCCACTCGAGCTGGATGTAACGCTCGTGGTGGATTTCGCCGAGCACGGCATACCCAATGACGCAACCGTCATTGACGTCGTGATGACACCGCAGACCACGTCGGAAGGTCCGGGACTGTTTCCAGCCGTTGGTGTACAGCACCTGCAGACCAGCGGGCTTCCTCACTCTCTAGCGCTCCATCCGGTCGCGTGGCCGTCCGCGCCAGGCGCGGCCGACCCTGCTGCGACGCAGGTGAACATCATGATCATTTGGATGCCGGCTGCGACCGAGCCCGAGCAGGAACCACTGTTCAGCGCAGGTAAAGCGTTCACAACCGGGGACTACCGCGGTGCGATCGTGCCAGCCCAGATCGCAGTCGAACTGAAGCTCGGCCAGGTTCTCAGTGACCACTTCAGCCAGTTTGCTGGCAAAGATGCGGTCCGACAGTTTCTCAACGACGGAGCGACCTATGGTCACCAACTCCGATTCTTGCTGCCATCATTATTCGGGTCAGTCGGTGCGCCTCCGCTGCCTGACGCAGTCACGGCCGCGCTCCAGAGCTTGCGCAAGAAGCGCAACCGGGTCGGTCACGAGCATCACCCAACTGAGCGTGCTGAGGCAGCACCGATGCTGCTAGGCGGCGTGTTCGGCTACCGATATGTCACTACCTATGGATCACTCCTTGTCCCCACTTCCCGCTGAGGCCTAAAGCCGCTTCACGCGCGTCATTCCGCGTGTGCGGCCGCCAATTTGCGCGAATGTCGTGATTCGGCAAAGTCCGCTGCATCTCGGCAGCAGCGCCAAGATGCAAGGGAAGTCTGCTCCGCCGCCGCGGGAGCTCTGCGCAGCCGGGCCCACGTCGGCGCCGGCCTCTGCGAACTAGGCGCTCGCCGGAGAGCACAATCGTGGTGTCCCTGAATGGTGTAACCGAGATCTGCGAGGGTAGCCATGCAGGCGTCGTAATCGTTCACGTCCACCGCGAGGTCTAAGTCGCGGTGAGGCCGTGTCTCGATCCCGACAAGCGCGTCGACGCCCCAGCCGCCAGCGATCCAGTGACTGACTTCGGCTCTGTCCAGAGCATCGAGTACTTCGAGCACCTCATCCCAAAGCGCCCGGTCAGATTATGTGCTTGGGGCAGCGAGCAGCACGACCTGACTCAGTCGCCGCTCAGTCGACATAGCAACAGTGGACGGTGGCACGCTGGCCTTGTGGAGAAGACCGATCTGGCCGAGCCCGCGGTACTGGTGCGCGAGCGTCTCGTCGACGAACGCAATCGGCCGGCTCAGCAGACCCCGGTGCTTGCGCTCTCGCCTCCCTGCTCTCTGAGGCTGGATACATTCTGACGACCGCCTTCTGCGGAGGTCGCTGACGGCACGCAGGCCGCCGGCTGCTCCCGGCGAAGGCACCCCGTCGGAGCCGGGCAGTCGGCCGGCAATGACTGAACGCCAGCGCCTGCCACGGATCAGCCACGGTCGCCTACATTTCTGTGATGGACACGGCACGTGAGTCGACGGGCGTCGAAACGTTCGTTCATCGCGCGTGCGGTGATCGGCTTGATGAGCTGATCGTTGCTATGCGAGACCACGCGGTACCTCCGATGAAACAGTGAGCCGTCCCCGCTTCAAACGTGGTCGGGTTGGCTTCGCACTTGTGTTGAGTCCACCGGGACATGCTTGAAGGAGACGCCTGCGAGTGGAATCGACATCCTTCGGGACCGGCTCCCATGGCACCTCAACGACTATTCAGATCTAGCAGAGGCACTCGTTGAGGAAGCGTTGGCTGAGCCATTCTTCGTCATGGATGATTTCGTCTTCGCGGCTCGGCAGTCGGGTGAGCGCACATATCGTGCGCATCCCGAACTACTCGATTCCGTTGATGACGATGGGCTCTTGGGGTTGGACCACTTCGACGCTCGGCCCCAGGTCGTGATACATCGAGACTCGGCGCTGCAGTACCACCCCTTGCTGCGCCGCCATTTCACTAGGCCACATCAACGACACGGTTCATCAGCACGCTGCTTCAGGTCGCAAGCAGGGCGCCAGCGACGGGAAGGATCGCGCTCAATGAGCAGCACTTCATGCCCGTAGCCGAGTTCCGCGAGTACATGGAGCTTGACCATTGGTTCGGTCCACCTCTGGCCGCAGGCGTCCTCGACGATCCGAACAAGGTGGGAGTAACGGCTCACGGCGACCCAGAAGACGGTCTGATGCACGAGTACCCCCGCCTGTTTGTTGACTGACGCTTGGACAAGGACGGCAACAAAGTCGTCCAGATCGAAGAGTTGTCAGACCATCCCGGGTCGTACGTCGGGGGGTACCGCGTGCTTCGCTACCTGCATGCGATTCGGGACATCTGTACTGGCGTCTTCCTTCACTGTGATGGTGCCGTCCGGGCCCACAGGCCTGATGAGTACGAAGTTCGCGAGATGAGGGATTTCATCACTGGGCGCGCATCCTCCTCGCGATACCGGAAGTTGTTTCGGGTAGATGGGACCATTGCCACTGACGACTGGAGGAACATCACTGCCCAGTGGTTCAAGCACAACCGGCTGATCCTCGAGTACCTCTGCAAACTCGATCAGCACGTATGAGCCGTTGCCTCCACGAGCGCTTCCGTGCGGGACTCTGAGTGCGTGTCTTTTTTCGCCGCGTCAGGACTTGATCTGCACCGTCATATAGCGGGAAAAGCGAAGTTCGTATCCGAACTCTTGCCCTTCCAATGTGAGGCCCTGCCCGTCTGTTCGCCCCGCTCGCCACAGCCAAGGCAGCACGTAACGAGTCTCATCATCGGCCGGGAGCGCAGCGATGAGGGCGCGGGCTCCGTCCCGAAGCGACTCAAGTTCCGTTGGGCTCGTGGCGCCTACACCTCTTTGCCTTCCATCCGCGGCGGTGGCGCGAGCCAGAGCGAGCAGATCGTCCGATGCGGGTGCGGTATGTGGCCCGTCCGGTGGTACGGAGATGGCTCCTTCGGGTTGTGCCCCAACCGGTGCGGACAGGGCCTCTCCTGAGGACCGTTGCGGTCGCGATGCTGCACGTGCTCCCAGCACCGCTGCCCGCTGCTGCGCAGGGCGCAGGATGGCTAGGTTCTCGATGACGGTGCGAACGGTGTCGACATAGGCGATCACTTCTGATCGGTGATCGCTGCCCCAGACAGCCTCGACGAGTGGCAGAACCTGCGACCACGTCAGGTGGCTGTAACGCTGACCCGTACTGACCACGGGTGCCGACTTGGTGAGTGGTCCGGTGAGGTACGTCAAATCAACACGACAGCCCGGATGTGCGGCCGCGGCGAGACGCAGGTAGTAGGGGAGTTGGTTGTCACGGTGGCTGGCGGCTTCGGTCTTGAGCTCGATCACCCAGACTCGATCCGTCCACAGGACGGCCCAGTCCGGCCAACCGTTCTGAGCCAACGCCTCTAGCTTGGGCAGCAGGTACTCGTCCATGAAGGCGTCGGCCTGGCCAGTTTCATCGAGGTCCGACGCCTCGCCATGAGCGAGATCGTCCAAGAGCCGCAGGAAGCCTCGACCCTGCTCGCTCGGCTCGCTTGGCGTGTTCCACCTAGGCGCCTCGCCGCCGACGATCAACGTCGTGATCAAACGCTGCAGGAACTCCTCACGACCCAGCTTGAGGCGGCGCCAGAGATTATCGGGACTCTCCCACATAGACGGCAGCGTAGATGGCTTCTCCGACAGCCGCCGGCTGCGGCGAAACCCGGCAATGTTACTGCCCGGGCGCGTCACGGACATCCTCTTGCGCCTGGTGAAGACCACAGCGTCATTCCGCCGCCTACGGCCGTACGGAGGCCAGATCGCGGATGTCCCTATTCGCCGGCCGCTACAGGTTCCGGGTAGCTGCTAACAACCGGATCGGCCGCGCGCTTCAGCTCCTCGCAGTCGTCCCTCGAAAACTCGCTCCCTGCGGCATCACATTCGGCCCGGACCCGCTGCACCCAGTTGCCCGGCGTGCCCTGTGGGACATCACCGACGACGAGATCGACTCCTGGTCGAGAAATGGGAAGCCGCGGATCGGGCCGCAGCGGAGTACCTCGCCGCGCGAAATCCCCGGAGTTCGGGACGTCCTCACCCACGACGATGCCCGCTGGCTGGACGCGCTGGCCGAGACCATCGCCCCGTCGGAGGAGCCCAGTGAGTAGATCGATTCGGTGCCGGCGGTGATGGCGCTCTAGTACGTGGACTGGCTCGGACTCGCGCTGGGCGTCGCACGCCGTGGACCTGGCAGCGCGCTCGATCCCGAGCTCGTGCGGGCCGACATCGAACGCCTCGATGACGTCGAGGGCCAGATCGAGGACCCCGAAGGCCACCTGGCGGTGCTGGACATGGCCCTGCTCCACTTGACTCCTCGGTGGCAGGGCCTCGGTTTCCTGTATGAGGACCAGCGACTCACAGAACGCGGCGCGTGGGGTTTGCCAGAGCCCTTCACCGGACCTGGAGTAACGAAACTCAGCCGCCGGGTCGCCGAGCCCCTTGAGCAGCGTCTTTCCGTCGCGAGGTCGTTAAGATCCGGTTGTGCCACCACCAGAGCTCTAGCTCTGGCTGCCGACTATGACCCTTGGACGCCCATGTAGGACTGGTTGGAGCGATCCGCGCCACCGGACTACCGGGCGTTCGCCAAGACGATCGATAAGCAGGCGTGCATCTCGTTGAGTATTTGCCCGGCTTCGAGTTGGTCCGGCATCGCCCCCGCTTCATGCATGTACTTGTTGCGCTTGTGCGCTAGGGACTTCTCGTAGGTATTTCGCTGGTCGGGAGTGACCACACTGTTCCCAGCAAGCACCTTCAAATACTGGCTGAGGCTTCGTGCATCCGAGCTGGGATCCCACCCCTTGCACGCGATAATCTCGCGAAGCGACGTATCGAGCGCTCGGGTCGTGTAAAGAACCTTGAGCAGCCAGCCGTTGTGCTTCGCCACCCGATCCGCGGCAATGACGCGGTTCAGTTCTCCAATGATGGCGGCCAAGAAGGCCGAACCCTGTAGCGCATGATGCTGACTCACCAGGACCTGGAGTGTCACAACGCGACTCTTCTTGGACATCAGACTTCCTCGAATTCAGACCGAAGGCCGGCAAATGCCGCGGCGCGGTAAGGCTTGTATGCGTCGGGCGCTCGTCCAGCCCGTGGAGGAGGAAGGAGTGCGTGATGCATAGCTAGGTGCGCGTTGCCCCCGTAGAGAGCCCGGGCCGTCTCTGACAGCCCCATGGCGTCCATGGGGTAATCGAGATCGACCGCATCCACAATCAAGTCCGACATGACTGAGCTCAGTGCAGCCCGGCTCGACAAGTCGTCCAGTTGCGCGTAGATCTCGCCGTTGTCAATATCGGTCCGCGGCCGCCGCCTCGGACGATTGCGCCGCAATTCTGATGTAGGGATGCCGCGAGCTTGGTCGAATCTCCGTGGACGATCGCGAGGCGCAGCCCAAGCATCCGAGAAGCGGCGCATGTGGAAGGAGCGCAGTTCGTCCACGACACTCTGAATATCTGTGCCCACCGGTTGCCGGTCTTCTCGGCGCCTAGAACCACTCGTCCACACCTCGACGTAGTCGAACATTGCGACGTCAAGGTCAGACACCGTCACCTCCGCGTTTGGCACTGCGAGCACGAACTCGGTGGCATGTGGAAGTGCGAGTCGCGAAAGAAGTTGGCGCACCTGCTGCGCCGAAGTTGCGGGGCGCTGACCGGTTCCCGCATAGACAAAGTAGGCGAGCACGGAGTCTTCCGCGGCGGACAGAACATCGGGGCCCCGCATGAGCAGCGGATGGTCGGGGTAACTCACTGTTAGGCCGTACTCGGCGAGGCGATTCGCAACCAGGCTGACGAAGTCCCTGCGGTTCACGAAGCGACGGTACGCCATCGTGCCCCAGAACTTCGCAACAACTTTCGCGATTCGGGCTACCTGTCCTTACTCACGTGCTTCGGCGGAGGGGCAGAAATCCGACCGAGGTACGGTGCGTCATACCACCGCGTATGCCGTGACCGGTCGAGGCGGCCCACGTCTAACCGCCGCGACAGGGCGTCAGGGCTGGACGACGCCTTGCCCTGCCGTGTCAGACTGCCGAGCCGTCGGCACCTCACCGCTGGCCGCGCCAAGAGGCGATCACGCACCACGCTTACCCTGTCCGTGTTGCCGTACGTAGGCAGCTCTCACGTCTGGGCAGGGCGCGATGGGCTCAGTTGTTTAGGCGCTCTCCAGTCGTAGTTCTGCCAGACGAGCCCGATCTGTCGAGTGTTCCCGCTAGCGTCGAGACATGGACGCTGCGCAGGTACAGAAGAAGCTCGAGTTGTCGGCAGACGAGGACTTTATCCTCACCGCCTGGCAGTACCGGATGATGCAGCGCGACATCGCTGCGTCGAAGGGTAAGCGACTCCCGTCGAAGCGCGAAGACCGCAACTCCTTCCGCACCGCGGCGGTCGAGGCCATCGCGCAGCGCAACGAGGACGACTGGTCACCCGCTGTAGCTGAAGCTGTTCACCGGATCGCCGCGGCCGACGAGGTCCCGGATCTTGAGGCACTCGAGGACGCTGGGCCGGGGGTTTCCTCGGTCTTGCCGAAGCGGTCTCGAGCCCTCCTACTCCTCATCGATCTGTACGGCTTCGAGCCGTGGGTTAAGGGCAAGTGGGACAAGGACGCCCGCGCCGAGACCCTTACCGAGGCTCACCAGGCGATGGATCTACTGCGCCCTGAAGACCTCGATGCGGTGGAAACCGCATACAAGGACGCAATCAAGAAGCTGTCGACGTCGGGCTCGTGGACCAAGTACGCGCTCATGGCCGGCGCCGGAGTCGGGCTTGGCGTCCTAACCGGTGGGCTTGCGGCGCCGGCGATCGCGGGAGCGTACGGAACGCTTGTCCTTGGTTACTCGGGCGCGGTTGCCACCTCGGCCGGCATGGCTGCGCTCGGAGGCGGATCTGTCGCCGCCGGTGGCCTCGGCATGGCCGGTGGCGCCGCCCTCATCACCGGCGTCAGCGGCGCAGCGGGCGCCGGTGCTGCGACCCTGGGCGGCAAGGTCACTGGTTTCACCGCCGCTCGTGTCGCGGCTGACGCCATTCGGCTCCACGTCGTCACCCAGCTTGTCCTTCGCGACGTCGACGGCAACGAGGAAGCGGCCAAGGCCGTCATCGTCAGCCTCCGCGAACGAATCGCCAGCCTCGGCAGGACCATCGTGACTCTCGCCGAGCGGATCGAGACGCTTCGTGCGCAGCTTCAGGCCAGGCAAGCGGAGGTGGAAGCGGAGCGGAAGCAGCGACTGGAAGCTGAAGACCTCGTCGCTCGCTTCCGTGCGGTCGCCGACCGGCTCAAGGAGCGTGTCGCTGGTCCCGAGAACGAGGAGCTCCGGGCCATGCTCGCCGAGTTGAAAGAACTTGAGGGCGAGAAGGAGACCGTTGAGACTCTTGCGGAGGGGGTCACCGTCCTCGCCGACGATCTCGAGGAAGCAGCGTGACCACCGCCGGAAGCGAGGGCGGAGACGGGCCTTCGCCGATCGATGCTGAATATGTCGGGAACCTTGACGCATTGACGCGGGATCTCGACGACATCGAAGCGATCGCCGCGGCGGCTCTTTCCGACGAGCCAATTGACCACGCGTCGGCGCCGCGCATCGCAAACGCCTCGATGGGCCTGACGTACGACGAACTCACGGCTCACAACCAGGAGCGTCGCGAAGTCGAGGCGTGGGGCGAGGCCGAGATAGTCGACATCCTCGACCCGGTCGCGCTGAAGCAGGTCGACGAGTGGCGGAAGGCGAGGCGGCTGCCGTGGGAACGCAGCGACCTCGTGATTATCGGGGTTGCCGGGCTCATCGGCGCACTCGCAAACCTCTATGACACGCAGATCGACGCCACCGTTCTCAACGGCCTTTCCTGGTTGAAGAAGAGCGAGTTGCTGCGCCAGTGGGAGAAAGACGCAGCCCGGCTCCCTATCGATTACACAGGCCCAAATTTCGGCGGACCCGCCCATCGAGTTCGGTCTGCTGGCCACGACATCGGACGGTTTTTCAACGCTCTCAACCAGGTCCGCACCGGAACCTTCGAAGGAACCTGGTGGGAAGACGGACAGCGGATCGTCGAACAAGTCACGACCACTCGATCCGGGATGCCGTTCGCTCACGCAGCTGAACCGCACCTCGCGCTCGCGCTCCTGCTAAAGCACTGGGCCGCAGACTTCGTCACCCCGATGAGCCTGCCACTTCCGGGCTGGTCCCTGCTCTACGAAATGCCGAACCGCGACTTGCGGAAGTTCGCCCACGATGCTTACGCCGGCACCAACTCAGGCGACGGACTGAACCTCCGCTCGGGCGTCTTCACGCCCGGGCTCGGCATGGTCGCCACCGAAGTCATCGTTCGAACCCATACGCATCTCTCCGCCTACCGCGAGACCGGCAGTCCGCGTCTCGCGACGGCCGGTGCTGCCAAGCGCACTGAGATGTTGCTGGCTGCTCATGCCGCTGCGGGAGCAGTCAGCCTGTCGAAGACCGCAGCCGCGGCGGTAGCTGGAGAAACGGTGGTCGCAGCGCGGCACCTCAACGTGCCGGTTCTGACGCGGGTCGGCATGCTGGCGCTGACGGTGCGCTCAGACGCTGCCACTCGAACAGCTGCCGGGGCACCATCCTGGCGGCAGCTTCTTGAGGAGGAGGCCGCGACCTGGACACTGCCCGAAGCCGTCGCCATCGCCGAGCTGATGGCAAACTCGGGGCCTGCGATTGCGGCCATCGACAGCGTTGAATAGGACCCGAGCTCCACCCTCAAGCCCACCAGGAAAGGGGGACTCTGTCGGCACCGACCGCGATCTGTGTCTATCGCCGCCAGAGGACCGTCGCGCTCCTAGCAACGACCGTCCGCTCAGCGGCATAGGAAGACGTTCTGTAAGCAGGCTCTGGACGTGGGAACGTCCCCCTGCTGCGCTTGTCGGGCTTGGTATCCCATCGCAGACAGGAGGACGTTCATGAGCAACGGTAATGGCGTGTCACGAGGTGACCGCAACAGGAACGCACGGCTCACGAAGTTGCGGGCAGCGGTCCCGATGACGAACGCGATTGTCGGGATTGATCTGGCCGAACGCAAGCAGATGGTGGTCGTGACCGATCACGACTCCAAGGTGCTGGCCCGCCGCACGTTGCGGTGCAAGGCTTGGGATCTCGGTGCCGCGCTGGAC
>JAABUN010007200.1_pt1 | contig 12194 bp, 12 predicted proteins | sample 5559311 | NCBI WGS metagenome assembly JAABUN01 (sample SAMN10711877, study PRJNA513370) | rock metagenome | isolation source: Antarctica rocks | place: Antarctica: Victoria Land, Siegfried Peak sud | reverse complement strand
AGGTGGAAGACTGGGACGCGTAGGTCAGATGCACCTCCCGAAAGGACTCCCATGCGCGAGAACGAACACATCGAGTGCTGGCTCACCGACATGGATGGCGTGCTGGTGCACGAGAACCACGCCATCCCCGGGGCGGCAGAGCTGATCGAGCGGTGGGTCGCGACGTCGAAGCGATTCCTCGTCCTGACCAACAACTCGATCTACACGCCGCGCGACCTCGCGGCGCGCCTGAAGGCATCCGGGCTGGAGATCCCCGAGGAGAACCTCTGGACCTCGGCGCTCGCCACCGCACAGTTCCTGCGGGACCAGTTGCCGGGCGGCCGGGCCTACGTGATCGGCGAGGCGGGGCTGACGACGGCGCTGCACGAGGCCGGCTTCGTCCTCACCGACACGAACCCCGACTACGTGGTGCTCGGCGAGACCCGGACGTACTCCTTCGAGGCCATCACCAAGGCGGTGCGCCTGATCCTCGACGGCGCCCGCTTCATCGCCACGAACCCGGACGTCACCGGCCCGTCCAAGGAGGGCCCCCTGCCCGCGACGGGCGCCATCGCCGCCATGATCACGGCGGCGACGAGCCGCGACCCCTACATCGTGGGTAAGCCGAACCCCATGATGTTCCGCTCCGCCATGAACCAGATCGACGCCCACTCGGAAACGACGGCGATGATCGGCGACCGCATGGACACGGACATCATCGCCGGCATGGAGGCGGGCCTGCACACGGTCCTCGTGCTCAGCGGCATCACCCAACCGGACGACATCAACGCGTACCCCTTCCGCCCCGCGCAGATCTGCGACTCGGTGGCGGACCTGATCGACCAGGTCTGACCGGGCCACCGCTTCGACGACCCGCTAGAAGAGGCGTTTCCGACCGCCGCCGCGCGGCAGCGGGACGTACTCGCGCTGCACCTCAGCGACAATGTCCTGGTAGATGCCCGGGTTCCACTGCGGGCTGGCATGCGCGGGCAACGCACCCTCCGTCACGTAGTCGACGGACACCACGTTGTCCGGCAGCGCGCGGGCCCATCCGGCGCGGGCCGTCGGGTAGTTCACGACGCCGTCGCTCGGGTTGCCCGCGAAGACCACCTTCGTCTCACCGAGGGAGAGCCGGAAGCGCGTGACGTCGAAGTGGTAGATGTACGAGGACTCCGACTGGATCAGTTCGCTGCTCGGGGCCAGGGGTGAGAGCTGCTCGAGGGTCTGGTCCACGATCTGACTCCACGAGCGCTCGTTCTTGTGCGCGATGCGCTCCCCCAACTCATAGGTCCCCCGCACGCTGATCGGCACACGCACGCCGGCCTCATAGAGCAGCACCACGCCGTCGAACATGCCCTGGTCCTGGACGTCGAAGCGGCTCGACGGCGAGGAATCGAGGAACACCAGTTCCACCGGGATGCCGCGGTCCTGCAGGCGGGCGGCGACCTCCACCGCCACCATGCCGCCGAAGCTGTGGCCGTAGAAGTAGAGCTTCTCCAGCCGGAAGTTGTCCACGTAGCGGTTCATGACGGCCACGACGTTGTTGATGTCGAGGCCCCGGTTCGAGTAGCCCATGACGGCCAGCTGCGCGCGCCCGGTCAGAGCGGGCCGCAGCGAGTTGAGGATCCAGAGGCCCTCCTCCCAACTCGTCTTGTACCCGGGGAACAGGACCCAGCGGTCGTTGGGAAAGCGCTCCCGCGCACCGTCGTCGTCAAGCGGCAGGATGCGGGTCTGCTCGCGCTGGGACTGGATGATGCGCGTGAATGCGAGGTCGGCCGTGACCAGGGCGGCCGCGGTAGAACCGATGAGGAAGGACCTGCGCGACGACTGACGGAACGCCCGCGCACGTTGGATGGCCCGAGCGTCGTCCTGCACGCCCCGCTCCGTCCCGCGCTCGTCCTCGGGTGTCGCCGTCAGGCGAGGCCCAGTTCGTTCTTACCGAAGGCGAAGAGGTAGGGCACCCCTGCCTCGGACTCGATGCGTTCCTTCGACCCCGTGCTCCGGTCCACGATCACCGCGACGGCCTGCACGTCGCCGCCTGCACGCCGGACGCCCTCGACGGCGGTCAGCGCGGAGCCACCCGTGGTCGAGGTGTCCTCGAGCACGACGACGGGGCGACCGGACACGTCCGGCCCCTCCACCTGGCGGCCCATGCCGTGCGTCTTCTGGATCTTGCGGACAACGAACGCGTCGACGGGCCGTCCGGCCTGCGTTGCGGCGTGCATGAGGGCCGTTCCCACGGGGTCTGCGCCCATCGTCAGGCCGCCGGCGGCCTCGAACGCGATGCCCGCGTCGTCGAGCAGTTGCAGCATCACGCGCCCCACGAGCACGGACGCCTCGTGGTGCAGCGTGATACGGCGGAGGTCGATGTAGTAGTCGGCCGCGACGCCGCTGGAGAGCGTGACGCGCTCGTGCACCACGGCGAGTTCTTTGATGAGCTCGAGGAGCCGGGAACGGTCGGTGGTCTGCGCGGGAGGCTCGGCAGTCATGCCGCCAGTCTAGCGAGAGACGGGGCCCGGGCCGTCACGCATGGAGTAGCACCGACCCGTGAGGCCGCCTGCACCGCGACGCCGTGTCAGCCTGCCAGGCGGGCACTCGCCGCGTCGATGGCCTCCGGGGACAGCGCGTGGACCACCGCCATGGCCGTGGCACCCGCCACGCCGGCGCGTTCCCCCGACTTCGACGGCACGATCCGAAGGTGCTCGGTGGCCAGCGGCAGGGACCGGGTGTAGACCACTTCCCGGATACCCGCGAGGAGATGCTCGCCCGCCTGCGCGAGGCTCCCGCCGATGACGACGACCGACGGATTGATCAGGTTCACACACATCGCGATCACGTCGCCGATGTCCCGGCCGGCCTGGCGGAGGACCTGGATGGCGGCGAGGTCCCCGGATCTCACGAGGGCGATCACGTCGCGGCTGCCCTCGAGCGTGCCATCGGTGAGCTCGTTGAGCGCAGCGGCGAGCGCGGGCCCACCCGCCAGGGCCTCGAGGCAACCGGTGTTACCGCAGCGGCACATCGCGTCACCGCCCCGCGGCACGCGGACATGGCCGAGGTCGCCGGCGGTGCCCTGGGCCCCGCGCTGCAGCACACCTCCGGAGATGACCCCGGCGCCGATACCCGTCGCCACCTTGACGAACATGAGGTCGTCGACGTCGGGCCAATTCGCGGTGCGCTCTCCCAGCGCCATGATGTTGACGTCGTTGTCCACGAGGACGGGCACGTCGATGTGCTGCTGAACGAGAGCCGGGACGTCGGCGCGGTCCCAGCCTGGCATGATCGGCGGATTGATCGGCCTGCCGGTGTCGTGTTCCACAGGTCCCGGTAAGCCGATGCCGATCGCGGCGAGGTCCTCCACACGGCGGCCGGCGGCCGAAAGCAGACGGCGCACGGCGCCTGCCAGCCAGGCGACGACCTCGTCCGGCCCCACCGCTATGGGCAGCGCCTCGCTCTCCACCGCGAGCTCCGTCCCGCTCAGGTCGGCGAGGATGACCAGCGCGTGGGTGGCGCCGAAATCTGCTCCGACCACCACGCGCGCTGCGGGATTGAGTGCGAAGAGCGACGGGCGGCGGCCCCCCGTGGAAGCCGCACCCCCGTAGGGCGCAACGAGCCCGAGGGCCATGAGCGTGTCGATCCTGGCCGCCACGGTGGAGCGCGCGAGTCCGGACACCTCCGCCAGTTCCGCCCTCGTCCTCGGCTGTCCGTCGCGGAGTAGCTGGAAGATGTCGCTGACGCCTAGCCCGGCGGACGGGCCGGGGCGCGGAGGAGCCACGCCGGGTCGGGGGGCGTGCGTGCTCAGCATTCGATCAGTAAAGCACGACCGGCGGCAGCAATTCCCCTACTTCCATCGAGGAGCGTCAGTGTTTTTTCTCCCGTCGAATGGGAGTGTCAGAACCGTGACATCTTTTGATTGACGATCGGCAGAAGTGGCCGTAGCTTGGGTGAACCAGCTCACACTGGGCCTCTTCGACGAGAATCACAGCCTGATGGCGCCGTGGCTTCGAGGGCCCGGATCAGCTCGATCGCAGTTACTCAAAGGAGAGATAGACAGTGAAAGTACCCCTCAAGGCCCTGTCCACGATCGCCGTCCTGGGGCTGGGCATGACCAGCCTCGCAGCGTGTGGCACCGGATCCGGCGACGCGACATCAGGAGACAAGCTCACCTACTGGGCCTCCAACCAGGGCCCCACGGTCGAGGACGACCGCAAGGTCCTCGAGGAATCGCTCGCCCGCTTCACCGAGGAAACGGGCACCGAGGTGGAACTGGAGGTCATCCCCTGGTCGGACCTCTACAACCGCATCCTTACTGCCGTCAGCAGCGGCGAAGGCCCCGATGTCCTCAACATCGGCAACACCTGGGCAACGACTCTTCAGGAGACCGGCGCATTCCTGCCCTTCGAGGGCGAGGCACTCGACGCGGTGGGCGGGCAGGACCGCTTCATCCAGAGCAGCTGGTCCACCGGCGGCGCCGAGGGCCAAACCCCCACCTCGATCCCGCTCTACGCTCTGAGCTACTCGCTGTACTACAACACGGAGATGTTCGCGGCTGCGGGAATCACGACCCCGCCGAAGACGTGGGACGAGTTCGTCGAGGCCGCCAAGAAGCTGACCGTCGACATCGACGGCGACGGCCAGATCGACCAGTGGGGCGTCTCCCTCGCCGGAAGCTCTATCTCCAACAATGCGCACCAGGCGTTCGTCCGCGGGCTCGAGGCCGGCGGCTCCCTCTTCGACGAGAGCGGTGAACCGACCTTCGCGAGCGATGAGCAGGTTGCCGGCGTCATGCAGTGGGTAGACCTCATGGCGACAGACAAAGTCGTCTCGCCGTCAAATGCCGAGTACACCGGCGGTAGCCAGATGGTCGATGACTTCGCTGCGGGCAAGGCCGCCATGTTCTTCGACCAGGCGCCCGGGCAGACACTCAAGGCGCGCGGATTCGAGAATTACGCAGCCGCACCGGTGCCGTTGACCGATCCCACCGCGACCGGCGACAAGGCCACCATGAGCCACGTCGCCGGGATCAATCTGAGCGTCTTCGGCGAGACGAACAACCAGGAGGGCGCACTCAAGCTCGCCGCGCACCTGACGAGTGACGAGGAGCAGGTCTACCTCAACAAGTCGTTCAGCTCGCTGCCGGTCCTGACCGCCGCGTACGACGACGCGGCATTCCAGTCCGAGGAGATCACCCTCAAGCAGAGCATCCTCGAGAACAACGCCAAGCCAATGCCGTTGATCAGCCAGGAGGGGCAGATGGAGACCCTCGTGGGCACCGCGATCAAGGATCTTTTCGCGCAGGCGGCGACGGGAACCGTTACCGAGGCCGACATTCGGAAAGCACTCGAAGACGCCAATAGCCAGATGGCTGCTGCCCAGTAATTTCGTCCCCGGCAGGTGCCCGGCACGTCCGGGCACCTGGCCGCCGATCCCGCGCCGCAATGAGGAGCACCCATGTCCCAACTGGTCGAGAAGCCACCCGCAGCCGGCAGTGAACCCGGTGCACCGCAGCGTCCCGCTCCGGTGGTCCGCCGCAAACGGAAGTCCGTGTTCGCCTATGTCCTGATTGCCCCAGCGGTCGTCATGGAGCTCCTGATCCACATCGTCCCGATGATCCTCGGGGTCTGGATCGCCTTCCTGGGACTGAGCCAGCTCAACATCCGCAACTGGCTCCGGGCACCTTTCGTCGGTTTTGACAACTTCGTCGCGGGACTCAATCCGAATGGTCCCATCGGCGGCGAATTCCTTGCCAGCTTCGGACGGACACTGGTCTTCACCATCATCGTGCTCGCCATCGTCTGGGTGCTCGGGATGATGGCCGCCGTCCTGCTCCATGGTTCCTTCCGGGGTAACGGCTTCCTCCGCACGTTCTTCCTCGTTCCCTATGCTCTGCCGAGCTACGTCGCCACCATCGCCTGGGCGTTCATGTTCAGCCAGCGCGACGGCGCGATCAACAAGATTCTCGTGGACGATCTGAGGCTGCTCGACGAGAGGCCGTTCTGGCTTCTGGGTGGCAATGCCTTCTGGGTCACGGTCATCGTGACTGCCTGGCAAATGTGGCCCTTCGCTTTCCTCATGCTCCTCGCTGCGCTGCAGAACATCCCGAAGGATGTCTACGAGGCTGCGGCCATCGACGGAGCGCCACTCTGGAAGCAGTTCCTGCTCATCACGCTCCCCATGATTCGCCCGGCGAACGGTGTCCTTCTGCTGGTTATGAGCCTGTGGATCTTCAACCAGTTCAACGTGCCCTTCGTGCTCTTCGGAGCCGCACCGCCGGAGTCCGCGCGTCTCATCTCGCCGCTCATCTACCAGCACTCGTTCTCCAACTGGAACTTCGGCCTGGGCGGTGCCATGAGCGTCCTGCTGCTCATCCTGCTGTTCATCGCCTCCGTGATCTACATCCGCATGGTCCTGCCGAAGGGGAAAGACAATGATTGAGACCCCGGGCTTCCGCTGGTTCCGCCGCATCGGACTGACGTTCCTGTTCATCCTCGTCGCCCTTCCGCTCTACGTGGTCGTGGTGACGAGCTTCAAGCCCCTCGCCGACGTCCGCGGGTTGTTCACGTGGGTACCCTCCAGAGTCACCTTCGAGCCGTACGTGGAGATCTGGCGGACTGTCCCGCTGGCCCACTACTTCAAGAACAGCCTGATCGTGACGTCGCTGGCCACCTTCTTCTCGGTGCTCATCGCGATCATGGCGGCCTATGCGGTGGCGCGACTCAACTTCCGCGGCCAGCGTGCTTTCAGCCTCGTGGTCCTCTCCACGCAGATGTTCCCGGGTATCCTGTTCCTCCTGCCGCTGTTCCTGATCTTCACGCAGATCCAGCGGACAGTTGGACTGCAGCTCAACGGTTCCTACACGGGACTCGTGATCACGTACCTCACCTTCACGCTTCCCTTCGCGATCTGGATGCTTGCGGGCTACTTCGCCTCCATCCCCCGGGAGTTGGAGGAAGCGGCCATGATCGACGGCACGAGCCGTGCCGGGGCGTTCATCCGTGTCGTCATCCCCGTGGCCAAACCCGGCATCATCGCCGTGGCCGTCTACTCCTTCATCACCGCCTGGGGTGAGGTGCTCTTCGCCTCGGTGCTCACGAACAACGACACCCGGACCCTCGCCATCGGCCTGCAGGCGTACGCGAACCAGACGGACGTCTTCTGGAATCAGCTGATGGCGGCGTCCGTCGTCGTTTCGCTTCCCGTACTGATCGGCTTCATGCTGGTCCAACGCCACCTCGTCGCCGGTCTGTCCGCAGGCTCGGTCAAGTGATGAGCGAACCTGTTGCACTTTCGACCTCCCCGGAGCACACCATGACACCCCCACTCACCGGTCCGGAACCGAATGGCGCTGCGTCCCGGCCCCTGGGCGTCGCCATGATCGGCCATGCTTTCATGGGCAAGGCACATTCAGCTGCCTGGCGTAACGTCGGCAGCCATTTCGACGTCCCGGCCTTCGCGCGTCGCGTCATCGTGGGACGTGACCCGGAGAGGACTGCGGAAGCAGCGACGCGGTACGGCTGGGAAGCGTCCTCGACGGACTGGCGGCAGGCCATCGCCCGGGACGACGTCGATATCGTCGACATCTGCACTCCCGGCTTCATGCATGCTGAGATCGCCATCGCCGCCCTGAGGGCAGGCAAGCACGTCCTCGTCGAGAAGCCGCTCGCCAACACCATCGCGGAGAGCACCGAGATGGTGGCTGCTGCAGCGGAGGCACGGGCTGCTGGAGTCCACTCGATGGTGGGATTCAACTACCGCCGCGTGCCGGCGCTGGCTCACGCTCGCAGCCTCATCGCCGATGGTCGCCTCGGCGCGATACGCCAGGTACGGATCGCCTATCTACAGGATTGGCTGGTGGACTCCCAGTCTCCGATGACGTGGCGCCTGCGCAGGGAATCCGCGGGCTCCGGGGCGTTGGGCGACATCGCGTCGCACGCCCTGGACCAGGTCCAGTTCCTCACCGGCGACGACATCATCGAGGTGTCGGGTCGCCTGCGGACCTTCGTGCCGTATCGGCCCGGTCCTGACGGGCTGGAGGCCGTGACGGTGGACGACGCCGCGTGGATCACCGCCGAACTCGCGCGGGGCGCGATCGCGACGGTGGAGGTCTCCCGGGTCGCGACGGGGGTGAAGAACGGCCTCCGCATCGAGGTCTTCGGGGAGCGCGGCGCCCTCCGCTTCGACCTCGAGAATCTCAATGAGCTGTGGTTCATGGAGGTCGCAGGCCCGATCACCGAGCAGGGTTTTCGCCGCATCCTCGTCAACGAGCCCGAGCACCCCTATCTGGCGGCGTGGTGGCCCCAGGGCCACATCATCGGCTGGGAGCACACGTTCACGCACCAGCTCCGTGACTTCCTGACCTCGATCCGAACGGGCGCGGCTCCGCAACCGTCGTTCGAGGCCGGTCTGCAGGTCCAGCGCATCCTCGTGGCGGTCGAGGAGAGCGCGGCCGCGAAAGGCGCCGCGGTCCGGGTCGACGCCGTCGACCTCGTCCACCATTCGACCCATCGCTTCCAAGGAGTATGAATGACCCGCAAATTCACCCTGTTCACCGGCCAGTGGGCCGACCTCCCCTTCGAGAAGGTCGCCGAGCTCGCCGGGCAGTGGGGCTACGACGGACTGGAGATCGCCGTGTCCGGTGACCACCTCGACGCCTGGCGCTGGGATGACGACGCCTACATCCAGGACCGGCTCGACATCCTCGAGCGCAACGGCCTGAAGGTCTGGGCCATCTCCAATCACCTCAAGGGCCAAGCCGTCTGCGACAACCCCATCGACTTCCGCCACCAGGCGATCGTGGGGCCGAGGGTCTGGGGCGACGGCGATCCCGAAGGGGTGCGCCAGCGCGCCACCGAGGAGATGAAACTGACCGCACGGCTCGCGAACAAGCTCGGAGTGGACACCGTCGTCGGCTTCACCGGCTCCTCCATCTGGCAGTACGTCGCGATGTTCCCGCCCGTGCCCGCCGAGACGATCGACGCGGGCTACCAGGACTTCGCGGACCGCTGGAACCCCATCCTCGACGTCTTCGACGAGTGTGGGGTCCGCTTCGCACACGAGGTCCACCCCTCCGAGATCGCCTACGACTACTGGTCCACGCAGCGCACGCTCAACGCGATCGGCCACCGTCCCGCGTTCGGGCTCAACTGGGACCCGAGCCACTTCATGTGGCAGCAGATCGACCCGGTGGCCTTCATCTCGGACTTCAAGGACCGGATCTACCACGTGGACTGCAAGGACACGAAGATGCGCATGGGCGGGGGACGCAACGGCATCATGTCCTCACACCTGCCGTGGGGGGACCCTCGGCGCGGTTGGGACTTCGTCTCGACGGGTCGCGGTGACGTGCCGTGGGAGGACAGCTTCAGGGCGCTCACGGCCATCGGGTACACCGGTCCCATCTCGGTGGAGTGGGAGGATGCCGGCATGGACCGCCTGCAGGGAGCGCCCGAGGCCCTGGCCTTCCTCAAGCGCTTCGACTTCGCGCCGTCGGACACGTCCTTCGATGCGGCGTTCAGTCAGTAGTGTCCCGCAAGCTTCTTCTGCCGCGGCCGTCCGCCGTCGTGAACCCGGTGCGGCGGCCCACACCCGGCCCTGACCCGGCTGGATCCGTCCGAGTTCGTAACGTCGTAGAAATCCAACCGGAGTAGCCTTGGGGCATGCGTGAGCTCCAGGCACAGATCATCGAGGAAATGGGCGTCAAGCCCACCATTGACCCCGCCGCGGAGATCCGCAGCCGGGTCGCATTCCTGAAGGACTACATCAGGTCCACAGGCACGCGGGGGTTCGTCCTCGGTATCAGCGGCGGGCTCGATTCGACCCTGGCCGGCAAGCTCGCCCAGCTTGCCGTCGATGAGCTTCGTTCCGAGGGCGTGGACGCCGACTTCATCGCCATGCGCCTGCCCTATAAGGTGCAGAAGGACGAGGAGGACGCGCAGGCGGCCCTCGCATTCATCCAGCCCCGCACCGCCAAGGTCTTCGACGTCGCGCCCGCCGTGGACGGCATCCAGCAGGAGTACGTGGACACCACGGGCGAGCATATCTCCGACTTCACCAAGGGCAACACCAAGGCCCGCGCCCGCATGGTGGCGCAGTACGCGATCGCCGGCCAGCACAACCTGCTCGTGCTGGGCACCGACCACGGAGCTGAATCGGTGACAGGATTCTTCACGAAATTCGGTGACGGCGGAGCGGACATCCTTCCCCTCTTCGGACTCGACAAGCGCCAGAACCGCGCGCTGCTCCAGGAGCTCGGCGCTCCCGCCGCGCTCTACAACAAGATTCCGACGGCGGACCTGCTGGACGAGCTGCCGGGTCGGGCCGACGAGCACGAGCTCGGCCTCACCTACCAGCAGATCGACGACTACCTCGAGGGCCGCGACGTCGATCCCGATGCCGCGAAGGCCATCGAGCACCGCTACTGGATCACACGGCACAAGCGAACGGTGCCCGTGACCATCTTCGATTCGTGGTGGCGGGAGTAATCACCGCCGTTGGTAACGTAGGGTCCGTGAAGATCGCCACCTGGAACGTCAATTCCCTCCGTGCCCGCGCCGACCGCGTCGAAGCTTGGCTCAACCAGTCCGAGGTCGATGTCCTCGCGATCCAGGAGACGAAGTGCAAGGACGACAACTTCCCCTGGGACCTGTTCGAGAACAGCGGGTTCGAGGTGGCGCACTTCGGCCTGAGCCAGTGGAACGGCGTGGCCATCGCGTCGCGTGTGGGACTCGACGACGTCGAGCGCACCTTCCCGGACCAGCCCACCTTCGGGAAGCCGGGAGCGGAGGCCGTGCAGGAGGCTCGCGCCATTGCGGCGACCTGCGGCGGCGTACGCGTTTGGAGCCTCTACGTACCGAACGGCCGGGCCCTGGACGATCCACACATGCCGTACAAGATCGATTGGCTGGACACCCTCCGCCATCACGCCCAGCGCTGGATCACGGAGGATCCCGAAGTGCAGCTCGCGCTGATGGGTGACTGGAACATCGCGCCGCAGGATGACGACGTCTGGGACATCGAGCTCTTCCTCAACGGCGGCTACACCCATGTGAGCCCCGCCGAGCGGGCGGCGTTCCAGGCGTTCCTCGATTCCGGCTTCGCCGATCTGGCCCGCCCCTACACACCGGGGCCGGGCCTCTACACCTACTGGGATTACAAGCAGCTCCGGTTCCCGAAGAAAGAGGGCATGCGTATCGATTTCGTGCTCGGCTCTCCAGCCCTGGCCGCGCGTGCCAGCAACGCCTTCGTGGATCGCGAGGAGCGCAAGGGCAAGGGCGCCTCGGACCACGCCCCCGTCGTCGTGGAACTCAACGGGCCATGAGCCGGATGGGCGGTGGCGTCCGGCCGTTCCCCTACGTCTCCTACCTCCGCGTCTACGAGCCGCTCGACTCCTTCTCCGACGCCCAGCAGCTCGCCATCCTCGAACAGCGCTCTCGCGAGCGGGACCTGACCGACACCATCGAGCACGAGCAGTCGTTACGACGCGTCATGCGCAGCGTGTCCGACCCGTTCCCGCACCACGAGCCGGACCTCGTGAGGGTCACTCATTTCCCCAGCCTGAACGGTACGACGGCGCCCTTCTACTGCCCCAACCAGCTCGCCGCCCGGACGACCCTCGCCGCGGAATCCCTCGACCAGAGCCTCCGCGGGCCCCTGATCGACGTCCTCGTCCCGGAAGTCGCCCGCGAGGCGCACCAGGCACGGCTCGATCCGGACACGTTCACCGATTCGGTGGCGAAGCTGCACACCCGGTCGGCGACGTGGGGCGTGCCGTTCGCCTGGTTCGCACTCATCCATGAGGACGACCTCACGGAGGTGGTCGAGGACGACGGGCGCGTCACGACCGTACGGATCACGGCGAGAATCGGCGACTGCATCGACCGCGGCAGGCGCTCCGTGGCTCAGCTGGCGATCGGAGCGCCCGAGATGGATCTGCTCGACGAGCTCACGGAGATCGTCGAGTGGCTGGAGATCTTCCGCCGCGACGCCGTCGTGGAGGTCGACTACGGACCGGTCGCGGACCGCGTCTTCCCCGATGATTCGCCGATGGATGTGCGGCTGGGGATCGAAAGCCTCGCGGAGGCCGACATGACGGGCGCGGCGGCGTCCTACCGGCGCCTCGCGTCCCGGTGGATCCCGATCCGCCAGCTCGCCCGCGCTTCCTGAGGATCTGGCGGGCACGAGCACGGCCCCGCCCGAGATACACACAGCACGTGGCTCGT
>JAABUN010007199.1_pt1 | contig 12196 bp, 9 predicted proteins | sample 5559311 | NCBI WGS metagenome assembly JAABUN01 (sample SAMN10711877, study PRJNA513370) | rock metagenome | isolation source: Antarctica rocks | place: Antarctica: Victoria Land, Siegfried Peak sud | reverse complement strand
GCCCCCGCCCCCGCCACCCTGCGCGCGGCCGCTCAGCGCGAGGCCGACGCGCAGCGGGCCACCGCACGGGCGGACGTCGACACCGCGGCGGCCATGTCTCGTGACCTGGCTGCGACCGCACTGCTCGCCAGCCGCCAGCGTGCGACCGAGCAGCTGGCCCGCGTCGACGACGTCCGGGCCGCCATCGCGACGAGCAGCGCCCAGGCGCAGGCGGTCTCGCTGGACGCTGCCGAGCAGCGGCGCGCCGAGGCGGACGAGCAAGCCGCCGCGGTGCTCGACCAGGCGCGCCGAGAGTCCGACGCGCTGCACGCGGCCGCGACCGCTCAGCGCGAGCGGGCCGCCGCCGAGGCGACCGCCGTCCTCGCCGCCGCCCGGGAGCAGGCCGAGGCGGCGTTGGCCGAGGCCGCCGAACAGACGGCCTGGACCAAGGCCACCGTCGACTCGCTGCTCGCGGCTGCAGCCGAGGAGGCCCAACGGTCCCGTGACCAGGGCCAGACCCAGGCGGACGACCTCGTCCGAGCCACTCACGACCAGGTCGCCGGGATCACGGCGGCCGCCGATGCCGACCTGGCGCAACGCCGATCCGCCCACGACGACGATGTCGAACGAACGCGAGCGCAGGCCGACCAGGCGCTCGCCCAGGCCCACGCCGAGGCAGCGACCCACCTGCAGTCCGCCCACGACGAAGCCACCCGACTCACCGAACAGGCCGCCGCCGACGAGCAGGCCGCCGACGAGCGCGCGCAGCGGCGGCTCACCGAAGCCGAGAACGGCGCCCGCACCCTGCGTGAACGCGCGGCCGAGGACCTGGCCGCCGCCCAGCTCGAGGCCCACACCCTGCGCCGGCAGGCTCGCGCCGAGACCACGACCCTGCTCACCGAGGCCCGAGCCGAAGCCGACCAGCTGCGCACCGAGGCCCGCCAGCAGCTGACCCAGGCCCGCACCGAGGTGCACGCCCTGGCCCAGCGGCGCACCCAGATCGAGGCCGAGCTGGGTCAGCTCTCGGGCGTGATCGAGGCGCTCGCCGTCCCCGAGCACACCACCGACACCGACGTCGATACCGACACCACACTCCAGCTGCCCGCCGAGCACCAGCCCGCCAACCCCGAGATGAGCAGACGGTCATGAGTCAGAACCCACCGTTTCGCACCGTGATGCGCGGTTACGAGCCGTCCGAGGTGGACGCCCGCCTGAGGGTCCTGAACGACGAGCTGGCCAAGGCCAAGGCCGCCGCCGCCCAGCTCGACGGAACCCGCCAGGAGGCAGCCGAGCTCGCCGCGAGGGTCCAGGCCCTGCAGGCCGAGCGCGCGCAGCTGAGCAACCAGCCGCCCCCGGCCCAGCCGACGTACGAATCACTCGGTGAACGCATCGCCCAGATCCTGGGCCTGGCCGACGAGGAGGCGCAGGACCTGCGGGCCCAGGCGCTCGCCGCCGCCGAGGCGCACCGAATACAGGTGGACGCCACCGCGGCCACGGTGCAGACCGACGCCGACCGCTACGTCCAGGATGTGCGCAGCGCAGCCGACGCCGACGCCACCCGCATCCGCGAGGACGCCAAGCGAGCCGCGGACGAGCTGCTCGACGACGCCGACCGCGACGCGACCGCGCGCCGCGAGGAGGCCGAGGCCGTCTACGAGAACCAGCGGGCCCGAGCCGCCCAGGCCGCGGCCGACTTCGAGACCACCCTCGCCCAGCGGCGCAGCAGGGCCGAGCAGGAGTTCATGGAGCGCGGCACGGCCGCTGAGGCCGAGCTCGAAGCGATGCAGGACCGCACCGAGCAGCTGCGCCAGGAGGCCGAGCGCACCCACCGTGACGCCACCGTGCAGGCCAGCCGCGCGCTGGACGAGGGGCGGGAGAAGGCCGCCGAGATCGTCTCGGCCGCCCAGGCCCGGGCCACCCGGGTGCGAGCCGAGTCCGACCGCGAGGTCGCCGCCGCCAGCCAGCGCCGCGACAGCATCAACGCCCAGCTCACCAACGTGCGCCAGATGCTGGCCACCCTGTCGGGCACCGGCCTCGCGCCCGTCGCAGCCGAGCCCGAGCCGGCCGACGACCCGGCGCAGCCCGAGCAGGCCGACGTCCCAGCCGACGAGGCGCCCGAGCAGATCGACGTCAGCGCCGACGCCGCCGACGAGCAGCCGGCTCGCTGACCCGCGCCCGTCAGGGCAGCGTGAGGCCGAACGGGATCCCGTGCAGCGGCCACCAGACCGGGTGACCGATCCGCAGCGCCGCCAGACCCGCAGCCACCGACACGGCGAGCAGCACCAGCACCACGGCGAGCGTGGCCGCCCTGGGCACCACGGCGCGCACCACGACCCGGCTGCCTCGTCGCAGTGCGGACCCACCCGGACCCCACCAGCCGGTCAGCAGGACCACCACGGCACCGGCCCCGATGGCCGGCGCCGACGCCGGTGCCGGGCTGCCGCCGCGGGTGGTCACCAGCAGGCCGGTGCTGAACGCGGCGGCGACGCCGAGCAGCACCGGCAGCACCGCCGACAGCACCGTCGCCGCCACCGCGCCGGCCAGGTGCCACGGTGAGGTGACCACGGCCACCAGCCCGTCGGTGCGGCGCACGCCGACCTCGTGTCGACGTCGGCGCAGCGCCGTGGCCGACCGGTCGACGGTCCGCGCGACCACCATCAGCACCAGGGCCACCGCCGCGCTGACGGTGGGCCAGGCCACCGCGGCACCGGCCAGGGCAGCGAGCACGGCCAGCAACGTGCCCGTACGCCGGGGCAGCCGGGACGGCGCGACCGCACCCTCGTCGGGGGGCGATGGGTCACCAGGCTCGGCAACCAGCAGCCGGGTCTGCGCCACCACCGCCTGGGTGACCCCAGCAGGTGGCCGTCCCACCGTCGGCGTGCTGATGACGACCGTGGCGTCCTGCCCCGCGGCGTAACGGTCCAGGGCGTCCAGCACCTCACCGGCCTGAGGTCGGCGAGCGGGGTCGACGTCCAGCGCCGCCATGAGCAGGGGACGCAGCCGGGGGTCGACGCCGTCCAGGTCGCTGTGCCCGCGCCGGACCCGGTCGATCACCACGTCCATCGGCCCACGACCGAACGGGGGCCGGCCGCTCGCCGCGAAGGCCACCGTGGCCGCCCACCCCCACCAGTCGGTCGCGGTGCTCACCGGCTCACCGTCGATGACCTCGGGCGAGAGGTAGCCCGGGGTGCCCATCACCAGACCCACCGAGGTCAGCCGGACGTCGTCCGCGACGTGCGCGATCCCGAAGTCGATGACGACCGGCTGCCCGTCGAGCACCAGCACGTTGCCGGGCTTGAGGTCGCGGTGCACCACGCCCGCGGCGTGGATCGCGCCCAGGGCCTGCGACAGCCCCCGGCCGAGCAGGGTCAGCTGGGCTGCCCCGAGTGCCCCCTCGTCCTTGACCACGGCGTCCAGCCCGGGGCCGGGCACGTAGCGGGTCACGACGTACGGCTGGTCACCGTCGACGTCGGCGTCGATCACCTCCGCGACGAGCGGGTGCTGGACCCGCCGCAGGCTGGAGACCTCACGGGTCAGCCGGGCCCGGGCGTCCGGGTCGTGCGCGACGTGCGCCCGCAGCACCTTGATCGCGACCGCCCGACCCGCCCGGTCGAGCCCCAGGTGCACCACGCCCATCCCGCCCTCACCCAGGCGGTGCACCAGCCGGTACGGGCCCAGCTGGGTCGGCTGTCCCGTCACCTGCTCACCCGCCAGCCCCCCCGTCATGGGCTCACGGTAGCGAACCGGGTCAGCTGTTGAGGTAACCGACGAGCTCGTCGCGCTCGAGTTGCAGCTCGTCGATGCGGTGCTTGACCAGGTCGCCGATGCTCACGATGCCGCGCAGGCTGCCCTCGACGACCACCGGGACGTGCCGCACCCGAAGGTCGGTCATCTGCCGCATCAGCTGCTCGACGTCGTCGTCCGGCCCGCAGGTCGACACCTCGACCGTCATGATGTCGGCGACCCGCGTGTCCAGCACCGCGGCGCCGCTCGTCTGCAGGTGCCGGACGACGTCGCGCTCGCTCACGATCCCGTCGACCTGCTGGCCGTCAGCCGAGACCACGAGGGCGCCGATACCGTGGCGCGACAACAGGTCGAGCAGCTCACTGACCCTGGCGTCCGGTACTACCGTCACCACGTCGGTGCCCTTGTGGCGGATCACCTCGTTGATACGCACTGCCATCGCCTCCCAGCCCGGTCTCCCGGCCCGTCAGGTCGCGCCGTGGCCCCGGTGTCGACACCGTAGCGTCACCTGCCCACCCGACGGGAGGGGATCACCCCGGTGTTCGGCCCTACCCTGGGCGCTGACCCCTGACTGCGAGGAGCCGGACCCGTGGCCAAGGCCGCACATCAGTACGACCTGGTCGTCGTGGCCAACCGGCTGCCGGTCGACCGCGTCACCGATCCGGATGGCAGCGTGCGCTGGGCGCAGAGCCCCGGCGGTCTCGTGACGGCCATGGAGTCGGTGATGACCGGCCGGGACGGGGCCTGGATCGGCTGGTCGGGTGACCCCGGCGAAGCGCCAGAACCGTTCGACGAGAACGGGATGCACCTGCACGCCGTCGCGTTGACGGCGGAGGAGGTCGAGGACCACTACGAGGGTTTCAGCAACGAGACCCTGTGGCCGCTCTACCACGACGTCATCGTCCCCCCGCGCTACCGACGACGCTGGTTCGAGGGGTACCGCGAGGTCAACCAGCGCTTCGCGGACGCCGCCGCCGAGCTGGCCGCGCCCGGAGCCACCGTGTGGGTGCACGACTACCAGCTGCAGCTGGTACCGGCGATGCTGCGCATCCTGCGCCCCGACGTCCGGATCGGCTGGTTCGACCACATCCCCTTCCCCTCGGTCGAGCTGTTCGCCCAGCTGCCCTGGCGCCGGCAGATCATCGAGGGCCTGCTCGGCGCCGACCTGCTGGGCTTCCAGCGACGGGCGGACGCCGAGAACTTCCTGCGGGTGTGCCGCCGGCTGCTCTCCTTGCCCACCAGAGGGCACACCGTGACCGTGCGAGCGGACGACGGCACCGAGCACGTCGTGCGGGCCGCGGCGTTCCCCATCTCGATCGACGCCTCCGGGCTCGAGCAGCTGGCCCGCCAACCGCACGTGCGCGAGCGCGCCCGACAGATCCGCCGCGACCTCGGTGACCCCGACACCGTCCTGCTCGGCGTCGACCGGTTGGACTACACCAAGGGGATCAGGCACCGGCTCAAGGCGTACGAGGAGCTGCTCACCGACGGGGTCCTCGGCCCCCCGAGCACGGTGCTCGTGCAGGTGGCCACGCCCAGCCGCGAGCGGGTCGCCGCCTATATCGAGCTGCGCGAGCAGGTCGAGGTGACCGTCGGCCGGGCCAACGGCGACTACGGCCACCTGGGATCCCCCGCGATCCACTACCTGCACCAGATGCACGGGCGCGAGGAGATGGCGGCGCTGTACCTGGCCTCTGACGTCATGCTCGTCACCCCGCTGCGCGACGGGATGAACCTGGTCGCCAAGGAGTACGTCACCTGCCGGTACGACGAGGGCGGTGCGCTGGTGCTCAGCGAGTTCACCGGAGCCGCCGGCGAGCTCGACCGGGCCTTCATCTGCAACCCGCACGACATCGTGGGCCTCAAGGCCACCATCCTGCAGGCGCTGTCCGCCGACCCCCGTGACAAGCGGCGGCGGATGCGGGCCATGCGCCGCAAGGTGCTGGACAACGACGTGCGGCGCTGGGCCGACTCGTTCCTGGCAGCGCTCGGCCCGGGCCCCGCGAGCAGCCCGGGGGGTGAGCCGTGAGCGACGTCGACTCCCGGCTGGCCGCGCGCGCGCGCGAGCTGCTGGGCCGGCGTCCGGTGCTGGTCGCCCTGGACTTCGACGGCGTGCTGGCCCCGATCATCGACCACCCGCCCGCCGCGCGCGCTCTGCCGGGCACCCCCGGCCTGCTCGCCGCCCTCGCCGACCTCGACGGGGTGCACGTCGCGCTGGTCTCGGGACGGGCGCTCGACAGCCTGCGCGCCGCTGCCGAGGTGCCGACCGGCAGCAGGCTGCTGCTCGTGGGCAGCCACGGCGCGGAGGTGGACGGGGTGCCCCTCGAGCTCGACATCGCTGCGACACAGCGACGAGACGCTCTGCGCGATGCGTTCGAGAGGATCGCGGCCGACCACCCGGGCGTGCACGTCGAGACCAAGCCGGCGGGCGTCGTCCTGCACACCCGGCTGGCGGAGCCAGGTAGCGCGAGCGAGGCGACGACGGCCGCCCTCGCCGCCGCCGACCGGCCCGGGTGTCACGTGACCCGCGGCAAGGAGGTCGTCGAGGTGTCCGTGATCGAGACGGGGAAGGGCATCGCGCTCACCCGCCTGCGCGACCAGCTGGGGGCCGTCGGCGTGCTGTACGCCGGCGACGACGTCACCGACGAGAACGCCTTCGCCGTCCTCGGCGAGGACGACGTCGCGATCAAGGTCGGCGACGGCGAAACCGTTGCGACGTGGCGGTTGGCCGACCCCGCGGCCGTCCAGTCACTGCTGCGCAGCCTGGTCGCCGACGGGCTGGACACGTCCCCGCGGTGAAGGTAGGTTGCGAAGCGCACAGCGTCGTGCGAGGCCTTCTCTCACGATCGCACCCTCCACTCGGATCGTCCGGCACGTTCCTGCCGGTGAAGGGAAGGACCCAGCATGGCTACCGTCACTTTCGACAAGGCGACCCGGATCTACCCCGGGGGCGACAAGCCCGCCGTCGACCAGCTCGACCTGCAGATCCAGGACGGTGAGTTCCTCGTCCTGGTCGGCCCCTCCGGCTGCGGCAAGACCACCTCGCTGCGCATGCTCGCCGGGCTGGAGGACGTCAACGACGGCCGCATCCTGATCGGCGACCGGGACGTCACCAACGAGGCGCCCAAGGACCGCGACATCGCGATGGTCTTCCAGAACTACGCGCTGTACCCGCACATGACGGTCGCCGACAACATGGGCTTCGCGCTCAAGATCGCCGGCATCGCCAAGGGCGAGATCCGCACCCGCGTCGTCGAGGCGGCCAAGATCCTCGACCTCGAGCCCTACCTCGAGCGCAAGCCCAAGGCCCTGTCCGGTGGCCAGCGCCAGCGCGTCGCGATGGGCCGGGCCATCGTCCGCCAGCCGCAGGTGTTCCTCATGGACGAGCCGCTGTCCAACCTGGACGCCAAGCTGCGGGTGCAGACCCGCACCCAGATCGCCTCGCTGCAGCGCCGGCTGGGCATCACCACCGTCTACGTCACCCACGACCAGGTCGAGGCCATGACGATGGGCGACCGGGTGGCGGTGCTCAAGGACGGTCTGCTCCAGCAGTGCGACACCCCCCGTCGGATGTACGACCATCCCAACAACGTGTTCGTCGCCGGGTTCATCGGCTCGCCCGCGATGAACCTGCTCGAGGTTCCCGTGGTCGACGGTGGGGTCACGGTCGGCCAGGCCACCCTGCCGATCGAGCGCAGCGTCCTGCAGGGGGCGGGTGGCTCGTCGGTCACCCTCGGCGTCCGCCCCGAGGACCTCGACCTCTCGACCGACGGCAGCGGCCTCGCGGTCGTCGTCGAGGTGGTCGAAGAGCTCGGCGCCGACGCCTACATCTACGGCACGACCGCATCCGGGTCGGGCACCAAGGAGATCATCGCGCGGGTCGACGGCCGCCAACCCCCCGAGAAGGGCTCGACGGTGCACCTGGTGCCTCAGCCGAACAACCTGCACCTGTTCAGCCTGCAGGACGGCGCCCGACTGGGCGCCTGACTCCGTGCGGTGTGCGGCCCCCGTCCCCTCGGGGCGGGGCCGCACCCGGGCGAGCGGTGAGATCATCGGGCCATGACCGGTTCAGCGCTGCAGATCACCGCCGCCGCACCCGACCCTGCGCTTCTCGATCTGCCCTGGGCGGTGCCGCTCGAAGACTGGCCGGACAGTACCCTGGCTGCCCTGCCGCGCGGCATCTCCCGGCACGTCGTCCGGTTCGCCCGCCTGTCCGGGCGGGTCGTCGCGGTCAAGGAGATCAAGGAAGAGCTGGCCCGGCGCGAGTACGGCCTGCTGCGCCTGCTGCAGCGCCTGGACGTGCCGTGCGTCGAGCCAGTAGGCGTCGTCACCGGCCGGATGTCGGCCGACGGCGTCCCACTCGATGACGCGCTGATCACCCGCCACCTGCAGTTCTCGCTGCCCTACCGCGCACTGTTCAGCCAGAACCTTCGACCCGACACCGCCCAGCGGCTGGTCGACGCGCTCGCGGTGCTGCTGGTGCGCCTGCACCTGACCGGCTTCTACTGGGGTGACGTCTCGCTGTCGAACACCCTGTTCCGCCGTGACGCCGGCGCGTTCGCCGCCTACCTCGTCGACGCCGAGACCGGTGAGCTGCACAACACGCTCTCGCGAGGTCAGCGCGAGAACGACCTGGAGGTCGCGCGGGTCAACATCGCCGGCGAGCTGATGGACCTGGAGGCGGGCGGCCTGCTCGACCCCGAGGCCGACCCGGTGGGCGTGAGCGAGCTCATCGTGGGCCGCTACCGCACGCTGTGGGCTGAGCTCACCGACTCGGAGTCCTTCGAGGTCGGCGACCGTTGGCGGGTCGACGCGCGCATCCGGCATCTGAACGAGCTCGGCTTCGACGTCGGTGAGCTGGCGATCACCACCGACATCGGCGGCGCCACCGTGCAGATCCAGCCCAAGGTCGTCGACGCCGGCCACCACTCGCGCCGGTTGCTGCGACTGACCGGTCTGGACGTCGGCGAGAACCAGGCACGCAGGCTGCTCAACGACCTCGACTCCTACCGCGCCGCCACCGAGCGGCAGGGCGACGACGAGGAGATCGTCGCCCATGAGTGGCTGTCCAGGGTGTTCGAGTCGGTGGTGCGCGCCGTCCCCCGCCAGCTCGGCAGCAAGCTCGAGCCGGCCGAGGTGTTCCACGAGGTGCTCGAGCACCGGTGGTACCTCAGCGAACGGCGCGGCCACGACGTCGAGCTGCCCGACGTGGTCGACGACTACCTGGCCACCGTGCTGGCGAACAAGCCCGATGAGGCTGCCGTGCTCGGGGTCGACACCCAGGAGCTGCCGGTCGTCACCGAGGCCCTGCGCACGCTCTGAGGGCCGGTCCTAACCCCCGCCGCGACGCCGGGCCACGTCGTAGAGCGCCACTCCCGCAGCGACTCCGGCGTTCAGCGACTCGGTCGCCGCGTGCATCGGGATCGAGACGATGACGTCGCACGTCTCACGCACGAGCCGCGAGAGCCCCTTGCCCTCCGACCCGATCACCAGCACCAGCGGGTCGCTCGCCATCGTGAGCTGCGGCAGGTCGACGTCGCCGTCCATGTCCAATCCGACGACGAAGCAGCCGGCCTTCTTCAGGTCCTCCAGCCCCCGGGTCAGGTTGGTCACCCGGGCCACCGGCACCCGTGACGCGGCACCGGCGGAGGCCTTCCAGGCCGAGGCCGTCATCCCGGCCGCGCGCCGCTCGGGCACCACGACACCGTGGCCACTGAACGCCGCCACCGACCGGACGACGGCACCGAGGTTGCGTGGGTCGGTGACGCCGTCCAGCGCCACCACCAGGGCGGGCTGGCCGGCGTCGGCCGCCGCCCGGAGCAGGTCGCTCGCGACGGCGTACTCGTAGGGGGGCACCTGCAGCGCCAGGCCCTGGTGGATCGCGCCGTCGGTGAGCCGGTCGAGCTCGCCGCGTGGGGTCTCGAGCATCGGCAGGCCCCGGCCCAACGCGATCTTCATCGCCTCACGCACCCGGTCGTCGACGTCGATCCGCCCGGCGACGTACATCGTCGTGGCCGGGATCCCGGCGCGCAGGGCCTCGACGACGCTGTTGCGGCCGGCGACCATCTCGCTGACCGCCTTGGCGCTCTTGGGTCGTGGCCGCGCCGGCGCGCCGGACCGGGTGCTCGGACGACCACCCTTGGCCAGCGCGTCGTCGCGACGCTCACCCACCCGCCGACGCTTGGCCTGCTTCTCCCGGTCTTCGGCCTTGGGTGTCGGGCCGCGGCCGGCCAGGGCCCGTGACTTCTGGCCGCCCGAACCAGCGGTCGGGCCCTTGCGTGAAGCCCCCTTGCGGATCGCGCCCTTGCGCTGGGAGTTTCCGGGCATCAGCTGTCCTCTCCGGTGGTGCGAGCGAGTGACCACCGAGCGCCGGCCGCAGTGTCCTCGACGGCGATGCCGGCGCTGGCCAGTCGATCGCGTACGGCGTCTGCCGTGGCGAAATCCCTTGCGGCACGGGCCTTTGCGCGCTGGTCGAGCTCAGCCTCGACGAGCGCGGCGAGCGCCTGGCCGGCCCGGTCGTCGCTCCCGGTTGACTGCCAGGTGGCATCCAGCGGGTTGATCCCGAGCACCGACGTCATGCTGATCACGGCTCCGAAGGCCGTCTGCGCGCCCTGGTCGTCCCCGTCGTCAAGGGCCGTGTTGCCCCTGCGGACGGTCTCGTGCACCACGGCCAGGGCACCAGAGACGTTGAGGTCGTCGTCCAGCGCGTCGGCGAACTCCTGCGGCCAGGTGTGCGGCGCCGTCCAGCCGCCGGCGGGCGCAGCGCGCTGCAGGAAGCCCTCGATCCGCTCGACGGCAGCCTGCGCCTCGCGCAGCGAGTCGGGCTGGTACTCGATCATCGAGCGGTAGTGCGCGGCGCCCAGGTAGTAGCGCAGCACCAGCGGCCGCACGGTCTGCAGCAGGGTCGCGACGACCAGGGCGTTGCCGAGCGACTTGCCCATCTTCTCGCCGCCCACGGTCACCCAGGCGTTGTGCATCCAGAGCCGGGCGAACCCGAGTCCGGCGGCTCGCGACTGCGCCTGCTCGTTCTCATGGTGCGGGAAGCGCAGGTCGACACCGCCACCGTGGATGTCGAAGGTGTCGCCGAGGTACTTGCGGGCCATCGCCGAGCACTCCAGGTGCCAGCCGGGGCGTCCCCGGCCGTACGGCGTGGGCCAGCTCGCGCTCGCCGGCTCGTCGACCTTCGCCCCCTTCCACAGCGCGAAGTCGCGGGGGTCGCGTTTGCCGCGGGGGTCGGCGTCCACGGCCGGCGCCATGTCGTCGAGGCGCTGATGGGTCAGCTCGCCGTACGCCGGCCACGACCGGACGTCGAAGTACACGTCACCGTCGCCGGCGTAGGCGTGGCCCTTCTCGACCAGGGTGTCGATCAGCTCGACCATCTCGGGGACGTGGCCGGTGGCCCGCGGCTCGTAGGTCGGGGGTAGCACGCCCAGCGCGTCCAGCGCCGCCGTCGTCGCCCGCTCGTGCGCCAGGGCCCACGCCCACCACGGGGTGTGGGCCTCGGCGGACTTGGCCAGGATCTTGTCGTCGATGTCGGTGACGTTGCGCACCAGCGTCACGTCGTACCCGTGACCGGCCTCGAGCCACCGGCGCAGCACGTCGAACGCGACGGCGAACCGCACGTGCCCGATGTGCGGTTCGCCCTGCACGGTGAGGCCGCAGACGTAGATGCCGACGCGCCCCGGCTCGAGCGGCGTGAAGTCACGCAGCTCACGGCTGGCGGTGTCGAACAGGCGAAGGCTCACACCCGCCAGGCTACCGGCGCCCGCGAGGCACCCGCCGACGTCCGGCCAGTGCCGACGTCCGGCCAGTGCCGCCCACCGCCCCGCCGCTGCCTCGGCCGCCCACCGCGCGGGACGTCGTCCTCACTGTTTGCAGTTTCGCGGCTGCAAACCGCCAACAACGAGGACGACGTCCCCCGGGGGCAGGGCGGGCGGGGCGGGCAGGGGAGGGTGGGGCGAGGCGGGTCAGCTGGCCGCGCGCGCCGCGCGTTGCAGCGCAGCACGGACCGTACTGGCGACGACGCCGCGCGTGTGGTCGCGCCAGGTGAAGCGCAGGACGTCGGCACCGGCGCCGATGACGATGCCGTTCTGGCGAGCGCGGTCGGCGAACAGCGGATCAGGGCCGCCGCCGACGGCCCGCGAATGAACCTCAGCTCCATCGCACTCCGCGATCAGCCATCGGCCGGGCTTCCACCGCCAGCCCATGTCACCGAACCAGACCTCGCCGGTCTCGGGGTCGACCAGCCGCACCTGAAGCTCGTCGGGGGCCAGCCCGGCGTCGACGCAGTCCAGGCGGCACCGGCTCTCGAGCGGCGACTGTGCCCGCGCGTCGGCCAGCGCCCAGACGTCAGAGTCACTGGCGACGTGGTGCCGCCCCCTGGCCACCCCTCGCGCGGCTGCGAGCGCGTCGCCGTCGAGGCTGCCCTGGTGCAGCGCTGAGTCCAGCACCGCCAGCGCGCGACGCCGGTCCA
>JAABUN010007198.1_pt1 | contig 12197 bp, 14 predicted proteins | sample 5559311 | NCBI WGS metagenome assembly JAABUN01 (sample SAMN10711877, study PRJNA513370) | rock metagenome | isolation source: Antarctica rocks | place: Antarctica: Victoria Land, Siegfried Peak sud | reverse complement strand
CGACCCTGTCGAGGGGAACCGTCTCGGTGACGAAGCGGTCGAGAGGGAACCGGCCCGACAGGTAGAGGTCGATCAGGACCGGGAAGTCGCGGCTGGGCAGGCAGTCGCCGTACCACGACGGCTTGAGGGCGCCGCCCCGGCCGAAGAAGTCGATCATGGGGATCTCGAGGGTCATGGCCGGGTCGGGCACGCCCACCTGGACCAGCGTCCCGGCCAGATCCCGGGCCAGAAAAGCCTGGCGGAAAACCTCCGGGCGGCCGACCGCCTCGATGGCGACGTCGACCCCGAAGCCTCCGGTCAGCGCACGGATGGCCTCGACGGGATCGCCGTCGCCGGCGTTGACCGTGTGGGTGGCGCCGAACTCCGTGGCCCACGCCAGTTTGCGGGAGTCGAGATCGACGGCGATGACCTGGCGGGCGCCGGCCAGCACCGACGCGGCGATGGCGGCATCGCCCACGCCCCCGCAGCCGAAGACGGCCACGGTGTCGCCCCGGCCCACCCCCCCGGTGTTGACCGCAGCACCGAAGCCGGCCATGACCCCACAACCGATCAGGCCGGCGGCCGCCGCCCCTGCGGCGGAGTCGACCTTCACCGCCTGGCCGGCGGCGACGAGCGTGAGCTCGGCGAAGGCACCTATGCCGAGCGCAGGGCTGAGCGGCCGGCCGTCGGCCAGGGTCATCTTCTGGGCGGCGTTGCCGCTGTCGAAGCAGTACCAGGGCCGTCCCCGCAGGCACGACCGGCACCGCCCGCACGGCGCCCGCCAGGCGAGGACCACGAAGTCACCGGGGGCAACATTGCCCACGTCGGGCCCCACCGACTCCACGATGCCGGCCGCTTCGTGGCCGAGAAGGAACGGGAAGCCGTCGTTGATGGCCCCTTCCCGGTAATGGAGGTCGGTGTGGCACACCCCACAGGCCTGGACCCGGACGAGCGCCTCGCCGAGCCCCGGGTCGGGGACCACGATCGTCTTGACGGTGACCGCCTCGCCGGCGGCGGCGGCCACCACCCCCCGGACTTCGGTCGCCATGTGTCGGTCAGCCGGCCCGACGACGGCGCAGCAAGAACCGACCGCCGTCGGGCCGCACGTCGTAGACGGGCTGGTGCCCGGTGGCCGGGCCGTGGACGACATGGCCATCGTCGAGGCGGAACACGCTGGCATGCCAGGGACAGATGACGCAGCCATCGTCGTCGAAGTCGCCTTCGTCGAGGGGTCCGCCCGCGTGCCCGCATACGTTGGAGATGGCGACGACGTCGATCCCCCGGCGCACCATCAGGACGGAGTCGTCGCCCACGGTGACCACCCGGTGGGCTCCGTCCTGCAGGTCGACCTCGCCCACGTCGACCCAGTCGGCGATCTCCTCCTTCCAGGCGTTGCGGTCGACACCGACGCCCATTCGGGACACCAGGTGGCCGCCGAGGTAACCGCCGGCCGATGCCGCGCCGGCGCCCAGGAACCCGAGGGCCACCCCCTTGCCCCACGACCCCTTGCTCCGCGCCCGCCACGACAGGCTGTAGAGGGCCAGGGCGGCGACGTTGCCGATGGCGTGGGCGGTGCCGATGCGCCGCTCCTCACCCAAGGTCTCCGACCAGTCGGACAGGCCGGCCGCCGCGGTGGGCAGGGCCGAGAGGATGCCCAGGCCCAGCAGCCGCTTCGAGGCCCGGCGGCCGGAGCGGCCTCCTACCAGGTCGAGCATGAACGAACTGGTCCAGAAACCGATCGGAAGGTCGGTGAGCATGGGATGGAGGGGATGGCCGAGCCACATGCCGCTCAAGGCGTCCTTCAGGGCGCCGTGGCCGACCACCCCGGACACCTTGGCCGCCACCGGCTTGGCGATCGTGTCGAGGGCCTCGGTGCCGGCCAGGCGGTCGACCAGCCCCCGCACAGTCGCAAGTGCATCGGTCACGGGCGACCTACGCCGGATCCGGCGCCACCGGCAGGGACGACATATCGGCCAGCGGCAACACCTGGAAGTGGGCGTAGTTGTAGACCGGCGACTGGGCCAGCAGCATCTCAAGCTCGTCGTTGCTGGTCACGTCGTAGATCCAGGCCCCACCGTGACTGCCGACGATGTGATAGCGACCGATCACCTTCCCCTGCTCCTCCAGGGGTTGGGCGTAGTCGCGCATGCGCAGCACCGACTTCATCAGCTCGCCCGACAGCCGATTGATCTCGATCCGCCATATGACCAGGAACTTCAATGTGCCTCCCCCTCGTGTCGTGGCCGGCGAGTGCCGGCTCGGCGCTACTCCTTGATCTTCTGGCCCCGAGCGTCGAGCACGTGCACCTCCTCGGCCTTCTCCTTCTCGAGCAGCTCCCGGACCTGGCCGACCGACTCGTCGCCGTCCACGGCGACGGCCACCATGGCCTTCCCGTCGCGGAGGGCATCCTGGTACTTCAGGTCGAACTCCTCGAGACTGAGGGCGCCCACGCCGCCGACCATGCCGCCGATGACGCCGCCCGCAGTTCCGCCGGCCAGCACACCGGCCCAGATGCCGCTGCCGAGCACGGGCCCGATGCCGGGGATGATGAAAGCGGCCGCCCCGGCCACCATGCCCAGTGCGGCACCTGCGCCCCCGGCCAGGCCCGCCTTCTTGGCGATCTCGCCGGTGACTTCCATGTCCCGCAGCCGGGTGTCGGGGTCGACGGCCGCCTCCTCGACGTCGCGGCCGATCATCGACATCCGGTCCGCTTCGATGCCGGCCCGGCCGAGGGCGAGCATGGCATCACTGGCCGCGTTGCCGTCGCCGAAGGTGGCAACCACGTTCTGCCCGGAGATCCGGGTCATCAGACCGGCTGCGGCTCGGGAATGGGCGGCTGTGGGACCGGCAAAGGCTGAGGTTCGGGGAAGGGAGCCGGCACGGGATCGATCGGCGGGAACGGAGGGAACGGATCGGGCTGCGACATAGGGCCGCGAGTACCCCGTGGGCGCCTCTTGGAAACGTGAGGTTGCCCGCCGGCGGCGCCGGGCAGAACGACGGCGATGGCACTGCGCATGCGACGCGCCGACTGCTCGGCCCCCGGCATCGGCCGGCGCAAGGCGGGCCGCGGCTTCGTCTACCTCGACCCCTGCGGCGGTCGGGTCACCGATCCCGAGGTTCTCGAACGGGCCCGCGCCCTGGTGATCCCCCCGGCATGGGTCGACGTGTGGATCTGCCTCGACGCCCGCGGTCACATCCAGGCCACCGGGGTCGACGCCCGGGGCCGGCGGCAGTACCGCTACCACGACCTGTGGCGGCTCCGGCGGGACCGGGAGAAGTTCGACCACATGCTGGAGTTCGCCCGGGCCCTGCCCAAGCTGCGCCACGCCACCACGCTCCATCTCACCGAGGAGCCTCTCTCCCGTGAGCGGGTCCTGGCCGGTGCGGCGCGCCTGCTCGACCTGGGTTTCTTCCGGATCGGTACCGAGGGCTACGCCGAGGAGAACCAGACCTACGGCTTGGCCACGATCCACAAGCGCCACGTCAAGCTGGAGGCGCCCGGCACGGTGCACTTCGATTACACGGCCAAGGGCAGCAAGCGCCGCATCCAATCGGTGGTGGATCCCGACGTCTATGCGTTGGTCGAGGTGCTCAAGCGCAGACGGGGCGGCAAGCCCGAGCTCTTGGCCTGGAAACGGGGGCCGACCTGGGTCGATGTGCGCTCCAGCGACATCAACGTCTACATCAAGGAGGCCACCGGCGGGGACTTCAGCGCCAAGGACTTCCGAACGTGGAATGCCACCGTGCTGGCCGCCGTGGCCCTGGCCGTCTCCACCGAGGCCACCAGCCCGACGGCGCGCAAACGGGCCGTGGCCCGGGCCATGAAGGAGGTGGCCCACTACCTGGGCAACACGCCGGCGGTGTGCCGGTCGTCCTACGTCGACCCCCGCATCGTCGACCACTATCTCGGCGGCGCCACCATCGCCGCCGCGTTGGAGATCGCCCTCGTCGAGGCGCCGGCCGACCCGGCCCGGGCCGGCACCTTGCTGACCCAAGGGCCGATCGAGGATGCGGTGCTCGGCCTGCTCGACGACTCCGACACCCGTTCGGGGCTAGCCCAATGACCGCGGCCCCCATGCCGGCCGACGCCGCCACCGTCGGGGAGATCATGGCCACGCTGGAAGCGGCGGGCTTCGTCGGCCAGATGGCGGCTCGACCCGACGCCATGATCCTGTGCTTCACCTGTCACCAGGAGAGCGCGGCCGCCGACGTCGAGCTCCAGCTCCTGGGCCGCACCGAAGGGGCATCGGACCCTGCCGACATGCTGGCCGTCGCCGGTCTGGTCTGTCCCCGCTGCGATGCCTGCGGGACCGTGGTCCTGGGCTACGGGCCCGAGGCCGACCCCGACGACGCCGAGGTCCTCGTGAGCCTGGGTATCCATCGAGGCTGACCACCCGCCGGGCTGGCGACGAACGGGATCAGCGGCCGAGCAGGCCGCCCAGCACGCGCTCAACGCCCCCTGAAAGCCTCGAGCGCGACAAGAACCGACGGGTCGCTATCCGGGGGCGGCGGCCAGGACGCCCGACAGGCGGTCGGCGGTGGGCATGTCGTCGGCCAGGACCAGCTCGACCCGACCGGGCGACGTCGACAGGCGGCCGGTGCCGCTGGGGCCGGAGAAGCGGCCGGTGGCGTCGGGCGCCTTGTTGGTCCCCGACCAGCCCCGGGACCAGCGGGCCAGGGCATCGGTGAGCCGTCCGGCGTCGGCGGGGGCGTCGGTCTGCCAACGCTGGGCGAAGCCCACGGCGGCGCCGCAGCGCACGACCCCGTAGGCGTCACCGTTCCAGCCCGCAACGGCCTTCACGGCGTCGGTGGCGCTGAGCTGGACGTCGAGCACCTCGCTCATGTCGAACTCCCCCAGTGTCCCGTTGTCGACCTTGGTGCAACCGGTGGCGGCGGCCAGGTCGGGGAACGGAGGGGCGGTCCATCCCTGGCCGACGGCGTAGAGGGCAGGGTGCAGGATCTGCTCTGTCGACGTCGGTGGCTGGCGGTAGGCCTTGTCGACCTCGGCGAAGCCGCCGGCCTTGAACCGGGCCCGGACGAACTGTGAGCCGGCGTCGTAGGGGAAGCGGAGGGAATGGACGAGGTAAGGCGGCACCTTGTTATACGTGCCGGTGTCGTCGGAGCTGCCTCGGGCCGCCTCGGCCCGCTGGTCGGAGCTGAGGTGCTTCTGCTCCCACATGGTGCGCACCAGCTCGGCGTCGCCTTCGATCACCGCCGAGAAGGCCGCCGATTCCTCGCTCCTGTCCTGGTCATCGAGGGCCCTGGTGGCGGCGCCGAAGCCGAAGGCCTGGTCGGTGAGGGCGTGGGTGAGCTCATGGGCCAGCACCGACCGGGTGGCGACGTCGATCGTGGACGCCCCCTCACCGCCGACGTAGAGCTCCTGGGTCTCGTCGTCGTAGAAGCCCAGCACGGCGCCGGCGAGGAGGGCGTCGATGGTCTTCACGTAGTCGAGGTTGCGGGGGATGAGCTGCAGAAGCTTGAGCACCGATTCCCCCGCCGCCAGCTCGTCGCGGGTCTTGGCGATCTCCTTGGCGTTGAGCTCGGTGATCTTGCGGGAGAGCTCGTCGCGGGTCACGACCTTCACCGGCAGGTCACGCTGCCAGGCCAGACCCCTGATCGCCGCCACCTGGGCCTTGACCTCGTCCACTATCCGTCGCTGCTGGTCGGACAGTCCCTCGGCTGCGACAGGTGCCCCGGTTACGCCGGGGACCGTGGTCGACGTGGTGGTCGCCGTGGCCGCCCGCCGGACGCTCCGCTGGGTGTTCCGGACCGTGGCCACGCCGATGGTGGCGACGATCAGGATGACGACCAAGGCGACGAGGACAACGGCCATCGACTTGTCGGAGGGCTTGAGGCGAGGGCGCTTGGTCGCTCCGCCGTCCAGGTCGTCCACGGGCCCCACGGTAACGGCGGGACCGCCGCTACCGGGGGCGGGACGGGAACGCCAGGATCGTCACCGTCCCCACGACGACGAGCACGCCGACCACGCCGTAGAGCAGGCCCTTCACCGCCCGGTTGCGACCGGGGCCGCGCACGTAGTCGTCGATGATCCAGCGAAGGCCGTTGACGCCGTGAGCGAGGGCCAGCACCAGCAGGGCCCAGTCGAAGAACCGCCAGAGTGGGTTGTGCCAGCGCTCGGCCACGAAGTCGTAGTTGGTGTCGGCCACGTCGTTGATCACGTGGGTGATGGCGAAATGGACCAGCGCCAGGAACACCAGGACCAGCCCGGACAGGCGCATGAAGGCCCACGACCACGCCTCGGCGCTGCGGGTGCGGCGCCGACCCGGTGTGTCGACGGCGGTCACAGGATGCGCCCGTTGATGAACGGCCAGAGGATCACGATGCCGCCGGGTACGCCGGCAAAAAGGGTCACCGCCACCACCACCTGCAGCAGGCGGCGCTGGTTACGGACAGCTTCGGGGAAGACGTCGACGGCCACGATCCGCAGGCCGTTGAACGTATGGAACAGCAGGCCGAAGAGGAGACCGACCTCGAAGAGCCGGAGGACGACGTTGCCGTAGAGGCGGTGGACCTGGTTGTACGTCTCCGGCCAGCGGACCAGGGAAACGTCGACGATGTGGAGCAGTAGGAAGAGCAAGACCAGGAACCCGCTGACCCGGTGGCCGAGGAACGCCCACTGCCCCGACTTGCCCTTGTAGCGGGTGCCGGCCTCGGCCGACGAGGTGCTTTCCGGGCGCCTCAAGGTCACCTGCTGACCGGGTCGTCCGGGCGGCGGCGGTGGTACCAGCGGCCGGCCCACATGGTCGACGACATCACGTACAGGGCGAAGGCGGTGATGAGGACGGTGATGCTGCCCAGGGCGATCGAGAACAGGACCTGGGTGACGGTCACCGCGTTGCCCCGGTAAGGGTGGTGGCGCCGCGGAAGTAGGGCCACAGGGCCTCGGGAAGGGCCACAGCGCCTTCAGGCCGGCGGTAGGTCTCGACCAGCGCCGCCCATACCCGGGGGACGGCCAGGGCGGAGCCGTTCAGCGTGTGGGCGACGGCCGTGCCGTTGCGGTCGCCGGACGGCCGGTAGCGGATGTTGGCCCGGCGGGCCTGGTAGTCGCCGAACCACGACACCGACGAGGCCTCCAGCCACATGTCGCAGCCCGGGGCGTAGACCTCGATGTCGAACGTGCGGGCCGCCGACGCACTCAGGTCGCCGGCGCACAGGTCGAGGATGCGGTACGCCAGGCCCAGGGCCTGGAGAGACCCCTCGGCCCGCCGCAGGAGGTCGGCATGCACCTCCTGGGCCTGCTCGGGCGTGGCGTAGGCCAGGATCTCGACCTTGTCGAACTCGTGCACCCGCAGCAGCCCGCGGGTGTCGCGACCGGCTGCCCCCGCCTCGCGCCGGAAGCACGGCGTGTAGGCCATGAGCCGCACCGGCATGTCGGCCTCGTCGAGGATCTCGTCGCGCCCCAGGGAGGTCAGGGGCACCTCGGCGGTCGGGATGGCCCACAGGTCGTCGCGCTCGAGGTGGTAACCCTCCTCGGAGAACTTGGGCAGATGACCGGTGGAGACCATGGTGTCGGTGCGGACCAGGCTGGGCGGGCGGATCTCCTCGAAGGCGTCGGCGTTGCGATCCAGGGCCAGCTGGCACAGGGCCCGGACCAGGGTGGCGCCCTGGTTGCGGAACACCGGGAACATCGAGCCCGACAGCTTGGCCCCCCGCTCCAGGTCGAGGATGCCGAGCCGAGCGCCGATCTCCCAATGGGGCACCCGCTGATGGTCGCCGTAGGCGCCGGCATCGTACCCCTCGGTGCGGACCACCACGTTGTCGGTCTCGGAGGCGCCGTCGGGACAGTCGGCGGCGGGGAGGTTGGGGGTACGCAGCAGGATGTCGCGCAACTCGGCGCCGGCGCGGGCCGCCTCGGTGTCGACGGCTCGCTCCTCCTCACCGAGGGCCCGGCTCTCGTCGGCCTTGGCCTCGGCGGCGGCGGTGTCCCCCTGGCGCCGGGCCTGGCCCACCTCCTTGGACAGGCTCTTCACTCGAGCCCGTAGGCCCTCGGCAGTGGCCTTGAGGGCCCGCTCCTCCGCCTCCAGAACAACGGCCCGGTCAAGTCCCGACAGGTCGAGGCCCCGCCGGCTCAGGCCGGCCTTGACCGCCTCGAGATCGGTCCGCAGCCGCCTGGGGTCGAGCATGCACGGACGGTAGCGTCCAGCCATGCCGGCCATCGACGTTTCGGGCCTGGTCGTGCGCTACCCGGGTGGCGTCACCGCCGTCGGCGGCCTGTCGTTCTCGGCCGAGGCCGGCGAGGTGCTGGCCCTGCTGGGGCCGAACGGAGCCGGCAAGACGACCACGGTGGAGACCCTCGAGGGCTACAAGTCGCCCACCGAAGGCGCGGTCCGGGTACTGGGCCTCGACCCCGTGGGCGACCACGCCAGGCTCACGCCCCGCATCGGCGTCATGCTCCAGAAGGGTGGCGTCTACCCCGGCATCCGCCCGGCCGAGGCCCTGCGGCTGTTCGCGGCGTTTTACGACGACCCGGAGGATCCAGCGGCACTGCTCGACCGGCTGCGGCTCTCAGCGGTGGCGGCCACGCCGTGGCGGCGGTTGTCGGGTGGTGAGCAGCAGCGGCTGTCGCTGGCGCTGGCCCTGGTCGGCCGGCCCGAGGTGGCGTTCCTCGACGAGCCCACTGCGGGGGTCGACGTCGCCGGCCGCCAGGTCATTCGCGAGGTCATCGACGAGCTGCGGGCGCGTGGGACGTGCGTGCTGCTGGCCACCCACGAGCTGGACGAGGCCGAGCGGGTGGCCGACCGGGTGGTGATCGTCGATCACGGCCGGCTCCTGGCCGAGGGCACGCCGAGCGAGCTCACGTCGGCGCCGACGCGGGAGACGATGGACTTCGCCGCCCCGCCCGGGATCGACGTCGCTGCCCTGTCGGCCGCCATCGGCGCCTCCGTCACCGAGGTTCGGCCCGGACAGTACTCGGTGGCCGCCCCCCCGTCGCCGGCGACGGTGGCCGCGCTCACCGCCTGGCTGGCCGAGCACAACCTGGCCCTCGGCGACCTCCGCGCCGGCCGCCAGTCGCTCGAAGACGTGTTCCTGCGCCTGACGAGCGAACGATGAAAGCGATCCTGGCCCAGACCCGGGTGGAGCTGGCCCTTACCTTGCGCCGGGGCGAGTCGGTGCTGCTGTCGCTCGGCATCCCTGTGGTCCTGCTCGTGTTCTTCTCGACCGTCGACGTCCTCCCCACCGGCACCGACCAACCCATCGACTTCCTGGCCCCGGGCGTGCTGGCCCTGGCCGTGATGTCGACGGCGATGGTGGGCCTGGGCATCGCCACCGGCTTCGAGCGCCAGTACGGGGTACTCAAGCGACTGGGGAGCACACCGCTCGGCCGCCCCGCCCTGCTCATCGCCAAGACGGCGGCCATCCTGTGCGTCGAAGCCCTGCAGGTCGCAGTGCTGGTCGGGATCTCGCTGCTGCTGGGCTGGCGGCCGTCGGGGTCGGTCGTGGCGATGGCGGTGGCCATGCTCCTCGCCACCGTGGCCTTCGCCGGCCTGGGCCTGCTCATGGGCGGACGGCTGCGGGGCGAGACGGTGCTGGCCGCGGCCAACGGGCTCTACCTCGTCCTCCTCCTCCTCGGCGGCATGGTGATCCCCATCGCCAGGCTGCCCGGCGCCCTGCGCGCCGTCTCCCGGGCGCTCCCGGCGGCCGCCCTGTCCGACGTGCTGCACGCCGCCTCCTCCTCCGCCGCCGTCCCCGGCCGGGCGTGGGTGGTCCTCGTCGCCTGGGCCGTCGCCGCCCCAGGGGTGGCCGCCGCCTGCTTCCGCTGGGAGTGACGTTCGTCGGCGCATCTGTGTGAGTTTTTCTACATATTCGGTGCAGGATTCCACTCGGATCGCCCGCTGGGCTGGCGCTGATGTCCCGTCAGGCGCCGGCGGCGCGCTCGGCGTCGTTCTCCGGAGGACCGGTCTCCATCCAGGACCGCAGGGCGCGGAAGCCATCGGTGTCACGGAGGGTGTCGAAGTTCACGTCGTGATCGAGAAGGGCGGTGTCCCGGAACCCGTGATCGACGGCCCGGTCCAGCCAGGTCAGGGCCTCGATCGCGTCCCCGGCCAGGGCCCAGCTGCAGGCGACGTTGTAAGCCACCAGCGGCTCGGGGTGACGGGCGAACAGCGCCTCGCCCACCTGGGCCGACTCCTGATAGCGCCCGGCGTGGTGCAAACCGAGTTGCAGGGCCCGGTACCCGTTCGCCGTAGGCGGCCCCGGTGCTGAGGCCGACCCAACCTCGGCCGGGAGCTCACTCAGTTCGCGCAGGACGCGGTCGAGTAAACCGGCGGCGGCGATCAGGCGCGCCGCCACGGTGGCCGCCACCAGGTCGTCGCAACGTACGAAGGCAGGCGCGATGGTCTCTGCGTCCTGGCCCTGGGCCAGGCCCACCATGCGGCGGACCAACGGGGTGGTCGACGACGCACCGGCGCGGAGCCGGTCGATGGCGGCGCGGGCGTCGTCGGCCTGGCCCGCGGCCAGCAGGGCCCACGCCTCGAGCTCGACGGCCGTCACCTCCACCGGCCAGGAGGCGGGCGACGCGCCGATGCGGGCCGCCCCCTCCGCCGCGTCGAGGTTCTCGCCGCGGAGCAGGGCGCGACGGACATGGTCGAGCTGCTCGAGTTGCGGCCTGCCCTTCTCGGCCCGCAGGGCCTGAAAGGCCTGGCTGCCGAACAGGAAGCCGATGAAGCCCAGGAAGAGCTGGCCGCTGTAGAGCCCGAGCACGGCCAGTCCGACGGCGCCGACGACCGACAGCACCTGTGCCGGCCGGAGGCCGAACAGGTCGGAGGCCAGGTGGCCCCCGTCGAGGGGGAGGATGGGCAGGAGGTTGAAGATGCCCCAGATCACGTTGACCCAGACCAGGGCCCGTAGGGCGGTCTCGAGAACGGGCCCACCCGGCCCCACTGCACGTGACAGGGCGACGCCGACGGCGGCGGTGAGGAAGCCGGCCCCCGGCCCGGCCAGGGTGACGACCAGGGACTTGGCCCGGGGGTGGACCGGCCCTACCGTGACCCCGCCGAACCCGGTCAGGGTGATCTCGGGGCGGGCGCCGAAGGACCGGTGGGCGGTGGCGTGGCCGAGCTCGTGCACCAGCACCGACAGGCCCGCGATGGCCATGAACACGGGGATGAGCACCCCGGTGTAGCCGTTGGCGAAGGCGAGCACGCCCATCACCAGGAAGAACACCGGCTCGATCCGCACCGGAATGCCCGTCACCCGGAACTGGAGCGCCTTCACGCCACCACGCTACGTCGAGCCCGAGGGATAGGGCGACCAGCCGGGAACCGGCGCCGCACTGCGACCCTTGTCGGTCAACGGCTCCGGCGCTAGTGTCGGCGCCTCGTCGCTATTTCATTTTGTCAGTAGCCGTTCGCGCCAGCAGGAGAGCTCGGAATGCTCCGTCCATGCCGCCGTTTCGCCGTTGGGATCGTTGCCGCGCTGGCCACAGTCGTGCCGGCCGGGCTGGCCTGGGCCTGCGTGGCTCCGGTCTCGCTCACCACGGCCTCCCCGACCGTCCAGCCGGGCGGCTCTGTCCACATCATCGGGAGGGAGTCGGGACCGGGTGCGCCGATTGAAATCCATCTCGACTCAGCCACCGGCCCGCTGCTGACCACCGCTACCGGCCAGGCCGGCGGGATGACCAGCAAGTGGGAGGCCGACGTGCCGGTGCCGGCCGATGTCCCCTACGGAAAGCATTTCTTGTATGCGGTACAGAACTACCGCAACATGAACGCGGTGATCCCGAAGACCGTCATCTACGTCCGGACGGTGCCGGACCCGGCGCCCGGCCCCGAGGCTCGTGCCGGCTCCCTCGATGTCGGGTCGGGGCCGAACGGCGTGAGTCTCTTCCTGATCGGACTGGGCGTCGCTGCCGGCGGCCTGCTCCTGGTTTGGGGCCTGAGCCTGGTCGCCGGCCCAGGGCCGGCCAAGCCGCAGGCCGAACGGGTGAAGGCCTCGTAACGCTCAGTTCCATTCTCCTGACATTTCGCGTACGCCGGCGTCCAACTGCCGAACACTCGGCGAGACCTCACGGGAAGGATGCAATGAAGCACCGCAACATGCGTGCCGGAGCGGTCGCTCTGGCGGTAGGAGGACTGGTCGCCGCGTACGCGGGTTCGGCAGGGGCCGAGCCGGGGCCCACTCCCTCCACGTACAAGCAGGTCACTTTCAAGCCTCAGGCCGTGAGCGTCGACAAGCTGACCGCATCCACGCAGATGACC
>JAABUN010007196.1_pt1 | contig 12201 bp, 10 predicted proteins | sample 5559311 | NCBI WGS metagenome assembly JAABUN01 (sample SAMN10711877, study PRJNA513370) | rock metagenome | isolation source: Antarctica rocks | place: Antarctica: Victoria Land, Siegfried Peak sud | reverse complement strand
GGTCTTCTCCGACCACGCCCTCATCGCGTCCCTCGGATGCGGTGCCGTCGTCAACCTGCCCGTCGTCAACGGCGACCGCACCCTGGGCGTGCTGAGCTTGCTCGACGCGGAGGGCGCCTACGACGAAGCGTCGGTCGCGTCGGCGCTCCCGCTAGCTGCAATGGCAGTCCCTGCCCTCCTGTCCTGGTACGACTCCTGCCGAACCGCAGCCGACGCCCGCCCGGCTAGCCCAATGGGGCCGCACCCGTGACCCGACAGCTGCTCATCCGCCACGCGCAGGTGCTCGACATCGAGGCCGGCACCTACCTCGAGGACCACGACGTCCTCGCGGTGGACGGGCGGATCGCCGAGCTGGGACGCGGCGTGACCACCGGTGGAGAAGTCGACGTGCTCGACGCCGCCGGTTTGATCTTGGTTCCGGGTCTCATCGACGCGCACGTGCACGTCACCGCAGCCACCGCCGACTTGGCCGCCCTTCCGGCCTGGCCACCGAGCTACGTCGCCGCGCACACCGCGCGGATCATGGGCGAGATGCTCCGGCGGGGATTCACCACGGTGCGCGACGCGAGCGGCGCCGACTTCGGTGTGGCGCAGGCGCAGGAGGAGGGCCTGATCGCGGGACCTCGGGTGCTGTTCTGTGGCAAGGCCTTGAGCCAGACCGGTGGTCACGGTGACAACCGCTCCGCGGGTCAGCAGGCGTCGGACGAACACCCGTGCTGCGCCGGGCTCGGTCGGGTCGTCGACGGGGTGGACGCGGTCCGGGCCGCAGCGCGCGACGAACTGCGTAGGGGCGCCCACCATGTCAAGGTGATGGCCTCCGGGGGGGTGGCCTCACCGACCGACCGTATCGACTCCACCCAGTTCTCCATGGACGAGCTGCGAGCCGTGGTCGACGAGGCCGCCGCGGCCAACCGTTACGTTGCCGCCCACGCCTACACCGCGCCCGCCGTCAACCGGGCGCTCGAGGCGGGTGTGCGCTCGATCGAGCACGGCAACCTGTTGGACGACGAGAGCGTTGGCCTGCTGGTGAGCAACGATGCCTTCCTCGTGCCCACGCTCGTCACGTACTGGGCCCTGAAGCACGAGGGCAGGGAGCACGGTCTGCCCCACTCCAGCTGGGAGAAGGTGGACGCGGTGCTCGGGGCGGGTTTGGAGGCGCTGGAACGGGCGAGCCGCGCCGGCGTGCGCATCGCCTACGGCTCGGACCTGCTCGGCGGCATGCACCGACACCAGGCGCACGAGTTCCGGCTCCGGGCCGATGTGCAGCCGGCGCTGGACGTGCTGCGTTCGGCCACCACCGTAGCCGCGGAGCTGCTCGGGCTCGTCGGGGAAGTCGGGGTGATCACCCCCGGGGCGATGGCGGACCTCCTCCTGATCGACGGTGACCCGCTTGCGGATCTAGGCGCTCTGGCGGACCCCGCGCAGCACCTGCGGTGCGTTGTTCAGGGCGGCCGGGTACCCGTGGACCGACGCTGAACCTTCACACGAGGAGCTCCCCAATGTCCGTGCACCTGAGGGACGTCATGTTGTGGGACGGCACCCTGGCGGATCCCCAACCGGCCGACGTAGCTATCGAAGACGGTCTGGTGACGGCGGTACTGCCGCGAGGCTCGACCGTTGGCGATGACGCCGTTGTTGTGGACCTGTACGGTGCCTTCGTGCAGCCCGGGCTCGTGGATATGCATGTGCACTTGGTGTGGTCTGGGGGCCCGGATCCGGCGACCGATGTTGCCGCCGCGGGAGAGCAGGCGACCACGGTTCGCGCGTACGTGAACGCCCGGGCACAGCTCGAAGGCGGAATCACGACGGTACGGGACCTTGGCAGCAACTGGGACATAGCCATCAGCACCGCCCGCTCGGTGGATCGTGGTGAGCTGGACGGGCCTACCATCATCGCGTCCGGGCGAACAGTCATCATGACTGGCGGCCACGACCCCTTCTGGGGGATCTTCAGCGACGGCCCCGACGAGGTTGTGCGCGCCGTCCGACACCAGGCCATGATCGGTGCCGGCGTTATCAAGCTCGCCGCAACGGGAGGCGTTTACGGCCGTCCGGAGGGGGAAGCCATCGGTCAGAGTGAGCTGACCCGGCAGGAGATGGCCGCCGCCGTGGCCGAAGCGCACCGCCGAGGGCTGCGAGTCGCGGCGCACGCCGTCGGAAGGGACGGCATTGCCGACGCCGTCGCCGCCGGGGTGGACACCCTGGAACACGGCAACTTCTTGGACGAGGAGACGGTCGCGGCTATGGCCAGTGCCGGGACCGCGCTGTGCCCGACGCTGGCGATCTACCAGACCATCGCGCAGGACGTGGACGGCGACATCCCCACGTACGCCAGTGTCAAGGCCAAGACAGCGGCGGCGGCGCATGAGCAGAGTTTCCGGATGGCGCTGGAGGCGGGGCTGGACATCGTCGCCGGCACCGACGCGGGGTCATGCCGAACTCCTCATCCCGCTCTGGTTGACGAGCTTGTGCTCATGCACGCCTACGGGATGGCGCCCGGCGCGGTCCTGCGGGCGGCGACAAGCACCGCGGGCAGGGTGTTGGGACGAGACGGAGCCGTCGGCGTGGTGCGGCCCGGCGCGGTCGCGGACCTCTTGATACTCGATGGCGACCCCTTCGACGACCTAGCGGTGCTGCGCTCACCACGCGCCGTGGTGCGGGCCGGGTCGCCGGTCCGCCGCGGCACGGCCCAGTGGCCCGTACGAACTCCAGACCGACATTAGCGAGATGCAGCGCCCCGAAGCCGACCCAAAGCAGCCGCCATGACCGCCCTGTCGCCTGCTGGAGCTGGTGATGCACCGAGCCGGCTTCGAGGTCGAGGAGCTTTGGACCTCAGACGACGGCATCTTCGCGCGCTACCCGCTGAGGGCCGTCTGACCGCCACCCTCGACATGTCCCGGCCCGGTCGCATACCGCGACGGGCTGATCGGGGTTCGCTGGTAGCGGCAGGTCTCAGAGGACGCCTATCAACTTCGCTCCGACTCGTTGGTCATTGATGAGGGGTGGAGGGTCAGCGGTCGATGTTGCCGATGGTGGTGCGCTGGAGCCTTGTTGTTCGCTGGCGGTCATCAAGTCGATGATGGCGGTACGGTCCGGCGCCGACGGCAGCCCCCAGCCGGGGAGGTAGTGGTACACATCGCGCAGCGACGTGGATGCGGTGCGGCCACCGAGTATCTCCACGGAGTCGGCGTCGATAAGCCCCGGATGCTCAACTCCACAGGCTTCGGCTACCTTGACCAGGTCTCGCCGCAATGTCTTGACATAGTTAGCGAGGCGCACCGACTTCAGTTGCGGGTCGAGACCGTGGGACAGCCACGTGTTCTGCGTGGCTACCCCCGCCGGGCACGTGTCGGTGTGACATTTTTGCGCCTGGATACAGCCGATGGACAGCATCGCCTCCCGCGCGATGTTCACCATGTCGCAGCCCAGCGCGAAGGCGACGATGGCGTTGTCGGGCAGACCCAATTTGCCCGCCCCCACAAAGACGACCTCTCGTGAAGGTCCCGCTCCGCAAACTTGGTGTACACCCGGCTGAAGCCGAGCTGGAAGGGCAGTGAGACGGAGTCGGTGAAGATCATCGGGGCCGCGCCGGTGCCTCCTTCGCCACCGTCGACGGTGACGAAGTCCACCCCTTCCTCAGTCTCGGTCATCAATGTGGTCAGCTCCTCCCAGAACTGCAGGTCACCCACCGCGGACTTGATGCCCACCGGTAGACCGGTTTCGGCGGCCAGCAGCTCGACCCAGTCCAGCAAACTGTCCGTATCGGAGAACTCCGCGTGCCGCGACGGGCGGATGCAGTCCTTGCCCTCGGCAACGCCGCGGGTGGTCGCGATCTCCGCGGACACCTTGGCGGCCGGCAGTACACCTCCCAGACCGGGCTTGGCGCCTTGGCTGAGTTTGATCTCCAGGGCCCGCACCGGCGCTTGCGCTACCACGTCCTTGAGTCTTTCCAGGCTGAACCGGCCATTCTCGTCACGGCAGCCGAAGTACGCCGTGCCGATCTGAAACACCAGCTCGCCGCATTTGAGGTAGTACGGGGAGATACCGCCTTCTCCGGTGTTGTGCAGGCAGCCGGCCAGCGTGGCGCCAGAGTTCAAAGCAGCGATGGCGTTGCCCGAGAGTGAGCCGAAGCTCATCGCCGAAATGTTGACCACCGAGTCCGGACGGAACGCTGCCCACCGCCCACGGCCAGCCCCCATCACCTCGCGCACGGCAAGCCAACCTCGTACCCGGCGGCGGGGGACGACGGCGTTATGGCGCGTCCGAAGGTGCGGTGCTTGATGACCGGATAACCAGCGGTGTACTCGAGATCGTTGTCAGTGCCGAAGCCGAAGTAGTTGTTCTCCTTCTTCGCCGACGCGTACACCCATCGTCGCTGGTCGCGAGTGAAGGGGCGCTCCTCGTTGTTCCCCGCCACCAGATACTGGCGTAGTTATGGTCCGATGGACTCCAGTGCGTAACGCGCGTGTCCGAGCAGCGGGAAGTTGCGCTGAAGCGCGTGGTCGCGCTGCCACAGATCCCTCACGGCAACGGCAACGGCCGCTGCCGCAGCCGCCGCCATAGCGGCAGCGTCTTTGATACCCAAGTCATGAAGACAGTCTGCTCCTGAGGGGGGCGGTGGCGCCATCAGCGCCGCAAGGCAGCCAAGTCGCAAGCGACTCACCGACACGATCGCCAATTCGGGCCATCACCCAAGCCACGGCAACAGCAGCCGCTCGATGTGCTCACACCTGAACCGCTCCCTTTAGCGTGCCTCTGGCTACCGCAATCGGCTCCATCGGACTAGAATTCGAACTATGTCTCAAACCTTGACGTTGACCGACGCGAAGGCTCGGCTCTCGGAGCTAGTCGCCGCGGTGGCGGCGACGCAGGACCACGTGGACATCACGCGCAATGGCGAGCCCGTCGCGGTGTTGGTTTCCTACGCTGAACTAGCCGCACTGCGAGAGACTATCGCCATCCTGTCCGATCCATCAGCGGTCCAGGACATCCAGCAGGCGGAGGAAGACATCCGCGCCGGGCGAACGGTCGATGCCGAAGCTCTACGCCACTCGATGCTCTCGCGCCGTCCTGCTACCGCGTGACGGACCTTTGGACCGTCGAGCTCACTGGGCCAGCCCGGCGGGCGCTCGAAAGAGATCTCCCTGAGGCAACTGCGTGGGCGGCCTACACCTTCATCACCGAGCGCCTGCCCGCCAGCCCGTACCGCCTGGGCGGCGAACTCTTAGGGCCGTTTAAGGGTCGCCATGCTGCTCACCTCGGCACCTACCGAGTCGTGTACCGCATCGACGAAAGCTCCCACAGCGTCTACGTCCTTTCCATCCGACTGCGAGGCGACGTCTATGGCGTGCGCTGACCGGTTTATCAGTGCGGCACCTCCGCCCCCGGCTCGCCGTCGGGGTTGACCTTGACCGGTGGTACCAGGTTCGGCCGTCGGGGGTGGGTCTGGTGATCCGAGGAAGGACCGAGCTCACGAGTGGTTTCTTGCTTCAACAACGACATCGGGGTTGGCGCGAAGCCGCAAGGTGATCACGAGGAGGATGAGCGCTACCAGTTGGATGACCACCACGGCGGCGACCAAGGTGGGCACTGAAGTGGTGTATAAGGCGCCGGCCATAGCCCCGCCGGCAAGTGCAGCAGCACCCTGGACGGCGGCGAAGGCGCCGTAGGCAGTGGCTCTACGGCCGGTGGGGACCAGATCAGCGACAAGCGCCTTGACGGTGGAGTCCTGAACCCCCACCGCCGCCCCCCACGCCAGCACACCCACCACAGCGGTCAGTGGGGAGTTCGAGAACGCCAGCGCCGGGACTGCGGCCACCAACGGCGGCAGGGCCAGCAGCACCCGACCGTGCCAGCGGTCGTAAGCCCATCCGGTGCCCAGCGCGGCCAAGGCCGCCGCCGCCATCGCCGCCGCGTAGACGACCGGCACGGCAGCGACCGGAACGACGCGTTCGCGGGTCAGATGGTAGGAGATCACCCCGAACGTCACCAGACCTGCGGTGGCGGCCCCGGCTGAGGCAGCGAACAGCCAGAACCGTACGGAAAGCCCCCGCGCGGACGTCGCTGTCGGCGGCGTCGGTGTGAGTGTCGAGCCGGACTCGGTGGCACGCGGTGGTGGGTTGCCGTAGTCCGCGGGGTCACCCATCCGGCTGCGGATCCAGACCAGGAGGCCGATGGCTATCGCCCCGGGAATGACTAGCGCGGCCAGCGCCGGCCACAGGCTGCCGGCCAAGGCGGCGATAGCGGCGACCAGCAACGGCCCGGCCACCGCGCCCACCTGATCCAGGGCCTTGTGCACAGCGAAGCCTCGGCCGAGGCCGACCGCTCCGGCAGCGTGAGCCAAGAGCGAGGTCTTTGCGGGGCTGCGGACGGCTTTGCCGGTGCGCTCGGCCAGGATCAGAACGCAGGCCAACACCAAGCCGCCGCCACCGACCAAGGGGGCGATCGCCAGCGCCGGTACGCAGACCGCCGTCATGAGGTAGCCGACCATGGTCAGGGTCCAATACCGGCCGGTTCGGTCGGCCAGCGACCCGAACGCTAACCGCAGCACCAGCGCCATCGCCTCACCTGCCCCGGTGATGACTCCGACCAGAACGGCCGAGGCCCCGAGCATGGCCAGCAACGGCCCGGTGACCGAGCGGGCACCTTCGTAGACCATGTCGGCGGCCAGACTAACGACGCCGAACCCGACGACGGCACGCCACGGTGACCAACCCACGGGAGGAGCGTCGCCGTCGAGTGCGCTCACCGTCGCATCGGCGGAAGGGTCGAGGGGCGGCGGGACGTTCCGCCGGCGTTGTCACACATGATCCCCATTCTCCGGTGGGCTGCTCCGACGGCATAGCGGACGCACCAGCCCCACCTCCTTGACGGCCTACCGCTCCGCCGCGCCAGCTCCGGATTCGGATCCGCCGCCCTTGATAGGCTCGTCCTCCTATGGCACAGCCTTCTATGATGCTTAGTTCGACGATCACTCCACTCGCCGACGCCGACTCTGGCGCCGACGCCGCGGGCTTGGCCGGGACCGGGCGTCCGGCCGACCCGTCTGCACCGTCGCGCGGCGCAGTCGTCCTGGCCGCAGTGTCGATCTTTGCGGTCGCCTTCGCGGTCCGGCTTTTGCCTATGGTCGGCGGCGGTGGCCTGCTCGGCCTGGGGAACTACGACGACGGGGTGAACTACGCCGCGGCGGCCGCTTTCGTCGAGGGATTGTGGCCTTACCGGGACTTCTTGCTGCTGCACCCGCCGGGCGTCATCGTCGCCTTGGCTCCGTTCGCCGCCGTTGGTTCGGTGTTCGGCGACCCCACCGGGATGCTGGTCGGTCGGTTGGCGTGGATGGCGCTGGGTGGGGTGAACGCGCTGCTCGTGGCCCGGGTGCTACTCCCGGTGAGCGCACGCGCGGCCTTGCTGGGTGCCGCGGTCTATGCCGTCTTCTTCCCAGCCATCTACGCCGATCACACCGTGCTGCTCGAACCTCCGGCGGCGTGCTGCCTGTTGATCTCGCTGATTCTGCTCCGCTCGACCACCCATCCGGCTTCGACGAGTGTGCTTCGGCTGGTGGCGGCCGGTGCGATCCTCGGCAGTGCGGCCTCGATCAAAATCTGGGGCGTCGTCCCGGTGCTGCTCATCGCGGTATGGCTGTTCTTCGTTCACTCCCGGCGCGGTGCACTGGCCTACCTCGGGGCGGCCGCCGGCGCTTGTGCCGCGATTTGCCTGCCGTTCTTTGTGGCCGCTCCGGCGCCGATGTGGCAGATGGTCGTGCTTGCACAAACGGGTCGCGACCGCAGCAACGCCACTATCGCGAAGCGCCTGATCGACATCGCTGGCGTGCAGCTGTGGGCCGGGACTCGGCTGACCTGGGTCGTGGCGGTCGCGCTGCTCCTCACCGCCGGCTGCGTGATCGTGGCCTTGATTAGTCGGCCCACCCGACTGCTGGCCATGGTCTGGCTGGTGTCCTTCGGCTTACTCATGGCCACGCCGCCGTGGTGGCTGCACTATTCAGGGCTGATGGCGGCGCCGACTGCCCTGATCGGGGGTGCCGCATCCGATCGGATCATCGTGGGCGTGCAGCGCGTTACCGGCGGTCGGCGCTGGGTGGGGGTGAGCCTGACCGTGGCCGCCCTGTTGAGTCTGGGGGCCTACACCTCGCGACTGCCGGGCGAGTCCATGTCACGAGCGTTCCCCGGCCAAGAACTGGGTCGAGTGTTGGCCGACCGCCAGGGCTGTATTGCCACTGATGACCCGTCCACCCTCATTTTCATGGACTTGCTGCGACGCAACCTCGAGCGGGGTTGTCGGGTCGAGATCGACCTCGGTGGTTACAACCACTATTCCTATTCCTTGCGGCCCGAAGTGGCGAGGACCTACCGGGCCAAGAACCCGCAGTTCCAGCGCTACATGATGGAGTACTTCCGCTCCAGCGACACGGTGATCACCGTGAAGTTCCGGCGCGGTAGTGACTTCAGTCCGGAGTCCGCGCGCAGCTACTACCGCTGGCCCGAGCTGCACCGGATCGGCAACCGGATCGTCCGGATCCCCCAGCCCTGACTTCGGCGCCGGACGGGAGGTCGCCAGTGAGCTGTCTCTACCAGGGTTTGGTCTGGGGCGGCTGCATTGTTCGACCGGCCCAGGTCCCGGCTCACTCGAAAGTGACGACCAGGTCTGCCCCGGCCGGACCGGTGACGACGGTCAGATCCCCTTCGATCCGAGTGTGCGCGCCGGTGACCACCCGGTCGGTGCGCAGCCACACCTCGGTACGCTCGCCCAGGCCGGGGGAAAACCGGATCCGGTCGTCGGTCAAGTCGGTGATCTCGGCGTTGCTCGAGGCGAGCGTCCCGCCGCCGGGCAGATCCAGGCCGAGACCCAGCATCCGCCCGGTCCGGGCCGGCACCAGCAATGGCCGGTCCAGCAGACCGGTCGGATCGCCGAGGTCGACCTGCAGGCTCGCGGGGTAACCGGTCGGGTTGAGCACGTGCAGCATCCGCTCACCGCGTGGACTCACCCCGGTGGTCACCACCACCCCGGGCACGCTGGTACGCAGCCGCAACCCGGGCGAGCACACCAGCCAGCCGAGCATGGTGGTGAAGAGCGCCGGGTGCGAGGGCAGCTCGGCGCTGGCCACTATCGCCCGGCCGCCACCTGTATTGACCGTCACCGCGCAGGTGCGTCCGTCGACGTCGGTGAACAGCGGCGCGGCGGTTGGCGAGTGGAGTGGTCGCGTCACTAGTCCGGCCAGCCAGCTCACCCGGGTCTCGGGCATCCAGTCGGCGAGGCCGTGACCGACCAGGGAGGGGTAGAGGTGGTCGGTGCCGCGGACGAGCTCGCCGGGACTCAGCCCGAGCGCGTCGGCGAGCACGGTGCACGGGCGGTTCTCGGAGTCGCGCTGGGGTAGTCGGCCGGTCAGCAGCAGCGAGCCGCCGTCGGTGAGGTGGTCGACCAGGCGCTGCTGCACCGCGGAGTCGAGCACGACGCCGGTGCTGAGCCCGACGGTGTGCGGCAGCCGGGCTCGGGGGTCTTGCAGGTTGGTGGCGCTGAACCGGAACCCGGCGAACAGCAGCGACCGCCACAGCGCCTTGTTTTGCCCGGGACCCCGATGCTCGGCGAGATCATCGACCATCTCGGTCATGGTCGCGCTGCCCGGGTGGTGGTACTCGGTCAGAAACGCATCCGGCCAGAACCCGACGGTGACGTCGTCCAGCTGCTCATCCAGGTCCGCGAGCCAGCGGCTGTTCGCGGCCACCGCCTGCACCACACCGGCGGTGGCGCCGAAGGTCAGTCCGCGCTGGCCCAGCGGCCCGATGGGTGCGGCGGTGCCGTGCCGCTCACCGGTGAAGCTGATCCGGTCGTTGCCGTCACCGACCGGGAAGTCCAGGGGCGGGTTGACCCCGCCGGCGAGCAGGTAGTAGTTGATCATCCGGTTGCCCTGCGCCAGGCAGAGCCGGGTCTTGAGATCGACCGTCGACGGGTCGTACAGCTCATCCAAGCCACCGGAGTAATCGCCGGTGCCGGCCTCGAACTCCAGTGAGGTCAGGGGCTGGTCCGGTGAGTTCACGGCGGCCATCACGGCGTTGATGAAGTGGATGTCGCAGGTCACCGACAACGACATGTCACCCAGGTAGTGGTCCGACCCGGCGGCGAACCCGTCGCGCCCGGCGTACGACTCGTACAGCTGGCTGACCCCGATGGCGAACGGGACGCCGTTGCCGCCTTCGGTGCCGTGGATATTGAGCAGGAACGGGACCCCGGTGACGCCGTGACGGCGGGCGGAGCTGGCCAGCGCGTCGACGTAGCGGGCGAACCGGTCCCGCATGAACCAGCCCAGGTCGACCCGCAGCGCAGCCGCCCAGGCCTCAGCGGGCGAGCGGACCGCCGCGGCCCACGCCTCGGGCTCGTCGAGCTCGACCGGGTACCGGGTGGCGAGTGAGCCGCCGTAACGCTCGGTGCACCAGCGCAGCAGGTCCGCCAGCAGAGCGTCGGTGAGGTCGGGGGAGTTGCTGACCCAGGCAAGCATGCCAACCTCGTTGTCCAGCTGCACCCCGATCACCGGGCCACCGGTGGTCTGCAGCCGGGCGGCGAGGATCGGCATCACCGCGGCGTACCAGCGGTCGGCCTCGGCGAGAAACGCGTCGGCCAGGTAGTCAACCGCACTTGTCGGCGGGGGCAGCGAGTCCCAGCCCACTGGCACGATCTCGGGATGGTCGGTGTATAGCCGGTACGGCAGCCCCTCGTTCTTGAGCTCGGCCATGACGAACGGTCCCGGCCGGGCGAAGAACGTCAGCCCGCGTTCGGTGGCGAGGTCGATAAAGGCGCCGAGGTCGCGCTCGGGTCGAGTCCGCCCGGTCAGGTCGAACGTCGCGTCGGGTAGCTCGTGGAAGAGCCAGGGGATGTAGGAGGCGACGCAGGTGCAGCCGATCTCCACCAGGAGGTCCAACCGGTTCGCCCACTCCGCCCGGGCGAGGCGGAAGTAGTGCACCTCGCCGGCCATGATCATGGTCGGCGTACCGTCGACGACGATCCGGCGTGCGCGTAGCTGGATCATGGGGCTTCCGTCTCGATGATGATCGGTGGTCGGGTGGCTGGCCGGTGCGGTTGGTCAGGCCGTAATGGTGATCCGCGCCGAGCTGCCCCGGGCGGCGTTGGGGCCGATGATCACGTCCACTTCACCGGGATCGACCCGGCGCACCAGGTCACGTCCCCAATACCCGAACATGTCGGCGGTGATCTTGAACACCACCTTGGTGGACTCGCCCGGCTCGAGGTCGACCAGGCGCCAGTCGGCGAGCTCGACCATCGGCCGGACCACGTCGGCCACCAGGTCACGGATGTACAGCTGGACGACCTCCCGGCCGGCCCGCCGACCAGTGTTCGCAATCTCCACGCTGGCTCGGATCACCCCGCCGCGCACCGGCAACCAGTCGCGATTGAGCTCGAGCTCGGAGTAGGCGAAGGTGGTGTAGGTCAGCCCGAAACCTAGGGACAGCTCGGGGTAACCCAAGGCGTTGAGGTATCGGCCGAACTTCGCGTCGCGGGAGCGGCCGAGCCGGCGACCGGACGACCTCTCGATGGTGCCGGTCGCGCCCTGGGGCGCCATTCGAGGGAGGTTCATCGGCAGCCGGCCGGTCGGCGCGCGGGCGCCGAGCAGTACGTCGGCCAGCGCCGGACCCGACTCCTTCCCGGGATGCCAGGCGATCAGCACCGCGTCGGCCAGTTGGAGGACCGGTCGCAGCTCGAGCGGCCGCCCGGTGATCACGACGACGACCAGTGGCTTGCCAAGGGTGGACAGCTCGCGTAGTAGCTCGAGCTGGCCGACCGGGAGGTCGGCGGTCGGCAGGCACCGGTCCTCCCCGCTCCGGCTGGGGTGCTCGCCGACGATTGCGATGGTCAGGTCGGCGGTGTCGGCGAGCCGGACGGTGAGGTCGCTGAACCGGCCGTCGGACACCACCAGGTTGCCGTGCTCGAGCCGCTCCGCCAGCGCGGTGGCGGGGCTGAGCGACGACGAGTCCACACCGTTGCCGTCGATGGGAGAAAACACCCAGGTGCCCAGCAGGGCCGTGACGTCGTCGACGAACGGCCCACACAAGTGCACTGCGCCAACGTTGCTGTGCAACGGCAAGATCCCGGTGTTCTTGAGCAGCACCATCGACGAGGCAGCCGCATTCCGGGCTAGCGCTGCATCGGGCATGGGGGCGGGCTTGAGCGGCGACC
>JAABUN010007192.1_pt1 | contig 12209 bp, 13 predicted proteins | sample 5559311 | NCBI WGS metagenome assembly JAABUN01 (sample SAMN10711877, study PRJNA513370) | rock metagenome | isolation source: Antarctica rocks | place: Antarctica: Victoria Land, Siegfried Peak sud | reverse complement strand
CTTAGCGTTCGGCCACACCCAGACGACTCAGCTGTTCGGGGAGGACTCCGCGCGTGCTGCGGACAACCACAGTCTGATCGTCGAGTTCCTCGTCGACGACGTCGACAGCGAGTACGAGCGGCTCAAGCCGCTGGCCATCGAGTGGGTACAGAAGCCGACCACCATGCCCTGGGGAAACCGCTCCATCTTGTTCCGCGATCCCGACGGCAACCTCGTCAACTTCTTCACGCCCGTGACACCGGACGCCATCGCGAAGTTCAAGCGCTAAACCCGGCAGCCACGTCCAGCGTACGCAGGCAGGTCGAGGAGTCGCCCACACGTTCGACAACGAAAGCTCACCAGCACACGAGCAGGAGCACCTTCGTTGAGGCAGCCCACGGACACCTCCAGGCGATGGAGGGAAAGGTAGACGTCAATGAGGGGCGAGACCAGCGGATCTGTACCGGCCGTGGGCCTGCCCCGGCTGGAGCCATTGCGCTCCATGAAGACTAGATGGCTCAACATCGTCGACTACGAAACCGGTGACAGCGAGGGTGGGGTGACCATCGTCCTCCACGGGTTCCCGCGGCGGCCACTGCTAGATCGACGTCATACCCACCTGACCGCCGCGGGCCACCGGGTCATCGTGCCCTACCTTCGAGGGCACGGGCCGACTCGATACCGCAACGAAGCCGCCCCTCGGTCAGGGCATCAGGCAGCGATCGGCACCGACGTCGTCGAGCTCATTGAGGCACTAAGCATCCCGCAGGCCAACGTCGCCGGCGTGACTGGGGAGGGCGGGCCGCCTGTGTGGCGGCCGCCCTCTGGCCCCAACGGTGCTCAGGTCTGGTAGCGGTCGACAGCTACCTCATCCAGGACATCAGCAGCGCCATGACCCCAATCCGCCTAGACCTGGAGGCCGGCTTCTGGTACTTCTACTACTTCCTCACTGAGCGGGGCCGAGCCGGCCTCACCAAAAACCGGCGGCCGAGCACGGAAGTGATCTGGAGGCGGAACTCCCCGAACTGGTCCTTCGACGACGCAACCCTAGACCGCGCAGCCGACGCCTTCGACAATCCTGACTACGTCGACGTGGTGCTCCATTCCTACCGCCACCGGCAAGGGCTCGCGCCCGGTAGCACCTTCTACGACGAGATCGAGCAGCAGCTGGCAGCCCTTCCTCCCATCGAAGAGCCGACCATCACGCTCGACGGCGTGGCCGACGGGAACTTCCAACGGACGGCACCGGATCTGCTTCCCATTTCACCGGACCCGTGTCCACCGCCAAGTACCGAACGCCGGCCACAACCTTCCCCCAAAAAGCCTCAGAGGCATTCGCCCGAGCGGTACTGGACCTACGCGACTTGCGGAGACAAAGGGCGAGGTGATCAGTCGGCCTCCACCCCGAACACGGCGCGGAGCCCGTCTCCGGCTCGCTGGTCGTCGAGGACACAAGGGCTGAAGCCTTACCCCAGAAAGCTCGGCTGATCGTGAGCGACCACGGGCCGAGCACCTCCGCGTCGACCGTGTGTCGTCTCATCGCCGTGCCTTCCTGATGGTGAGCTCTGGTTTCGAGCTGGTGGCGGGTCAGGCCTGGTCGTGGATGGTGATGGCGTAGCCGTCGGGGTCGGAGAAGGTGAAGGTCCGCCCGAACGGCGAGTCGAACGGGGCGACGACGATCGGCACACCGTCAGCGGCCAGGCGGTCGTGCAGCACCTGGGCGTCGTCGGCGTGCAGCCACAGCGCCACACCGATCCCGGGGTTCGGGCGGGCGGCGTCAAGATCGACGCCGGGCAACGGTTCCCGGACCGCGAAGGAGGCCGGCTTGGTAGTCGAACACCACCGCCCCGGGCGGAGCGACGGGCGTGCGCCTCAGTCCCAGTCGAACCTCATAGAACTCGGCCGCGCGTTCCAGGTCGCGCACCTGCAAAGCGATGAAGGTCGGTCCGGTCACGGTCATGGTGAACTCCTCTTGTTGTGTGTCAGTACGTTGACACGCTCAGTATGTGTCAGAATGTTGACATGAGTCAAGTGGAGGCCGTCGGGCCCGTGGACCAGGCGGTGGGATACGTGCTCAAACAGACCACCACCGCCCTACGCGCGGCCATGGACACCGTGCTGCGCCCGCTGGAGCTGACCGTTCCGCAGTACTCCTGCCTCGAAGTGCTCGACCAGCGGCCCGGACTGTCCAGCTCGGAGCTGGCCAGGGCCACCTTCGTCACCCGGCAGTCCATGAACCTGGTCCTCCAAGGCCTGCAGCAACGCGGCCTGCTCACCCGCGCCGCCGTCCCCGACCACGGCAAAGCCCTGCCGACCGAACTCACCGACGCCGGACGCGCGCAGCTGCGTGCGGCCAGCGTCGCAGTCCGCACCATCGAGAAGCAGATGCTCGCCCCACTAACGCCGAGCGCTCAACAACGCTTACTAGGCGATCTCGCCGCATGCGCCGACGCGCTCACCGGTGAACCTCCCACGGGGTCCGAGCACACGGTTCGGCGACCGACCTGAAAACCTCACGGCCTCCATCACCAGCACGAAAGCCACACCAGCACTCTTCGGAGGACCGACGACGGTGGAGCGTTCGACGTAGGCCCTGCTAGTGGCGCACTACAGCCGGCCGTTCAGCCAGGTCCTCAGACGGCAGGGCCTGATCCCGATCGGCGGCCAGCTGCTCGCCGAGGAGGTGCTCACCGGCCACCAGGTGACCTTCGAGGGATTCGTTCACGCATCGAAAGTCAGCACCCTCGGCGTCGTCGACTCGACCATGTACGGCCATACTCTCAGCTTCCGTAGGTTCGACTGCCCCACCCGACTGCCACAGCACGTGCAGGAGCGGATGGGCGACATCGCGGCCCGCTTCATGCGGCACATCGACTTTCAGGACGGCTTGTTCAACATCGAGTTCATCTACGACGCCGGCCAGGACAAGATCACGATCGTCGAGGTCAACCCCCGCATGTGCGCTCAGTTCGCTGACCTCAGGCAAAGCGTCGACGGCGTCAACACCTACGCGACCGCCGTCGCCGTCGCCACGGCCACGACCCCGCCGACCGCGAAGCAGCCGCCAGAGACCTATCCCGTTGCCGCCAGCCTCGTCCTGCGCCGCTTCCAGGACTCCATCGTTCGGCGTGCACCGAGCAGAGCACAGATCGACAGCCTGGCCGCCGGACAGCCGCCGACCCTCATCGCCAGCTACTACCGGTCCGGGCAAAGCCTCAGCAGCTAGCCCTACCAGCACGACGGCCACAGCCACCGCTACGCGACCATCAACACTGCAGCCGCCTCGCACGCTGAGCTGCAGCGCAGGCTCGATCGCGTCAGGCGCGGGCTGGACTTCCGATTCGTTTCGATCGCCCGATAACCAGCACATTTGACGGCATGCTCGACGAGACAACATAAGAACAAGTCGACCTGAGCACGAGTCGACCTGAGCACGAGTCGACCTGACAGGTGCCCCGCCGAAATGGCGCCGGCTGCGTCCGGCAGTGCTCCGGATGGGGCAGACCCGGTCGCAGCCGCGGGCACGTAGTCAGCCCAAGTGTCGGGTGTCACCCAGGCCGAATTTCTTGCGGTAGGCGTTGATCAGCTCGAGCCGTTGGGGCTGCCGCGGACCGTTCAGCGCAGACCACGTCGAGTCGCCTTGGCTCGGATCATCGAACCATTGTTGGATCCTCTGGTCCTCCTCGATGACCTTCTCCGCTTCGTGGATGATCGGAGCAGGAGCGAGGAGCCGGATCCTTGTCAGGGATGAGTTTTGCCGACGGGTCCCGTCCGCGGCGCGGCCACGGTATGTCTCCATTTTTTCAGAGATCGCTGGATCGGCTCCCGCCGCAAGGGAAGCGTTGAAGGCGCGCTCCGAATACCGTGAAAAGCTCCCGTCCAGGAAGCCCACCATCGCCTCCAACAGGGCGTCGCGTCGCCACCGCTGATTCTCGCGCCGCGTCGTCAGAAAGTAGATAATGATCGCCGCGAGCGCGGCGGCCGCGGTAAGAAGCTCAGGCTTCACTAGCACCCTCTCCCATCCTCGACTAGGCGACTTACGCAGCGCGGTGGCCACCGTCGCTGAGATCTCCTCGCGCAGGGTGCAGCCCCTCAGTCATCCCGGCGCGGTATCCACGACAAGGCCGCTTGCGCCGCTGCGCCCCAGACAGCGAGCACCACGATGTCGCCGCACGTCTCCCGCCCACGCCCGGCACCGACCCCGCACACCGTCCGTGCCGCGCCTGTCAACAGCTGACCAGCCACCAGCGCCCGGTCGACCGGAGATCAGGGTCGTTCGTCGATCCGGCCCCCATATCCCAGTAATTGCCTTTCGACGACCGCCGTCGGCTACGGTCTCCGATCGACGGATTCGAAGTCTTAACCAGAGAAGCCGGCCCCGTGGTGTCACGGATCTCCGCACGGCGAGAGAACCGTACTACGGAGTCGGCTTCCACATCAACGACCGGGAACTCTCCGATCTGCATGCACGAGCATTCGCCTACCCGGCCGACCCGCCACCTACCCGAGTTCAGCCGTGGGCTGCCCGGCTCGATCAGCACAGCCTGAGCTGGGTCGGCGCCTTCCACGACGGCTGCCTGGTCGGGTTCGTGCAAGCCCTGCTGGGGCGATGGGCAACACGCTTTCCTCCTCGACACCGTCGCCCATCCCCAATCACCGCCGAGAACACATCGGCCGGGCTGGTTCGCAGGCTGATCGACGAGGTCAGATAGGCGGGCTGTGAATGGCTCCACGTCGACTAACTATCTGCCGCACCTCGACTCGTTTTACCGCTGTGGCTTCCGACCGACGAGCGCGGGCCTCGTTTAGCTCGGATAGCGACCGACCAGCGGATAACACTCTGTGGAGGATCACCTTGCGGGACTATTCGCGGCCCGGACGACTGATGGCCCGACGGCCCAGTCCGCCCCCAGCCCGCGGTCAGGTCACGAGGAAACCGACAAGAAAGTGAGAAACGGCGGCAGATAGGCAAGTTGTCGTCGCCCTAGTCAGCCATAGTCGCCGACGACACATCGCGCGAGAACCTACATCTTCTGTGTGGCGCCGGTTCGCGTCGGCGATCCTGCCGGCCTGGTCACGGAAATCGCCGCGGGTCGCGGAGGTGGTTGCCGCTGCTGTATCTGCATGGTCTGTCCTCCTCCGATTTCGGGCCGGCGTTGGAGCAGTTCCTTGGTTCTGATGCCGGCCTGTCGCCGGCCACGATCACCCGGCTCACCAGCCAGTGGCAAGACGAGGCCCGCGCGTTCAACGCCCGGTCGCTCGTGGGCACCGACTACGTGTACCTGTGGGTCGACGGGATCCATCTGAAGGTCCGGCTGGAGCAGGACAAGGTGTGCCTGCTGGTGATGATCGGCGTCCGCTCCGACGGCCGCAAGGAGCTCATCGCGCTCGCGGACGGGTTCCGGGAGTCCGCGGAGTCGTGGGCTGACCTGTTGCGGGACGCCAGACGCCGCGGCATGGCCGCCCCGGTGCTGGCGGTCGGTGACGGCGCGCTCGGGTTCTGGAAGGCGGTAGTGCGGGCCGGACTCGTCGTCGACCGGGCCGAGGTAGGTCTTCAGCATCATGTTGAACTCCAACCATCGAGTTCGGGAAGCAGACCGTGCTGGCCACCCACTCCCCCAGCTCGGGGTCCCGCAGCCGGGCGAAGGCGGAGAATACCTCGGCGGCGACGTGGCCGTTGCCCTGGATGTTGCCGCAGGACATGATCGTGAACGGCTCGATCCCGCGGGTCCGCCGCCGCACCAGGGCATCGGTGATCAGCCCGAACGTGGTGGCCGGCACCGCCCCCGGAGCGAGGTCGGCATGGATGGCCGGGTTCTCGGCGTCGAACTCCCCCGTCACCGGGGAGAAGTTGTAGCCCCCCCTCGGTCACGGTCACGGAGACTACCCGGGTGGTCGGGGCGGCCATCTCCTCGATCACCGCCTCGGGATCGTCCGGGGCGTAGCGGTAGTTGACGATGGAGCCGATGACCTTTGGTTCCCACCCGCCGGCGGCGTCTTTGACCACCAGCGTGCAGGCACTCCTGCGCCGCCATCGCGTACCGCATCCGCAGGTCGAACGGCATCACCCCGACCCCGGTGATGCCCCACTCGAGGGCCTCACCCTGCTCCATCAGCTGGTCGAGGTACATCGCCTGGTGGGCCCGGTGGAAGCCGCCGACTCCGAAGTGGACGATGCCGGTCTGATCCCGGGACCGGTCGTAGCCCGGCACCGGGATCGACAGGGCGCTCAGGGTGGCCGCTTGCAGTGTGGGCATCGCGTGCCGACCCTACTTGACCGCACCCATGGCCAGGCCCCGCACCAGACGCTTCTGAGCCAGCCAGCCGGCCACGATCACCGGCAGCACCGCCAGGGTGCAGGCCGCCGAGAGCACGGCCAGGAACTGGCCGCGACCGTCGACGAAGCTGCCCAGGAACGGTGGGGTGGTGCGGGCGACCACCGCGGTGAGCAGGTTGGCCAGGAAGTACTCGTTCCAGGCGAAGATGAAGCAGATCAACGCCGCGGCCGCAGCTCCCGGGGCCACGATGGGCAGCGACACCTGCCACAGCTCGCGGTTGTAGCCGGCCCCGTCGATCTGCGCCGCCTCGACCACCGCCCGCGGCACCTCGGAGAAGAACGAGCGCATCATCCACACCGCCAGGGGCAGGTTGATGCCCAGGTAGAGCACCCCGAGCGCCCACAGGTTGTCCAGCAGTCCCAGACTGCGGAGCAGCAGGAACACCGGGATGATCGAGGCGGCCACCGGCATGAACTTGGTGGAGATGAAGAAGAACAGCGCGTCCTGCCACTTTCCGATCGGCCGCACCGAGAGCGCATACGCGGCCGGGATGGCCAGCGCCATCACCACCACGGTGGAGAGCGCCGAGAGGAACAGCGAGTTCAGCAGGTAGAGACCCATCCCGCGGCGGAACACCTCGGCGTAGCGGTCCAGGGTGCCGTCGAAGAACAACGACGGCGGGAAGGACGCCGCGTCGCCCTCGGTCTTGAAGCTGGTGATGATCATCCACAGCACGGGGAAGATGAAGACGAAGACGAGCAGCCAGGTCAACGCGGTTATCAGATAGCCGGTGATCCTGCGCTGGGTGAACTTGCTGCTGCCGCCGGTCCGGGTCGCGGCAGTGGTCGATCTCGTCTGGGTTGGGGTAGCAGTTGCGGTTGCCATCAGCCCTTCGCCTCCTCGGTGAATACCGTGAACATTTTGCGGAGCGCGAGGGTCGCGATGACGATCGTCACCACCACCGTCACGACACCATATGCGGCCGCCTCGCCGATCTGCTGCCCGATGAAGGCCCGCTCGTAGAGCAGGTAGGGCAGCGTCTTGGTGTTCCCCGCGCCCTTCGTGATGATGTTGACCGGGTCGAAGACCTGGACCATCAGCACGGTGCCCAGCAGAATCGCCAGCTCGGCGTAGGTCCGCAGGTGCGGCAGGGTCATGTAGCGGAACGTCTGGAGCGCGCTCGACCCGTCCACGTCGGCCGCCTCCAGCACATCGCCCGACTGCGACTGCAGCCCGGCCAGCAGGATCAGCATCATGAACGGCGTGTACTGCCAGGTCAAGGTGAACACGATGGTCAGACCCGGGAAGTCGGTGGTCCAGGCCACCCCGTCCAGGCCAATCCAGGACAGCAGTAGCGTGGCGATGCCGCTGTCGGTGTCCAGGATCGAGTACTTCCAGATCAGCGCGGCCGCGGCCGGCATGATCAGGAACGGGGTGATCAGCAGGGTCCGCGCCAGGGCCTGGCCGGGAAACTTGCGGTCCAGCAGGATCGCGAAGAGCAACCCGAGCAGCATGGACAGGAGCATGGACAGCCCCACCATCCACACCGTGGCCCACAGCGCGGGCAGGAACGCCCCGTTGGTGACGACCGCGATGTAGTTGTCGAAACCGGCGAAGCCGCGCTCCTCGGGACGGGCCAGGTTCCAGTCCTGGAACGAGTAGAAGATCGTGACCAGGAACGGCACCTGGGTGATCAGGATCGCGGTGATCAGGGCCGGCAGGATCAGTTTGCGGGCAAACTTCCGCTCGGCGAGGTCCTGCCCCTTCAGCTCACCGGTAGCGGGATGCGGGACCTCACCCGGTGCCTTGACCGTAGGGTCTTCGGTGGTCGTGGTGGCCATTACCCGCCCTCCTTCTGTAGGTTGCCCGCTCGCTGAGCGATCTGTTGACCGGCTTCAAGTGCCTGGTCCACCGTCTGGCGTCCGGCAATGGCGTCGACGATCTCCTGGGAGACCTGGTTGCCGACGTCTTGGAACTCCGGGATCGACACGTATTGAATGCCGGTCCAAGGCTGCTTGGCCACCCCGGGCTGCTGCGGGTCGACCTCGGACATGATCTCCTTGGTCAGCGCGGCGAACTCACCGCCGGCCTCCTTGTACTCCGGGACCTCGTAGATCGACTGCCGAGTGCCCGGTGGGGTGCGGGCCCAGCCGAGCTGGGAGCCGACCAGGTTCAGGTACTCCTTGGACGTCGCCCAGCGGACGAACTCCCAGGCCGCGTCCTGCTCGTCGCTCTCGGCGCCTATCCCGAGGTTCCAGGACCACAGCCAGCCGGAGTCGGTGGTCTCCTTCACCGGGGCCCGGACATAGCCGACCTTACCCTTGACGTCCGAGCTCTCCACCGAGCCGGCGGCCGAGGTGGCGTCGTACCACATCGCGGCCCGACTGGTGCTGAACAGGTCGAGGCACTCGGTGAAGCTGAACGCGGCGGGGTCGGCCTGCCCGGACTCGCTCAGCGTGCTGAGGTAGAAGTTGACGGCCTCCTTCCACTCCGGCGAGGTCAGCTGGGCGTCCCAGTTGGTGTCGTACCACTGCCCGCCGAACGTGTTGACCACCGTGGTGAGCGAGGCGAACAGGTCGCCCCAGCCGGGCTTGCCGCGCAGGCAGATCCCGGCCCGGTCGTTGGTCTTGAGCTGTTTGGCGAACTGGGCGACCTGTTCCCAGGTGGGCCGCTCGGGCATCTCGATGCCCGCCTCTTGGAAGAGGTCCTTGCGGTACATCAGGAACGACGACTCGCCGTAGAACGGCAGGGCGTAGACGCGGTCCTCGAACGACACGCCTTGGCGCACCGGCTCGAACAGGTCGTCGAGGTCGTAGGTGGGGTCGTTGCCGGCCCGGTCGGTGACGTCCACCAGCCAGCCGTTCTCACCCCAGATCGGCACCTCGTACGCACCGACGGTCATGATGTCGTACTGGCCGCCGCCGGTCGCCACGTCCTTGGTGATCGCGTTCCGGAGGTCACCTTCCTCCAGGAAGATGATGTTGACCTTGATGTCGGGGTGCAGCTTGTTGAACTCTGGCAGCAGCCGGTTCATGTCTTGCATCTGCGGATTGTTGACGCTGGCCAGCGTGAGCGTCGTCACTCCAGGCTCGTTGCCCAGGTTCCCGAAGCCCGCGCATCCGGACAGGGCAAGAACGAGGCTCATGCCGAGGCCTGTCACTCCCAGCCGGCGTCGCGTGGGTTTGGTCATAGAAGTCCCTTCTTCCAACACCGGCCTACCAATGGCCGAGACAGCGACCGTCAGGCACCGGGCTGGCTCATATGAGCGCAGTGTTTCTCTGATGAGAACTATGGGGGTACCTCAACCGGCAGGTCAATGCCTTCTGCACAACTGATAATGTGGCCGCTCATATGAGCACCAGCCGTGGAGTGCACTCGGCCGCGCCGATCAAGGGCCCCGCCGAGCTGGTGCTCGCTGCCTCCATCGCCCGTCGGCACTACGTTGACGGGCGCACCAAGATCGAGATCGCCGACGAGTTCCGGCTCAGTCGGTTCAAGGTGGCCCGACTGCTCGAGGCGGCCCGCGAACAGGGCCTGGTCCGGATCGAGATCGGCCACGCCGGCACCATCGATGTCGAGACCTCAGGTCGGCTGGCCGAGCGGTTCGGGCTGCGGCACGCCATCGTGGTCGACACCCCCGACGACGACGAGGTGTCGCTGCGGCACAACCTGGGCACCGCCGCCGCTGACCTGCTGAGCGAGATCGTCACGGCGGGTGACGTGCTCGGGCTGGCCTGGGCCCGGTCCGTGCAAGCGATGGTGGCCGAGCTGAAGCAGCTACCGGCCGTGCCGGTGGTGCAGCTCACCGGGGCACTGACCAGCCGGCACGACACCTCGAGCTCCATCGCCAGCGACAGCGCGGTCGACATCGTCCGGGAGTTCGCGCGGGTCTCCGGTGGTCCGGCCTACCTGTACTTCGCCCCCTTCCTAGTCGCGGACCCGGCGACGGCCCGGGCGCTTCGCCGCCAGCCTGACCTGGCCCGGGCGTTCGACAAGATCCCCTCCGTCACCATCGGCGTGGTCGGGATCGGCCACTGGACGGCCGGGCTGTCCACCGTCCACGACGCGGCCACCGAGCGGGAGCGGGCCCGGCTCACCCGGGAGGGCGTCTGTGCCGAGGCGGCCGGCATCTTCCTGACCGCGGACGGCCGGGTGCTGCAGACGGCGCTGACCGACCGGATGATCGGGATCACCGGAGCTCAGATGCGCAAGTTCGAGCAGCTGATCGCGATTCCCTACGGGGTCGCCAAGGCCCCGGCCGTCCGGGCCGCGCTGCTCAGCGGTCTGGTGGACACCCTGGTCACCCACGTCTCCATGGCTGAGGCCCTGCTGACCGGCCCGGACGGTCAGGGGCCGCGCTGATGCCGGAGCAGCGCATCGATATCCCGCTGGTCGGCGGGACGAACAACCGGGGTCTGGTGGTGCGGCGGGGCGACACGGTCCGCCGGCCGCTGCGTCCGACCAGCACCGCCATCCACGCGCTGCTGGGCTACCTGGACGAGGTTGGGTTCGACGGCGCACCGCGGCTGCTGGGCATCGACGAGCAGGGCCGGGAGGTACTGACCTTCATCCCAGGCGATGCGGTGACGCCGCCCTACCCCGCCTGGGCGCTGACCGACGACGCCCTGCGCAGCGTGGCCGACCTGCTGCGGCGCTACCACGAGGCGGCCGCGGGGTTCGAGACGGCCGGGCAGGACTGGCCGGCCGTGGCGCCGCCGGTGTTCGACGAAGGCCTGGCCTGCCACAACGACCTGAACCTGGACAACGTGATCTTCCGGGACGGCCGGGCGGTGGCGCTGATCGACTTCGACTGGGCCAACCCGGGATCGCCGGTCTGGGACGTGGCGGGGGCCGTTCGGCTGTGGGCGCCGTTGCGGCCGGACCGCTACATCGACGACTCCCGCCGGGGCGCGGGGCTGGACCGGATGCGGACGTTCGTCGCCGCGTACGGGATGGAGCTGGACCCGGAGCGTCTGGTACAGGCCGTACGTATCCACCACGACCGGATGTACCAGTTGATCGAGGAGGGCGGCCACGCCGGCAACCCGGGCTTCGCGGCCTACTGGCGTGACGCCGAATGCCGGGCGACCGCGACGGCGGCGTGGTACCTCGAGCAGCACGACACCCTGGTGAGTGCCCTCACCTAGCCGACTCAGACGGGCGCCTGGTAGTGCTCGCGGATGGTGGCCGAGTACTGCTCGTCGATCCGGGCGGCGGCGGTCACCGTCACGGGTAGGCCGAAAACGGCGGGCGCGATCTGCTGCACGGCGGCCGACTGGGCCGCGCCGCCGGTCAGGATCACCCGCCCGATCGGCTCCCCGTGCTGCTGCAGGACCCGCAGCCCGAACGCCAGGCTCCAGAGCACGCCCTCGATCGCCGCCCGGGCGACGTTGGCCGGCGCCAGGTTGCTCAGCGACATCCCGACCAGCTCACCGGTCGCCGTCGGCAGCGGCGGCGTCCGTTCCCCCTCCAGGTAGGGCACGAAGGCCAGACCCTCGCTGCCCGGCCGGTAGCGACCGGGTCTGGCTGATGCGGGTGTGGTGAGCGCAAGGGCCTTCTCCTTGATGCTGATGTCGGCGTGCAGGTAGGCGTCGGTGGAGCGGACGCCGGCGTGGCCGAGCCAGAGCGCGATGACGGAGGTGTCGACGCCGGCTTGGAGCAGAGTCATTGCGCAGCTGTGCCGGAGCACGTGCGGGTGGATCCGTTTCCCGGCCAGGGAGGGGCAGTGGTCGGTGGCGGTGTCGGCGTGGGTGCGGACTCGGAGGGCAACGGCGTCGCGGCTGAGCCGGCGGCCGGTTCGGGTGCAGAACAGCGGGTCGCCGGGTCGTCCGGCGCGTTCGGTGAGCCAACCGCGGATCAGGGTCGTCACTGGGCCGGTGAGGGGGACGGCGCGGTGTTTGCGGCCTTTGCCTTCGCAGCGGACGTTGGCGCCGTCGCCGAGGGTCACGTCGG
>JAABUN010007191.1_pt1 | contig 12213 bp, 12 predicted proteins | sample 5559311 | NCBI WGS metagenome assembly JAABUN01 (sample SAMN10711877, study PRJNA513370) | rock metagenome | isolation source: Antarctica rocks | place: Antarctica: Victoria Land, Siegfried Peak sud | reverse complement strand
CCGCCAGCTGTAGAAGCTCGTCAGGAACGCCACGAACGTGCCCACCACGAACGCCACGCGACCGCCCTCCCCGGCGGCGAAGCTCGCCTCCAGGATCGCGTCCTTGGAATAGAAGCCGGCGAAGCCGAACACGCCGGCGATACCGACGCCGGTGATCGCCAGCGTCCCCGCCATCATCGCCCAAAAGGTCACCGGAATGCGCGACCGCAGGCCACCGTAGAAGCGCATGTCCTGTTCATGGTGCATCGAGTGGATGACCGAGCCCGCGCCGAGGAACAACAGCGCTTTGAAGAACGCGTGGGTGAACAGGTGGAACATGGCGACCGGATACGCGCCCACCCCAGCCGCGAAGAACATATATCCGAGCTGCGAGCACGTCGAATAGGCGATCACGCGCTTGATGTCGGTCTGAACGGTCGCGACCGTCGCGGCGAACAGGCAGGTCGCGGCACCGATGAAGACGATGAAGCCGGTCATCCCGCTCGCCTCGAACAGGGGCGACAGGCGGCAGACCATGAACACGCCGGCCGTGACCATCGTGGCTGCGTGGATGAGGGCGGAGACCGGCGTCGGTCCCTCCATCGCGTCCGGCAGCCAGGTGTGCAGGCCGAGCTGGGCAGACTTGCCCATCGCGCCGATGAACAGGAGCACGCAGAGAACGGACAAGGTGTCGACCCGCCCGCCAAGGAAGCCGACGGTCGAGCCGGCGAACTGCGGCGCGGCGGCCAGGATGGCAGGGATCGAGATCGTGCCGAACACGAGATAGACGCCGAAGATGCCCAGCATGAAACCGAGATCGCCGACCCGGTTGACGACGAACGCCTTGATCGCCGCTGCATTCGCGCTCGGCTTGTGGTACCAGAAGCCGATCAGGAGGTAGGAGGCGAGGCCCACCCCCTCCCAACCGAAGAACATCTGGACGAGGTTGTCGGCGGTCACCAGCATCAGCATGGCAAAGGTGAAGAGCGACAGATAGGCGAAGAACCGCGACTGCGACGGATCCTCCGCCATGTAGCCCCAGCTGTAGAGGTGGACGAGCGCCGACACGCTGGTGATGACGACCAGCATGACCGCAGTCAGCGCATCGACCCGCAGGCTCCAGACCGCGTCCATACCACCCGAAGCAATCCAGGTGGACACCGGCACCACGACTGCTTCCCGCGTCTCGCTCAGAAAGCCCAGGAACACGAGCCAGGAGAGCGCAGCCGCGACGAACAACGCGCCCGTCGTCAGGAGCTTTGTCGCCGGGGCCCCGAGTGCCCGCCCGCCGAGGCCGCCGATCAGGGCGGCCACCAGCGGCAGGAACACGATGAGGAGGATCGGCTCCACCTAGCCGCGCATCCTGTTGACGTCGTCAACCGCGATGGTGCCGCGCGCGCGGAAGTAGATCACCAGGATTGCCAGCCCGATCGCCGCCTCCCCCGCCGCGACGGTCAGCACGAACATGGCGAACACCTGTCCGGTGAGGTCACCCAGCGCGCCGGAGAAGGCGACGAGGTTCAAATTGACGGCAAGCAGGATGAGTTCGATCGCCATCAGGATGATGATGATGTTCTTGCGATTGAGAAAGATGCCGAACACGCCCAGCACGAACAGGATCGTGGACACGACGAGATAGTGTCCGACCCCGATCACAGCCGGACGCCCTCGCCCGAGACGGCGTCGACCAGGCGGGTCGCCTCCTCTGGCCGGCGTGCGTTCTGCCGCGCGATCGACTGCGACTTCGAGCCGACGCGCGGCCGCTGGGTGAGCACGATGGCACCGATCATGGCGACGAGCAGCACGAAACCGGCGAGCTCGAAGACGAACAGATAACGGCTGTAGAGAAGCAGACCCACCGCCCGGACATTGTCGACCGCCGGCACCGACACCGCTCCGACGGGCCGGACCCCGAGCTCCACTCCACCCGCGCTCCACGCGCCCACGCCAATCGTGATCTCAGCGGCGAGCGCCACCCCGAGCACCAGCCCAAGCGGCAGGTAGCGCGAAAACCCGGCACGAAGCTCGGCAAAGTCGATGTTGAGCATCATGACGACGAACAGGAACAGCACCGCGACCGCGCCGACGTAGACGATCACGAGCAGCATCGCGATGAACTCGGCCCCTGCGAGCACCATCAACCCGGCCGCGTTGAAGAAGGCAAGGATCAGCCACAGCACCGAATGCACGGGATTCCGACTGGCGACCGTCATCGCGCCCGACGTCAGCACGACGGTCGCGAACAGGTAGAAGGCAAAGGCCTGGATCAACCGAGAACGTCCCCTGCTGCACCCGCCCACGGGAGTGCTGTCTGGCTTGAAGCAAACGCCGCCGACCCCTGCGGTTCAGCGTGGTTGCGGCCCCTTACCGATAGGGCGCATCGGCGGCAAGGTTCGCGGCGATCGCCTGTTCCCACCGATCGCCGTTGGCGAGCAGCTTGTGCTTGTCGTAGAGCAGCTCTTCCCGCGTCTCGGTCGAATATTCGAAGTTCGGCCCCTCGACGATCGCGTCGACCGGGCACGCCTCCTGGCAAAAGCCGCAATAGATGCACTTCGTCATGTCGATGTCGTAGCGAGTGGTTCGACGGCTGCCATCCGCCCGGGGCTCGGACTCGATCGTGATCGCCTGCGCCGGGCACACCGCTTCGCACAGTTTGCACGCGATGCACCGCTCCTCCCCGTTCGGGTAGCGACGCAGCGCGTGCTCGCCGCGGAAACGCGGGGAGTAGGAGTTCTTCTCGTAAGGATAGTTGATCGTCACCTTCGGCTTGAAGAAGTACTTCAGCGTGAGCGCGTGCGCCTTGACCAGCTCCCAGAGGGTAAAGGCCTTGATCGTTTGAGCGAGGGACATGATCATTCCGTGTATGAGGGGCGCTTCAGAAGCCGCCGCGCTTGAAGAGGAGCCAGCCGGAGGTGAACATCACCCAGCCCAACGACAAGGGCAGGAACACCTTCCAACCCAGTCGCATCAGCTGATCGTAGCGATAGCGGGGCACGGTCGCCTTCACCCAGCTGAAGATGAAGAAGAACACGAACATCTTGGCGAACAGCCAGAGGATGCCCGGCACGGCGTAGAGGAACGGAATGTCGAGCGGCGGCAGCCAGCCGCCCCAGAACAGGATCGCGTTGAGCGCGCACATCAGCAACACGTTGGCGTACTCGCCCAGCCAGAACAGCGCGAAGCTCATGGACGAATATTCGGTCTGATAGCCGGCCACCAACTCCGACTCAGCCTCCGTCAGATCGAAGGGCGCACGCGCAGTCTCCGCCATCGAGGAGATCAGGAACACGACCGCCATCGGGAACAGCAGGATGTTGAAGCCGAAGCCGTTCAACAGCCCGAACACATGCCCCTGTTGCGCCGCGATGATGCCGCTCAGGTTGAAGGTGCCCGCCCACAGCACGACCGTGATCAGCACGAAGCCGATCGACACCTCGTAACTCACCATCTGCGCGGCCGCGCGCAAGGCGGAGAAGAACGGGTATTTGGAGTTCGACGCCCAGCCCGAGATGATGACGCCGTACACGCCCAGCGAACTGATCGCGAGAATGTAGAGCAAGCCCACATTGATGTTCGCCAGCACCATCGTCGGCCCAAACGGGATCACCGCCCAAGCCATCAGTGCGACGGTGAAGGTGAGGATCGGCGCGATCAGGAACAGACCGCGATTGGCCGCAGACGGGATAATCGTCTCTTGCAAAAAAACCTTCAGCCCGTCGGCGAAGGACTGCAGCAGGCCCAGCGGCCCTACGACGTTCGGCCCCCGCCGGAGCGCGATCGCGGCCCAGACCTTGCGATCCATGTAGATGACCATCGCGACCGCCAGCATCAGCGGCAACGCAATGGCAAGGATCAGGAGGAGGGTCGCGGCGAACCAGCCGAAGCCAGTGCCGAGGAAGGAGGATTGGACGGCTTCGGTCATTCGCTCACGTTTCCTGTACCGGCCAGCACACCACAACCAGCACAAGCCCGATCAGAAGTAGGCTTGCGAGCAGGCAACCAAGCTGTAGTCTGGCGGGTAGAAGTTCGAACAGGTCGTCCCACACCGATCATTCCGCCGCCTCCAGCATCTCGGCACCGTGCAGCAGTTCCGCCGAACAGCGCTGCATCGTCTCGCTGGCTCGCGCAATCGCGTTGGTCAGGTAGAAGTCGCGGATCGGATATGTGATCGCCCCATGCGTCCTCGCCGCGAGCGTCGGCGGCGACCAGTCCCACGCGATCCGTTCGCCCTCGCGACCAAGCTCCGGGTGAGCCATGGTCATGGCGGCGTGGCACTGCTCCCAACTGTCGAACGGCAGACGGCGATCCACCACGTCGGACAAGGCACGCAGGACAGACCAGTCCTCGCGCGCGTCACCGGGCGCGAAGACAGCCTTTTCGGTTCGCTGCACGCGACCTTCGAGGTTCACGTAGGTGCCGTCCTTCTCCGTGTAGGCGGCGCCCGGCAGCACGATGTCGGCGGCGTGCGCGCCGGCGTCGCCGTGGTGGCCGATATACACGATCACGGCGTCGGGGAAGCGCGCACGAGCGTCGAACTCGTCCGCGCCGAGCAGCAGAACGACCTTCGGCCCGGCTTCGGCCACCGCGGCCATGCCACCATTCGCCGCGAAACCCAGGACAAGCCCACCCATCCGGCTGGCGCTCGTGTGCACGACACCAAAGCCGTTCCAGCCGTCCTTCACCACGCCCAGCGTGTCGGCGACCCCGTGCGCGCCCCCCTGTCCGCCCGCCGCCAGAGCACCGGCACCGACGAGCACCACCGGCCGATCGGCTCGCGCGAACCGCTCCGTCACCTCATCCGGCAGATCGGCCAGCGCCTCCAGCCCCTCGCCCAACCACGTCACCGGATAGGTAAGATCGACCGTCGGCCCCACGGCGAAGACCCGCGCCCCGTTCTTCCGCACCGCCTTGCGGACGCGGGTGTTGAGGAGCGGAGCCTCCCAGCGCAAGTTCGTACCAATCAGGAGAACCGCGTCGGCCGTTTCCAAACCTGCAATCCCGCTGTTGAGAGCCACGGAGGACAAGTTGCTCACGTCGTAGTCGAGCCCGGTCTGCCGACCTTCGAACAGCGTGCCGCCGAGAGAGCGCACCAGCTCACGCGCCGCATACATCGTTTCGCAATCGACCAGATCGCCCGCAACCACGGCCACGCTGTCGCCGGCCGCCTCAAGCGCCTGGCCCGCAGCTGCCAGAGCCTCGCCCCAGCTCACCGCGGCCAGCTTGCCCGCCCGGCGGACGTACGGCCGGTCGAGCCGGCGGCGCATCAGCCCATCGATGGCGTAGCGCGTCTTGTCATGCGCCCACTCCTCGTTCACGTCATCGTTGACGCGCGGCAGCACCCGCATGACCTCGCGACCGCGTGCGTCGATCCGAATGTTGGTGCCGACCGCATCCATGACGTCGACGCCGGGCGTCTTCGTTAGCTCCCAAGGGCGCGCTTCGAACGCATACGGTTTGCTGGTCAGCGCACCGACCGGGCACAGATCGACGACGTTGCCCGACAGCTCGGAGTGCACCGCCCCCTCCATGTAGGAGGTGATCTGCATCGTCTCGCCACGCCCGATCGCCCCGATCTCCTCGACGCCCGCGACCTCCTCGGCGAAGCGCACGCAGCGCGTGCAGTGGATGCAGCGCGTCATCGTCGTCTTGATGATCGGACCCATGTACTTTTCGGTCACGGCCCGCTTGTTTTCGTCGTAGCGCGAGCCGCCGCGGCCGTAGGCCATCGCCTGGTCCTGCAGGTCGCACTCGCCGCCCTGATCGCAGATCGGGCAGTCGAGCGGGTGGTTGATGAGCAGGAACTCCATCACCCCTTCGCGCGCATGGCGCACCATCGGAGTGTCCGTGCGTATCTCCTGTCCGTCCGCGGCGGGCAAGGCGCACGACGCTTGCGGCTTGGGCGGCCCCGGCTTCACCTCGACCAGACACATCCGGCAATTGCCGGCGATGGACAGGCGCTCGTGGTAGCAGAAGCGCGGGATCTCCTTGCCCGCCAGCTCACAAGCCTGGAGCACGGTGGCACCAAGCGGCACCTCCAGCTCGACGCCGTCGACCGTGACCTTTGGCATCAGGAGCCTCCCGTTGAGTTCGACGAGGCCATCGCGTCGGCGAGCCGCCAATAGCTGCGAGCGATGGCCCCACGCAGATAGCCAATGTCGAGCTTGATGGTCGTTCCTTCAATGAGGCAGCCTCCGACAACCGGAGCCAGATCTTTCATCTTCCCCTTCTCGTCGGCCGAGACGATCTCGGTCTTCAGAAGGGCGTAGGACCGCCCTTGATCGGCGCGCACCACACACTCCCCCACTCGTGAAAGGATCGCATCGAACCGGTCATCGTCGAACTCCGCCCGCTCACGCTCTGCTCGCTTGCCCTTCGCGGTGGTGGAGAAGGAGCCGACCGGCCTGAGTTCGGCATGGCGCAGGGGAGCGAGTGCTTGGACGTTCACCGAGGTGAAGGTCGGATGATCCACCCGCACCAACTCTTCCGCCATCGTGTTGTAGAACGTGCTGGCGGGAAACGTCATATGACCGCTGTCTCCGTGCATGGCCCGAACGAGACAGTGTCCGCTCATCAGCGCCGTCATCCGGCGCGACAGATCGTCGCCGGGCACGAGCGTGCGCACGAACTCACGGGCAAGCGCTAACCTCTCCCTCACGACGCATTGAGCAAATCGCTGACCGACCAGGCGAGTCTCGGTGCGGTCAGGCTCCTTTGCGGCCGCACCGGTAGTGCCGGCGGCGCACAGCGCCACTATGACGGCGACGGCTGTCGGGACTCTTTTCATTCGATGGCGTATAGCATTTTCAACCGCACGTGCGTCCCCACGTTCAGCGGCCCGGTCGGCATGCGAACATCGCGGCACTAATTCGCCGTCCCGCTGCTTCGAGCGCGCTGGCGTTCAGCCTGCCACAGCCCCGATGCCGCCCAACCTCGGATGTTGGCCGGGGTGAGGTCGAGCGCCTGTCCTTGATACAGACAACCACCTAGCGCCGGCGCCAACTTCCTGGCAGCCGCTTGCTCGCCATCGGAGGTAACCGTCGTTCGGAGCAACTCGTCGGAGTGAGCAGGATCGGCCGCAACCATGCAGTCCGCCAGTTCGGCCAGCGCCTGAGCCAGAGCCAATTCCTTGCCGGTCGCAACGAATTGCCGCTCCGCCGCCGGGCGCGGCTCAGCCAACCAGCTCGGCGGCATAGGATTGGCAGAGAGGTAGGCCGCTTCGGTAAGCATGTAGTGCAGTGCGCCCGGCGTGAACCTCAATTCGACAGCGCCGTCCAGCGCTTCTCTGCTGAGACAGGACAACAGGCCCAAGCGGTCGATCCAGTTGCCTTTGATACCCGTCGATTTGGGATCGAATGCCACCGGATCACTGTAGTCGAGGAGCTTGTCGACCAAAACAGGTTTCTCCTCGTACACGCACATCGCCAGACGTGACATTGCTCCGCGAGCCAAATCGGCAGGTTTGCTGCGGTACTCGACAGGCAACCTTATTCGACTTCCCGCCGGCACCTCGGTCTCCGGCAATCTGTCCTGCCCAGTGGCCGCCCCGGCAATCGCCAAACCCAGGCCGGATACGGCGAGCGTGACCGCCAGATTCAACTTCTTCACTTCACCTCCTCCTACGTCGCTGCGTCACAAAACTCGTGCGCGTTCTTGCGGCTGGTAAATCCAGGCAAGTCTTAGCACCTTTAGCACACTCACGCGCGACCCGCTTTAAGCCTCAGAGCTCCACCAGCTCGCTCGACGGGTGCCGCACCCTCCGCATCACTCCGCCGCTTCGAGCAGCTCCGAACCGCCCCGCGCCGTTGCGATCCGCCGCTCGAGTTCGGGGCGGAAGTGGCGGATCAGCCCCTGGATCGGCCAGGCCGCCGCGTCACCGAGCGCGCAGATGGTGTGGCCCTCGACCTGCTTGGTGACCTGATGGAGCGTGTCGATCTCGCTCACGTCCGCGTCGCCGACCCGCAACCGCTCCATGACTCGCCACATCCAGCCCGTGCCCTCGCGGCACGGCGTGCACTGGCCGCAGCTTTCATGCTTGTAGAAGTAGGACAGCCGGCTGATTGCCTTCACGATGTCCGTCGATCGGTCCATGACGATGATCGCCGCCGTGCCGAGCCCGGAGCCCAGATCCTTCAACCCGTCGAAGTCCATCGGCGCGTCCATGATCTCGGCCGCCGGCACCAGCGGCACCGACGACCCGCCCGGAATCACCGCGAGCAGATTGTCCCATCCGCCGCGGATGCCGCCGGCGTGCTCCTCGATCAGCTGGCGGAAAGGAACGCCCATGGCCTCCTCGACCACACACGGCTTGTTCACGTGGCCGGAAATCTGAAAAAGCTTCGTGCCCTGGTTCTTGTCGCGCCCGATGCCCGCGAACCACGCAGGTCCACGCCGCAGGATCGTCGGCACGACGGCGATCGACTCGACGTTGTTGACCGTGGTCGGGCAGCCATAGAGCCCCGCCCCGGCGGGAAAGGGCGGCTTCAGGCGCGGCTGCCCCTTCTTGCCCTCCAGGCTCTCGAGCATCGCGGTCTCTTCGCCGCAGATATAGGCACCTGCCCCGCGATGGACGAACAGGTCAAAATCATAGCCTGTGGCGCAGGCGTTCTTGCCTAGCAGCCCTGCCGCATACGCCTCGGCCACCGCCTCCTCGAGCACGCGCGCCTCAGCGATGTATTCACCGCGGATGTAGATGTAGGCGGCGACCGCGCGCATGGCGAAGCCGGCGATCAGCGCGCCCTCGATCAGCTTGTGCGGATCGTGGCGGATGATCTCCCGGTCTTTGCACGATCCCGGCTCCGACTCATCGGCGTTGATCACCAGATAGGACGGCCGGCCGTCCTTCGACTCCTTGGGCATGAAGGACCACTTCATGCCGGTCGGAAAGCCCGCGCCGCCGCGCCCGCGCAAGCCGGACGCCTTCATCTGATCGATTAAGGTGTCGTGCCCACGCCCGATCAGCTCGGCGGTGCCATCCCAGTCCCCCCGATCCTGCGCGGCATCGAGGTGCCACGACTGGAAGCCGTAAAGGTTCGTGAAGATGCGGTCCTTGTCAGCGAGCATTAGTGCGCTTCCGTAAGATCAGGCCGGCGTTCGATGCGACCGACGCGCTCAAGCCGCGCATTCAGGCCCGCGACCGACATGACGACGCTGGCCAGGTGATCCTCGACGGCTGACATCCTGAGCTTGATGTCGCCCAAATCCAGTTCAAGCCGGTCGAAGCGACCGTTCAGTCGCCGCAATTGTTCAAGCACAACGCTCTTGAAACTATCGGTCACGCCCACTCCTCTCGATAGTCGTAGTTTCCGTCGGGCATCGCGGTCAGGGTCATCGGCCCGCCTATTGGACAGCTCGCCGTCCGCCCGATCGTACTGCCCACCGGCGGAGCCTCGCCCGCCGCCAGTGCCTCGAGCACGAGAGTCGTGCGATCGTAGTCCAGGTCCTCGTAGTTGTCGTCGTTCACCTGCATCATCGGCGCGTTGGCGCAGGCTCCCAGGCACTCGACCTCCGTCAGCGTGAACAGGCCGTCCGGCGTCGTGCGGCCCTTCACCATGCCCTTGTTGCGGCACGCGGCCAGCACGTCCTCGGCTCCCATCAACATGCACGGCGTCGTGCCGCACACCTGGACATGGTGCTTGCCCACCGGGGCGAGGTTGTACATTGTGTAGAAACTCACGACTTCGTAGGCGCGGATGTATGGCATTCCGAGTTCGCGCGCGACGAACTCGATGACCGGAACGGGCAGCCAGCCCTGGGTGCCCGTTGCTCGACCGACCTGCCGCTGGGCCATGTCGAGGAACGGCATCACGGCGGATTGCTGTCGGCCATCCGGATAGCGCGACACGATCGCCTGTGCCCGCACCGCATTCTCATCGGTCCAGGCGAAGTCAGCAAACGGCCTCTCCCCAGCGGGCACCGGACGGACGAGCTGTGGTTCGGCAGCGTAGGTGGGGCCGGTCATCGATACTCACCTGTTCTTTCGCGATGCTCGAACATAATGAGAGACCACACCCAGAACCCGTTCGCCACTACGGCCACACACGTCACAACCACACCTGCCCCAAGCGTGAGCCTGTCGATACCCGTCCAACTGCGAACAAAGGGATTCACCAAGCAGATGAGCACCGCAATATCGAAGAGGACTAGGCTCACCGTTGCCCAAGGCGGCAAGCGTTTCCTGATCACCGGTCACACTCCCCGAACACCACGTCGATCGCCCCGATGATCGCGGTCGTGTCCGCCAGCATGTGACCCTTGCACTGGAAGTCCATTGCCTGGAGATGGGAGAAGGCGGTGGGCCTGATCTTGCAGCGGTAGGGCTTGTTCGTCCCGTCACTCACCAGATACACGCCGAACTCGCCCTTCGGACTTTCGGTGGCGACATAGACCTCACCGGCGGGAACATGGAAGCCTTCGGTGTAGAGTTTGAAATGGTGGATCAACGCCTCCATCGACCGCTTCATCTCCGCGCGCTTGGGCGGCACCACCTTGCGGTCGTCCGACGCGACGGGACCGTCCGGCAGGTCGTTCAGGCACTGCTTCATGATGCGCGCCGACTGATAGACCTCCTGCACGCGCACCATGAACCGGTCGTAGCAATCGCCATTCGTGCCCACCGGAATGTCGAACTCCAGCCGATCGTAGACCTCGTAAGGCTGCGACCGGCGCAGGTCCCAAGCCACACCGGAGCCGCGCAGCATCGGGCCGCTCATTCCCCAGGAAAGCGCGTCCGCTGGTGAAATCACCGCGATGTCGACGTTGCGCTGCTTGAAAATGCGGTTGTCCGCGACCAGGCTGATGGCGTCGGCGAACAGCTCCGGCAGGCGCGTGTCGAGCCACTCGCCAATCTCGACCAACAGCCTCAGCGGCACGTCCTGATGCACCCCGCCCGGCCTAAAATACGCCATGTGCATTCGGGCACCCGACGCGCGCTCGAAGAAGTTCATGCAGTCTTCGCGCAGCTCGAACATCCACAGATTGGGCGTCATCGCGCCCACATCCATGACGTGACTGCCAAGATTCAGCAAGTGATTGGAAATGCGCGTCAGCTCGGCGAAGAACACGCGCAGATACTGCGCCCGCTCCGGCACCGCCAGATCGAGCAGCTTCTCGATCGCCAGCACGTAGGAGTGCTCCATGGACAACGGCGAGCAATAGTCGAGCCGGTCGAAATAGGGCAGCGCCTGAAGGTAAGTCTTATGTTCAATCAGCTTTTCAGTGCCCCGGTGCAGCAATCCGACATGGGGGTCGACCCGCTCGATGATCTCGCCGTCCAGCTCCATCACGAGTCGCAGCACGCCGTGCGCCGCCGGGTGCTGCGGCCCGAAGTTGATGGTGTAATTGGTGATCGCGAGGTCGCCCTCGGTGGGATCGACCGCGTCGGGGCGGTCGAGCAGCTCTTCGATGAAGTCGGCCATCAATCGTCCTTCCGCACAGGCAGCGCTTGCGGCCTGGTCAGCGTGTCGGCGCTCGACGGTCCATCGGCCGCCTCGCGCTCCCCCTGCCCCTTTGCCTGAGCGTGCGCCACCGCCTCGGCGCCGCGTCCAGCTCCGGTGTCCTCCGCGGTCTCTGTCACCTTCGGATCGCCCGGCGGCGAAGCGGAGGTCGCCTCGGCGTCGGCTTTGCGAATCTCATCGGCCTTCAGCGGCGTCTGAGCACCCTTCGCCTGCGGCAGGTGCGCCTTCTCGTCACCGGGCAAGGCATACTCCGCGCCCTCCCAAGGTGAGAGGAAATCAAAGGTGCGCAAATCCTGGGCCAGCTCCACAGGTTCATAAACCACCCGCTTGACCTCCTCGGAGTAGCGCATCTCGACATAGCCGGTCAGCGGAAAGTCCTTGCGGAACGGGTGACCGCGAAAGCCGTAGTCGGTCAGGATCCGCCGCAGGTCCGGGTGACCGGCGAACGGCACCCCGAACATGTCGAACACCTCCCGCTCAAGCCAGTCCGCGTTCGGCCACACGCCGGTAAGCGTGGGCACCGCGTCCCCCTCACCCGCCGTGACACGCAAGCGGACGCGCTGATTGCGGGTGGCGGAGAGCAGGTGATAGACGACCTCGAACCGCTCGGACCGGTCGGGGTAATCGACGCCGGCGATCTCCATCAACGACTGGAACTCGTGCTCGTCGCGCAAGGTCAAGGCCACCCGTGCGATGGACGAGCGGGCGACGAGGAACGTCAACTCGCCGACGCTCTCGACGGCACCGAGAAGATCGCCGCCGATGGCGGTCGAGAGCATGC
>JAABUN010007190.1_pt1 | contig 12215 bp, 8 predicted proteins | sample 5559311 | NCBI WGS metagenome assembly JAABUN01 (sample SAMN10711877, study PRJNA513370) | rock metagenome | isolation source: Antarctica rocks | place: Antarctica: Victoria Land, Siegfried Peak sud | reverse complement strand
ACAGATCGAGACGGTGATGGCTGTCCGTGCTGCGGAAATCGGTGAACCACCCTATCCCAATTGGACCGCAGTTGGTGTGAACTGGCTTGCCGGCTTCGATTTCGAGATCAAGGTCATCGCCCGAATTCCTGCCGCCGCGTAGAAGCTGCGCCGTCAGAGGCTTGGAGGGTTCGCTTCCACTGGCTGCTGTACTGAAAGCGGACCTTCGCCTAACCACCAAAAGCAGACATTCAAACTGAGACACTGCTGCGCCGTTGCATCCCTCGCAACAGTGGCCGGATAGTTGCGGCACGGAACCGCCGGCATCGCAGCGCCTGCGGCCAGGCGCAGGTGACGGAGAGGGCTGCCAGGCCGCGGCGGCCCGCCGCGCGCCGGGCTGTGCCGGCACCTTTCCCTTCCGTGACCGCGCCCCTATGATGCAGCGCCCTTGCAGGACCCAGCCCCGCCCGATGCCGGACACGACCGCCGCCAAGCCGCCCGGCTTGGAGCCGCCCCACTTACAGCCGCCCAGCTTCCAGGAGCTGATCCTGCGGCTGCACGCCTTCTGGTCGCGCCAGGGCTGCGTCATCCTGCAGCCCTATGACTTAGAGATGGGCGCGGGCACCTTCCATCCCGCGACGACCCTGCGCGCGCTCGGCCCGAAGCCTTGGCGGGCCGCATACGTCCAGCCCAGCCGGCGGCCGACCGATGGGCGCTATGGCGAGAACCCGAACCGGCTCGGCCACTACTACCAGTATCAGGCCATTCTGAAGCCCAGCCCGGCCAACTGCCAGGACCTGCTGCTGGACAGCTACCGGGCCATCGGGATTGATCCGCTGCTGCACGACATACGCTTCGTCGAGGACGATTGGGAAAGCCCGACGCTGGGCGCCTGGGGGCTGGGCTGGGAGGTGTGGTGCGACGGGATGGAGGTGACGCAGTTCACCTATTTCCAGCAGGTCGGCGGGATCGCCGTGGCGTCGCCCTCCGCCGAGTTCACCTATGGGCTGGAGCGGCTGGCGATGTACGTGCAGGGGGTGGAGAACGTCTATGACCTGGACTTCAACGGCGCCGGGGTGAGCTATGGCGAGGTGTTCCTGCGCAACGAGCGGGAATACAGCCGCTACAGCTTCCAGCACGCCGACACCGCCTTGCTGTCCCGGCACTTCGCCGACGCGGAGGGGGAGTGCAGCGCGCTGCTGGCGGCCGGGCTGCCGCTGCCGGCCTATGACCAGTGCATCAAGGCGAGCCACCTGTTCAACCTGCTGGACGCCCGGGGCGTGATCTCGGTGACGGAGCGCGCGGCCTATATCGGGCGGGTGCGGACGCTGGCGCGGGGCTGCTGCGAGGGATACCTGGCCGGGGAGGCGCCGATGGAGGCGCCGCTTGGGCACGGGACGGACGCCCCGGTTGTCCAAACGGGGGCCGCGGGATAGTTTGCAGGGCATGGGCAAGCCACACCTGACCGGCGCACCGCAGGCGGCGCTGTAGCCATGCCCGAACTGCTGCTGGAGCTGTTCAGCGAGGAAATCCCCGCCCGGATGCAGGCGCGCGCCGCCGACGACCTGGCGCGGCTGGTGCCCGACGCCCTGGGCGCGCTGAAGCCGCAGGGCGTGCAGACCTTTTACGGCCCCCGCCGCATCGCGCTGATCGCCACCGTGCAGGCCGCCCTGCCCGCCAGCAGCACGACCGAGCGCGGGCCGCGCGCGTCGGCGCCGGAGGCGGCGCTGGCCGGGTTCCTCCGCAAGCATGGCGCCGCACGGGACCAGGTGGCGCAGGAGGGGGACTACTGGGTGCTGACCCGGGCCAGCCCGGCGGTCGAGGCCGCGTCGCTGGCGGCCGATGCCCTGCCGCCGCTGCTGCGCCGCTTTCCCTGGCCGAAGTCCATGCGGTGGGGCGACGGCAGCGCCTTCACCTGGGTTCGCCCGCTGCGCCGCATCCTGTGCCTGATGGATGGGCGCGTGGTGCCGTTCGGCCTGGCGGACGGGGGGGACGACGGGCATGGGCTGCACTCGTCCAACGAGACGGAGGGGCACCGCTACCATGCGCCCGGGGCCTTCATGGTGTCGTCGTTCGGCGAGTGGCACGACGGCCTGCGCGCCCGCCGGGTGATCCCGGCGGCGGGAGAGCGGCGCCGGCTGGTGCAGGAGGGCATCGCCGCCCTGGCCGCCTCGGAGGGGTTGCAGGTGGTGCCCGATAGCGGGCTGCTGGACGAGGTGGCCGGGCTGGTGGAGTGGCCGGTGCCGCTGCTGGGGCGCATAGACGACGCCTACATGGACCTGCCGGGGGAGGTGATGCAGGTCAGCATGAGGGTGAACCAGCGCTACTTCGCGTTGCGGACCATGGACGGTGCGGCGGCGCCGCGGTTCGGCTTCGCCGCCAACATCGAGGCGACGGACGGCGGCGCGGCCATCGTCGCGGGCAACGAGCGGGTATTGCGCGCCCGGTTCAGCGACGCCCGGCACTTCTGGGACCTGGACCGGCGGACCAAGCTGGCGGATCGCGTGCCGGCGCTGGATGGGGTGACGTTCCATGCCAAGCTGGGCAGCCAGGGCGCGCGGGTGGCGCGCATTGTGGCCCTGGCCCGGCGGATCGCCCCGCATGTCGGCGCGGACCCGGACCTGGCGGCCCGCGCCGCGCTGCTGGCCAAGGCGGACCTGACGACCGGCATGGTCGGCGAGTTCCCGGAACTGCAAGGCGTCATGGGCGGCTACTACGCCCGGCACGACGGGGAGGACGCCCGCGTGGCGGACGCCGTGCGGGACCATTATTCGCCGAAGGGTCCTTCTGATCCCGTGTCGTCCGAACCCGTCGCGGTCTCGGTGGCACTGGCGGACAAGCTTGATCAGTTGACTGCATTCTTTCTGGCCGGAGAGGTCCCAACCGGCTCGGGCGACCCTTTTGCCTTGCGAAGGGCCGCACTTGGCGTAATCCGTTTGATCAGGGAAAATCGCCTTCGGGTAGAGCTTGGCCCCTTGATGCTGGATCAGGCCGCGCGAGCATTCACGCAGCGGTATCATCAGGCAATCCATGGAACGCTGGAAGATATTCAGCAACTTCGTGAGAAGGGCTTTCGCTCTGACGCGGTTGATGCTTTCGAAATTGCCGTCACTAGCTCAGTAATCCCAGACAATCCTGATTACCCAAAGGATCAAACCGGCGTTGGTCTACATCCGCGCTATGTTCACATCACCCGGCAGGTTCGGGATGATGTGTTGAGGTTTCTGATAGATCGGTTGCGCGTGCAGCTACGGGCCGAGGGCGCGCGGCATGACGTGCTGGCCGCGGTGTTCGCCGCCGGGGGAGATGACGACCTTACGCGGCTGCTGGCCCGCACGGACGCGGTGGCGGCGTTCCTGGCCACCGCGGACGGACGCGACCTGCTGGCTGCCAGCCGTCGCGCGGCCAACATCCTGCGCATCGAGGACAAGCGGGACGGACCCCATGCCGGGGCGGTTGACCCGGCGCTGCTGCAACAGGCCGAGGAGCGTGCGCTTGCCGCCGCGCTGGACTCCGCGGAACCTTTGGTGCAGTGCAGCATTGAGGGGGAACGTTATGCTGACGGGATGACGGCGCTGGCTTCGTTGCGCCCAACTCTCGACGCATTTTTCGACGAGGTGACCGTCAACGCGCCCGATCCGGCGCTGCGGCGCAACCGTCTCCGCCTGCTCGCCCGCGTGCCGCTTGCGATGGGGCGCGCCGCCGACTTCTCTCAGATCGAAGGCCAGGAATCATGACCAAGTGGGTTTACAGCTTCGGCGCCGGGCACAACGAGGGCCGGGCGGACATGCGGAACCTGCTGGGGGGCAAGGGCGCCAACCTGGCGGAGATGGCCACCATCGGCCTGCCGGTGCCGCCGGGCTTCACCATCACGACGGAGCTTTGCACCGCCTATTACGACAACGACCGGCGGTATCCGGATGACCTGGACGCCCAGGTGCGCGCTTCGCTCGGGCTGATCGAGGAGGCGGTCGGGCTGCGGTTCGGGGACGCGGCGAAGCCGCTGCTGGTCAGCGTCCGCTCCGGGGCGCGGGTGTCCATGCCGGGCATGATGGATACCGTGCTGAACCTTGGGCTGAACGACGAGACCGTGCGCGGGCTTGAGGCCGCGAGCGGCGACGCGCGGTTCGCGTGGGACAGCTACCGGCGGTTCATCCAGATGTATGGCTCGGTCGTGCTGGGGGTGGACCACCACCGGTTCGAGGAGATCATCGAGAACGCCAAGCTGGACGCCGGGGTGATCGAGGACACGGCGCTGTCGCCGCAGCACTGGCAGGCGGTGGTGGCCGAATACAAGGTGATGGTTGAGCAGGAGCGCGGCGCACCGTTCCCGATGGACCCGCACGAGCAGCTTTGGGGCGCCATCGGCGCGGTGTTCGGCAGTTGGATGAACCCACGGGCCAACACTTATCGCCGGCTGCACGACATCCCCGCGACCTGGGGCACCGCCGTCAACGTGCAGGCGATGGTGTTCGGCAACATGGGGGCGGACTGCGCCACCGGGGTCTGCTTCACCCGCGATCCCAGCACGGGGGAGAACACCTTCTACGGCGAGTTCCTGGTGAACGCGCAGGGCGAGGATGTCGTTGCGGGGATCAGGACGCCGCAGCCGCTGAGCAGGCTGCGCGCGCATCCCGGGGAGGTCAGCATGGAAGAGGCGCTGCCCAGCGCCTATGCCGACCTGGTGGCGGTGCGGGAGACGCTGGAGCACCATTACCTAGACATGCAGGACATCGAGTTCACGGTGCAGCAGAACAAGCTGTACATGCTGCAGACCCGCAGCGGCAAGCGCACCGCCGCCGCCAGCCTGCGGATCGCCGTCGAGATGGCGGAGGCCGGGCTAATTGACCGGCGGGAGGCGGTGAAGCGGGTCAACCCGGCGTCGCTCGACCAGTTGCTGCATCCGACATTGGACCCCAAGGCGCCGCGCACCGTCTTCGGCAAGGGCCTGCCGGCCAGCCCCGGGGCGGCGTCGGGCGTCGCGGTGTTCAACTCGGACGAAGCCGAGATGCGCTCGGCCAAGGGGGAGGCCGTGGTGCTGGTCCGCATCGAGACCAGCCCGGAGGACATACACGGGATGCACGCCGCCCGCGGCATCCTCACGACGCGCGGCGGCATGACCAGCCACGCCGCCGTGGTGGCGCGCGGCATGGGGCGGCCCTGCGTCGCGGGCGCGGGCGGGATCAGCGTGGACTATGGCGCGCAGACGCTGTCGGCGGGGGGCAAGACCATACGGGCCGGGGAGACCATCACCCTGGACGGGGCGACCGGGGAGGTGTTCTCGGGCGCGGTGGCGATGATCGAGCCTAGCATGTCCGGTGACTTCGCGACGCTGATGGGGTGGGCGGACCAGGTGCGCCGCTTGGGGATACGCACCAACGCCGAGACGCCGCTGGACGCCGAGACCGCCCGCAAGTTCGGGGCGGAGGGGATCGGGCTGTCGCGGACGGAGCATATGTTCTTTGCGCCGGAGCGCATCGGGGTGGTGCGGCAGATGATCATGGCCGACGACCTGGCGGGGCGGCGGGCGGCGCTGGACAAGCTGCTGCCGTTCCAGCGGGCGGACTTCACCGACCTGTTCCGGATCATGCACGGGCTGCCGGTGACGATCCGGCTGCTGGACCCGCCGCTGCACGAGTTCCTGCCGCACCAGGACTCCGAATTGGCGGAGGTGGCGGCGGCGACCGGGCAGGACATTGAGCAGGTGCGGCGCCGGGCGGCGGAGCTGTCGGAAGCGAACCCGATGCTGGGGCATCGCGGGTGCCGGCTGGGGATCACCTATCCGGAGATCTATGAGATGCAGGCGCGGGCCATTTTCGAGGGGGCCATTGCGGCGGCGCGGGAGACCGGGGAGGCGCCGGTGCCGGAGGTGATGATCCCGCTCATCAGCACGCGGCGCGAGTTGGAGATCACCCGTGCACAGGTGGACAAGGTGGCGGCCGATGTGTTCCGGGAGCAGGGGCAGAGCATCGAGTACCTGGTCGGGACGATGATCGAGCTGCCGCGGGCGGTGCTGGTGGCGGATAAGATCGCGGAGATCGCAGACTTCTTTTCGTTCGGGACTAACGATCTGACGCAGACGGTGTTCGGGTTGTCGCGCGACGACGCCGGGCGGTTCCTGCCGGCTTATGTGGAGGCGGGCATCCTGCCGAAGGACCCCTTTGTTTCCATTGACGTGGAGGGCGTGGGAGCGATGGTGCGTATGGCTGCCGACAAGGGGCGGGCGACGAAGAACGCGCTTAAGATGGGAATTTGCGGGGAGCACGGGGGGGACCCGGCCAGCATTGCGTTCTGCGAGGAGATCGGGCTGGATTATGTTTCGTGCAGCCCATACCGGGTGCCGGTGGCGCGGCTGGCGGCGGCGCAGGCGGCGCTGGGAGTTGGGGTGGACCGGACGGCTTAGGCCGGACGGTTTCGGGCTTGGACGGCTTGGGTGGAGTTTAAACAATGCCGCTTTGACTGGACATCATCCCGGCCTAAGCCTTATCTAAACGCCATGAGCAAGCAGCCCGCCCCTCCCCGGCCGCCACCGAAGCCAGCCCCGACAGGGACTGCCGGCGTGTTGCTGCCCAGAGTCAAGTAAACGCCCTCCAAGCAGCATAGACGGCGGCTCCTGGGAACGGGGCTGCGATAAGCAGCCAGCCGGCCCATCGCAGCAGCTTCCCCATGCTGTTCAGGCGCCGGTTGTTCGCCTGAATGCTGGGGCTGATGCCGTCGGCGATGGACTCCACGACTTCCAACTCTGTGCCTAACGGGTCGCCCATGATGATCTGCGGATCGTAACCCGTGATGCCCCAATCACGCGGGCGCACTGCATAGATGCACAGACCCGCTGCAGCCAGCAAGACGAATGCCGTCAGGGCAGCGCCGCCGCGGGACGGCCAGCTAGGAGCGGCGAAGCCCGCCGCGGTGACGACCAAAAGGCTTGCCGCCGCCCAGCCGGTGATCGCGGTTGCCCGCGCCTCCATTGCGGTCCGGATTGCAGCCTGGGCGGTCAGACGGGCCTCGCCTTGCCGGACGGCTTCCCTCGCTTTCCAATAGCGCAGGTCGCCCTCGGCGTCGGACGCGCTGACCTCGATCTTTCCTGGTGTTGATTGACCCGACATTCCTGCCACTCAATAAAAGGGAATGGCTCCATGCGGGTCTACCGCGCATGACCGCATCTCAACAAGGGCGGCGCTGGGCGGGACGGCGCAGCAGCCGCTACCCGCGCGCACGGCGCACCCGCGGCTGCGTGGGCAACATCCGTAGCCGCGTCAGCTCCTTGGTGTCCAGCTCACTTTTCAGCCGGGCCACCATGCGGCCCATGTCAGCCGCCAGCTTGCCCACGGCGTCCACCCCGCGGCACCGGCCAGGTCCCCGCGCACGCTCGCCCGAGCCGCCGTTGACCACGAAGCCGGTCTGCTGCGCCGTAGAGGTTGGCCCTCGATGGCGCGGGACGGCACCAGGAAGGACCCCACGATGGTCAGGTCCGCCAGGCTGAGCACGGTGCCGCGGTCGCGCTGGTTCTGCAGAACCTCGTAGATCAGCACGACGTCCATCTGCTGCCGGGCGGCGCCGATGCGTATCCTGTCCACCACCGTGTCGTCCTGGCGGCCGGCGGAGGCCATCTCCGCCACCGGCGAGCTGATCGGCACGAACTCGCCGTAGGCGGTGCCCACGCCCTTGATGAGGGCCAGCCACTTGTCGCCCTCCTCCGGCGGGATGGCGGTCAGGCGCCCGCCCTCGATCCGCGCGAGGCCCAGGCGGGCGGGGAAGCGCAGCGCGGGTTCCGCTTTGGCGGCGTCATAGACGGCACGCTCGACCGAGTTGCCGGCGGCGGGGCGGAACTCCGGCCGGGCGGCCAGGTAGGAGGCGCCGCTGCCGGTCTGCACCGTGCTGTTGCAGCCGGCCAGCAGGCCCGGTGCCGCCAAGACAACCCCATCCCATCCGTACGCACATCGCGCTGCCCTCCAGCCCCGGCGCAGGCTACAGGCTGCCGGGCGGCTTGGACACCGGCAGGCGTTGCGACGCGACGTTGTAACTTGCAAGGTTGCATCCGCTGTCCCATGTCGGGGACGCCACAACATGGAGCCTCGACATGACCAGCATCGCCATCGTGTTCCACAGCGGCTACGGCCACACGGCCAAGCAGGCGGAGGCGGTGCGGGACGGCGCCGCGACGGCCGGCACTGCGACCCTGCATCTCATAGACGCCGAGGGCAACCTGCCGGACGGCACCTGGGAGGCGCTGCAGGCCGCGGACGCCATCATCATGGGTTCGCCGACCTACATGGGCAGCGTGTCGTGGCAGTTCAAAAAGTTTGCCGACGCGAGCAGCAAGCCCTGGTTCAGCCAGGCTTGGAAGGACAAGGTGGCGGCGGGCTTCACCAACTCCGCGTCGATGAACGGCGACAAGGCCGGCACGCTGGACTACCTGTATCACCTGGCGATGCAGCACAGCATGGTCTGGATCGGCACCGGCTTGATGCCGTCCAGCACCAAGGCGGCCAACCGCAACGACGTGAACTGGCTCGGCGCGTTCAGCGGCGCGATGTCGGCCAGCCCGTCCGACAGCTCGCCCGAGGAAGGGCCGATGCCGGGCAACCTGGAGACGGCCCGGCAGTTCGGCGCCCGCGTCGCCGCCTATGCCGCGCGCACCCGGCTGGCGGCGGCGGCGGAGTAGCCTACCAGCCGTTCACCCGCGGCCACTCGGCGGTCACGGCGTCGGACCCGTCCACGACCCAATAGCAGTCGTGGGCGGCGGCGGTCATGCAGGCGTGGTTGGGGGCGATGCGCACGAGCGCGCCCACAGGCAGGTTCGGGAAGGGCAGCGCCGGGTCCAGCGCCACGACGCCATGCTCCTGGTATGCCTGCGCCACCACGGACCGGCCATGGGCCGGGTGCCCCTGCACGTCCAGCATCAGGCCGAAGCCCAGGTCGGTGGTCGGCTGCGTGCTGCGGTCCTTGGACAGCGCGAGGCCGCCGGCGTCCACCAGCAGCCGGTGCTCCGCCGGGCGCAGGCCGATCACCGATGCCAGCACGGTCAGGGCGATGTCCTCCTGCCGGTGGGTGCCGACGCTGGCCTGGAACAGGTCGCCGAACATATAGACGCCGGCACGCACCTCCGTCACGCCGTCCAGGTGGCGCGCGTGCAGCGCGGTGGGGGAGCTGCCGGCCGATACGATGCCGACGCGGTGCCCGGCCGCGCGCAGCCGGTCCGCGGCGCCCACGGCAGCCGTGCGTTCTTGTTCCGCCACCGCCGCCATGTCCGCCGCGGTGCGGCCGGCGTAGCTGTGGCCGCCATGGGTCATGACGCCGCGTAGCGCCGGGCCGAGCCGTGCCGCGACCTCCAGCAGGCGCGGGCTGTTTGGGGTGAGGCCGCCGCGGTGCTCGCCGCTGTCCACCTCGGCAAGGGCGCCCAGGCCCGCGGGGTGGGCGGCGATGGCGGCGGCGGTAGCAGGGTCGTCGGTGATGACCAGCACGTCCGCCCCGGCCCGGCGCAGCGCCGCCACGCGGTCCAGCTTGGATGGGGTGATGCCGACGGCATAGAGGATGTCGGTTATTCCGTGGCCGGCGAAGTATTCGGCTTCCGCCAGGGTGGACACGGTGATGCCGCCGGGCTGGCCGGCCAGCGCCAGGCGGGCGACGTGGATGCTCTTGGCGGTTTTCATGTGCGGGCGCAGCGGGACGCCGTGCCGGGCCAGGGCTGCGGCCATAGCGCGGAGGTTGCGGGCCAGGATGCCGCGGTCCAGCACGAGGCAGGGGGTTTGCAGGTCGTCTAGGCGCTTGGCGGCCCCATGCAGGGCGAGGGTCGAGGCGGTCATGGTGCCATCCAAACGCTGTTCGCCCCGGCAGGGATGCCGGAGACGGCGGGGGGCGCCGCCAATGGCCGGTGATACGCAGCAATCGGGATAATACCAACAGCCCTCTGCTCTGACCCTTCCGTTGGCGCACCGTCGCTGCGAGCCGCCCTTGCGGCACGGCAATCCAGGGGTGGCAGGGCCGTGCTTGCCGCCCCTGGGTTGCCGCGTCGCTGGCTCCTCGCAATGACGGAAACGGTCAGAGCGATGGCGGTTGATGTAAGCTGTCCAGCGAGCGGCGCGTGCCTGCCGCCCGCGGGCAGGCGGGCGGAGATGGGACCAGCGGCTGCAACGGCCGCAAGTGCCCGCCGGCCCTCTCCTGTCCGAACCCATGGCCCCTGGCCACCATGCGGTGACCGGACATCCAGATAGGGCGCCGCGAGGTGAATGTCTGCTGGAACGCTATCAGCACGGTTCCGGTCAGCCCACCTTGTCAGCCTGGACAGGGTTCGAGACGAGTCTGAGTGCCGACATGCGGCTTCCAATCGCGACCGGCCACTGTCAGGAAATGTTACACAAACGCCGAGAAGATACGCATAGAATTCTTAACATATTGCGATGAGGACGTTTTGCATCCGGCACGAAATTTGCGTGCTCAGGGACTTGAGGCTGCAACGGCCGCCTCGTAACGTTTTGGTGAGGACATTCAGATGCTGAAATTTTCGAGGGCACTTGCCGTTCTGGCCGTTGCGGCGGGGATGGCAGCCGGTTCGGGCGCAGCCTATGCCGGTCCGTTCATCCTGGCCGGCACCGACGCCGACGATCATGGCAGCGCAAGCGGCGGCGCCAACATTGACGGCTGGCTGTTCATGCAGCGCTCGATCGAGAATCTGGCGCCCGGCACCACCAACGGCAACAAGGTCGTGGTGAGCCTCGGCGGCCTCTCGACCGCGCTCGCAGCCAAGCAGTCCGCGTTCAGCCTTTCAAGCCTAGTGAGCCAGGGCTGGACGTTCCAGGCACTTAACGGCGCTGCGGCCATCAATGGCTTCTTTGCGAACACGGGCACCGTTACGGCCGCGAACTCGGGCATCATCATGCTCGACTCCGGCGTCAACGTGCCCGGTGGGCTGGACAGTTCCGAGGAGGGCGCGCTGACCGCCAACGCGACGCAACTGAACGGCTTCCTCGGCGGCGGCGGCGGCTTGTTCAGCCAGGCCAACAGCTACGGCTTCCTCTCCGCTCTGGTTCCAGGGCTTACCGCGCCGGAAGAGTTCGAACAGGGCATCGCCTTGACCGCGGCGGGCAACGCCGCCTTCCCCGGCCTGACCAACGCCGACCTGAGCGCCGGCCCGTATCACAACCAGTTCGCGAACATCGGCTCGATCCCGGTGCTGGGCACCAGCACGGTTACGAGGAACCCGATCATCATCGGCGCGTCGGGCGGCTCCATCACCGATCCGGGCACTAGCACGCCGGTGCCGGAGCCTGCTTCGATGCTGCTACTGGCCTCTGGCCTGCTGGGCGCCGGGCTGATGCGCCGCAAGACCTGACGAACACCAAGACCTGACGAACACCGGGGCGAGCGCCGCAAGGCGCTCGAACCTCTCAGCGGACAGATGCGCGGCATCAGCCCATATGCTTTCGTATCATCGTCCGTCGCTGCAAGGCGCATGGCAGCGTGACGATCCCGAACGCGCGCAGCCACCGCCCTGTAGCGCCAAACCCTGGATTTCTGCACCGCGAGCGACTTGCACCAACGGACAGCGGCCGTCGCCAGCTAATGCAGGCGCGTCCGGCGTCGGTGCCGGACGCTGCCAGCGGACGGCGCCGATGTCAAAGCGCTGATGTCACGGGGCCTGCATCCGGCGCCCGTTGCCGGCTTGACCGGCCTGAGCCTGCCCCGGCGCAAACGGGCCTGGCATTGCAAGGGGGCCGTGGCTTCTGCAACGGACCCGTGCCAGCCTCAGAACCGCTCCACCCAGGGCCGTACCGCGATCTCGTCGGTCCAGCACGACCGCGGCTGCGCCAGCACGTCCAGCATGGTTTGCGCGATGGCGTCGGGGTCCAGCAGGCTGTCGGGCCTGTCCTCCGGCACCGGGCGCCCGGCGGCGCGGATGCCGCCGTCCACCACGACATGGACGACATGGATGCCCTGCGGGTGCAGCTCGCGCGCCATGCTTTGGGCAAGGCCGCGTAGGGCGAACTTGCCCATCGCGAAGGGCGCCGACCCCGCGAAGCCCTTCACGCCCGCCGAGGCGCCAGTCAGGAAGATCGTGCCCCCGCCGGCTGCCAGCATCCCGCGCGCCGCCTGCTGCGCCACCAGGAAGGCGCCGAAGGCGGTGACGGCCAGGCTGCGCGCGACCTCCGCCGGGTCCAGGTCCACCAAGGGGCCGCGGGCGCGGTAGCTGGGGTTGTAGAGCACCACGCCGGGCTGGCCCACGGCGGCGAACAGCG
>JAABUN010007188.1_pt1 | contig 12217 bp, 11 predicted proteins | sample 5559311 | NCBI WGS metagenome assembly JAABUN01 (sample SAMN10711877, study PRJNA513370) | rock metagenome | isolation source: Antarctica rocks | place: Antarctica: Victoria Land, Siegfried Peak sud | reverse complement strand
GTTCGGAGCATCTTGCTGTACGCGTCGCGTAGGGCGGGGCTAACGTCTTGAAACGCTCGGTGAAGATACGCCTTTCGCAAGCGGGATTGATACACCGGAAACGTCTTGCACTAACGTTCAGTACGACGCTGACAGCACCCCAGGACAAGTCATGCAACCTGCGCCGGTAGCGGCTGTGTACACGAGTAGCTTCTTGGGCGCATAACGGGCAGGCAGATCCGGTCGCTATGCTCAGGACGTCAACGATGAACGTCGACGCGTCGACGGTTACGTTCTGAGCCTGTAGGTCTGGCGGTAAGCTCATCCGAAGCAGCTCTTCTAAATTGCTGTTCATACCTAAAGCATGGTCACAGCTGTCCCAGATCATCAAACTTGACACAGAGCCCGAGTAGGACCACTTTGAATGTTAGCCCATCGAGACGTTGGGTGTTCTGGGGACTGTTGCCAGCAATTCAGGTAACAACATGGCCTCAGGTGCTGGCGGACGATAACCGAGGGCGCTGTGGGGCCTGAAGCGGTTATACTCCTGACGCCAGTCAGCGATCAGGACTTTTGCCTCGAGCAGGGTGGTGAAGCGTTCGCCGTTTAAGAGTTCGTCTCTGAGCTTGCCATTGAACAACTCGACGTAGCCGTTTTCCCAGGGACTACCCGGTTCGATAAACAGCTTCTTGACCTGTAAGCGGCTCAGCCGGTTTTTGACGGCTTGGGCACAGAACTCAGGGCCGTTATCAGAGCGAATGTGCTCAGGTGGGCCTCGACTGACAAAGAGTTCACCGAGGGTCTCGAGCACGTGGGTGGAGTCGAGCTTCCTGTTGACGACGATAGCCAGACACTCCCGGGTGTACTCGTCGACCACGGTAAGCATCCGGAATGCTCGCCCTTCGGTGGTTCTATCGGCGACGAAGTCATACGCCCAGACATGGTTGGGATGTTCAGGTCTGAGGCGGATACACGAGCCGTCACCCAGCCATAGCCTTTCTCTTTTCGGTTGCTTGGAGGGCACTCTAAGGCCTTCCTGACGCCAGATCCGCTCGACCCGCTTACTGTTCACCCGCCAGCCTGCGCGTTTAAGCAGGGCCGTGATCCGGCGGTAGCCGTAGCGTCCGTACTTGGTCGCCAGTTCGACGATGGCGGCTGTTAACGCCCCTTCGTCCGACCTGAATTTGGGTAACCGACGCTGCACGGACCTGTGTTGGTTTAGCGTCCTGCACGCCCGCCGTTCTGACACCCCCAAACGCTCACCGACAACCTCGATGCAGCGGCGACGGCGTTCAGGGCTCAGAAGTTTCCCTTGGCTGCCTCTTCTAGGATCAACTTGTCCAAGGTCAGGTCGGCTACCGCTTTACGGAGCCGGGTATTCTCTCGTTCGACTTCCCTTAGCCGCTTAGCCTGTTCTACCCGCATCCCGCCGTACTCCTTGCGCCACCAGTAGTAGGTCACTTCGCTGATCGCTAGCGCCCGGACTACTTCGGCCACGCTCGCCCCTTAGCTGAGGCGCACCTCGGCTTCTCTCAACTTGCCGATGATCTCCTCGGGCTTATACGTCTTTTTCGGCATCTCTTTCCTCCTAGATTCAGTCTGGCACTGTCATAGCGCCTGGACCTTTTCTAGGGGGTCAGGTCAGTCAGGTCACGGAAGATATGAGGACAGCTTTAGCAACCTTTTAAGACACGTTGAGGCTTCTCTAGCCTACAGCTCGTACACGTATTACTTCGTCATTCATAACCGCAACTTCACCCCGAGAGAAGTTAACAAGTTGTTGCAGGAGTAGTTGACAAGCTTCCAAGGGACGTGTAAGCTTGGCAGAAGCACAACGTTTAAGTTTTCAGGCTTGGGACAAGGCAAGGCACCTACGTTAACAGAAGGGGGGTTTTATGTCGAACATTCTCAGGTCAAACTACAAGAGAACTTTAGCGTGCTGAAGTTGTGTGGTAGAGAAACGACTCTGAGGCACAGGCACTTCATGGCCTTCGAGGGTATTTAAAGGGTTGTACTTCCAGTGCATCTTCTTTGCAAGATTCAATATGTATACTGCCGGGCTAGGGAGACGACTACTAAATACTTCCTCCGAGGTGAGTCGGAAAGCCGATAGCGAGTGGTTAATAGGGAGCAGTCAATTGCCTGAAAAAAGTGGCGATCACACGAAGATCACGGTCGACCTTACGTCGGTTCAACAGCCCATCAAGGGTTTTGGTGCCTCGGGTTGCTGGTGGGCACAGCACTTAGGCCGGTGGCGTGATCAAACCCTTGAGCCGGTTATCGACCTGCTCTTCCACCCTTCGAATGGCATCGGTCTTACACAGTACCGCTACAACATAGGCGCTGGGGGAGGAAATGAAATTCCAGACCCGTGGCGCCGCTCCGAATGCTATGAGGTGAGGCGTGAGGAGTACGACTGGAGCCGTGACGTCGCAGCGAAGCGGGTCATGCGCGCAGCGTGCGACCGAGGTGTGCATGAAGTTGTTGCCTTTTCGATCAGCCCAACCGTCCGCATGACGCATTCAGGCTACGCATCCGGTGCCCCCGGTGGCAATTCGAACCTTCGGCCCGAGATGATCCAGGACTTTGCCCGTTTTCTTGTCAAGGTGGTCAAGCACTTACGGACCGAAGAATTCCCGATCACGCACCTCAGCCCTATTAACGAGCCGCACTGGGATTGGCAACCCAGTAAAGGCCAGGAAGGTTGTCATCTCGAGATCGATGAATGCGTACAGGTCATACGCGCTGTTTTCGAACACATCGAAAGGGAAAACCTCGAATTAGAGATGTCCGTTATAGAAGCTCATGACTGGCCTTCAGCTCACCTTTACGCCGACGCACTTATGACTGACCCCTATATCGCCAAACGCCTTAAAAACTATGCCGTTCACTCCTACTGGTCGGACAAATTTTCCAAGCAAAAGTTTGCCGACCACGTTGCTAAGTACTACCCTCACCTCGAGCTGTGGATGAGCGAGTGGTGCGAGATGGTAACAGGGCAAGACACAGGTATGGATTCGGCGCTGTGCCTAGCTAATACGCTTCACGACGACCTGACGCTCGGCTCGGTAAACGCTTGGCAGTACTGGATTGCCGTATCGAAGCACGACTTTCGTGACGGCCTTATCTACGTGGACGAGGAGGCGCAAACGTTCACCGAAACAAAACGTTTGTGGGCGCTCGGCAACTACAGCCGCTTCATCGCGCCCAAGAGTCGCCGGGTCGCCGTCACGAGCGACGGCATTCCCCTAAAAACCTCGGCTTACCTGGACCCCGATGGGCGCAAGCTCACGGTCGTAGCCATTAATAACTCGGATGAGCCTGTACGGGCAACACTCGAAGTTCCGCACATGTTCACAACAGCGCGCTGCTACGAAACATCCGACGCCCATAGTCTCACCCTGATGGAGGAAAGTGCGCCGACTTGTCTACAAACCTTTCCTGCTAGAAGCGTCAATACGCTAGCGCTCAGATGAGAAAGGCAGCCATGACAATGTTGCTAAAACCCCTAAAGGAGGTTGTGGTGAAAAAGATGGCGATAAGACTTACCGTAGCTGTTATAGCAGGATGGTGCTCCCTTGCTTTGGCGCAAGATACGGTCAACCTGGAGATGACCGTATGGGGTGGTGAGACGGACGTCAAGACCTATACCGAACGCCTAACCATGTGTACGGAAGGTACCGGTACTTCGGTCGAACTGACCCACATTCCGACGGAGTACGACCAGAAGGTGCTCACGCGAATCGCTGGGGGCAACTCGCCGGACATCATGATGTTCGCCGAGCAGATTCACGCTTATTCCAGCAGAGGGCAGCTTCTGGCACTCGACAGTTTTGTGGAGGAGGCGGGTCTCGATTTAGATTCGCGCTTTTCGCCCGAATCGGTTGAGCTCTACCGCCGCGACGGCCAGCTCTACGCCCTGCCCGACCGGAGTGGCGCTATGGTGCTCTTTTACAACAAAGATCTGTTCGATGCGGCAGGCGTCGAGTATCCGAGTACTGAATGGACCTGGGATGACCTCTTGAGCGCGTCGCAGGCACTTACGGTGCGAGACGACAGCGGTAACGTGAGTCAGTGGGGGTTTGCAGTGGTCGACTGGTGGCCCCACTGGATGACGTTTATGTACCAAAATGGCGGCAGCGTGCTCGACGCTGAGGGCCGGCCGATGGTCAACGCGGAGGCGAACATCGAGGCCATCCAGTTCTTCAACGACCTGGTCTTCGAACACCGGGTCGCGCCTTCGCCGGAAGACTACGCGAACCTGGGGATAACAAGTCCCGACACGCTTTTCGCCCAGGGCACATTGGCCATGGACATCACCGGTTTCTGGAACATCGACGCCCTGAGGAGCGTTGACGCGTTCAACTGGGACATCGTGCCCATGTTCGGCGAGGTGCAAAACGCCACCTCTCCCTTTTTTAGTGGCCTTGCCATCAGTAGCGATAGTGACCACCCTGCCGAAGCATTTGAGGTCGTCTCCTGCATGACCGACGCGCCAGCGCAGGAGCGCATCGCCGCGAACGCCGAAGATGCTCCCGCCAATATCCAGGTGCTGCGGAGCGACGCCTTCTTGAATCCTGAGTGGGCACCTGCGGACATCAACATGGAGGCGTTTGCCCAGTCGCAAAACATGCTCATCGACCTTCCCCTCATTCCTGAATGGAATGAGATGATGAAGGCGTTTGGCGACAACCTGAGCAGCGTCTTTATCAACGGCGGTGATGTGGAGGGCGCACTCAACGCCGTTCAGTCCCAGCTCGAGTTCATCATTCAGTAGGTGCGTCTGGGCTGGTGGAATGCTCTACCTCCCGACCCACGCCTATCGAAAAAGATGAAAGCATCCACGCACAGCGTCAATCGCATAAGCAACAAGGAGCCCCGTCGCAGGGGCTTCTTGCAAACAAGCCGTCAGCAGGAAGTGCTCTGGTTCTGGCTTACCGTCTCCCCCTGGCTCGTCGGCTTTGTCGTCTTTACCCTGGGTCCAGTTGTCGCCTCAATGTACCTTAGTTTTACCAATTGGGATTTCTTCAACCCACCACAGCTTATCGGCCTAGACAACTACCGCCTTCTCTTGAACAACGACCTCTTCTGGAAGGTTCTCAGCAACACCTTTTATTATGCGCTCCTTGCCGTCCCGCTTGGTCTCGTCATCGCCACGGCACTCGCCTATCTACTTAACCAGCAGATTCGAGGAATGCGCTTCTACCGCACGCTCTTCTACCTTCCGTCTCTCGTCCCCATCGTGGTCGCCTCATTTGTTTTTGTGTGGTTGCTGGCACCTGCCGGGCTCATCAACGACTTTCTCGGCGTGTTCGGGCTTGATGGGCCGCGCTGGCTTTTAGATGAGGCTTGGGTCAAGCCCGCGCTCGTCATCATGTCCCTCTGGGGGGTCGGCGGAGCGATGGTGCTTATTTTAGCCGGGATGCAGGGCATCCCCATCGAACTCTACGAGGCGGCGCAGCTTGACGGCGCTGGGGAGCGACAACTCTTTTGGCGTATCACCCTACCCATGCTCACGCCAATTCTCTTTTTCAACCTGGTGATCGGCGTTATTGCCAGCCTTCAAACGTTTACACAGGTCTATCTGATGACGTCAGGAGGCCCCAACAATGCCAGCATGATGATGGTGCCCTTTCTTTTTCAAATCGGTTTCGAGTTCTACCGTATGGGGCAGGCGTCGGCGGTGGCATGGATTCTTTTCGTCATTATCTTGCTTCTGACCTTGCTCGTCTTCCGCTCTTCATCGCTCTGGGTTTTCTACGAAAGCGAGGTAAAGCGGTGATCGACAAAGCGTCTCCGCTTAAGCGCACCCTGACGCACGTCATCTTGCTCGCTATCGGTGCCTTGCTCGCCGTGCCTTTCGTCTACATGATTTCTATCTCGCTCGCTGGCGATCGCACCAACGCGCAGTTCGCGTTTACGCTGTTCCCACGAGAATTTGAGTGGCGCAATTACCTTGAGCTCTTCAGCGACCCACGTATTCCGCGCTTTCTACTAAACAGCGTGATCATCACGAGCTTTTCGATCTTCGGGCAGGTGTTCGTGAGTTCGCTTGTGGCTTATGGTTTTGCCCGGCTACGGGCGCCGGGCAAGAACATCCTTTTTCTCCTCCTGCTGAGCACCCTGATGATCCCGTGGGAGATCACGCTGATCCCACAGTTCTACCTCTTCTCTCAGCTTGGCTGGGTCAACACGCTGCTCCCGCTAATCGTCCCCAACTTCTTCGGCGGCGCGTTCAATATCTTTTTGTTGCGGCAGTTCATCACCCGTATTCCCACCGAACTCGACGACGCTGCCAAGATCGATGGGCTCGGCTACTTCGGCATTTACCGCGTCATCATCCTGCCTCTGATCCGCCCAGCTCTCGCCGCCATCGCCATCTTGACCTTCAATTTCAGTTGGGGCAACTTTTTGGGGCCGCTCATTTACATCAACGATGTCGAAAAGATGCCCTTGGCGCTTGGTCTTCAGGTCATGACGGCTACAACTTCGGCGGCTGCACTGCCGCCCTGGAATATCGTGATGGTCGCCTCGATGCTTTTGACGGTTCCTATGATCGTCGTGTTTTTCATCTGGCAGCGCCATGTCTTCGAGCTCAATATAAGTGCCGGGACAGGAGGGGTGAGGTGACTCTGTTTCGCTCCCATAAGTCTGCGCAACCAGGTTTTCATAAAGGAGGTGAAGGTGAAAACGTTCCACCTGCTGTTCGCGATTCCAGTTGCCGCGATGGCGCTATCGCTATTGTCCACATGTCAATCCCGGACGACCGGCGACGTGCCTCTTGACGCTTCCGCCAGTGCGCCAACTTCGGTCTTCACCGTGAATCCTGCCAAAACGTATCAGACCGTTGAGGGCTTCGGCGCGTCGGGGGCATGGTGGGCGCAGAATCTTGGCGGCTGGACAAACGCCAAGCGCAATCAAGTCGCCGACTTGCTCTTCACGCTCAAGAACGGTATTGGCTTGACCCAGTACCGTTACAACTTGGGCGGCGGCAAAGACGACACCATCACCGACCCCTGGCGCACTTCAGAAACCTTTATGGTAGCTCCGGGTCAGTACGACTGGTCGCGGGACAAAAACGCCCGCTGGTTTCTACAGGCGGCCAAAAAACGTGGGGTAAAAGACTTTATCGCTTTCGCTAACAGCGCCCCGAGGCCGCTCACCAAAAACGGGCACACCTACGGCAGCAACGGACAGTCCAACTTGGCACCAGAAAACTATCAGGCTTTTGCCGATTACTTGGCGGACATCACGACACACTTCGAGCGTGAAGAAGGTGTCGAGTTCAAATATGTGAGCCCCATCAACGAGCCGCAATGGGGTTGGGACCAGCCCTCGCAAGAAGGAAGCCACTACGAAGCTGATGAGGTTTGTGCAATCACCAAAGCGGTGGTCGATACCTTCAAGGCCCGCCGGCTCAAAAGCGAGATAAGCGCTCCCGACGCGGGCGAATACCGCTCCGTTTACGAAGCGGCGAGTGGGGACGATGGCAGGTACGCCGACGCCCTGTTCGACGGTTGTGTGGAGGGAGATGTAAACCACTTTGCCGTTCACTCCTACTGGTCGAACGACGACCAGCGGCGGGCCGCCGCCGAACACATGACTAACTATCCCGACAAAGAGTTCCACATGACGGAGTGGACCGAGATGCAGGGTGGGCGTGACTACGGGATGGATTCTGCTCTGACACTCGCCAAGACCGTTCACGCGGATCTGACGTTGGCCGACGTGACCTCCTGGCAATACTGGATCGCGGTGAGCCGCTACGACTATCGCGACGGTCTGCTCTACACAGACTATGTTCAAGCCGGTGACGAGGAATCGTTTGAGGAGACCAAGCGTCTCTGGGCAATGGGGAACTTTAGCCGCTTCGTGCGTCCCGGCACGGTTCGTGTAGAAGTGACAAGCAGCCGGGACGATCAAGAAGGTCGGCAAGCGGAGATTACGATGGTCACGCCCAGCTGGAACAGGGTTGTAGCGGAAGGGGGAACCAGACTGTTCCGGCTCGAGGATTCAAGCGGGGACGATAACGGTCCCGGAACCTACAGCTACCCGACCAATAGTGTGTTTACGCCAGGAAGCTTTGACCTGAGGAGCGTCGAGGTGAGCGATATGGGAGATGATATCGTGTTCAAGCTCCAGGTTGACACAGAACTTTACGACCCGTGGAACGGTGCACCTGCCGGCTACGATCTCCAGGTCTTCGACATTTATGTAGATAAGGGTGAACCTGGTGGGTTCACCGATCTCTTACCGGGACGTCGCGCTAGACTCGACTCCGGCCACGCGTGGGACCTCGCCATCTTTGCTACGGGCCGCACCGACCTTGCCGAGGGCGACGTTCAGGCTAAAGTCAGCGCCGAGATGCGGGAGAAGCTTTTCATTCCCGACGCTACGCAGCAGCGTGTGGAGGGCGACACGCTGACGATCCGCGTACCCAAGTCGGTGATAGGTGAGCCGCAACCTGGCTGGGCGTATCAGTTCGTAGTGGCGGGTTCAGAAGGCAACATGCTGGAGGACTCCTTGCGCGTCCGTGAAGTTATGGAAAACGGCTCGGAATGGCAATTCGGCGGCGGTTCGGACGGCACGAGCGATCCGAACATCATTGACCTCTTCGTGTCGGAAGGGCAGATGCAAGAGAACGTGCTAGCCTGGCAGGCTCCGGCAGGCGAAGGCGTCTTGGTCTCGGCTTATCACCACCCAAGTAGCAAGGATCTTGTCGTCGTCGCTATCAATCAGGGAATGGCGGAGCAACCTATCGAGCTCCGCATCCCGAGCAGCAAGGCACTTAAGTTCACCCCTTACCGCACGTCGGAGATTGAAGATCTCAAGCGGCTCAAAGGTCTAACGCTTGACGCAAATGTAGGTACGGCAAAAGCCGTGTTAACGCTTGCGCCTCAGTCGGTGACGACTTACATCACGAACTATGAGAAACGCAAATAGAAGCCTCGAGACCGACGATGGCCACGTCGGTTGGGGGGAGGCCAGCCTCGAGGGCTACGCCGAAGCTGTTCAGGGCGCGTTTGAAGCCCTTAAAGACCGCTTTCTAGGCTGCGACCCCGGCCGCATTGAAGATATCTGGCAGCTTGCCTATCGAGGCGGATTTTACCGGGGCGGTCCAGTACTGATGAGCGCGTTGTCGGGACTCGACCAGGCCCTGTGGGACCTTAAGGGCAAGGCGATGGGCAAACCTGTGTGGGATCTGTTGGGCGGAAAAGTGCGCGACCGCGTGCAGGCATACGGCTGGGTGGGCGGCGACCGACCTGGGGATGTGGCCGCAGCTGCCCGGACCCGTTTGGAACAGGGCTTCAAAGTTGTCAAGATGAACGGAACAGCTGAGCTGGGTTACATCGAGGGACGGCGAGCGCTCAACGAGGTGGTAGCGCGCGTCGCCGCTGTCAGAGCTGAGGGGCTTGAGGTGGGTGTCGATTTTCATGGACGCGTCCATGGTGCGATGGCGAAGCAGCTCATCAAGAAGCTTGAGCCCCTCGAGCCGCTCTTCATTGAAGAGCCTGTGCTGAGCGAACATCGCGAGATGCTTAAAGAGATCGTCGCTGGCACCTCCGTAGCCATTGCCCTGGGTGAACGGCTCTACAGCCGCTGGGACGTCAAACCCTTTTTACAGGGCGGGCTTGTGGACATTTTGCAGCCTGACCTCTCGCACGCGGGCGGCATCTCCGAAGTGCGGCGCATTGCGGCCTTGGCGGAAGCGTACGACGTTGCTGTAGCCCCGCACTGTCCACTTGGACCGCTGGCGCCAGCAGCCTGTTTGCAGGTGGCGGCCTGCACCCCGAACGTGGTGTTGCAGGAAATGTCGCTAGGGATTCACTATAACCTCAATTCCGACCTCCACACCTACCTCGTTCAACCTGAAGTGCTCGCGCCGCAGGACGGCTACCTCGAGATACCTACCTCACCGGGTTTGTGTGTCGAGATTAACGAAGTGCTGGTCAGGGAGGTCAGCCGGGAGCCTCACCGCTGGCGGAATCCGATCTGGCGCTTAGGAGATGGAGGCTTGGCCGAGTGGTGACCGGAACAGACCTAAAAGGTAAGCGCATCATTGTTACCGGGGGAACTAGCGGCATTGGCGCAGAGATCGTCCGGCAACTTATCGGGGCGGGCGCGCACGTCGCCTTCTGCGGGCTGACCAATGACGGCGTCTCTCCGCTTCGTGAGCTGGCGGCTGAGGTGGGGCGTCACGAGCTACTTCCAAGCTTTCGACCTGAGGGACCTGAGCCAGACCCGCGCCTTCGCTCGAAACGCCATCCAGCACCTTGGAGACTTGGACGGCCTTGTCAATAACGCCGGGATGAATTTTTTTCGCGGCGTCGTAGAGAGTACGCAAAGTGACCTCGAGAGCTGCTTCGCCCTCAATTTCTATCCGGCCTGGGTGCTGGCGCAAGAGGTATATCCCAGCCTCAAGGCGTCACGCGGCATCGTCGTTACCATCTCTTCTGTCCACGCGGACAAGACCGCAGCCGGTAGTTTCCCCTACAACGCCGCGAAAGCTGCGCTGATCGCACTGAACAAGTCGCTGGCTCTGGAATGGGGCACGCACGGCATCCGTGCTGTCGCTATCGCCCCGGCGCTCATCCTGACGCCGCTGGCGGACGCCTATTTCGGCACCCTTGAGGACCCTGACGCCGAGCGTGAGTCGCTCGGCAAAACACATCCGGTTGGCCACGCTGGTCGCCCAGAGGATATCGCGTCGCTGGTGATGTATTTACTGGGCGGTACCAACAGCTTTATCAGTGGCACGACCATCACGGTAGACGGCGGCATCAGCGCTCGACTTTGAAAGGACGCAATGTATCGACTTCTCTCCTACCCGCTTGGCCCAGACACGCCGACCTACGGAGCCAACCCTCCGGTGCGCGTGACGGCTCTAGCCGATATAGCGCGCGGCGACGTGGCAAACTGGCTTGAGATTACGACCATTAACCATAACGGCACTCATCTTGATGCACCTTTTCACTTCAACCCTCGAGGCAAGCGCTTGACCGACCTCGACGTGAACGAGCTGTGCTTTTCCATGCCACGCCTTATCGATGTTCCCAAAGGTGATGGCGCGCTTATCACTGCCCGTGACCTTCAGCCCTATGAGACGGTTTTAAACGAGGCAGACATCTTGCTCTTACGTACGGGGTGGGCCAACGCGTACCGTGCAAAGGACCCCGGACGTTTCGGCCAGCGAGCGCCGGGTTTCGACAGCAGCGTTGGTCACTACCTTCTCAACGAGACTACGGTGCGGGCCGTGGCGATGGACCTTCCGTCCGCAACCTCACCAGTTGTAGGGCATGCTAATGATGAAGGCCTCGAGTTTCACCGAATCGTTTTGGGGACGGGCAGGGAACCATCCGAGCGGTACATCCTGCTCATCGAAGATGTGCAGCTTGAGCCCGACCTCAGCCCGGACGACCTCAAACGGGTGCTGGTAGTGCCGCTTTGGTTGCAGGATGCGGACGCGGCACCTGTCACCATCCTGGCAGAGGGGTAGCCGATGAATATCCAGCACGTAGGCCAGCGGCTGCGTGAGGACGGCCTCGTCGCCATTATCCGTGGCACCTTCACACTCCAAGAACAGCAGGCTGTCGCCGAAGCCCTTTTGGCAGGTGAGGTGCGAATTCTCGAAATCACCCTCAACACCAGGGATGCGCTCGAGTGTATCCGTCAGCTCAGAGCAAGGTTGCCCGACGACCTGCTGGTGGGCGCAGGTACGGTTCGCACTGCAGGGGATGCGGAGCGGGCCATAGACGCCGGAGCGCGCTTTCTTGTCGCGCCTAGCCTGGATCTCGAGGCGGTTGCCGTCGCCCAGGCTCACAATGTCCTCATTCTCCCTGGCATATTCACCGCAACCGAGGCGGAGACGGCGTACCGGGCAGGTTGCAGCATGGTCAAGCTGTTTCCGGCAGACGCACTTGGGCCAAGCTACCTCAAAGCCTTACGGGCACCGCTGGACGATATTGGCTTCGTCCCGACGGGTGGCATCGACCCTGACACTATAGGGGCGTTTCACAAGGCGGGGGCGGCAGCGTTCGGCGTGGGTAGCTACCTTGTCAAAAACGCACCCTTCACCCCTGCGGAAGCATCAGCGCTGAGCGCTCGGGCCATCACTCTTCGCTCGGCACTCGACCAGGCTCGGCGCGCGTGAGCCGCTTCGACGTGACCACGTTGGGCGAGGCGATGCTACGCCTGAGCGTCCCAGCTGGGCAGCACCTCGAGACCATGAAAGAACTCA
>JAABUN010007187.1_pt1 | contig 12217 bp, 8 predicted proteins | sample 5559311 | NCBI WGS metagenome assembly JAABUN01 (sample SAMN10711877, study PRJNA513370) | rock metagenome | isolation source: Antarctica rocks | place: Antarctica: Victoria Land, Siegfried Peak sud | reverse complement strand
TATCTTCGCGGCAGTTGTCCGGGCGTTCGGATACGTGAATATCGTGCCGTTCGCCGTGGGGCTGGGACTGTTTCAAGTGGGGGAGTTCTCTTTTCTTCTGGCGCGTTTGGGTCGTAGCGAGGGCGTGTTGTCTGAGGGGACTTACTCTATTGCGTTGACCGCCGCCGTGGTTACTATGGGGATCACACCCTTCGCGGCGCGGGCTGCTGTCCCGGTGTATGCGCGGTGGCGGCGGAGTTTCCCGGCGGATTCGCCCGTCACGATGGACTTGCCTGGGGAAGAGTTTCGGGATCACGTCGTAATTTTGGGTTTGGGAAGGGTTGGAGGGTTCGTCGCCCGGATGTTGAAACGCCTGGATCAGCCGTTCGTGGTAGTGGACGTGAACCCCGCCAAAGTCGACGAAGCGAAAGCCGCTGGGATACCTTTGATCTACGGGGACGCAGCCGCCGAACCCGTGCTGGAAGCCGCAGGAGTGGGCCGGGCTCGGTTGGTGGTTCTGACTATCTCGGACGCTGTGGGCGCGAGGCTCGTAGTCGAGCGGACGCGCCGCATGAACCCCCAGGCACACGTGGTGGCGCGTTCCGTCGGGGAGAAGCAGCTTCGGGATCTGGCCGAGATGGGCGTCTACGAGGCAGTGCAGCCGGAGTTCGAGGCCGGGCTGGAGCTTGGGCGGCAGGCTCTAATACACATGGGATTCGGAGCGGTGGAGATACAGCGGTTCTCCGATAGTGTGCGTCACGAGTTGTACGCTCCGATCTCCAACCCCGAAGGCGACGGTAACCTCGCTCATCTCAACCGCGCCGCCCGCATGATCGAGAGCGACTGGATCGAGCTGCCCGAACAGTGCGGTATCCTGGGCCGAACCATCGGCGACCTTCACATCCGGGGCCGAACCGGAGCCTCCATCGTCGCACTTGTTCGTGGCGATGAAGTCGTTACCAACCCTGGGCCGGACCTCGAATTAGCCCCTGGCGATACCTTGAGTGTCCTCGGCACTACCGAGCAACGTTCGGCCTTCCTCGCCCTGATGGAAGACCCCGACGGGGAGCCTCGGTCCCCATGAAACATCTCGGAGTTCCGCGCTGAATCGACTCTGGAAAGCCGGCATCTCACTGTTTGTTATCGGGACCGTCGGTGCGTTCGGGTATATGCGGATCGAAGGTTGGAACCTATCGGACGCGCTGTACATGGTCTTTATAACCATGAGCACCATAGGATTCACCGAGGTGCGGGAGATGGGCGACGCCGGAAGGTTGTGGACCGTCCTGATCGGGGTGGCCGGTATCGGAACATTCGCCTACGCGGCGGGCTCCCTGATAGAGTTCGCCGTAGAAGGAACGGTTCGAGGATACTCCAGAAAGCGCAGGATGCGAGCGGAGATAGACAGACTTAAAGATCACTACATCCTCTGCGGCTACGGGCGGGTAGGCCGCGAAGTCGCCGAAGAGCTAACCGCCGAAGAGCTAACCGCCGAAGGCGTGCCTTTCGTCGTCATCGACCGGAACGAATCATCTGTAGAGCAATGCCGTTCCGACGGACACCACATCATACCCGGTGACGGCTCCAACGACGAGACACTCGAATCCGCCGGAGCGCGACGGGCGCGCGGACTCATAGCCGCCGTCGAAGGCGACGCGGACAACGTCTTCATCACGCTTTCGGCCCGTCGCTTGAACCCGAAGCTATACATCGTGGCCCGTTACAACTCCTACTCAAGCGCCGCTAAGCTCCGCATGGCCGGGGCCGACCGAACTCTCTCGCCTCACTCCATCGGCGGTCGGCATCTCGCCTCGCTTGCAACCCGTCCCGCCGTCGTGGATTTCCTGGATGTAATCTCGCATGGTGGAGGCGGCATCGACTTCCAGCTCGAAGAATTCTTCGTAGATGAAGGCTCGCCGCTCGCGGGAAATTCTCTAGCGGAGTTGGATGTCTTCAAGAAGACCGGGGCAAGGATACTGGCGATCCGGGACGGAGAGGGAGACTTCGACACAAACCTCACGGACCGGGCTAGTATCTCGGTCGGAGACACCCTGATAATCCTCGGTACCCCGGATCAAATATCCAACCTCGAACGCTTCCTGGAAATATAGAGAGCCTTTACCGGGGACGATAGACCTTTGTGGAGGGCGGAATTTGCAGTTGTCTCCTGTCCCTTGGAGCATCTTATATTGCCAATCCGGCCGCGCCACCGCGCTCGAAAACCACCAGTTAGAGGTAGACGAGCAACCGTTAGAATCAAGTGGTGAGAGAAGATCGAAATATAGTGGGGCGCGGAGCGTTCTCGAACCCGAAGAACCGCTTCGAGAAGATCGAAGTGGTGCCGGACTATGAGGATTTGGACCCGGAGGATCTCGAACCGGAGAAGCCGGAAACCATCTACTTCAAGGATTATGCCCGATCCATTGTAACCACCAACGATAGCCCGGACATCGGTTTCGACGCCGGGATCAGCCCGTACCGGGGATGTAGTCATGGCTGCATCTATTGTTTCTCCCGCCCGAATCACGAATACCTCGGTCTCTCCGCTGGCCTGGACTTCGAGACGAAGATACTGGTGAAAGAGAACGCCCCGGACCTTCTCCGCAAAAAGCTCGAATCTCCTCGTTGGGAGCCTAAACCACTGGCGATGAGCGGCGCGACCGATGTTTACCAGCCCATCGAGAAGAAGCTACGCCTTACCCGACGTTGCCTGGAAGTGCTAGCGGAGTTTCGAAACCCGGTCGTCGTTATTACCAAGAACCATCTCGTTACGCGGGATGTGGATCTCCTGTCAGAGTTGGCCTGTCACAATGCCGTCTCCGCAAACATTTCTCTTACCACCCTCGATGACGATTTGCGGCGCACCATGGAGCCACGAACTTCGTCCCCGAAGCGGCGTTTGGCGGCTATCAGTAAGCTTGCGGAAGTGGGTATACCGGTTGGGGTACTGACAGCCCCGATCATCCCTGGCCTCAACGACCACGAACTGCCGGATCTACTCTCTGCCGCCGCTGAAGCCGGAGCGAGTTTCGCCGGTTACACACCCGTCCGGCTGCCGTATGCGGTCGCGCCACTCTTCGAGGAGTGGCTGGAGCAGCATTTCCCGGATCGCAAGAGCAAAGTCCTCAATCACATACGCGAGATGCGTGGTGGAAGGCTAAACGACCCGGAGTTTGGCTTTCGCATGAGAGGCGGGGGCATCTACGCTAAACACATCGCTCACTTGTTCTACGTAAGCTGCAAGCGGGCCGGACTCCAGGATAGGCGGCTCTCCTCGCTCTCCACCGCCGCATTCCGGCGCGTAGACAGGGGACAGGAGAGTCTCTTCGATTAGGGCCGACCGCGACAATGTCCTTCTGTGATCCTACTGTGGTATGCGCAGTACCTGTCCCGGGAAGATGACGTCGGGATCTTCGATTTGGTTTCGGTTTGCCTTGAAGATGGTGCGCCACCGTTCCGCATCGTCGTAGAACTGCTGGGCAATACTGGATAGAGTGTCTCCACTCTCAACTTCGTACTGAGCGAACCCCACGTAATCCTCGATAAGGTTGGTGCCAAAGACTACTGGGATGACCACCTTGTTCAGTTCGCGACCGCTACCATCCTGTGCCTCTTCAAAGACCTCCAGAGTACCTCGAGCAGTAGGGGGATCGGAGGGGAGGTCTATGCCCACACGGAAGTTACCCCATATTCCGGTGCCACCAGCCCTGATAGATCTCTGTGCCAGTTCCGCACCGTTCGCCGCACGAATCCGTGCCGAGATTCTTCCCTCGAAGCCAGTGCCAACCCCGCAGACACCCACGGGATCGTCTACAAGATCGTGCGGACGAGGCTGCCGCACTCTGATGGGCGGAAAACCTGCCATGATCTCTACCTCCTCGTTCCGTGCCGTAGGCGCGCAACCCAAGTTTTCTAGACCACCGACTTCGGTACCACGCCTCGTGCCTTTCACGTCTAGAGTCAAAAGTATCATAGTTTGACAGATACTCAAAGTGTTGGGGCATCGTATCGCTAAGTAGTAATGCTTCAGCGCTCGTCGAGCGTGGCCGAAGGAAGCATACCGGTAGGCTGCGGGAAAACGTCAATTCATCGAAAGAGCGATCTGGCATCTCAAGGATTACTTTGCTCTGGAGCATCACCACGCGAAGACTCTAGGAGGTTTGCTTACCCTTCCAGCGGCAAAGGTCGATAAGTGGCGAGAGATAGGCGGAGCGTCTGAGAAACGACGCCCCCAAACCTTGTTCGATCGTGCTGTGGCCATTAATTGCCGGGCTCGGCGGCGCCCGTAAATTTGATTAGAGTCAGATACGAGAAGACGATTCTGCCGGTGTCAAAGGTCACGTCAACATCCGGCTTCTTCCTCATCGCGCTCTTATGTTTGCGAAGTAGCTTCTGCGTGTCAGCGAGACCAGTGATGCCGGAGTAATTCAGATGTACAGGAGGTGCAATTCATGACACAGGCTGTAGAGCATAAGAAGAGCGATCAGGGAACCCCTGGGGAGAGTCGTGAGAAGCCAGGAAAGCGCCGGAGCATGAGGTTACCCTACCGGCTGATTTCCGCTTTCCTGGCAGGCATGCTCCTTGTGAGTGTAGCGGGCGGAGCATACATCTGGACCAACCCTCCTTCCAGTGGCACCGTAACATCTGCGCCGACGATACAGGCTTCTTCCAAGGGAAGCTCCATAGACGCCGCGAAGATCTACAAAGCAGATGTCCCGGGCGTGGTACAGGTGGAGAGCGAGATATCAGGCGACTCGCAGGGGCTTTTCGGACCCGCGCCCAGCCAGGGGACAGCGCTGGGCAGCGGGTTCGTGGTGGACGGCAAGGGACGCATTCTCACCAACTACCATGTCGTGGACGGGGCCTCGAATATAGCGGTAACTTTGTATAACGAAAAGAACTACCAGGCACAACTGGTGGGCTCCGACCCCTCCAGCGATCTGGCCGTCCTCAAGATAGATGCTCCAGCCAACGCACTAACGCCGCTTCCTGTGGGCGACTCCTCGAAGCTCAACGTAGGTCAGCCGGTCGTCGCCATCGGCAACCCATTGGGCTACAGTGATACTGAGACTCAGGGGATAGTCTCGGCTATCGGCCGCGACATTCAGGCCCCCAACGGATTTACGATCACCGGGGCCGTGCAGACCGACGCGCCGCTTACCAACGGCAACTCCGGCGGGCCGCTCATAGACGCTTCCGGCCATGTGGTCGGGATCAACTCCCAGGTTGCCCAAAGCCAGAACGGCGTCAGCCAGGCCGACGGCATAGGCTTCGCCATTCCGATAAACGCCGCCAAAGACGCACTCGGACAGCTCGATAGCACCGGCAAAATTTCTCACCCCTATCTGGGCATCTCCGGAATCGGCATAACGCCGGAACTATCGAAGCTCTTCGCGGCAGATCATGGGGTGGCCGTCGCCGCCATCGCTCCCGGTGGCCCGGCGGACAACGCCGGCCTCCGGGGTGGGGACAAGACCGTTGCCCTCGGTGGAGCTCAGATCCCGGTCGGTGGGGACGTGATCCTGGCGGTGGACGACAAGCCCGTCTCGGACATGGGCCAACTGCAACAGCTTATAAGTAAGGACAAGGTCGGACAAGCAGCCACTTTGAAGATTCAGCGCGGCTCGCAGACTACCCAGATTCAGGTAACGCTAGGGAATCAGCCCGCAAACTCCCAGGGCTGATCCGAACGAAACCGGGCGAGAGCATTTGCTCTCGCCCGTGGTTCTAGCAGTGACAGGCTTACCCGGCAGGTTTACAAGGCCATCTCGGCCAGTGGACGCTCCTCGTACTGCCAGGTCATCTGCAGCTCGTTGGAGGCTCGGGGAACGAGAACGTTCATCGCGTCCGGGACTATGGAGAAGTGGAGGGGGGTTCGAGAGACCAACTCCCCGTCTAGGTTTAACGGTAGCCGGGGCTCGGTAACGATCCAGGCCCGGCGTGTGCGCCAGTGATGGACACACTCGTCTTCGACGAAGTCGCCGTTCCGCAAGCCCCACATAATCCGCGTGAGGTTCGGAAGGTCCGAGGCTTCTATAGCGTAGACGTCTAGAATCTGGTCGTCGATGCCGGAGTCGGGTGCGATCATCATATCGCCACCGTAGTAGCGGCCGTTGCCCAAGGCTACGTGGACCAGCCCGCAGATGTCTACCGCTTCGTGATCTTCGTCCGGGAAGGCAATCCCGGCCTCGAAGGGCTCTTGGCCCATGTAGGCTCTCACGGCTGCTACCGGGTAGGCCAGCGACCCGACCGTGTGTTTGAGCCGTGGCGAGAGGGCTTCCGCGACAGCGCTGCCGAGGCCCATCGAGGCTACGTTCACGAAATAGTTGTTTCCGGCGAGTCCCAGGTCTATCCGGGCCACAGCGCCACGCGCCACGGTCTTGCAGGCCTCCCTCAACTCGAACGGTATCCCTAAAGTGCGGGCGAAGTCGTTTGCCGTACCCAGAGGAAGCAGTCCCAACACGGCATCGTTCTCAGCCAGGATGCCAGCCACCGAGCTGACCGACCCGTCACCGCCCCCAAGGATAACTAGGTCGTTGCCATCGGCTATAGCCTCGCGCACCGTGTCCGGCAGCCGCGTAGGATCATCCAAAACCAGGGTTGTAGCCACGGGAACGTCCAATAAACTCAGGTAGTCTAAAGCCACCGCTGCGGCGGACTGGGCCGCACGGGAACGAGCGTTGACGATCAGGGCCGCGCTGTGGGGTCTAGCTTCTCCCTCGTCCCAATCCGTAAAAGACCTCGGCTTCTCGGTAAACATCGCTCTCTCCTATCCATCCGGCCGTCGGATCTACTGGGCCGGCGGCGCCTGTACATCTGTGGGACGCCTCTCCTACCGTTCCACAGAGGCAGTATGCCGCACGGATCTAAGAATCGGATGAGAATACGCGGAAAATCAGAATACGGAGCTGTGTTCTGGGCGCTGGACCCGCCGCTCACGTCAGCCTTCTTTCGCCGGGTTGGTGGCGGAAGACAACTAACCGCAGTAGTAGAAAGAAGCTCCTCTCGGCTTCTGGCTGGAGTGTCCTTCATCAGAAGCCCATGGGACACGAGGAGGTTTCGATGAACGTTCTGTCTAGACCTCACTCACCTTCGAACCTTTCTGTCTTTACACTTCGAGGTTCCTCGGGCGTACGAGCACTGGACCGTAGAGTGCCGAACCCACATAGTTTATCCAGCCACACATTAGTGACTCCTTCCTTTTGCGAAAAGGCTCTTTGCCTCTCCGTCGAGTATCAAAGTACGCCCGTTTGTTAAGAGCCGTATGGGAGTTCCAGAAGGTAAAAGGTCCCGAATTGAAGATTCATTTCGGGACCCTGGAAACTCTGCTGCCGACTTTAACTCTCAGCCGTTAGACGCTACCGTTGAGCTCGGACTAGTCCAGTGCGGCTCACGTTGCGCATGGTGGTACTAGGCGGGTTTGGTGGCTTCGATCCTATCCCGCCGGGTGACGCTGAGGTAGACGACGAGAGCGAGGATGGTAATCAAGAAGAGCGCGCTAGTCCCAACCGTTCCCAGGCCAAGTCCGCCCTCACTGTGGTTCTGGGAGAGATAGTCGCCGATGGAAGCTCCCAGAGGGCGAGTCAAAACGTAGGCGATCCAGAACGTCAGCACCGCGTTCGCCTTGAGACCGTAGTGCGCGAAAGCGACGAGTGCGATCAGCCCGCCAAATATAATCGCCGATGGCAAGTAGCCTAACGCCAGGCCTTCAGCGGCCAGGTCACCAGCGGCGGTGCCGAGGGCGAACGTAAACAGGATAGCGAGCCAATAGAAAGCCTCGCGCCTGGTTGTGTAGATACTGTGAATCGAAAGAGTCCTCTCGCTCACGTACCAGGCCACAAAGGTCGCTGCCAACGCGATGCTAAAGACTACCGTCGTCGTCGTAAGTGCCACCCCGAGGTTGTCCACGAGATTGTCCGTGATGAGCGTACCTACGATGCTGATGAGCACGACCGCGAGCCAGTAGACGCCCGGCACATACCTGTCCAGCCGGAGCTGGTAGGCCAGTGCTACCGCGAGCAAAAGGCTCATAACGACGGTGGTCACCGTCAGGCCAAGGCCCAGGTTGACGTTTAGGAAGTCTGCGGCGGTCTCACCGACGGTAGTGCAGAGAATCTTGATGATCCAGAAGTAGAGGGTGATCTCGGGTACTTTGTTCAGCATCGTCTTCCCGAGACTCGCCCGCCGACCCATCGTCGCGGCACTCACGCCCGCATCTCCCGGCGGACCGTCTTCCTGTGTGCGAGAGTAGACCCTGCCCCAAACCGTTGCTTCTCCATACCCGACTCCCTTGATCAAGGAAGGACCTTATTGCCCCTCCGCTGTGAAGCAGGATAAGAGCGTTTTCTAAGAACTGGATGAGAGAACGAGAAAGAAGGAATGGAAGATCTCTGAAACGATGGAAGTTTTGTGTCTTCCGATAGAGGTCTACTGGTTCTCTTTTTGTAAGACGCTGGTTGTGTATTGGGAGGCTGCGTTCCAGAGGATCCAACCCGTAAGATCCGAGTCGTAGGTAGCTTTCATCTGGGCTTTGACTTCCTCAGGACCGTAGTCCGAGATGTACTCGAAGTCCTGGAGCCACGGGCGGATCTCGATATCTGGATTGACTCTCCGGGATTTGGTCTTGAAATCTTCCATCGCGTAGTCAACGATCTCGTACGGGTAGGCATCCGGGTTGTCGTAGCCGTAGGAACCCGCCGGATAGTGCGACGGATAGACCATTGGGCAGATCACATCGAGGTGCGGTGCCATCATGGAGACGACTTGTCCTACGCCAACCTCGTCGTTCACACCCACGAGCCCAAAGACGTCCGCCGATACCTGCGCGCCGGTCGGCTCTAACTCACCGTGGGCGTACTCAAGAAAGCCCGCAATGGTTTCTTCCTGCGTTGGGAAAGTCTCCTCGCCATAGGAAAGTTCGGCCATCGGACCGTCGGACGGGAAACGCACGTAGTCGAACTGTATCTCATCGAACCCCGCCTCCGCCGCTTCCTTCGCTATGGCGACGTTGTACTCCCAGACCTCCTTACGGTAAGCGTTGGTCCACGCCGCACCCTGAAATGTCAGCCACGGCTCGCCGGTCGCAGAGCTTTTTACCGCGAGGTCCGGGCGTTTGTTGGCGAGTACGTCGTCCTGGAAGACAGCGATGCGGGCGATAGCGTATACGTTGTTCTCGTGCAGCTCATCGACTAGAGCTTTCGGGTCCGAGATATAGTCGGTGGTCGCCCCGATCTCCTTGGCTAGTGGCACTTCGGACTGATAGGTCGTAACCCCCGCATCCTTCGCGTCCACCACTAGAGCGTTGATCTCGGTCTCATCCGCTATCTTCAACAGACTCTTCAATTTCTCCTCGACCTCATACCCCGGTACATAAAGACCTTTGACAGCCTCCGGAGTCACCGAGCCTTTGTTGGCCTGGGTCTTCTTGTTCTCAGCTTTTCCACCTTTAGAACCCGAGGCTTGGGTGGTCCCGACATTGCCGCTGCCGGATGCAGACTCCGTATCCTCTGAGTTGCCTTGAGAGTTTTTCTTGCTGGGTTCTCCCTGTTCGGCGTTCGAATCGTTCGCGCAACCGGAGGGTAAATACACTAACGGCAGCATCAGTAGCACAAATAGCAGTAAGCGATATCGGCCAATCCTCAGTAGTTCCTGTGTGGGTATTCTCAAACGTCCTACTCCTTGGAGATTCGCAGGCCTCTAACGATATGAAGTCCCGAAAACACGATGGGTCGAAGGGTCGATTCGCTCTTGGTCACGAGCATCATACCCTGAAGCCGTTGTTGCCAACGCTGAGAGATAGATTTTTTGTGAGAGCCGCAAGCCAAAATAGACCTTAGTCGCTCGCCGCCCAACCCATTCACCCGAACTTCCGCAGGTAGAAGACTACAACCACCGCGAAGCCCGGGCGACTATCCCATGCTCTTTGAGGAAGGCTCTAACCCCGGTCTGTTCCGCTCACCCCATACTCCAACCCATCCACGAGCGCTTGCCAGGACGCCTCGATGATGTTCTCCCCAACACCGACCGCTCCCCAGACCCGCTTGCCGTCGGTAGAGTCTATGAGGACGCGGGTGGTGGCGGCGGTGGCGCGGTGTTCGTCCAGGATGCGGACCTTGTAGTTGCTCAGGTGGATCTCCTGTAGCTCCGGGTAGTGTGGGCCGATGGCGTCTCGCAGAGCCTTGTCCAGAGCGTTAACGGGCCCGTTGCCTTCGGCGGTCGAGATCACACGCTGCCCCTTCACGAAGAGCTTTATGGTCGCCTCGGTCTTCGCTTCTCCGTCGGCCCGCTTGTCCGTGATAATGCGAAACGTCTCTAGCTCGAAGAGCGGTCGATCCTCGCCCATCGTTCGTCCGATGAGCAGCGCAAGCGACGCATCCGCCGCCTCGTAGTGATAGCCCTCGTACTCTCGCCTCTTGATAGCGGAGAGGATCTCCGTCGCATCGCCCGTCTCTATTCCTAGCTCTTCGGCCTTCGCCCGGATGGAGTTCTTCCCCGAAAGCTCCCCGACCGGCGTGCGACGCACGTTGCCGATGGACTCTGGCGCTACATGCTCGTAAGTCGCCGGGTCTTTGCTGATGCCATCCACGTGCAGCCCGCCCTTGTGCGCGAAGGCGCTCCGTCCCACGAAAGGCCGGTGTGTGTCCGGTGTCAGGTTCATTAGCTCGGAGACATAGTTGGAGGTCTCGGTGAGCCGTTTTACACGCTCGTCGTCCATGACCCGCAGACCCATCTTGAGCTGCAGGTTGGCGATGACGGGTACCAGGTCGCAGTTGCCGCAACGCTCGCCGACGCCGTTGATCGTCCCCTGAACGTGCGTCGAACCGGCCTCCACCGCTACCAGAGCATTCGCCACCCCGCACCCAGAATCGTTGTGCGTGTGGATGCCGACCTCTACTTCCGGGAACTCGCGCACCGTGCGGGCGACCACGGCTTTTAGCTCTGTTGGCAGCGTGCCGCCGTTGGTGTCGCAGAGGACGAGCGTCGTGGCTCCAGACTCTGCCGCTGCCCGTAGCACCGCCAGTGCGTATTCTGGGTCGTCCCGGAAGCCGTCGAAGTAGTGCTCAGCGTCGAAGATGACTTCTTTTCCGGCGTTCGCCAGGTAGGCTACGGTGTCTTTTACTGATTCTATGTTCTCTTCCGGGGTTGTCCGCAGGACTTTCTCTACGTGGAGTTTCCAGGTCTTGGCGACGATGCAGGCTACGGGGGCGGAGAGTGTGGGTAGCAATGTCACCGCCGGGTCGTCTTTGGCTTGTCCGTGGGGGCGGCGGGCGCGGGTGAAGGCTACAAGTTTCGCGTTTTGTAGCTCGCTTGCGTCGAAGTTTTCGAAGAATTCCAGGTCTTTAGGGTTCGAGGCGGGGAATCCGGCTTCTATGTAGTGGAGGCCGAGGGCGTCGAGTTCGTGGGCTATCCGGATCTTATCTTCCGTCGTCAGACTCACGCCCTCGCGTTGCGTCCCATCCCGCAATGTCGTGTCGAATAACTTTATGCTCACGCCACACCTTCTCCCGCCGCCACCCAGCGACTCACGGCCTGCGTCACTTCTTCGGTCGTCTTATTTCCTCCGATGTCCGGCGTTAGGAACCGGGCTTCGAGCGCGACGGAGACACCCTGCTCTATGGCTTCGGCCACGTCCGGACGTCCCAGGGAGTGGCGGAACATCATCGCGGTGGAGAGGATGGTCGCGTACGGGTTGGCTTTTCCCTGCCCGGCGATATCTGGGGCGGAACCGTGGACGGGCTCGAAGATTCCTGGTGCGCCGGGTTCACCGAGCGAGGCGGATGGAAGCATCCCCATCGAGCCTGGGAGCATGGCCGCTTCGTCGGAGAGGATGTCGCCGAAAAGGTTCTCCGTGAGCATCACGTCGAAACGTTTGGGATCCCGAATAAGGAACATCGCCGCAGCATCCACAAGCACGTGCTCCAACTCGATCTCGGGATATTCTTCCGCGACTTCCACCACGACCTTGCGCCACAGGCGGCCCGTTGCCATGACGTTGGCCTTGTCCACCGAAGTCAAGCGCCGTTTGCGGCGTTTCGCGGCCTCGAAGGCGACCCGAGCCACGCGTACGACTTCATCCCGCGTGTAGACGGAGAGGTCGCTTGCCCGATCCTCGCCTTCTTCTTTCTCACCGAAGTACGCTCCACCCGTCAGCTCTCGGATAATAAGTATGTCTACACCCTCCACGACTTCCTTCTTCAATGTGGAAGCTTCGAGCAGCGCAGGCAGTGCGACGACGGGA
>JAABUN010007186.1_pt1 | contig 12220 bp, 12 predicted proteins | sample 5559311 | NCBI WGS metagenome assembly JAABUN01 (sample SAMN10711877, study PRJNA513370) | rock metagenome | isolation source: Antarctica rocks | place: Antarctica: Victoria Land, Siegfried Peak sud | reverse complement strand
ATAGCGCAGGATGCCATATTAAAGCAAATAGTGCTGAAGGCAGAAAACTATTACATCCTTATTGCAAACACAGATGTTGCAAAATTTAAAAGCAGGATGAAAGAGTTTGGATATATAGCAGAATAAAAAAAAGCATTCCTTACGTTCTACGGCTTTATTCAGTAGCGGCATTCCGTGTTCCGTCAGCCTAAATTTAGTACTTAGTTGAATAGAATTGCTGTGCCACAGCCCATATTCAGCCGCTATTGCAAAAAGCCAATGTTATAGGTAGCCATAACGAATTTATTTTAGATTATTTTAATTTATCAAAGAGCGTCTTCTGAAATGTTGTGGACAAAGGGATGGATTTACCGGTGATGGTAACCTGATGTTTTTCCACTTTATCAATTTTAGAAAAGTTAACGATAAATGATTTATGTACTTTTACAAAAACATCTGGTGGTAGTCTTTCTTCAGCTTCACCAAGTGTCATTCTTGTTATTGTCTTCTTGTCTTTTTCCTGAAAGATTATGTAGTTGTCGCTTGCTTCTATATAAAGTAGGTTTTGTAAGCTCACCTTTATCCATTCATAACCATCCTTAACGAAGAAACTTTTTTCCTTGTCGGGTAAAGTGGAACTATATAGCTGCTCTTGCACCCGGTTGCAAGCCTGCAAGAAACGATCAAAGCTAACAGGCTTAAGTAAATAGTCAACTACAGCCAATTCAAAACCTTGAATAGCATAATCTGCATAGGCAGTAGTAAAGACAACTTTTGTTTTGCCCGTGATAATCTTTGCCAGTTCTATTCCGGAAATGTCCGGCATATTAATATCCAAAAGCACTAAGTCAACAGGTGTCTGCTGCAAAAAATGCAAGGCTTTTACCGGGCTCAAAAAGGTTTCTTTCAACAGAAGAAAAGGCATTTTAGCAGCATGTGTTTTTAGTACTTCCAATGCAATGGGCTCATCATCAATAGCGATACAACTGATCACAATACCTTTATTTAGTTCAGCAATTTCTCAATTTGTTTATACAATGCATCTTGAGATGAAGGCCTCTCAGCATATAAGCTGTTGATCCTGCCTTCTTTATCTACCAATATATAACTTGGAAATTCTCTCAATCCGTCAGGTGCATATAATTTTTCAATGCTTTCCTTCAATTCTTTGCTTGCCAGAATATGTGTGCCGGTAAGACCATAATACCGGGCTGTTTTTTTCCATAACTCCTCAGGGTTACCCCTATCATGTTCAAAAGCAATATATACAAAATCAACAGGCTTGCCGGCAAAATATACTTTAAGTGGCTTATTGTACGTAAATTCTTCTCGGCATGGTCCACACCACGTTCCCCATAGATCAATGTAAACGACCCGGCCCTTATACTTATTCAATATGTCTGTCAAACTCTTATGAGCGGAATCCATAGGCTCTAAAATCACTGTTGTTTGATTGTTTTCTGATATTCTCGCAATATATGAAGCCATAATTTTATCAATATGGCTACGATACCTACTCGTTGGAAAGCGAAATAAAAAATCGCTATAGGCTTTGTGCAAATAACTTAATTCTCCAAGATGGATGCCGTTATCAATAAAGGAAGCAATGGCGTACTCTAACGCCAAACCATTTAACCCATAATTAATAGCCTGGTACTTCCAAAAACGTTCTCCTTCTGCTTTTACTTCTTCAAACGCCTGGGCATAAGGTTTTTTAATGACTGTTTCAATGGTTTTTTCAAATGTCTTCTTATCAGATGCGGATAGGTTCAGGTAACGTGCATAATAGGCAACCATAATTTGATAATTATAGCTGTTTATTGCACTGCTGTTGGACAGAGGCTGCTGTTGGTAAGCGATTCTTAATGCCTCCTGCCATACTTGCTTCTCTTGTTTCAATGGATTGCGGCTGCTAAAGATTAGTTCCCATAGTTTCGCTGGCAAAAAGTAGTCAATGTCTGCTTTTGTCATTGCCTGAAAAGCAGCAGAGGTTTTAGGTTTAAGGTTTATCAATTTTTTCAATGCTGCCTCCTGGTTCTTTTTGATTGCAGCAATAATTTGTTGTGGTGATGAAAGCGTATCATTCCAGCTTTGAGGGCTTAAGGTAAAAAAAGTAAGACCAACAGCTTTTCTGAAATCATTTTCCGCTTTTAAAGGTCCTGTAAACGAAAGGGATTTTTGCATAGCTGCACTATCAAAAGTGAGGCATACATTTTTACCCGGCTCAACATATACTAACATACGCTTTCCCTGGTAATCTATAAAAATGCTTTGCGGCTTTTCAACAATAATAGAAAACAAAAAACGACCGGATTGATCTGTTTCAACGAGTTGGGAAAGCTGTTTATAATACCAGCAATCAAAAGGTACATTGACCAGAATTGTTTGATTCTTGTACACACCTTTTATTTGTCCTGAAAGAGTTGTTTGTGCTTTAGATAAGATACAACCTAATAAGAGCAGAATAGAAATTATGTATTTCATATAAAATAATTAACTGATTAAAATGATGATTAAAGAGCAACTATCATAATTGCAGGTGAAGAAGTACGGAATATTCGTGAACAGATTGGCTTATTTCTAATTTGTGTTTGTTTGGGTATAAAAAGGTCAGCCTCTTTTTTGCATTTTCAATCCCAGTACCTGCTCCTTTGTTATTATGAACAATACTATTTTTTAGATGCATTTCTAACTGCCTATCCTTAATAGAAAGTGTAAAGTTGATATAGCATTTATTATCAATGCTTAAACCATATTTGAAGGCATTCTCAACAAAAGGAAGCAATAGTAAGGGGGCTATCACTGCCGGTTGATTATCGTATGTTATAGAATTTATTACCTGCTTGTTATTTAGCTCCGGCAGTCTCATTCTTTGTAATTGGAGGTACTCCTCCAGAAAATTAATTTCATACGTGACGGGTACAAAATCTGCAGCTGTTTCATTTAATACATACCGCATCAGGCCTGCCAGTTGCTCAATGCCGGAAGCGGTATTGGATGCATTTTCAAGAAGTGCCATCCCATAAAGGCTATTTAGTGTATTGAACAAAAAATGCGGATTGATCTGAGCCTTTAATGCATTTAATTCAGCTCTTGATTGTTCATACAGCCGTTCTGATTTGAATACTCTTTTATTGATAAATTCCAATAACAGAGGGTAAACAAATGCATAGCTTGCTATAATCAATAAAGATTCATTAAGTAAGGGTAAACGAAAGCCATTTACCAGCCATTTGTATAAAGAGAGCAGGGATGCAGCTATAAAGCCAGTTAGGATCGAGCCTGTTATAAAAATCCAGGTTTTCCGTTTAAACAAAAAGTGATGGTTCACTTCCACCAGCAATACAATAAGTAAAATCAGTAGTGGTGTTGCCTGATAAAAATTATAGCTGATCAACTTGTCCCAAAGAGATACAGCTCTTATAGACTTCCCCTCAGTGTTTATGCGATTATTGTCCAAGACAATCTTGTAGCCATAAAAAAGAATGGCAGATATATTAACAATCAGCCAAAGTAGTAAGCTGTGTAAGAGCCACTTTTGCCAAAAAGAAAGTTTACGCATATTCGCCTTGGAATTTTGATCAAAGCAAAGACTTTCATCGAACTACATAAAACAAAAGGGGTGAATGCCCTATAACTTGGGGTGTAATTATTTCTAAGCAGTAGTTAATAATAAAAATGCAAATAAGCAAAAGTTGGCAAAATGGTTACCTATAACAAGCTTTTTCCCATAATTACCATCCCCCGAAGTTCTTCTTTCATTAACTGGTGAGGCAAGGTATAAGTGCCGGTAATGATAAAGCCCATCTTTTCATAAAAAGCAATTGAAGCTTCACTTGTGTCCATTGCCTTAAGCCAAACTAATTCTTTGTTGTTTTCTTCAGCAATTTTAATTGTCAACCGCATAAGTTGTGAGCCGATTCCCTTGCCTGTAGCTTCTTTATTTAAGTAAATGCGTTCAAGCTCCAAAGCATCTTTATCTTTTCCATGTAAGGGTGCATCTATATTTAATTTTAGAAAACCAACCGGAACGTTATCATACAAAGCAAGATAAAAAGCAGTATTTGAATCATTCAACTCCGCAGTTAATATTTCAACTGTAAAGCATTTATTTATGTACCACTTTCCGCCATCCTGCCAAAGGTGTAAATAATGATCAGAATAGGCTTTTATAGCTACTTCACTAAGTAAGACTGCATCTTTTGCCTCAAGTTTTCTTACTTCTATTTCTTTCATCAAGTAATGTGAATATGCGCTGCGCTAAAAGCCTCCTCTCCCTGCAGGGAGAGGCCGGGTGAGGGTATCAGAATATTCTACCGCTTTCATCTTTATCTAAAAGCCCCGAAGTAAGTGCATCGTCAAATGCATGATGCTTGTTAGCTAACACTTGTCTCAATATATCATGAATAGTAATTATTCCTGCTAACTTATTATCATCATCATAAGCAACGAGGTAACGGTTTCCGCGCATGTTCATAAGGTACATGCAGTCTTCAATGGTTTTTGACATATATACTTCCGGCAATTCGGTATTCATTACTTCCTGCACCATCGTGTCTCTGCTCGACCGGCCTTTTAAAACAAGATTGCGGGTATAATCTCTTTCGCTAAAAATTCCTTTAAACTCATCCCCATCCATTACTACGAGATAGCTCAAATTAACCGAGGCTAATGTTCTAAGTGCGTCAATTACCATGGTTGTTGGTTCAACGGTGTTAGTTGGTTCTTCTTTTGTTTTTAAAATATCTTTTACAGTAATCATGGCAAGTGTTTTTTATACCTCGAAAATAGTTTTTACTTTTTTTATAATCCTCTTTTTAATAATAAAACTGTTGTGCCAGCTTTTTATGTAAAGGCACTGAATTTGTAAAAGATTACATACTATGGCAAAATTAAAACTAACAGGCAGGCAATTAAGAAGCATTGGTTACCCCGAAGGCCCGGTAATAAGCATTGCTATGGATGTAATGGAAAAAAATTATAAACGCAATTCAGTTGACCACGCATTAGGCGTTTTAAAGAATATACTGGAAGAACCAGTTGCTTATGTAAATGATGAGGTACTTGGCAGAATTGCTAACGAGCTTATAGCAAAACAAAAGAAAGAAGATGTAAGCATTGCATTAAGAGCAGAAGGTGTGCCCTATAACATTTTTGGCGCAGAGTTTATTGAAGAAGGAGCCTTGTTGCAAATGACGCAAGCTGCCCGGTTGCCAATAAGCGTTGCAGGCGCTTTAATGCCCGATGCACATCACGGTTATGGCTTGCCTATTGGTGGGGTGCTTGCCACAGAAAATGCAATTATTCCTTATGGCGTTGGTGTTGATATTGGCTGCCGCATGTGCCTGTCTATTTTTGATATAGACCCAAAGGAACTTGAGTTTAGAGAAAGTTATTTTACGCGTGAGTTGAATGAAGCCACTTTGTTTGGTGCTGGTCGCGAGTTTAAAAAAGCTACAGATCATGAAGTATTGTACCGCAAAGAGTTTAATGAAATTGATGTGCTGAAAGGATTACGGGATAAGGCCGCAAGCCAGCTTGGCTCTTCTGGTTCGGGAAATCATTTTGTTGAGTTTGGTGTTGTGGAGATTTCAAATAAGGAGGATGAGCTGGGAGTTGAGCCGGGAAAATACTTGGGACTATTATCTCACTCAGGTTCGAGAGCTATTGGTGCAACTGTTGCCAACCACTTTACAAAGCTGGCAAAAGAAAAACGACGGCTTCCTAATGAAGCATCTAACCTTGCATGGTTTAACCTTGATGAAGAGGAAGGCATTCAATATTGGATTGCAATGAATTTAGCGGGAGATTATGCAAGTGCCTGCCATCATGTTATTCATGATAAGATTGCAAAACAGTTAGGTCGCCAGCCATTAAAAATGGTTGAGAACCACCACAACTTTGCATGGAAAGAAATGTATGAAGGAAAGGAAGTGATCGTTCATAGAAAAGGTGCAACACCTGCAGGCAAAGGTGTGTTGGGAATTATTCCGGGAAGCATGACTGCACCGGGCTTTATTGTAAAAGGCAAAGGAGAAAATGCATCCATTAATTCAGCAAGCCATGGTGCGGGACGACAAATGAGCCGTACTGCTGCCTTAAACAAGATCACGGCGCAACAACTGAAAGATGAATTGCAAAAGCAAGGCGTTAAGCTGATTGGCGGCGGCCTGGATGAAGCGCCTTTTGCTTACAAGGATATTCATACTGTTATGAATGCCCAAAAGCATTTGGTGGATACGCTTGGTTTATTTTATCCTAAGATTGTAAAGATGGATGATACGCCGCCACGACATAGAAAGAAAGGGAAGGAAGTGGTGGGAGAGTAGTCTGAACCATAATTTTCGGGATTAATGGGATTGTTAGGAAATAATATATAGAGAAAAAACCTGCTGACATTAACAGCAGGTTTTTTTATGAACATGATAGTAACATCTTTTAAAGCACTTGTGTTTTAACCAAAGATTTTAGCAACGACGGCGTACCTTTATACCATGTCTGACAAGAAACTTTATGCCGAAAAATTTGCCAAAATATATAACGACCTTAATACTCAACAGAAGCTTGCAGTTGACAATATTGAAGGGCCCGTAATGGTAATTGCCGGACCGGGAACCGGCAAGACCCAAATACTTAGTGCACGCATAGGAAAGATATTGCTGGAAACAGATACAAACCCTAATAATATCCTTTGCCTCACCTATACAGACGCAGGTGTTGTAGCGATGCGCAAACGCTTATTAAGCTTTATTGGCCCCGATGCTTATAAGGTTAACATTTATACCTTTCATGCTTTTTGTAACGACATTATACAAGATAATCTTTCGCTGTTCGAAAAGAATTCAATGGATCCGATCTCCGAACTTGAGAAGATTGAGTTGTATAAGAACCTGATTGATACCCTTCCTAAAAATCATCCTTTAAAAAGGTATCGGGGAGATGTTTATTTTGAAATAAAAAACCTTCAGTCTCTTTTTAGCACCATGAAGCGTGAAGGCTGGAGTCCTGAATTTATTAATGGCAGGATTGATGATTATATTAAGGACTTAGCTACGAGGGATGAATATATATGCAAACGTGCATCTGGCAGTTTTAAAAAAGGAGATGTTCGTACCGATAAGATTGAAGAGGCAATTGAAAAGGTTGAAAAGCTTCGTGCCGCAGTTAATGAGTTCGAACGTTTTCAGCAGTTGATGCGAAGCCGCAACCGCTACGATTTTGATGATATGATCAACTGGGTTATTAAAGCGTTTGAAGATAACCCTGCTTTGCTTTCGCGCTACCAGGAGCAGTTCTTATACATATTGGTTGATGAATACCAGGATACCAGCGGCACACAAAACAAGCTGGTGCAGTTGCTCATTAATTATTGGGAAAAGCCCAACATTTTTGTAGTGGGCGACGATGACCAAAGCATCTACCGTTTTCAGGGTGCAAATGTTGAGAACATGCTGGCCTTTGCCAACAGCTACCAGCAAGACCTGCTTACGGTCGTGCTTACCAGTAACTACCGCTCTGTTCAGCCGATACTGAATGTTTCAAAGAGTTTAATTGACAGGAACGAAGAACGTTTGGTTTCGCAGATAAAAGGTTTGAGCAAAGAATTGTTATGCTGCAACGATAAGTGGAGCAGCATCAACGATGCTGATTGCTGTCCAAAAATAAAAGAATACGAAACGCAGCACCAGGAAATGATCCACATCGTTATGCAGGTGGAAGAGCTTTTACAGGAGGGCATATTGCCCGGCGACATCAGCATCATCTTTAAAGAAAACAAATACGGCGAAGAACTGGCGCAGTATTTCAAGCTGCGAAATATTCCTGTTTACAGCAAGCGCAAACTTAATATTCTTGAAATACCGCTTGCAAAAAAGATCGTGCTGCTGCTCCATTACCTTGCTGCCGAACATGATGCACCTTATGGAGGTGATGAAATGCTCTTTGAGATTCTGCACTTTGATTTTTTTAATATTCCGCCTATTGAAATTGCAAAGCTTAGCATAGAAGTGGACGATAAAAAGTATGGCGGCGAAAAAACTTCGTTACGAAGATTGTTGTACGAGAAAGCCAACAGGCCCCCTGCCAATCTTTTTGATACCGGTATTCATAAAAATCTGAAGTCTGCCAGCAACATACTCGAAAAACTGATTACCGAAGTTTCTAATGTTACTCTTCAAACATTATTCGAAAAACTTATTCGTGATGCGGCTATACTTAGTTATATAATGAAGAGCGGTGAGAAGCTTTGGCTCATGCAGGTACTGACCGGCCTTTTCGATTTTATTAAAGAAGAAACGCGCCGAAATCCGCTGCTTAACCTGCAAGGTCTGGTAAACATTTTTGAGTTGATGGAGAAGGAAGAATTAAGTCTTCCTTTAGTACAGGTAAGCGGAAGCGAAAAAAGTATTAACATGTTAACTGCTCATGGCTCTAAAGGATTGGAATATCACTATGTATTTATTGCAGGCGCAAATGCTTCGCATTGGGAGAAGAAACGCAAGCCCGGCGGGGGTTTTTCTTTCCCCGATACCATGTTTACTTCCGTACCAAAAAGCAAGGAGGAAGAAGAGCTTCGCCGCTTGTTTTATGTAGCCCTAACCAGGGCTCAGCAGCATTTATTTATCAGTTACAGCCGTTTTAAAAATGATGGAAGACATTTAGAGCCGTCCATGTTTATTGCAGAGATACAGGAGAAACATTTGTTGCCAATAGAGAAAGTTTACATTGACGAAAATAAACAGGCAGAGTTTGCCGCACTGCAGTTTAACGAAGAGCTGCAGCCTGAAATTGAAAAGATTGAAGAAGACTTTGTAAGCAAGCTGCTTGATAAGTTTGTGATGAATGTAACGGCGCTTAACAACTATCTTAAATGCCCGTTAGACTTTTATTTTAATAACCTTGTAAGAGTTCCCTCGGGTAAGTCCGAGGCTACTGAATTTGGTTCGGCCATTCATCATGCCCTGCAAAGGCTGTTCGAAAAAATGCAGCAGAATAATAATATATTTCCTTCGTGTCAGGAATTTATCGGCGACTTCGACTGGTACATGCACCGCCACCGCGAAAGCTTTACCAAAGAACAATTTGCACGAAGAATTGAATACGGTAATGAAGTGCTCACCAACTACTATGATAAATACTTTGATAGCTGGAATAAAATTATAGCCGTAGAACGTAACATTAAAAATGTAGTGGTTAACGGCATCCCTTTAAAAGGCAAATTAGATAAGCTTGAGTTTGAGGGCAAGTTGGTAAACGTAGTTGATTACAAAAGCGGCGACATAGAAAAAGCCTTACCCAAACTGAAAGGCCCTAACGAGAAAGAACCCGATGGCGGAAGTTATTGGCGTCAGGCCGTTTTCTATAAAATATTAGTTGATAATCTTGACAACAAAAACTGGAAAGTGGTAAGCACCGAGTTTGATTTCATTGAACCCGATAAAAAGAAAAATTATCGCAAAGAAAAAGTGGTCATAACTCCAGAAGATACTGGCATTGTTACCGCACAAATAAAAGATGTATGGCAAAAAATTCAGAACCGGGAATTTTATACAGGCTGCGGTAAAGAGGATTGCCACTGGTGTAAGTTTGTAAAATCAAATGACCTTGCTATTGATTTTCATGACCCGAATGAGGAAGGGGCTTTTGAACCGTTTGGGAGAGAGGAGATGGAAGGGGGATTGTAAAATGTTAGACTAAATATGTTATAGGTTATAATTCTTTCAATTCCTAAAGATTAATGCCAGTATAAATTTTCCACATTTTTCACTTTAATCCTTTGGCCTTGCCTTTTTTGCTAAATTTGTTGGGAAAGCCATTGAACATGTTGACAACCGAAGAATTATTTTCTATAAAAGAAGCAAGTGACTGGGCTACAGAATATTTAGGTAAAAATGTTACAACTTCAAACATTTCTTCTCTTATTCAATATGGTCGCATTAAGAAAATTGGAGATAATAGTTCTACACAGATTTCTGAGTCTGAATTAAAAACAAAAACATTTCAGTATTGCCTAACGGGTGACAGCAGAACTATTGATATTTTTAAAGAACTTGAAAATAAAAATCCTGCTTAAAAAAATGTTCGGGCGTTACCCTGCAGGTTCGGAATTTCCGTTCCAAGTCCTCACGCCAACGCACAATTGCTTCGCTTCGTTCCGGGCTTTCCACTTCAATCCCTAACGCAAATTCCAAATCAATAGCTAATATTTAAATATGGAAACTTTACAACAAAATGAAATTGTTTTTGCAATAAGCAAAGAAGACTTACAATTTGAAGCGAGAGAGAAAATTGGAAGAGAACTTACTAAAGAGGAGATTTTGATTGCAAAGAAAGGCTTGGAAAATGGTTTACTTTTCGATATTGATACTGTTTATAGAACTATTTTTTCAGAAATGATTACGAAATGAATTTAAATCAAACAGAAAAAATAAGCCCCTCCAATTTACTTGCTCTACAATTTTTGGAGAAAGCAAAAGAGTTCAATGCAAGCATAGAATTAATTAAGGTACTTAAATCAAGAACTTATAGAATTGGAGAGGCGAATGTTTTAGTTCGTGCATCATCTGATGGGAACAGGAGATATTTCTTTGGTATCAATTACATAACTGTTGAGGAAATTGCAAACCTTGATAATCCATTTGTAGCTTTCATTTGTGGTTCAGCAGAAAGAGTTGTGATTATTCCTGCAAAGATTTTATTTCAGCATCTTCCTGAAATTAGCCACGATAGAAATGGTGAGTATAAAATTAATATTGATAAAGATTTAAACATAGTTTTAGCAGGAAGAAATAATAGAATTAATTGTAGCACCTACATTAATAATTGGAATTTACTTCTATCTCCACCAATTATAAAGGAAGAAGCAAAAAATAGCGTTGAAGAAAGTTTACATTCAGTTTTACAAGGACGACTTATTGAAATCGGAAATATTCGAGGTTATCAAACTTTTTGTCCTGATAAATCAAGGAAATTTAATGAGAAAAAGCTTGATGAGATTACCAGTTTAAAATCCTGTCCTGATTTACAATTTTCTGATTATAATCTGCTGCGGCAAATTGATGTGATATGGTTTAAGCCAAAAGGCAACCATTTTATTCCGGAATATGCCTTTGAAGTAGAGTTATCAACTGGTGTTTGGAGTGGCGTTGGAAGGATGGCAACATTACTTGATTATTCTAATGTGGGATTGTATGTTATTGCAAACGACCCTAAAAAATTCAAGCAGGTAACTTCTTCTTTTCATGATATATCCAACAGGTATAAATTCGTATCAAATGATTTATTAGGAGATTTATATGCAGCAGAAATAAATCTAAAAGAAGTTCGTCAAGATATTGGTTTATAAAAGGAAGTCAGGTTTTTATTGCTTAATAGAATTTTACAGTACAAGGGTGCGATGCAACAGAAGTTTCATAGTAGTAATTCTGCTTGGTACAAAAATAAATTTCCCTTTCTTTCATCTATTCTTTAAATACAAATTTTGGTACAAGTATTTTTGAACCGGATGCCAAAGCAATAGGTGCTACTTCATTTAAAGAAGCATCTTCTCAACAGATAGCTGGAAATGAAATAAGCGCAGATGCATCATTAGCGATTGAACATATAATGACAGGCTTAACTACTGCTACAACAAATCCAGATAAAACTTCAGAAGTGGAAACGATTAGAAAAGTATGCAGAAGCGGGGAAATGAAAAAAGTAAAACTTACCAAAGTTGATATTAAGCTTGTAGAAAATGATGATACAATTTATCTGGTTGATTTAAAAACCGCTAAACCGAATGCAGGTGGTTTTAAAGAATTCAAACGAACGCTTTTAGAATGGACAGCAGCAACACTTGCCGCAAATCCCGAAGCTAAAATCAATACTTCAATCGCAATTCCTTACAATCCTTACGATCCACAACCATATAATCGTTAGACAATGCGCGGCATGCTTGATATAGCTAATGAATTGAAGGTTGCAGAAGAGTTTTGGGATTTTCTTGGTGGACAAGGAACATATCAACAACATCTTAACTCCTTTGAAAAAATTGGCATTGAATTGAGATATGAAATTGATCAGTACTTTTCAAAATTTAATAAATGATTTCACAAAATGAACATCACAATTTGCAGAGACTGTAAAATGAACTGTGTCAGAAGTTAAAATCTTAACTTCAAAACACAGATAATGGAAAAGAAAAACAATCCCCTCGACCTTGAGTCGATGAAGCAGCAATATCTGGCGGAGTTCCGCTCAG
>JAABUN010007185.1_pt1 | contig 12223 bp, 12 predicted proteins | sample 5559311 | NCBI WGS metagenome assembly JAABUN01 (sample SAMN10711877, study PRJNA513370) | rock metagenome | isolation source: Antarctica rocks | place: Antarctica: Victoria Land, Siegfried Peak sud | reverse complement strand
CAATTAGTGGTTCAGGCAAGCCCGGAATAAATTCAATCTTTTGTGCAACCAACAGAAATGGGGGTATTGTGATGATACCATACTTGCCTACATATTTACTGCCCAGGCTGGTTGCTATTTCAATAAATTTCCCGCAGTCTGACACAGTTGATATGGGAGAGTCAAGAATAATTTTCCCTTTTCCTACATATTCAATTAAAGTATCAGTAATAACTGATGTTCCTCCTGCAATTCTATACGATGGCTCCTCGGTTTGCGGTATATCGAACAATTGTGGCGGCTCTGAAGGAAGGGATTCAAAAATGCCAATGCCCTTTTGAAATTGCTTATAATAAGGAAGGTTTAATTCATGAAGTAATTGCATAAGGTAGGTATGCTTTGCTGCAAACCACGTAGCACCCATTTCAACAGGTGTATTATTACCTTCTGCTCTTACAGTAAATATTCTTCCACTGCATCGTTCTCTTGCTTCTAAAATAACCGCATCAATACCTGCTTCCTTTAAATAATAGGCAGCAGATAAGCCGCTCAGTCCGGCACCTACTATTAATACATCCTCCATAATGTTGTTGCTATCAGGATTTCAAAAGTAGGTGCTAAGATTTTAAAAAGTTGAGACAAGCTCCAAATTGATTCATAGGAGATAGAGCATAACTAAACGTTATAAAGGCAACGATTTTTCTAAACGCTTCATCCCTATATTGAAAGTAAAAACTTTGAAAAAAAAGGTCAATAGATTTGTAGCTGTTTCATCTGTTAACAGCAGTTGGATTTAATTTTTAAGAGGATACTTTTGAATTCCATAGCTAAAAAAATACACACTGCCTCTTCCTCACTATGATAGTTGGGGAAATGATTGCAGATTAAGTATTACTTCTGCTTGATAAGTATAACTGCTTATTTAAATATCAGGAATAAAACAAGGTTCACCTGGAGCCAAATAATTTCCTTATTCCTTTTAGTGCTGTTGGAGCGATGATAACAGCAGATGCAATATTAATGGCAGCGCCTGTAACACAGTAGAGGCAAATCTTTTTTTGCACAAAAATCATTTTATATAAATAAAAGATAGCTCCAGCAGCATTGCCTGCAACAGTAGCGCCTAAAGCAACATCCAATACAGGTTTCCTACCTGTTTGTTCATCACCTCCTGCCGAGGCTAAAACCATTGTTGCCGCATAAGCTACTGCACTTATAGGCCCATCTGGTGCACCAAAGCGATAAGCATCTTCTGAAGCATTTACTTTATTGCTATCAAAGACCTCAAACGGTAAGTCGGGCATGCTTTTGATTACCCCTGTTTGGTACATAGAGATAATACTGAAGTCTACCAACCCTAATGCTGATAACCCAATCACTTTTCTTCTTCTGTCTAAATCGTCGGAGTGTTCTGATCTTAATACATCCCGCATCGCTGCTGTATTCATAATAGTATATTTTACAACGGATGCCGCAATAATTGTTCCTGCCAACCAAATTTTTCAATTAAAAAAACATTTAAAATGCTGTCAGGAATGATAATTGTTCTCGACTAATTACTTTCTACAGAAGGTGTTGTATAACTAACTTCATCTCTTAAGCCACACGAGTATTATTCACCCAGTCTATTAAAATATAATCATGGCTGCTACCAGTTTTATTGATGTATTAAACAAGGAATTTTCTTATAATGATTATTATCATGCCACCAGCGATGGTAGCGGTTTTCCAAAAAATGACTTGCGTAATTTTATGTTTGCCACCGGTATCGAATGTTCCTATCCGACCATTGATAATGGCAGAACCCGCAGAGATCAATTGGAAGAATGCGGGCACTACAAATACTGGAAAGAAGATTTGCATTTGGTGAAAGAGTTAGGGTTAAATGTCCTTCGTTATGGTTTGCCTTATTATTCCATCCATCAGTCGTATGATAAATTCGATTGGAGCTTTTCAGATGAAGTAATGAATGAAATAAAGCGGCTCAATATAGTGCCCATACTTGACCTGATGCACTTTGGTGTGCCGGACTGGATAGGAAATTTTCAGAATCCCGAATTGCCTTACCAGTTTTGCAGGTATGCTGCAGCCGTAGTAGAAAGGTATCCCTGGGTAAGGTTTTACACACCTGTTAATGAAATTTTTGTTACAGCACGAGCCAGCGCCAAAGATGGTATCTGGAATGAACAACGAAAAGATGACCGCTCCTTTGTTACTGCCATGAAAAATATAGTAGCCGCCAGTATTATGGCTACGCATCGTATAGTAAAGAACCGCCCCGATGCCGTAATCATCCAAAGTGAAACGGCAGAGGTTTTACATGAAGCGACCGTTACCACATCTAAAGATGTAGTTATAGCCAACAAGCTTCGCTTTCTGTCGCTGGATCTTCTATACAGCCATGCCATGGATTCCGATGTGTGCCTTTACCTAATGGACAATGGCCTCACCAGGGAAGAAATGGATTGGTTCATGACCCACGAAGCACCGGGTTACCAGGTAATGGGTAATGACTACTATGGCCGTAACGAACGGATTTTGTTGCCCGACGGATCGCAATGCGGCGGGGAGGATGTGTTTGGCTGGTACTATATTACTAAGGATTACTACAACCGTTATCGAAAACCGGTCATGCACACCGAAACCAATGTTTTTGATGCAGCCGAAGCACCTACCTGGCTGTGGAAGCAATGGATGAATGTGCTGAGTATGCGTAAGCAAGGCGTACCGGTGTGTGGTTTTACATGGTATAGTTTAACAGACCAGATAGACTGGGATATAGCACTTGCAGAAAAGAGGGGAACTGTAAATGAATGCGGCTTATATGACCTGAATCGTAAACCAAGGCCTGTTTCAGAAGCCTATAAAATGCTACTGAAAGAATTTGGTCAAATCACCATCTACCCTCATGGTGAATTGCTGGAGATTACAGAAAAGCCTGCAAACATAAAAGTGCAGATATAGCTATGTGGCCGAAGTAACTTAAAAATATATAATGATGAAAGCAATCTGGAATAACCACGTCATAGCAGAAAGCAGTGATACTATAGTGGTGGAAGGAAATCATTACTTCCCTGAAGATGCCGTTAACAAAGAGTATCTGAAATCTTCCGACACGCACTCTGTGTGCCCCTGGAAAGGAAAGGCCTCTTATTACAGTATAGAAGTAGATGGCAAAGTAAATGAAGATGCCGCCTGGTACTACCCGGAGCCAAAAGAAGCAGCAAAACAAATTAAAAGTCGCGTTGCTTTTTGGCGTGGCATCACCATTGAAAAGTAAAAAATCATGACACATTTTGATGCAATTATCATTGGCTCAGGACAGGGTGGAACACCCCTGGCCAAACGAATGGCAAAAGAAGGCTGGAAGACAGCGCTGATAGAAAAAACCCATGTTGGTGGCACTTGTATTAATGTTGGATGTACGCCTACAAAAACCATGATTGCATCTGCAAAAGTAGTTTATACTGTTGCCCAGGCGGAAAAGCATGGTGTGCGTGTACAAGGGAATGAAGTAGATATACGCGCCATACTTGAAAGAAAGAACAAGGTTGTGAAAAGCTTTCATAGCGGCTCTTTAAAGGGGTTGCAGGAAACAGAAAACCTGCAACTAATTTTTGGAAAGGCATCTTTCAGTGGAGATAAGAAGATGAGGGTTGAGTTGAATGAGGGAGGTGAAATTGAAATTTCTGCAGATACATTTTTTATTGATACCGGTACACGTCCGTCCATACCAGCCATTGAAGGATTGGAGGAAGCGGGTTATTTTACTTCCACTACTCTAATGGAATACCCGGAAGTGCCACCAGATTTGTTGATTATCGGCGGCGGCTATATAGGCTTAGAGTTTGGACAAATGTACCGGCGGTTTGGTAGCAAGGTTACTATCCTCGAACATGGCTCACGTTTTTTGCCAAGGGAAGACGAAGACATAGCAGAAGAAGTATTAAAGTTTCTGCATGAAGAAGAAATTGAAATTTTTACCAATGCGCAAGTAAATAGTGTGAAGGGAAAGCCCGGTAATATAACTGCAACTGCAATGGTGAATGGTGAAGAAAAAACCCTTTTCTGTTCTCACATCTTAATTGCAGCTGGCAGAACGCCCAATACAGATAGTTTGAATTTAGACGCAATTGGTATTGAAACGAATGATAGAGGTTATCTCGTGGTGAATGACCAACTGCAGACTTCCGCAGAAGGGGTTTACGCTATTGGTGATGTAAAGGGAGGTCCGGAATTTACGCACATCGCTTACCACGATTACCTTATTCTCTTCCACAACCTGGTAAATGGCAAGAGCGAAAGCATCAACGACCGCATGGTGCCTTACACCATGTTTACCGACCCGCAATTGGGACGGGTGGGCATGACCGAACAGGAAGCGAGGGAAAAAGGACTTCAAATAAAAGTAGCCAAACTTCCAATGGCGCATGTAGCACGCGCCATAGAAACAGGAGATACCAGGGGTATTATGAAAGCCGTGGTGGATGCCGAAACTGACAAGATTTTAGGCGTAGCCATTTTGGGACAGGAAGGAGGTGAAGTGATGACCATATTACAAATGGCAATGGTGGGTGGACTGACCGCTTCGCAGATTAGCGAGATGGTGATTGCACATCCACTGTACGCCGAGTCGCTCAATAACTTGTTTATGAAAATGGGCTAACGAGGAGAAAAGTCCCATCTCTCGTTCTAGAGAAACGTATAGATGACATAAAAAATGCAAAGCGAAAAAAACGATTGGAAATGTAGGATTAGGAAAATGGGTGGCAATCTTGCCTTGCAGGCGGTGGAAAAAGGATATGAGGTAGTTGGGCATAGCCGGCACTTCAAAGATGGAAAAATACAAAACGTATAAAATGGAAAATAGGGCAATACTCCTTTTTTCAGTTGCATTAATGCTAATTTCTTGCGGTCAAGCAAAATCGTAGTTGAAAAATCCTCGAAATATTCCTTACAGCTGGAAAACGGATACAATGAAGAAAGGCGTTCCACTTTCTGATTTTACAGTAGCCGTGCCGAAAGGAGCGTTCAACGTGCTTGCGTATCCCAAATTTGTAACCACTAGGGAAGGAGTAAAGATGTATGCAAAGCATGAACCTGTCATTAGTGTCGCTATGAATGGACAATACAAGGCCTACCCGTTGAGTATTCTCACCTTACATGAAATCGCCAATGATACGCTGGGAGGGCTTCCAATTTTAGTTACGTACTGCCCGCTATGTAATGCAAGCGTTGTCTATAATCGGCGTCTGCGCCAACAGGATAGCCAGCGCTTGCTAAATTTTGGTGTTTCCGGTATGCTGCGCAACAGTGACATGGTGATGTTTGACACTGAAACGGAAACCTGGTGGCAGCAATTAACCGGTGAGGCATTGGTAGGAGAATTTGCAGGGGCTGAACTTTCGGTGATTCCTTCTCTGATAGTATCAGTGGAAGAATTCACCAGGCGGTACCCGGATGGGAAAATCTTATCAAGGAGAACTGGCTTTGCAGAAGCGGAAGGAAGTTATGGCAGGAATCCTTACCCTGGTTATGAAGATATAGAGAACTCTCCTTATGAGGATTTTTTGGACAAAAACAAAGTTGACAAACGGCTGCCGCCAATGGAAAGAGTAGTAGATGTGGAAAGCAGAGGGAAGCGTAAGATTTACCCTTTCTCTCTTCTTTCTAAGGAAGGGTTTATCAATGATTCCTTCAATGGTAAACAGATTGTCATCTTCTTTACGTCCACCACTTTATCAACGTTGGATGAAAGGGAAATCAGTCAGTCTAAAAAGGTAGGGTCCGCTACTTTGTTCAATGCTATGCTGGACGGTCAGCGGTTAACCTTTGAGAAAAAGGGGGAACATTTTAAAGACTTGCAGACGCAGTCCTCCTGGGATGTTACCGGACGTAGCTTTGATGGACCACTCAGGGGAAAGCAGCTACGTATAGAACCCCATAGCAATCACTTTGCCTTTGCATGGCTTGCCTTTTATCCTGATTCGGAAATTTATTTGAAATAACTATAAAGTAGTTACAGCAATTGTTCTTCAAAACCAACGTTGATCTGATGTTTCAAACAAAGAGTACAGGCTAAATAAAATGCCTGAACTACATTTATGCACACAGAAGGTAAACTACTGTTCAGTGTACCTTTTAATTTTTTAAAATGTACCACAGAAATAAGCGTTCAATTTTTTTGCTGCTCCTGTATTTGTCTTTGGCAAGGGCAATGCACAATCAACGGACAGGCCTGCTGAACTAGTTGGAAATGGAGCAATGCAAAAGGGTACCCCTTGAAGATGGCAGCCCCTCTGCCGGAAGAAGGATGTTATGGTCGATAACTGATTCCTTTAAAGCGGTTTATTTTAAGCAAAATATGGATACAGTAATCGTCAAAAAATTAGTGGCAAAATCATGGCTGGGAGGAGGACTTTTTTTCAGGCGAGTGGTTCTTAGTGACTATTTTTTAAAAGATTGGAAAAAAAGAAAAGAAAAGTGATGCGATTATTACAGCACTTTTCTTTTTTAAATGTAAGAACTTACTTCCTTGATACTTTCCAGACAATACCGGTGCCTGGCACATAGGCATTTGGTTCTCTATTTTGTGCCTTGCGGCTAGGATCAATTTTTACCTGCCCATAATCCACTATATACATAGCACCATCCGGACCAAACCGTACACTGAACGGACGTTCTATTGCCCTGCCTAAAGAATTTTGTTCTGAGCCAGGCAAAGTACCTTTATTACTTATGAAAGGAGTAACTTCTTTTGTTGCCGGTAGATTAAGAAATTAGTTTATATATTAAATTCAAATTATTTAGCAACTACTACAGACCCTTTTGGCCTAACGGTATTAGGTGCGGGTATTTGAAGGGGGTCATTACCTTCTGTTAAGCGACCGTCAGGTCCTACATCCAGCGAGTGCAAATAATTAAAATTTCCAATACTGAAATCTTTATTAGTATGCTGGTTCACTATGTATAAAATCTTTTCTGAAGTAGAGAAAGCCAATGAAAATGGCTCACTTGTTTTAAACGGCCCTATACCTGGAACATCGTAAACGGGTCCTGATTGTTTTAGCTCTAATGTTTGTATTAATAATGGAGAAGCAGCACTGGAAGTGTTGTAAACTGTAACCGTGTTATCCCCGGAATTTAATACATACATGCGATTCCCATCCCTGGTTGTGCGAATCCAGCAGACAGCTGTTCCTGCAGGCACTGAAGATTGAAATGAAAGGGCTCCGCTTGCAGCATCTATTCCGTAAACCCCAACTTGTTTAAGAAGTGGAAATCCAACATATAAAATGTTTGCTGTAGGATGTTGCCATAAACCAAAAGCCCCATTCATTCCACTTGCATTTCCGGGAACAAAGTATGGAGTGCCTGCTACAGGAGATAGTGAGCCTGAATTAGCAATATTGAAAGATCGTAAAGTGCCTACCGGTGGCATAAGTTTAAAGCCAAGGAAGTCGTAACTAAATAGAAATTTTTTATCTCTTGATACCAGGTTCATGCCCGGAGAGGATCCCGGAGTAGTTTCGAATTTTGCCCCGGCTATCGGAGTTAATTTTCCATTTGCATCAATTGTAAAAGTTGAATAATTTGGCGCCTGTGTAATTGTGTGTAAAGGATCATCGCTTTTGTTAACTACAAAAACCAGGTTGCCGGAAACGTCAATACTAACCGGAGTTTGGCCACCTGATGGAAAAGGAGATCCGGGTACTGCCTCAAGTTTACCATCTGATGTTATATTAAAAACTGCAATCGTATTGCTGCCTGAGTTTACTGCCAATAAAAATTTGCCATCTGAAGAAACCCGAAGCTCATAATCAGAATCTAACGGACCAAGAATCTGATCTGGGTTACCTACACCTGAACCACCCGTAAAATATGGTCCTCCATGTTGTACTAGTTTGCCGTCGCCATTATCTTTATAAGCCAAAACAGCATTTTGATTGTCACGAAAATCGTTGGTTTCAATATATAAAATATCGAGTGTTGTTCCATTATTCCCTTCTTTACTACAGGATATAAGGGAAACCAGCAAGCTTAAAAAAATTATTTTTTTCATGATTTTTATTTTTTACTATTATTAATATTAAAGACTTGATTTTTCAATTGAAGTTTCATTTAAAAATTCTATGGTGGAGATTGTCCAATTTTGTGTAAATGCTTCATCCTTGCTACGCTTTCATGATCCATTTTCTTGCAACTAGAAATTAGGAATATAAGGGAGGCAATTAAAATTTGTGCTGATCGAAGGGCTTTGCCCGATAGCAATGTAAATAGGTTCATTGTAAAAGTTTATTTATTAGAAATTGATCTATATTTTAACATGTACGATAGGATGAACCAAATGGATTGTTTACCTTGTTATCACCATAACCGAATCATTATACAAACTGCTCAAACGATAAAATCAGAGTTGAAAATATTTGCAACGAGCTAAACATTAGTTTGGGAAATTTACTTATTACGGCAAATTTTGGAAATCATTCTTGCATTAGCGGTAAAAACCATGAGTAACTACAGTAATCATTTATTTGATCCGGAAATAGAGCCTATCTTCAAATCCAGGAAATGGACAAAATAAGTGCTCTAACTACTTTTATTTAATAATGTACGCTGTTCATCAAGTGTACCTTTTGTTAATCTATAAATCATGCATATAATCAAACAAGTCACTTTCTTTTTCCTGGTAATGACATTAGGATTTTCAGTTAATGGCAAAGCGCAGACGAATGATAGTTTACTAAATCAGCTATCAGCAAAATGGAAGAATGCAAAGACTTATACATTAAAAGTAGCAGAGCTAATGCCTGAAGAACAATACAATTTTAAACCGGTGCCGGATGAAATGTCTTTTGGTGAACAACTTTTACACATTGCGCAAAATATGAACTGGCTTTCTTCTGCTTACTTATTAGGGAGTAAGCAGAATAGTAAAAGTGATGCAAAGGTTTTAAGCAAACAGTCTATTATAATTACCATCAGCACTGCCTATGATTCTGCATTGGCTGTTCATTACCGGCTTACCTTGCAACAATTAGACGAAGTAGTTCCTTTTTTTGCAGGACCAAAATCGAGGCGACAAATTCTAATTCTTATGCATGACCATCAAACCCATCATCTTGGGCAGTTGATCGTGTATCTACGGTTGAAGGGCATTAAACCTCCGGAGTATGTGGGGTGGTAGATGAAAGACTTTTTGCATAATACGATTCTTCTTTAAATACAAAATTTAAAACTATGTCAAACGAAGCAAAGGCTATTATAAGCCAGCATGAAAGCAATGGTAAATATGTAATGGTTGATGGTTTAAAAACTTTTTATCTGGATGCAGGTACGGGACCTGTAGTGTTTTGTATTCATGGAGTTCCTACCTCCTCATTTCTTTATCGAAAAGTAGTACAGCAACTACAGTTACGAGGGTTAAGAGCCATAGCTATTGATCTGCCTGGATTAGGTTTGTCTGACAGACCCGAAAGGTTCGACTATACATTTAGCAACTTCGCGCGCTTTTGCAGTTTATTTTTAGATCAATTGAAAATAGATGAAGTTCATTTGCTTATTCACGACATAGGCACACCGGTTGGTTTATCTATGGCTGCACAAAACAGCAGCCGCATCAAATCCATCACGGTCTTAAATTCTATGCTGGATGTAGAACATTTTGTAAAGCCTTTGCCGATGCGTCCTTTTGAAAAGCCTGTTTTAGGTGAAGCTGAATTAGCAATGCTTACTCCCCTTACGTTTCCTTTAATGATGAAAGGTGCAGGTGTAGTTAATAGTGATGTTATTACTCATGAGGAAACAGCAGCTTATATACATTTGTTAAAAAGAGAAGATGATGGCAAAGCATTTTTAAAAATCATGCGCAGTTTTGAGCAGACAAAAGAATTTACAGAAAGATGTTACAGAGCATGGAAAAATCCCGCATATTCTGTCCAATTGGTATGGGGTGACAAAGATCCCTTTCTAACTTATGAAGAGCATGGTAAACCATTTGAAGAAGCACGGCCTGGCATACCCGTTACAAAAGTAGAAGCAAAACATTTTTTACAGGAAGAACAGTATGAAGTTATTGCAGCAAAAGTGAAAGAGCTGATAGTCTCTTAGTTATTAAAAATGGCTGCTTTTAAAGGCGGCCATTTTTATAGAAGAAAATTTTAAAAAGCTATGGGAAATTTATGTTCAACTTATAACCCTTTCGCTTGTGCAGGGGATAAGCTGTAAGAGCAATAGCAATGAAATCTTGCGAATCTCCGTTTCTTAATACATCACGTATTGCTGTTGCATCCATAACAAAAGATTTTATTTTTTGTACTAAACAAGAATTTGAGCCACTATTACAGTTCTCTTAAACAACCGCTATGGGATTAGTAGGTGCATAAGAATTATATAATTTATCTACCTGTTCAGCAGATTGACCCTGCTTCTCTTTTCTTGTGGCATTTGTGGGCGGCTTTGTCCACGGCATTTTATCAGCCACCATTTTAGGCACATTTATAAACACATCTGTTCCGGCTCTTTTAACAACAGCATCAAGCGGAATATAAGTATCGTCTTTAAAAATAATACCTACAGGTACAAGCATATAACCTGTTCCGCCAATATCTTGCTGCACTTCTTTTACCGTACCTAATTCACCACCATCAGATCCACGAACGGTATCGCCCTCCTGAATTTGCAAGGAGGATGCACTACTTTCAATAGCGGCTAAGAAATCTTCTGTTTTAATAACAGCATTGGAAATTAAAGGGAAATTTATATTTATAGCAGCTTCATATTCCATCACTCCTGCGGCGCCTATGGCATCAGATATAAAGGTGACATCATACCCTTTTTCCATGGCATGCCGACCTGTAGATTCGCAACAAAGGTTAGCTGTCATGCCGGCAATAACAAGATGTGTTGTTCCGCGCTTTTCAAGCTCTTCTTTCAGATCGGTTTGTAAAACATCGCAACTTTTATGCGGCTGCAAAATAATGTCTCCTTCCAGTGGCGTAAGATCGGGATGAAAGTCGGCTCCCCAACTTCCTGCCTGAAACATCTTCATTTCGTACATCATACGGTTAATGCCACTTCTTTTTTGCAAGTGTTCATTCGCATAATCTTCTTCTGTATAAGCCATAGGACCAAAGAAAACAGGAATTCCCTTTGCTCTTGCGCCAGCTATCGCCTGTTGAAGGTTTTCAATCACATTATTCATCTTCACGGTATTTTTCGTCAATTCCCATGCTGCACCACCTTCAGATAGAAAGTCATTAACCGGATCAATCACCAGCAGCACGGTATGCTCTGTCGGGTAGTTAAGCGCTGCTTCTTCCTTGGGCAGATAAGTAGCAACGGGTTTCGTGGTTTCAGTTCTTTTTTCCATAATATTTATTTTTAGTTAAACAATCAATTTATGCATTCTGTGTTAGCAATAGAGGCTTTTATATAGTTAGTCGCAAGGTAGGCAAATACCTGACAAAATTTATTACTGTGTGGCAATTATTCTTAAATCATCTTCCAGATTTCTTCTTAAATGCAGCTTTGAACGGTGTGTGATTTACCAATAATTAGCACGGGCAAACTTCTTAACCCACCAGGATATTGCAAACATGACTGCAACAAGCAGGCAATATGTTACTATAATTTTACGCTTTTTTAAAAAGCAAATATCCTTAGCTACGACCGCAGAAAGATAGTGGTTAAAGAAATTAAAAAACTATAATTACTGCTCTTTATACTTCAGTTGTTGAAAAGTGTGTTATTCAATTTTTGATTGCACCAGTTCTTTTAACTGTTGTAGTGTTTTGCGTTGATTAATTTCTTCGGCACTTACTAATATTTCAACATTTGTTCCATTACAAATTAAAATAACAGGTAGCGGTAAGTTTTCCGGCTGATACTTTCTTTTGAATTCATCTTTGTGCAGTTCTGTTTTCTTGTAGGGCAGACTTTCTAAAAATTCCTTCCATTCCGGCTTCATGCTAAAAGTACCAAACGTTAGGTAGCAAAGGTTACAAGGGTATGACTTTGGAAAAATCTCTTTGTTTACAAAATCAACAATACCAGGATAAAGGCCACCGTAAGCATTATAAACTAATATCATTTCTTTAGCAGATGAAACAGGAAAAAAACTTTGCTGCTGTACTTTCTGTTTGTTCTCAACATCAGGTTTAAGATAACGTATGCCATCAATTATTGCAGCTATTAATAGAATAGCTGCAACACTTATCCAAACTATTTTCTTTGCGCTCATGAT
>JAABUN010007184.1_pt1 | contig 12223 bp, 10 predicted proteins | sample 5559311 | NCBI WGS metagenome assembly JAABUN01 (sample SAMN10711877, study PRJNA513370) | rock metagenome | isolation source: Antarctica rocks | place: Antarctica: Victoria Land, Siegfried Peak sud | reverse complement strand
TGAGATCTCCATCGTCACCGCGGGTCCCACGCTCGCTCGACAGCAACACATGCCACGTCGGTCACACCCGCACCACCGCAAACCCGCTGGTCAGCGCCTCACAACCCGACTTTGCCGAGCCCCTGGGCTCCCCCCTGCCCGAGGGGATGCTCGGCGCTCATTCCGGCCAGGGGGTCCCCGGTACCGCCACCACGCCGACCTCGTCGTCCTCCGTCGCCTCCACGTGGTCCCAGCGCGAACCGGGAGTCCCCGGCTCGGTGGACCACGCCACGAGCCGGACGGTGTCCACGGACAGGCGCGATGACAGCTGCACGCCGCCCGGGGGCTCGAGCCGGATGAAGGGCTGCACCGCGACGGTCCCGGCCGGGGCCGTGAGGTCCAGGCGCACCGTCCGGCAGCCGTCACCGGACCACCGGGGCACCGGCACGCTGACGACCTGGCTGCTCGGTCCCCTGGTGTCCGGGTACGCCCGCAGCTCGAGCATCCCCGATCCGCGGGCCTCCCGGACGTCGACGAGTAGCGTGAGCTCCGTCCCCGCGGCAACCAGCTGCCGGTGGTCCGGGGTGAGTACCGCGTCGTCGAGGCTGAGCGGGCCGCGGCGCAGCTCGACCCCGTTCCTACCCGCGCAGGCCGCAGGCCCGCTGAGCCGGCCGGCCGGCTCGGCGAACGTCCATGACATCGCGGCCGTGTCCGCGGGGTCGGTGTCCTCGTCCTCGAAGGACCCCGACGACCACAGCAGGTCCTCGCCGCGACTGAGGTCGGCGGCAGCGTCGCCGTCCAGCCACCAGCCGCGGGGCAGGCGACGGGGCACGCCGGCCACAAGCGGCAGTCGGCGTGACGTCAGCGCCGTCGTGGTGGTGCCGGCGCCCGGCGGCGCCAACACCAAGGAGCCCGCGGACGCGACGCCCGGGGCCCGCCTGGCGGAGGAGTCAGCGGCGTCACCGGTGACCGGACGCGGCACGTAGTCCTCGATCAGCAGAGGGTCGGTGACCGCCGACACCACGCGGTCGCCGCGGATGTCGGCGCGCAGCAGGTAGGACAGGAAGGTCGGCCAGACGTCCTGGTCGAACACCAGGTTGCCCATCGACTGCGCGAACAGGGAGCCGTCGGCGTCGACCTCCACCGAGCCGACCACGTGCGGGTGGCCGTTGACGACCAGCGAGGCACCCGCGTCCCGGGCGGCGCCGGACAGCTCAAGGACGACGTCGGTCTGCCCGCTCCGGTACTCCTCCCCACCGTGGATCATGACGAGCACGACATCAGCCTGACGACGTGCAGCCCCGACCTCGGCCACCAGGCGCTCGAGCGTGCACCGTGCGGCGCCCCCCTGGTCCGGGCCGGCCACGTACTCGACCTCGTGCTCTGCGCCGGTGATGGTCGTGCACCCCAGCATCGCCACGGTCTGCCCGCGCCGCTGGAGGAACGCGGGCCGCCACGCGTCATCGACGGTGGCTCCCGCCCCGAAGTGAGGCATGCCGGCGCGGTCCAGCTCGTCGAGCGTCCGGGCGAGACCGTCGTCCAGGGCGTCGAGGACGTGGTTATTGCCCAGCGACACCGCGTCCACCCCCGCGCCGGCCAAGGCCTCCACGGCTGCCGGCGCGCTGGCGAAGACGAACTCCTTGGTGGGGTGCCACTGCGAGGTGCGCGGTGCGCGGGCGTCCACGAACGGCTCGTCGAGCAGGGGCGTCTCGAGGTTGACCACGGTGAGGTCGGCGTCGGCGAGCAGTGGCGCCACGTGCTCGAGCAGTCGGTCATGCTGCTCGACCCCTGCGGACCGCCCGAGCAGTCCGTCCCCTGGGCTGCCGTCACCGTCGGCGTCGTAGAACCGGCGCCCGAACATCACGTCGCCGCCGAAGCGCAAAGACAGCGTCCCTCCCGACGCCTCGCTGAGCACGGCGTGCGAGACCTCGGCCGGGGCCGCGGCCACCACACGTGGCAGGTGGCCGTCTGCCGACACGGCCACGAGCGTCGGCCCGTCGACCGCCAGCTCCAGCCGCCCCTGCGCGTCGGCCTCAGCGCGATCGTCGTCACCCCACGCGGCGACGGCGCCGGGTACCGGGTCGCCGTGCTCGTCGACGGCCAGCACGGCCGCGGCCGGTGGTGGTGCGTCGGGTCCGGCAGCCAGTAGGACACCGGCGCCGACGAGGACGCAGATCGCGACGCCGACGAGGGCCAGGCGGGGGTCGAGTGCACGCACGCGGACATCGTCGCCCATGGACGGCAGGCCGTCACCCACCGCGCCGCACGGTCCGGGCGGCGGTACTGTCCCGACCATGACGACCGCGACCTGGGCGCCCGAGCTGGTCCGGGGCCTGCTGGCCCTCGCCGCCTCCGGCGCCGTCCTGGCGGCTGCCCGGTGGCGTTTCAAAGATCGGAGCCTTGATGGGGCCGGGGACAGCGGACTCGACTGACGGGCTCCCCCGCTGGGGGGAGCGCCAACTCCTGGCTGGTGTGTCCTCCGTCGCGGCCGTCACGGCCGGGGTGCTGGCGGCCTCGGACCCGCTACCCGCCGCTCTCGCCGTTCTCCTCGCGGTCGTCGTCACCGTGGTGGTCCCGCTCGGCTTCGACGGCTTCGTCGGCCTGCTCGTTGGGCTGTTGGCCTCGTCAGGTCTCGTTGCGGCCAAGCAGCTGACCGGTTCCTGGACGCCTGAGGCCTTCGAGCGCTCGCTGCTCACTACCGGCGCGCTGCTGCTCGCCGGGTGGGCGGCAGGTCGGTTGGGCAATCGGCTGAGGGCCATGGGCGGCCGACCACCTACCACCGAGAACGTCGCCATGTTTGGCTCTATCGGACTGGTCGACGCCGCGGCCGCCACGGGGCGTCTGGATGAGGAGGCCATCCGCGCGGCACGTCACGGGCGGGCGCTGTCGCTGCTGCTCATGCGCACCACCATGACCGACGACGCGCTCGACGCGGCCTCGACCTCGGCGGCCCGCAGGGTGGCAGCCCGCCATCTGGAGGCCGCCCTGCGACGGACGGACGTGCCCTTCGCGCTGACCCCGGAGGTCGTCGGCGCGATCATGCCCGAGACAGGGCCGGACGGGGCGTGGGAGGTCGCCGGGTCCGTCGTCGAGTCGGCCGCCGACAGCAGCTTCACGCACCGCGCGCGACGTGAACGGGTCCGGCTCGGCGATCACGCGGACATCGCGACGGGAATCGCCTCGATGCCCATCGACGGTCGGGACGCCAAGAGCCTGCTGTCGGCAGCGCTGGCGTCGTTGGAGGACGTGGAGCGCGCCGAGGCGGGCGTGCGGAGTCCGGGCGGAACCCCCGGGTGAGCGCGGACCTCAACGCCATCGGTCTCCTGCTGGCGCTCGCCGTCGCGACGTTCGGGTACTGGCGGGTGTCGGTGGACCGTCACCAGCGCCGTCTACGCCAGCTCGACGTCCGGGTCCACGTCAACGGCATCAGGGGCAAGTCGACGGTGACGAGGCTGGTGGCCGGGGTGCTGCGCGAGGGCGGCTTCCACACGGTCGCCAAGACGACGGGCAGCGCGGCGCGCGTCATCGGCCCGCGGGGTGAGGAGACCCCCATCGCACGGCGGGGTGCGGCGACCATCAACGAGCAGGTCGACGTGGTGGCGGCGTACGTGCACGACGACGTGGAGGCCCTGGTCATCGAGTGCATGGCGGTGCGCCCGCTGTACCAGCAGTTCTCGCAGGAGTTCATGGTGCAGTCCGACATCACGGTCATCACCAACGTCCGCGAGGACCACCAGGAGGAGATGGGCGAGACGCTCGAGGAGATCGCCGACAGCATGTCCGTGACCATCCCGCGTGACGGCGTGCTGATCACCGCCGAGGACCGCCCGCACCTGAGGGAGCGGTTGGCCCGCAACGCGCGGGCCCGTGGCAGCCGCCTGGTCTACGCCGACGCCGACCTGGTCGCCGACGAGGACATGCTGGGCTTCGACTACCTGCAGTTCCGGTCCAACGTGGCCATCGGGCTCACGTTGGCCCAGCTGCTGGGCGTCTCCCGCACGGCCGCGATGCGGGGGATGTGGAAGTCGGTCCCCGACGTCGGCGTCGTGCGGCTGCGGACCTTCGACGTCGGCGGGGCCCAGGTGCTCTGGGTACCCATGTTCGCCGCGAACGACCGGGAGAGCGTCGTGCTGACGTTCGAGACGCTGCGGCCCTGGTTCCCGCCCGGCGCCCCGGTCATCGGGATCCTTAACAACCGCCGCGACAGAGGGCGACGCGCCGAACTGTTCGCCATGATGGTCCCGGACGACCTCGCCGACCACCTGGACCACGTGATCACCTTCGGTGCGTACGAGGAGACCGTCCGCAGGAGGATCGTCGAGGGGGGCTATCCGACCGAACGGGTCCACCTGCTGGGCGAGACGGTCCAGCCCTCGCTGCAGCAGATCCTCGACACCATCGCCGGTCTCGCCGTGGGTGGCCAGGCCGTGCTCGTCGGCATGGTCAACATCCACACCGACCAGGCTGAGCTGCTCATAGAGCACTTCGAGCACCTGCGCGGAGGCACCGCAGGGGAGGAGCTGGACGAGTCACGTGACCCTGCCCGGCTGGCGCTCGGACCGTCCCGGCTGCGCAGCATCGGCACCGGCGTCGTGCGCTCGGTCACCGATGGTCGGCGGCGCAGGCCCGCGGAGGAGACGGACGGATGACCGAGTACCTCTTCCGTCCCGAGGTCGTCCGGGTGGCTCTTGTCGTCGGGGTGGTCGTCAGCGTGCTCTTCTACGAGCGGGTGCAACTGACCACCGGCGGGGCCGTGGTGCCCGCCTACCTGGCGCTCAGCCTACCGGCGCCGCTGCACGTGCTCAGCACGCTGGTCGCCGGTTACCTGACGTACGTGCTGGTCAGCGTGGTGCTCAGCCGTCGCGTCATCCTCTACGGCCGGCGCAAGTTCGAGCTGGAGGTACTGGTAGGGCTGGGCCTGGTCGCCCTGCTGACGGTCGCCGCCTCCGCTCTGGACGACGTCGACCCGAGCCTGTCCGGCGTAGCCGCTCTGGGGTTCCTGGTGCCTGGCGTCCTCGCCCACGACATGTCACGGCAGAAGCCCGGTAAGACCGTCGTCGCGGTCCTCGTGACGACCGGGATCCTCGGTGCCTTCGTCTACCTGTACTCCTCGCTGCTGGCGATCTCCCCGCTCGGGGACGTCCCGCCCGTGGCCGTGGCCTCCCTGACCGGCTACCCACCTGAGCTGCTGCTCCCCGCCGCGGCTGCCAGCGTCCTCGTCGGCATGCTCGTGTTCGACCAGGCCGGTCTGCGATCAGGCGGCTTCATCTCGGGCGCGTACCTCGCGCTCGTTGCACCGCGGTGGGCGGACCTGCTGTTCGCCGCGGGCGCCGCCGGGCTGACCTGGCTGCTCGTGGTCAAAGTGATCATGCCGCGGCTTCTCGTCTTCGGCCGTCGCAAGCTGAGCACCATGGTCCTGGTGGGAAGCATCGTGGCCTGGACCCTGGAGGTGCTGGTGACCACTCTCACCGCGGGGGCCTACACGCCCTGGCTGGGGCTGTCGGTGATGGCCCTGATGGTGCCGGCGCTGCTCGCCAACGACGCCCAGCGACAGGGGTGGGAGAAGACGGTGTGGGGTGCCACGGCGACGTCGCTCGGGGTCTACGGCGCCATGAGCCTGGTGGCGGCGGTGGGCGCAGCGACGGGCTGGTTCTGAGGCCCCTTCACCCCGGGGTGACGTCCCAGACAGCCGTCACCACGGTGCCCTGGTCCGACACGGCCCCGACCACAGGGCCGGCCGTGGCGGTCACCCGGCCCCCGGTGATGCGGAGGGTCGCCCGGCGGGTGTCCCCCGAGCCGACACCGCTCGTCGCGGCCTCCAGCCGCGCGACCGCCCGTCCGAGCTGGGGAGCCCCCATGCGCCCGCCCGTCGCCGAGATGAGGAGGGCGACCTGCGCAGGCCCGTCCCGGCGCACGACCACCTGCGCCGGGACGTCGCCGGACTGGCGGATCGCCATGACGACCAGGTGCCACACGGCACGTTCCATCGCCAGCATGTCGCAGGTCACAGCGGCGTCCGCGGCCTCGGCATCCACGTGCAGGTCGATCTGCGAGCCGGTGACGGCGCGGACACCCGCCGTGATCCGGCGCACGGTCCGGACCAGGTCGACCTGCTCCGACGGCGACTCCTCGTGCGCCGGGGACAGGTCGTCGGTCACGCCGGCCGCGGCCCTCACCAGACGGTCGACGCGCGAGGTGGCGGTCGTGGCGGTCCGCTGCAGCCGGGGGTCCTCGCTGCCGCCAGCCGACTCGACGAGCTGCCGGACGGACTCCTTCGCCGCGGGCACCTCCGCCAGCAGCGCCGCGACCTCGTTCCTCAGCGACGTGAGGTGGCTCTGGGTGATCCGGTGCCGCATCTCCTGCAGCACCAGGGTGCTGAGGTCCCTGAGGGTGGCCAGCTCCTCGTCGGTCCAGCGGCGCGGGACCGTGTCCATGACGCAGAGGTTGCCGAGGACGTGCCCGTCCTCCGTGGTCAGCGGGTAGCCGGCGTAGGACGACACGTCCAACGACTGCATCTCGGCGTTGTCGCGGAACAAGGGGTCGGTGGCCAGGTCCTCGACGACGGTCCCCTCGCCGGTGGCCACCGAAATGGCGCACATGGATCGGGTCAAGGGCAGTGTCCGGACGTCTTCCTGCGGCCGGTCCAGCCAGACGGCGCCCGGGAGCACCTGGGTGTCGTGCCCGACGAGGGAGACGTAGGCCACGGGTGCTGACAGCAGCGCAGCGGCCAGCCGGGCGAAGCGGTCGAACACCTCGTCAGCGTGCCCTCGGGTCAGGCCGCTGCACGCGAGCTCGCGCAGCCGGGCGGAATGAGCGAACCCAGCCAGCGACACCTCCCCGATGTCGGTGTCGATGTCGGTGTCCATCTGATACATCCTCGGGTCGCTGCGGCCCCCCGGGGTCCCGCTCAGCATACGGCGCGGGTGAGCGGCGACGGAGCGGAAGGTGCCGCTGCCGGTCAGACCCGTCGGACCGCCCGCAGCGAGAGTGCGTACAGTCCGGTCCCGCTGAGGGTGGAGCGGCCTCCGACATCCCCCATGGTGGGACCGTCGACCGTCTGGCGGCTGGAGAGGAACCGCGGGGCGCCGGTGCTGTCGACGCCGAGGTAGATGCCCACGTGGTCGATCCGTGTGCCGTCGTCGGTCGAGGCGTCGAAGAACACCAGGTCCCCGGCAGTGAGCGACGCCGGCAACGCTGGCCGCACGCCGGCATCGGGGACCAGGACCACCCCGGGGGCGGAGGCGAGAATCTCGAACGAGCGGCGGGGCATACCGCGCCCGTCCGGAGCGAGGGCGAGCGGGAGCCCGAGGCGGTAGCCCAGCACCATCCGCACGTACCCGGAGCAGTCCAGCGATCCGGCCTGGTCCGGTTCCGGGTGGTCCACGGTGCTGCCGTAGGTCCACGGGATCTGCAAGTAGTCGTTGAAGTCGGAGCCCGGGGCCCGCCCGGTGGCGGTAAGGGGGCCGTACGAGGCGTCCCCGGCCAGACGCAGCCCTGAAGCTGCCACCAGATCCGGTGCACCCGTCGTGTACTGACGGGCGACCTCGAGCACGTCCGGAGACCGATCCTGCAGCGCGGCACCCAGCCAGGCGGGATCCACTCGCCCGCCGAACGGCTGGGCGAGCAGTCGTACCCACGTGGTGGTGCGGACCACGGCGGAGGTCGTGGACTCCGCGAAGAGCCGCTGCGGGCCACGCAAGGACACGGTGCGCGCTCCAAGAGTGAACGTCGCGAGGGTTCCGAGGTCGTCGCGCACCGTCGTGGTGGCAGGGCTGGGGGACGTCGTGACCCTGACGGTCCCGATTGCTCCCGGCAGCGACCAGGTCACAGACGATCCCCGCGCGGCCTGCGCCGTCGCCGGGACGACCCACGCGCCCAGCAGCAGGGCGGCGGTCAGCAGCAGCGCGAGCGTCGTGACCCCGCCACGGGTGCTGTGGGCGGGGGGAGGTGCGGTGGGCGTCGGTCCTTCGTCGTCCGGCATAGCAGGCGTCCTCTCGTGGGTGACATCACGGGTATCGGGACGGCTGGCGTGAAAGAGAGACGACGAGCCTGCGGTTCACCCAGGCAGACCAGCCCTGATCCACCGACGGTGATTCTTGGGGGCCTTGCTCGCGATATCGGTGGGTGACTTTTCGGTGAAGGGCGTTGGGGCCTGGCGGGGTGGCCGGTCTGTCCGGGTCCACGTCGGGGTCGTTCTGTGGGCCGGGCCGGGACGTCGATCAGGTGGGTGTGCAGGGTGGCCCAGCGGGCTCTGGCGACGTCGGCCGCGATCGGGGTCAGGGCGCTGTTGGTGATGAACCCGTGGTGACGCCAGGTGCGGAACAGCTCGTGCTGTCCCTGGCTGGTGGCGGCGATGGTGGCCTTGTTCAGGCGTTGCACGCGGCGCACGACCAGCCGGCATGGCGACTCGAGCTGGAGGACATCTACGGCTACTCGGCCTGGACGTGGAGTCGCTCCTGCGGGACCTGGACGACGACACCACGGCCGACAGGGTGGGCATGGATGTGGCCAGTGCCGAAGCGAGCGGCGCCCGGGGGACACCGACCTTCTTCGTCGGTCGACCTCGGCACGTGGGGCCGTACGACGCGCCGACGCTGCCGGGATGGCGACGTCGAGGGGCGTTCCGCGGACGCAGCCCGAGCAGTCCTGACATAGTGGCCGACTAGCCTGCGGGAACGTCGACAGCGTGGAGGTCCTGCTCGCATGGACGCCCTGAGCGGCCCGATATGGGCCGCGTTCGCACTGCTCGCGGTCGCGGGTGCACCCAAGGTGCTCGACCCCTTCGACACCCTCCGTGCCGTCCGGGCCGCCGCCCCGAAGCTGAGCGTCTCGCACCGCTGGGTGCGTGCGTTCGGCGCCGTCGAGGCGGTCATCGGCGTGCTAGGGCTGCTCACGGGCCGCCGCGTGCTGCTCGCGCTGGCAGCCCTGTCCTACCTGGGCTTCACCGCGTTCGTGGTGGTGGCGCTACGCCGGAGCACCCCGCTCTCCTCGTGCGGCTGCTTCGGCAAGGCCGACACCCCTCCCACCTGGCTGCACGTGGCCCTGACCGGGCTGCTGGCACTGCTGTGCGGCACGGTGACCGTGACCGCGGTGCCCGTCTCCGGCTGGGCCACCGCCGCGGGCCTGGTGCCGGCGCTCGCCACCGCCACCGGACCAGCCCTGCTCACGGGAGTCTTCGCCGCCACGATCTGCGTCCTGCTCTACCTGGCCCTGGCCGTGCTCCCCACGGTCGCCGCCCGACCCGCCGTTCTCGGCACGCTCGCATCCCCTGGAGGAACCCCGTGACCGCCGTCGTGATCGCCGAGGCCATCGCCATCGCCCTGCTGGCGGTGCTCGTGGCCGGCCTGCTGCGCAGCCACGCGGAGATCCTGAGGACGCTGCACGAGGGCGGCCTCGGTGATCCCGGCAGGGCGGGGAGCAGCACCGGCAATGCCGGCTCCGGACCCCAGGACCTGCCCTTCGGCGTCCAGCCCGGAGTCGCCCTGCCGCGTGACAACCCGACGGACGGCTACGACGTCGCCGGGCTGACCCCTGACGGCGACGCGACCGCCATCCAGGTGGTGGGAGCCAGGGAGAACACGCTGGTGGCCTTTTTGTCGAGCGGCTGCCTGACCTGCGGAACCTTCTGGAACGCCTTCGCCAAGGGCATCTCGCTGCCCACCGGCACCCGGCTGCTGGTGATCACCAAGGGCTCGGAGGAGGAGAGTGTGTCCGCCCTGCGCGGCTTGGCGCCCCCCGGTGTCCCCGTCGTCATGTCGACCGACGCGTGGTCGACCTACTCGGTACCGCTGTCCCCGTACTTCGTCTACGTCGAGGGCTCCACCGGGGCCGTGCGAGGCGAAGGTGCAGCCAGCTCGTGGGAGCAGGTCCACAACCTCATGACCCAGGCCCTGGACGACCAGCACGCAAGCCATCGGGGGGCCGTCCGAGCGGGCGGCGAGCCGCAGACCGGCGACGGGGACTTCCGCGAGACCCGGGCCGACCGCGAGCTGATGGCAGCCGGCATCTTTCCCGGCGACCCCAGCCTGTACCCCACCCAGGCGCCCGGCGACCTCCCCGACGAGCCGGGCGGCACGCAGCACCACAGGGGATCCGGACGATGAGCACCGCACTGGTGATGCTGGCACTCGGCGCCCCGCTGGCGCTGCTCGCTGCGTGGCGCTCGACCTGGTCCCCTTGAGGTGAGTCGATGCTCTCGAGCATCACCCCGCTCGGCGAGCGGGGGCGACGTGCACGGTGGCCGGTGACCGTGGCCTTCTACATCACCGGATCGGTCCTGGGCGGGGTCCTGGTCGGGGCCATGGCCGGAGGTCTGGGCCAGTTGCTGAGCTCCTTCGTGCGCCTTCCGCTGACGTCTGGGCTGGTCATCGTCGCGGTGGCCGCATTGGTGTGTGCCGCGATGGACACCGACCGGCTGCGTGGACACCTGCCCACGATCCACCGCCAGGTCAACGAGGACTGGCTCGACACCTACCGGAGCTGGGTCTACGGGACCGGGTTCGGGCTGCAGCTGGGGATGGGCGTGGTGACGATCGTGACCACGGCCGCCGTCTACCTGCTGGGGCTGGTCGCCCTGCTGAGCGGCAGCATCTGGGTCGGCCTATCGATAGGTGCCCTGTTCGGGCTGGCGCGGGCCCTGCCTGCGCTGCGGTTGCGCTCGGTCACCACGCCTGACCGTTTGGCTTCCCTCTTCCGCCGGCTCTCGGCGGCCGAGCCTCACGCACGCGCAACAACTATCGCCGGACAGGCCACGGTGGCGCTCGCAGCGGCTACGGTGGCAGTGATGGCGGGATGATGAGCAAGGCACACCCGGGCACGAGGGCACCAGCATGAGGGGACACCGGGCATGAGGATCCAGGCGCACGGGCTCACCGTCCAGGCACCGACCGGGCTCGACGCCCGGATCTACCGCCGCAAGCCCGAGCACGACGACGAGCGCACCCACCCGATCGTCCACCTGTGCACCCGATCGATGCCCGAGGACCGCGGCGACTACGGCAGCGGCGTGGTCGACCTGCTGACCGCCGACGACGTCTTCATCTCGCTGATGGAGTTCGGTCCCGAGTCTGTCGACACACCTCTCTTCGCTCACAAGGGCATGCCAGCCGGCTTCGACCAGGCCACCTTCAGCCAGCAGGCGCTGCAGCGCACCCTGACCGGCCAGTCGGGAGCCCAGTACTGGTTCAGCGAGGCGGGCAGGGCCTTCTGCCTGTACGTCGTCCTCGGCAGCCACGTGAACCGGCGACGGCTCATGGCCCGCGTCAAGGCGCTGGTCGACACGCTGCAGATCGAGCCGTCTCCCGCCTCGCCCACCAGGACGATCGCGCCGGGCACGCAGCAACAGCTGGACGCATCCGGAAACCCGGTGGGTCCCCCCACGAAGGGAGACGACCAGTGACGCTGCTGGACGAGGTCCGCACCACACTGGCACCGGAGCAGGCCGCCACACCACCGGGTAACCGCTCGCGGGCGTGGTCGACGAGGGTGGTCGACGGCGTCGGCTCCCTGCTGCTGAACCGCACCTCGCGCCGGGGTTTCCTCGCCTCCACGGCAGTGGTCGGGGCTGCGGTCGCCACCGACTTCAAGGGCTATGCGCTGCGTCCGGTCTCGGCCTACGACGCGGTCTGCGGCGAGGGCAACTTGTGCACCTCGGGATGGACCGCCTTCTGCTGCACCATCAACAACGGCAAGAACCAGTGCCCCCCGGGCAGTTTCGTGGGTGGCTGGTGGAAGGCGGACGGTTCCGGCTTCTGCTGCGGAGGCTCGCGCTACTACATCGACTGCCAGAACTCGTGCACCAACTGCTCGACCGGCTGCGGGGGCTACAACTCCTTCTGCAACGCCGGCTGCCACACGGGCAAGTGCGGTTGCGCCTCCGGCACGTGCGACCAGCGCAGGGTCTCGTGCAACTACTTCCGTTACGGCCAGTGCCAGCAGGACGTCGCCTGCGGTGGCCCAGTGGCCTGCCGCGTCATCACGTGCGCCCCGCCGTGGCAGCTGTGGGACCACTGCACCACCTCGTCGGCGACGGACAACCGGACCGGCACGCACAACGCACCCTGCCTGCCTGGCCAGGGCTGCTTGCACGCGATCGACCAGTGGTGGTGGGACCGGGGTGGCCCGGGTCACCCCGTCGGCAGCCCGGTGGACCCGGCGGTGACGGCAGCGCAGGGCGGCAGCAAGCGGACGTTCACCAAGGGCGGCATCTACCAGTCGAGCGCGACCGGCGTGCACTCGGTGTGGG
>JAABUN010007183.1_pt1 | contig 12224 bp, 11 predicted proteins | sample 5559311 | NCBI WGS metagenome assembly JAABUN01 (sample SAMN10711877, study PRJNA513370) | rock metagenome | isolation source: Antarctica rocks | place: Antarctica: Victoria Land, Siegfried Peak sud | reverse complement strand
GAGCGGGGCGCGGGGCGGCTTCGCGCCGCGCCGCCCCCGGCGTCCGACACGTAAGCCACCCTGCCCGCCGTGTTCAAATGGGCGCGGGGTTGTGCGCTCGGCCTCCGGCGCGGTCGGCACTGGCGCTGCGAGTTCCGGCTCGCGGAGCACGGTCGCCTGGCGGCTGCTGTCCCTGTCCCACCAATCCAAGCGTCGTGTCCCTTCTTCGCCGTCTACCGGTCTGCGGCCCGCACGCCCCCCCGCTGTTGCACTCACGAACGTACGCGGGCGTGGACCTGTACGTTCGCGAGAATACCACCGCATTCCCTCCCCTGTCAACGCGCACCGGGGGGAGTGGGCCGGATGTTTTCATGCCCCCCCGACTTATTACCCATTCCGCGCCGGGGTCGCGGGGCGCTATGCTGACACTGTCGCGTGTGCCACGGTGCCGCGCCGTGTCGAGCGGCTGTCGATCAGGTAGGGAAGTGCGATGAAGTTTGCGACCTCTGCCGGTATTCCGGGCGCAGGGGCTGGCCTGGGTGTGAGCCCCGCGTCTGAGGCTGCCGCCGAGATACCGCCCGTAGACGCGGCGGTGCTGTTGGCGCTGCGCGACGAGACACGTCTGGCGCAATTGGCTGCGGCGGCGCTGCTCGACACCCCCGCCGAGGAAGCGTTCGATCGCCTCACCCGCCTGACCACGCGCCTGCTGGGGGTGCCGACCGCCCTGATCTCGCTCGTCACCGCTGAGCGCCAATTCTTCAAGAGCGCCATCGGGTTGGCCGAGCCGTGGGCGTCGCAGCGCGAGACGCCGCTGTCCCACTCGTTCTGCCAATATGTTGTCGCGTCGCGGGAGCCGCTGATCGTCGGGGATGCGCGCTCGCACCCGCAGCTCCACCGGAATCTCGCTATCCGCGACCTGGGAGTGGTGGCCTATCTCGGTATCCCATTGATGTCGCCGGAGGGGCAGCCGCTCGGCAGCTTCTGCGCGATCGACAGCCAGCCGCGCACCTGGACCGCTGACGAGATCGCCACCCTGCGGGATCTCGTCGCCGCCGCCGTCACCGAGATCACCTTGCGCGCCACAGTGCGCGCCCTGGAATGCGAGCGCGTCGCCCTGCGCGAGGAGGTTGCCCACAACCGGCTGATCATGGACTCGATCAGCCAGGGGCTCACGATCAGCGACGGCTCCGATCGCTTCACCTACGTCAATCCGGCCTATGCGCGGCTGATGGGGCGGGAACCGGCAGACCTTATCGGGCTCACGCCGTTCGACACGACCGACCCCATCAATCGGGCCACCGTCACCGCCATGCGTGCGCGGGTGCGCGCCGCCGGGCCGCACGCGCCCGTGACCTACGAGATGCAACTGCGCCACGCCGACGGCGAACTGCTCGACGCGCAGATCGCCAGCGTGGCGCTGGGGCAGCAGGGCGAGATACTCACGGCGATCAGCGATCTGACCGAGGCGAAGGCGATCGAGGTGGAACTGCGCCGCGAGCGCGATTTCACCGCCGCCATCCTCGAAACCGCCGGGAGCCTGGTCGTCGTCCTCGACCGCGCCGGGAAGATCTTGCGCTTCAATCGGGCCTGCGAGTTGCTGACCGGGCGCTCGTTCGCGCGGGTGGCCGGTCGTTCGCTCGACGCGGCCCTCAGCGCACCGGAGGCGGCACCGTTCGTCGCGACCTGGGAGCTCCTGCGTGCCGGTGTGCCGCCCGTCTCGTTCGAGCATAGCTGGAGGAATAGGCTGGGCGAGCAGCGGCTGATCGATTGGACCGTCACGGCCCTCCTCGATGAGCGGGGCCATCCCGCGTATGTCGTCGCCGTCGGCCTCGACATCACCGAGCGGAAGCAGGCCGAACGGCAACGGACCGCCGAGCACGCGGTGTCCAGCGCGTTGGCCGAGGCTACCTCGCTCGCTGTGGCCGCGCCGGTCTTCCTCGAAGCGATCTGCACCCATCTCGATCTGGCGGTTGGCGAACTCTGGTTGCCCGATGCCTCCGGGGATCGGCTGCAATGCAACGCGCGCTGGTCGTTATTGCACGATCGCGATGAGGAACTGGCGCTGCTCACCCAGACCTTGTCCCTCCCGCGTGGCGTCGGGTTACCCGGGCGTGTCTGGGCCAGCGGCGAGCCGATCTGGTGGCATCTCCCGACCGAGCCGAATGTGCCGCGCGCACGGGCGATTGCCGCCGCCGGGTTGCAGGGCGGGGTCGCCTGCCCGATCACGATCGGGCAAGTGACGCGCGGAGTGCTGGTCTTCCTGAGCGAGGAACCGCAGCCGCCCGATGATGGGCTGCGGGCGACGCTCGACGCGATCGGGCGACAGTTCGGGCAGTTCCTGGAACATCGCTGGGCCGAGGCGGCGCTGCATACTGCACACCAGCGCCTCGACTTCCACGTCCAAAATGCGCCGCTCGGCGTGGTCGAGTGGGGGGCGGATATGCGGATCCTGCGCTGGTCGGCTGAGGCGGAGAGGATCTTCGGCTGGGCGGCTGAGGAGGTGGTTGGTCGGCTCGCCGGTAGCTGGAGGCTCACCCATGAGGACGATGTGGCCAGGGGCGGAACGGTCATCGACGCCCTCTTGAGCGGGCAGTCCGATCGCAATGTCCACCGAAACCGGAACTATACCAAGGCTGGCGACATCGTCCACACCGAGTGGCATAACTCGGTCCTGCGCGACGCGGCTGGTGGCCTGGTTTCGGTGCTGTCCCTGGCGCTCGACATCACCGAGCGCGTGCGCTTGCAGGAGCGGCTAGCGCACCAGGCTTCGCACGATGCGCTGACCGCGCTGCCGAATCGTGCCCTGCTGCTCGATCGCCTGAACCAGCAGTTGCTGTTCGCCGAGCGCGCGGGTCAGACGGTAGCGGTCCTGTTCCTCGACCTCGATGGGTTCAAGGCGGTCAACGATCGCCTCGGCCACGCCGCCGGCGACGAGTTGCTGATCGCCATCGCCTCGCGGCTCCAGGGCCATGTGCGCGCCGGGGATACCGTGGCGCGGCTGGGCGGGGATGAATTCGTGCTGGTCTTGTCTGCGCTGACCAATCGGCGCGAGGTGACGATCGTCGTCGAGCGGCTGATCGCGGCGATCGGATCGCCGATCCTGCTGGCGATGGGGGAGGTGCAAGTCTCGGCGAGTATCGGCATCGCCTTCAGTTCGCCGGACTGCTCCGACCCGGAGGCGCTGCTTGCGGCGGCCGATGGGGCGATGTACGCGGCGAAACAGGCGGGCAAGGGTCGCTATTTCCTGGCGGAGGCGGTGCCGGTGGCGGGCGACTCCTGCCCGCCACCGATACGCCCTCGGAGGCGGCGCTAATCGGCCATGATCTGGACGTACTGCCGGATCCAATCGAGGCGGTGGCGCGAATCGATCCGCCGGATCGTCCCGGAGCGGGAGCGCATCACCAGCGATTGGGTATCGGCGTAGTGGCCGGTCATCTTGACCCCTTCCAGCAGTTCGCCATCGGTGATCCCGGTGGCCGAGAAGAAGAGATCGTCGCCGCGCGCCAGGTCTTTGATCTGGAGGACTTGCTCGAAGTCGACGCCGCTGGCGACCGCAGCTGCGTGTTCTTCGTCGTTGCGCGCCCAGAGGCGGCACTGCATCGCGCCGCCGAGGCAACTGAGGGCGCAGGCGGCGATCACCGCCTCCGGTGCGCCGCCGATGCCGAGCAGGATATCGCCGCCGTGGCCGCGCGCCGCCTGCATCGCCCCGGCCACATCGCCATCGGTGATGAACTTAATCCGCGCGCCCGCGTCGCGCACCTCCTGCACGATGTCGTTGTGGCGCGGGCGGTCGAGGATGATCGCGGTCAGATCGCGCACCAGCATCCCTTTGGCCCTGGCGACCGCATGGAGGTTCTCGGTGACACTCTTGTGGATGTCGATCGCGTCCGCCGCTTCCGGCCCGACCGCGATCTTCTCCATGTAATAGATCCCCGGCGGGGCGCTGTAGAGGGTGCCACGCTCGGCGAGGGCGACGACCGCGATGGCGTTCGGCATCCCGCGCGAGGTCAGCGTCGTCCCATCGATCGGGTCGACCGCGATGTCCACCTGCGGCGGGCGGCCATTGCCGACCTCCTCACCGACGTAGAGCATCGGGGCTTCGTCTTTCTCCCCCTCGCCGATCACCACGACGCCGTCCATCTCGATACTGCCGAGGACGTGGCGCATCGCCGAGACCGCCGCGCCGTCGGCCGCGATCTTGTCGCCGCGCCCGACCCATTGCGAGGCGGCGAGGGCCGCCGTCTCGGTGACACGTACCAGATCGAGCGCCAGGTTGCGGTCAGGCGTGACGCGCCGCCCGGTCGTATTGTTCATTACCATCGCGTTACTCCTCCATCCGGTCAACCACCCGCGAGCCCGCTGCGGTATGGTGGCCCAGGAAGGCGCACCGCAGCGCCAAACATCATACTACGCCGGGCATGGGGCGGGCATGATTGGGGTGTGGTACAGCCAGCCTCCCTCACTACCACCCTACCCCATCGCCCCCGCTGCCCGCTGCCGACTACTTTCTCACGACTCACGACCCCCGACTCCCGACCCACGGCTCCCCGCACCCCCTCTGGCACCATCCTTGCGTATCCCTTTTACGAACGCTACGGCGTGCATTGCAGCACGGAGAAGGAGGAACGGATGACCGGACAGACCTATGTACGCGATGTGATGGTCCCGATGACCCAGGCGATCCGCGTGACGCAGACGATCGTCGCCGCGCGCCAACGGATGCAGGGCGATATGCGCGTGAAGTCGCTGATCGTCGTCGATGACAACGATCGACCGATCGGTGCTGTGCGCTACAACGATGTCAGCACCGCCGAGGCCGGTGGCACCGTCGCGGATGTGATGGTCGGCGATATTCCGACGATCAGCGAAGATCAGCCCCTTGGCGATGTCACCGGGCTGATGACCGAGCACGATATCGATCGCCTCGCGGTGGTCGATGGCAGCGGCAACGTCGTCGGCGAACTGACCCGCAGCGCCCTGACGCAGTCGGAGACACACGGCAACACCGCCTCGACCGGCGAAACCCTCTCCGACGCGGTCGCCGATCGCGACACGCCCGTCTATCAGGTCAGCCAGGATATGTCGGTTGTCGGCAGCGATGGCGGCAATATCGGCAAGGTGCGCGATGTCCTCTCCGACGCCCTGACCGGCGCGTTGACCCACATCGTCGTCCACACCGGCCTGATCTTCGGCCATGATAAGTCGGTCCCCGCAGACCTTGTTGACAATGTCTCGGGCGATCAGGTCCAACTGAAGGTCGACAAGGGCGACATCGAAGCCCTGCCCGACCTCGAAAAGGCCGAGTAGACTCACCCCGCTGCTCGATAACGTAAGCGGCCCGGCATTAAGTTATGCCGGGCCGCTTACGTTCTACAAGATAACGGCATTTCAGGTTTAAACTTAATCGCATAGGCTTATCACTCGAGACAAAGCCACAGACATACTACGAACGGCTGCCGCTGGATTGCTAACCGTTCCAAAAGCGTACCTCGCGTACTCCGACCGGTCGGCCAACAGAGGGCGAACCACGCTGCTTCGGGAGCACCACGTTCGTCAAACTAGGGGCGCTCCCCTGCAACCCAGACGAAGACGTTCTCGTAGCGCACGCTGCCGTCGGGCTGCGCGTGGGCGCGGTCCACGGCCGCGCACGCCGCTCGCACCGCCGCCTCGCCCGCGACCTCGATGGCCCGCCGGAACGGCCCCGCGCTCGCGTGCGCGTGCCACGCTGCTTCAGCATCAGGGAAGATGAAGGGGCAATTGACCTCGCCGCATCCGACCATCTGCAAGCCCGCCCCGGCAAACAGTCCCTCCCACACACCGGGTGCCCCAAGGGCAGACGGGCTGATCGCGCCGGGCGGCGGCGGCGCGATCGGGCCTAATGCGGCCGAGATACGCGCATAGTCGCAGCGATCGGGCGGGCCCCAGCCAGTCGCGACGACGCGCCCACCCGGTCGCACCATCCGCGCCAATTCGCCCATGGCCCTGGCCATATCCGCCGCGTAGAAAACGCTCTGGACAGCGAGAGCAACATCGAATGAGGCGTCCGCGAATGGTAATGTGTCCAGGTCCACCTCACGCACGTCGGCATCGGGGAGCCGTTCGCGCGCGATCGCGAGGAAGGCGGGCGCGACGTCCACGGCCACGACCTCGGCCCCGCGAAGCACGGCAAGGAGAGAGACAAGGCCCGCGCCGCACCCGGCGTCGAGTAGTCGTGTGCCGCGTCGCACCAGCCCCGCTTGTAGCGCGGCCCCGAAAAGGGGCAGGCTATTCTGCTCGTGGAGTTCCGCCCAGTCGCCCGCGCCCGCGCTCCACAGTCGCCCTTGCACCGCTGCACTACCCATCATACTCCTCCATTATTCTTCGCATGCCCAGGTATATCCCCGGACAACCAACCTCACCGTCGGGAAATTACGCATTCACCATGGGGCGTTGCTCAATTGCCAACCGTTCGAGGAGCGCGACGCCGCACTCCGGCCCCCGGCAGCGCCGCCATCTCGTCGCGCAATGCCTCGGCGCGCTGACGGTAGGCTGGCTCGTGCAGCAGGGCGTGGACCGCTTCGTGCACCGCCTCTGGCGTCAGCAGGTCCGGCGTGATCACCTGACCGATGCCGAGCCGCGCAACGCGCCGTGCATGGTCGGGCTGATCGGCGCCCCTGGGCAAAGCGAGATGTGGCAACCCGTGCGCGATTCCCGCCACGACGGTATTGAACCCTGCGTGTGAGATCAGCAGAGCACAATGAGGCAAGAGCAAGGATTGTGGGATATACCGCTCGATGTGGATATGCGGCGGTTGTGGGCCGAAATCCGCCGGGGTTTGATTACGCCCGACCGTCAGGATCAGATTCAGCGGCTCGTCGCGCAGTCCCGCAAGGATCGCCCGGAACACCTCGGGGTTACGGTTCGCCACTGTCCCGAGGGTCGCGTAGACCGTCGGGCGTGCAGGCAGTCCCTCCACCCAAGTCGGCAGTCCCTCGTCACCCGAGCGGTCGAAGACACTCGGACGCAGGGGATGTGCGGTCGCCGGCAGGGGCGCATCGGCGTCCTGATACCCCGGCGGTGCGGCGGAGAGATGGAGATAGTGATACAAGCGCGCCAGTTCGGGATCAGGCGTGAGACCCAGGCACGTTCGCAGCCGATCGAGCGATCGGGCAGTACCTGTATCGCGCCAAAAGAAAGGTCGGAAAGCCCCAACTTCGACCGTAGCGTGCGGGAGGCCCAGCGCTTCGGCGGCAAGATACCCACCGTACTCGTTGTGCTCACGTACAATCAGATCGGGGGGCCAATCTCGGATGAGCGCGAGCAGATCTGGCAGGATACGCTCGGCGGTTTCTCCGGCGAACACTGACTCCTGCACCCAGGCCAACGCCTCTACCAAGCTTACGGTACGGCGTAATTCTTCTAAGCGCGGGAACGCGGCGACGAACTCGGATTCCAGCCAGGGCAACCCTGCCGGAAAGCAGCAAAAACCGGTCGCCTCGACCGTGGGAGCGAACAACGGGGAACAGGCGAACGCCACGTCATGCCCCGCCGCGACCAGCGCCGAGGCCAGCGGCACCAACGGGTGGAAGTGACCCGAGGCCGGTTGGGTTGTGAACAAAACGCGCATCATTATTCCTCACACGACGATCCATCCATCGAGCGGGCGCGCTCGCCGCGCGTTGTCAGCCCTGCCCGAGACCCCTATTGATCGAGGACGCGGGGCGGGGGGCAAGGTGCGGGCTTCGTCGCGCAGCAGCCGACGCAGTACCTTGCCGGTCGGCAGCTTGGGCAAGTCATCGCGGAACTCGACGCGTACCGGCACCTTGAACTTCGCCAGTTGCGCGGCTACATGGGCGATGATCGCGTCTGCCGTGACCTCCTGCCCCGGCCACAATGCCACGTATGCCAGCGGTCGTTCCCCAGCATAGGCGTCCGGCAGGGCGACGATGGCGGCCTCGCGCACGGCGGGGTGCCACTACAAGACTTCCTCGACCTCGCGTGGCCAGACTTTGAGGCCACCCACATTGATCATGTCTTTCTGACGATCAATGATCGACAGATAACCGTCGGCATCCAGCACGCCGATGTCGCCGGTGTGGAACCAGCCGCCACGCAGCGCCTCGGCGGACGCTTCGGGGCGCTGCCAATAGCCGCTGAACACGTTATCGCCCTGGATCACCACCTCCCCCGCCGTCCCCTGCGGGAGCTCGCGATCCTGCTCGTCCACCACTCGGAGGCGCACGCCGGGGAAGGGGAGGCCGACGGTGCCGGGTTTGTTGACCGGCCCAACGGCGTTGGCGGTCGCGATCGGGGCGGTCTCGGTGAGGCCATAGCCCTCGTCGATCTCGACCCCGCTCACCGCCTGAAACCGCTCCAATACCGCGACCGGCAGCGCCGCCGCCGCCGAGCCGCAGACGCGCAGCGCGGCGAGATCGTAATTCTCCAGATCGGGGAGTGCGGTGAAGGCCACGTACATCGGCGGCACCCCGAGGAAGACCGTGATCCGCGCCTGGGTCAGCACCTCTAGCGCCGCCTGGGGGGAGAAACGCCCCATTAAGTAGCACGTCACCCCCTGCGCCAGCGCGTGCGTCATGCCGACATTCAGCCCGTAAATGTGGAAGAGCGGCAGCGGGCAAAGCACCCGATCATCGGCGCGGAAGCGCAGGTGCGCCACAGCATCCCAATCGCGCTGGGCCGCAACGAGGTTGCGGTGGCTGAGCATCGCCCCCTTCGCCCGCCCCGTCGTGCCCGAGGTGTAGCAGATCACCGCAACATCCTCAGGCGCAACCCGCGTTGCTGGTCGGGTGTCGGTCAGATCCAGGAACTGCGCCCAGGCGAGTCCATCCCCGGTCGCGTCGGCACCGACGACAATCTGGTGCCGCAGCGCCGGGACCTGCGCCAACGCCGCCGCGACATCGACCGCGAAGGTGCTGTGCGTGATCAGGACGGTCGCGCCGCTATCGTCCAGCATATAAGCGATCTCGGCGGCGCGATAGAGGATGTTGATCGGCACCACGATCGCCCCGACCCGCATCGCAGCGCAGAAGGCGACGACGAACTCCGGGCCGTTCGGCAGCAGCACCGCCACGCGATCACCATGCGCCACGCCGAGCGCGCCGAGGCCGCACGCCGCACGCTCGATCACCCGCGTCAACTCGCCATAGGATGCGGTCGTCTCGCCGATCACGAGTGCGGGGCGTTCCGGCTCGATACGCGCCACCGTCTCCACGATCTCCGCGAGGGTATGGATCGGTGGGAACGGTTCGGTCTGTGGTTGTGTAATCATCGCTCGGGGCCGCGTCATGGTAGCGCACCTTTCACCGTATCCCAATCGCCGAGTACCCGTCACTCAACCCGCTCGTGGCAACAGACGACAGGGGCAAAGAGGAACTTGCCGCTGCCGGGGCGGCACCTTATCCATCGCTCGGCGGCACCAGCGGTAAGCCCGCTTGCGCCCATGCCGCCCGCCCGCCAGACACATAGGAGACATCGGTGAACCCCATCTCCTGCAGCGCCTGCGCCCCGATGGCCGACACTGGCCCGTTTCCGCAGATGGTAATCACCGGCCGTGAGCGATCCTGTAACCGCGCATCACGGTACTGCTCGGGGACTTCGTGATCGGCGCGGAGGGTGAGCATCCCCGCAGAGATCGGCACCGCACCCTCAGGTTGCCCCAAAGCTTGCCGATCGGCGAGGTCCAGCACATCGATCAGCAGGACATTCGGGTCCACAGCCATCCGCTCCTGAGTCTGAGAGGGGGTGATACCGGGCACAATCGCCATAGCCGCCGCAACGAGTTGATAAAACGTTTTCGCCACTGGGCCATCCTTTCGCTACGTACACAACCCTAATCAGCGCTGAGCGGCACCCGCCCGACCGCCACCACATTCGCCTCGCAGTAATAGAGATCGGGGTCATCGAGCAGGAAATCGGGCGCGTCAGGATCACGCAGGCGCGCCCAGGCCGCTGTATCGTCGCCCGCGGTATCGAAGTCATCGGACCAGCGCGCGAAGGCGCCGAGCGTCTGCGCGAGGAAGGTGCGGGTGATCGGGGTGAGCGGCGACCATCGCTCCATCACGGTTGTCTGTTGCCAGGTCTCCGTCAGGCCCGCACGTCGCTGGAGGGTGCGTAAGCCGCGTGCACGCAGTAGACCACGCGCAAACGCCCACTCTGCATCAGCACGTTGCTCCCAGAAGTGCGCGAGCAGGAATGGCGGTGCAGGCGCGAGCAGGTGGATCCCGGCGTCGATCTCCTTGTTCGCCACCAAACCGCCCGGCTTCGTCACCCGCCGGAATTCCCCGAGCGCGGCGATGACCTCGTCATCGGCGAGATACATCAGCGTATTGGCACACCAGACCGCATCGAACGCCCCATCAGGGAAGGGTAAGGTGGTGATCGAACCTTGCTGCAGCGTCACTGGGCAAGAGAACGCCCCACCGACGACGCGCTCGCGCACGGTCGCCACATTATCTTCGGCCAGATCGATCGCGCTGATCGCGCCGCCCGGCCCGACCAATTCGGCGAGCAAGGGCAGGAAATCGCCGCCGCCGCACCCCGCATCGAGGACGTGCCACCCCGGCTGAATACCGACCGAGCACAACATCGCCTCGTACTCCGGGCGGAACGCCTCATAATGTGCGCTGAGGTAGCCCGCGCCAGTGCCGACCTGGCCTGTTGAGGAGACCGCAACGCCGATCTCTGGTTGATCCGTCATCGTCCGCTCCCTTTCATCCATCACCACAACACCGCCGCTGGCGCGACCAGCTTGAACCGTTCCCGCCGCGCCCCAGACGCGCCAATGCACGCGCCGCGCAGCACCACGACCTCATCGGACCCGCGCGAAGCCCCCTCCCCGATCAGCAGCACCGGCACGGTGGCACGACAGGCGGGGTGCAGCGCGACGAACTCCCGCCTGGTAGCGCTGACTACCGCCGCTTCGACCGCCTCGGGCGTGGCGAAGAGGAACAGTTCGGCGAGCGTAGACCAGGATTCGGCGCGCAGTTCCAGTCGGCGATGATACCCGGCCTGGGCCATCAGCAGCACCCGGTATTCCTGGCGCACGCACAACGCGGGGAGCGCCCCGTGAGTCACCGAGTATTCGACGATGAGCGCGAACATCCTGCCTCCCTCACCCCCTAGACGCCCCTATTCGGCGACGGTAGCGGCCTCTTCGATCTGCCAGCGCAGGAGCCGCAGCGGGCCATCGCCGCACTGCACCGTCAGCGTTGCGTCATCGCGGTCCAGGATCGTCCCCGGCGCGACGGTAGTTGCGGCGGTGGCGGGCGGCAGCGCCGTCTTGATCACACGGATCACGGTGCCATCGAGCCGCCCGAGCGCGCCGCGTGGCTGGTCACGCGTGCCGACCCAACTCCGCACCTGAAGGTGGATCGCCCGCGCCGGTTGCGACCAATCGATCCAGCGCCACGCTTCCTCGAAGCGACCCGGGGTGCTGTAGGCCACCTCCTCGCGCTGCGGCGTACCGGGATCGCCCGCCGCAATGCGCGCCAGCATTTCCTGAAAGATCATGGGGACATTGGTGGCCTGCCACGCCCTGATCGTCTCGATATCATCGTCATCGCCGAGCGGCATCGCGCGTTGCGCGAGGATCGGCCCATCATCGAGGCGCGGCGTCATCCGGTGAGCCGTGAAGCCAAGCTGCGCCTCGTCATTCCGCAAGGCCCAGGCGGTCGCGTTCATCCCCCGATAACGTGGCAGCAGCCCATCGTGAAAATTAATCGCGCCCAGGCGCGGCACCGCGAGGACATCGGCGGGGATAACCCAATTGAAGCCACCGGTGAGGATCAGATCGGGCCGCAACGGCGCGATCATCGCCGCCCAGCGGTCGGGGTAGTTCGAGATGATCACGTCGAGGCCGGGCCGGGCCAAGGCCGCCACCGCCCGGTAATCATCCGTCCGCCGCGAGCGCGGTCCCGGCGCGGTGACGATCCCGATCACCCGATGCCCCGCCTTCGCGATATCCGCCATCATCAACTGCGATTGGGGAGCCAATACACTGAAGAGCACCACGCGCCACGGTTCTTGTACTTGCATTCGCATCACCTTTCCTTCGCCATCATTGCTGAGGTCTGCTCGTCGTTAGCCCGGTCGGCAGCATCACAAGCGCCGCACTACCCGCGGTCCATGGGCTTGATTCGTATTTGTGGACAGGTGAAGTCTAGGCTACCTGTGCCTCCCCAGCAAGCGCCGATTCGAAGGCCACCGGGCTCCGATAGTTGAGCGCGGAGTGGGCACGCTGTCGGTTATAG
>JAABUN010007182.1_pt1 | contig 12224 bp, 6 predicted proteins | sample 5559311 | NCBI WGS metagenome assembly JAABUN01 (sample SAMN10711877, study PRJNA513370) | rock metagenome | isolation source: Antarctica rocks | place: Antarctica: Victoria Land, Siegfried Peak sud | reverse complement strand
TGGCGAACTCGCGGTGCTGGACCCTGCCGGCGCCGCAGACATGGCCGGCGATGGGCACGTTGTAGGGCGGGTCGGTGAACACCATGCGGGCCTGCTCGCCGGCCATCAGCCGGGCAAAGGCCTGGTCCTGGGTGGCGTCGGCGCAGAGCAGGCGGTGGCGGCCGAGCTGCCAGAGGTCGCCCGGGCGGCTGACCGGCGGTCCCGGGGCGGGCTCGGGCGGGGCATCGGCCGGGTCGGCCGCCGCCGCCGCGGCCGGGTCGAGGGTCTCGAACAGCAGGTCGATCTCGGCGGTCTCGAAGCCGGTGAGGGTGAGGTCGAAGGAGAAGTCGAGCTCGGCCACGTACTGCAACTCCAGGGCCAGCAGCTTGCGGTCCCAGCCGGCGTTCTCGGCCAGCCTGTTGTCGGCGAGGGCGTAGGCCCGCCGCTCGGCCTCGCTCAGGTGGTCGAGGCGCAGCGTCGGCACGCTGTCAAGGCCCAAGAGGCGGGCGGCGGCGACGCGGCCGTTTCCGGCGACGATGGTGTCCTCGGCGTCGAGCAGCACGGGGTTGGTGAAGCCGAAGCGCTCGATGCTGTTGGCGATCTGGCGGAGCTGTCGGGGCGAGTGGGTGCGGGCGTTGCGCGGGGCAGGCCGCAAGGCGGCAAGCGGTTTGTACTCGATGCGCAGCGCGGCGCCGGCGAGGTGGGGGGCCTGGAGCGGCAGTTCACGCGGGATCGACATGACGGAGGTTCCTTCTGGTAGGCCGGAGCTGGCGGCTGCGGGGCCGGGCCTGCTCATACCTGGAACATAACGTGTTCGTTGCAATATTGCAAGGACAATCCCCTTGCTGTCGCAGATGCCAGCCGGCGCCAGCGCCGCGGCCGTGGCGCCAAGCCAGCAGGCCAGAACAGGGAAGGGCGGCAGCGGCACGCGCCGGCAGGCACGGCCCACCTGGATCGGCAGGGCCCCACCAGCGAGCGAGCAGCCGCACCTTGGCCGTGCCGGCATCCAGGCCCGCCGCCGGCGCACGATCCCCACCCAGGGTGCGGGCGGACAACCCACCTCCGCTCGGCAAACCCACTATGGCATTCGGAGGGTGAGGGCAGGCGCATGCAGCGTCGCGCCAGCTGCTGGCGCGCTGCTTGCCGGGCGCGTGGCAGGAGGTCGGGCTTCCATGCACGGCACATCGCCGGCCGGCACCGAGCCGGGTCGCCTCATGGTCCCTGCTCTTGCGATCACGGTCCCTGATCGGCCTCAGAAATTCCCTGTTTGCTGCTCCAGGGAAAACGGGACGGATGCTGCGGAAATACTGGCCTTTCCGGAAGCGTTGACGTGCGCGCCGGAGCCGAGATCGAAGCGATTCCCTGTATTTTCCCGTCCATCAGGGAAAATGGCTTGTCCAAACAGCAGAGACGGGTTCGCCGAAGACTGCACCCACCGCCAGTTCACATACGAATCGAGTTCTCCGCTGAGGCTGGTAGCGCCGTGAGGGCCAGGTTTCCTGCCGGTTTACGCGCGGACCTATTGACCGGCGACGCGTGAGGAAGCGGAACATTCTCTCTCCGACGGCCGTTTCTCTCCGGACCTGTTGACTTGGCCGATTTAGTACGGAACTCGGAAAGCCAAGCGAAAGGCCGGTTTCAGCGCGGTCGGCACTTGCCTTGATTCGCATACCACTTGCCCGAAATCCGTACTTCGAGATCGAATTGACGGTACGGAACCCGCCTCGACTGGGCCAATCGATTGCGTTGTCATCCGGTTTGATCTGCGCGTGAAAGGTCGTCATCACCGACCTCCAGCCATCCCAACAACTCCGCCGAGAATGAGCCTCCAGTCGCAAGCAGACCGCGATGCAGTAGCTCCCGTTGCAATGCGGGCTCCGCAAACTCCGCCAGGAAGCGCCGCCGCTCAGGCAGGTTGAGGAAGCCATAGTCGGGAGGTCGATCCAGCATCCGCTCGGGCAGGCGCTCCATCGCCGCGGACCGGCCACCGCTAGATCCTATCGCGAGGGCGAGAACCTGCGTTTGGCGATCTCCCTGCGCCGTTGACGCCTCGAACAGCCACCAGCACAGGACGGCAGCCTCGCCGCCAGCCTGGCGCACGCTGGATCCCAAGCGTTCTGCCGGAGTGCTCCGCCATTTCCTCAGCTGACTGGCGACGAGGGGATGGTCCAAGCCCAGGAGCCCAAGTCCATCCGTCGCCATGGCGCGTTCGCGGTCGTCGGTGAACCGCGCCACCACTGCCCCGGCCTGGTCGGTGACTTCGAACAGCCCACCCACGGGCTTTCGAAGCGTCCAACCCTGCTCGGCGAGGGCTGCGGCCAGGAAGTCGTGGATGCGGCTGACGCTGCCGGCGAGGTCAGAGAACGGTCGGTAATCCTCTAGACTGAAGCCATCCAGATCTTGGAACAGTTCGAACACCACCTCCCGCGCCTCGCTGGCATTTGCCAGCGCAGCGTCGAGCTCGACCTTAGTCCGCCGCAATTCTGGATCGGACAGGGCCGCCTGATAGAGCCTGTCATAGTTCAGCCTCTCCGACAGCTGACCGAGCACCTGGGCGCGCAGATCCTCGGCGACATTGCCGGCTTCATCCACCTTGCCGAGCGCGCGCGCAATTTCCGTCAGCTTCTGATCGAGCATCAGGAAGATGCGCCCCTCGATCGTGTCCGACAGGATGAGGTTGTAGACCTGAGCCGTGTCGCGCTGGCCGTAGCGGTGGATGCGCCCGATGCGCTGCTCCACATCCATGGGGTTCCAAGGCAAATCGAAGTTGAACAACACGCGGGCAAATTGGAGGTTGATGCCCTCCCGCCCTGCCGCGGTGCAGACCAGTACGCGGGGGCCGTCCTTCTGTCGAAACCGGCGTTCTGCCGCCAGCTTTGCCCCGTGGTCGCCACCGCGCAGCACCGCGACGCCCTGGCCCGGATACTCCACCTCGATGTCACGCGCGATCTGCTCTACGGTGCCGAGGTAGGTGGCGAAGATCACCACCTTCTCCTGTGGATTTTGTCGCCACAGCACGCCCAGCCCGGCCAACAGCTTCTCGATCTTGGTCTCGCGCGCCGCTGGGAAGGTCGCCAGCATCTCGGCGATCCGCAGCCGCTCCTCCGGCAGGTGGACCGACACAGCGAGGCTGGCCAGGTCCTCTGCCGACTGAGCTGCGGCCTCATTGCCGTAAGGGTCCGAGGCCTCCGCCAGCGCCTCTTCCTCGTTGTCCAGGTGACGCACCAGCCGGAGCTTCAGATCGGCCAGCACCTGGTCCACCTGCCCGCGGCCGACGGGGTCCTGCGGCAGCCTATATTCCTCATGGATGAGCGTCCGCGCCTCTCCGTAGAGCGAATCCCGCCCATCGATATCGAGGGCGCGGTCGCGCAGCACCGCCTCATGGATCGTCAGCGCGAGCATCCGGCGACGCAGGGTCCGGCGCACCGCGGCGAAGCTGGATGCCGCGATCTTCTGGAAGATGGCCATCAGGAAACCGAGCGCCCGGCCTTTGCCGCCCTGTCGCTTGGCCAGGTCAAAGCCGTCCTTCAGGTAGCGCTGCAAGCCCTCGTAGAATTTGCGCTCCGTGTCGGACATCACGAAGGATTCGGTGTGCACCCATCGCCGCGCAAAGAGCGGCGAGCCGTCCGGCCGGCATGCATCCGCCTTGGTGCGCCGGAACACCACGGTCGAGAGCCGGTGCCGCTGCGTCACCATCTCGTCCACGCTGCGGAACAGGGTCGGGTTCAACAGCTGGATCAGCATCCAGAAAGGGAAATGGTGCCCCTGGTGCGGTGTGGCTGAGAGCAGCAATAGGTCGCGCGCGTGATCCTTCAGCGCCTCCGCCAGCTTGTAGTTCTCGGTGCGGCGGACGCGTTTGCCTTCCTGCACCGCAGTCAGGTGGTGCGCTTCGTCGAAGACCACGAGGTCCCAGCGCGGCGCTTCCAGAAGGCGCTTCACGCGCGCTGGCCGCTTCAGCGTGTCGATGCTGGCAATCAGGCGATGGTGTTTGGCGAATGCATTCGTCTTGCGGTCCGTCACATCGCCTTCGCTGCCGAAGACTTCGAAGTCGAGGCCAAAAACCTCATTCAGCTCGCGATGCCAGTTGTTCACCAGGCCGGCGGGAACCACCATCAGGGCGCGCTCGAGCTCCCCGCGGCTCGCCAGCTCGCGCAGGATCAGCGCCGTCTCCACGGTTTTGCCCAGGCCGACCTCGTCGGCGATCAGGAAGCGGCGGGGGCTGGCGGTGGCAACGCGATGGGTCAGCACCACCTGATGCGGCAGGAGGTCGATTCGCGCCGAGGTCAGCGCGGCCGCCCCTTCCATCAGGGGCAGCATATGCGCCTGCAGGGTCAGGCGGATGGTGCGGAGCCGCTCCGGCGTGCCGGCCACGTTGGCCAGGATACGATCGGCACGCGAGAGCGCAGGCCGTAGCGCGGCCACGGGCACCCGACGCTCACCGGCGCCGAAGAAGACGCGGACGTAGCCTTCCCGCGATGCCTCCAGCATCACCCCTTCGCCCAGCTCGGCATGCGACACCCGCGCGCCGGGCGTCATCTCCTTCGTCTCCCCCATCAGGAGAGCCGCGCCTGGTGCAGGCCGATCAATCCGGGGCCTTCCGGCACGCCGCGCCAGTTGGGCGGGGAGACGGGCCGCGCATCGGAGGCGCCGCCCGAGAACAGCAGCCGGCCGAGCGGAAGCCTGCCGTTGTCCGTGGTGGTCCACAGCCAGGCGTCAGACGGTGGGTCATAGGCCACGCGGTGCTGGCCGCTGGGCAGCCACAGCACGAGGCCACGCTGCCCTTGATAGGCCTGCTGGAAGCCGAGCACGAGGTCGCGCAGATCGGAAGCGAGCCAGGCCTCGGCATCGTCCTGAGCCAGGCAATCGAGGGTCGCTTCCAGCCCGGTGGCGACGAGCGTGCAACCTTTATTGGCCGGCAGGTCGGCAGGCCATTCGTCGCGCCAGCCGAAGAGCGCACGCAGCGGCAAAACCTGACTGGGATCTGCGAGGTCGCGCAGCGCCTCGGCCCCCCAGAGCAAGGTCAGGCCGCGGCGTGCCCAGGCTTCGACGACGGGCATTGCCTAGCTTTCCCCGAACAGGGACATCTGCGCATTGGCGGGCTTCTTCGGCTGCGCGTTCTGCCATGCCTCAAAGCGCAACTTGGCCAGCTTCGCGGCATCACGGACGGTTTGGCTGTGACCACGACGCTCGAACCATTCCAGCAGCGGGCGGAGTGCTGGGTCGGGTCGGAAGTTCGGATTGCGCAGCGTGTCGTTGGCGTCGAGGCCGCTGCCGGGGTGGCAAGCGCCGATGAGGACCATCGCCTGGTCGTAATCACTGTCGAGCCGGCGCTTGTGGCGATTGTGCCAGTTGCGCGCGATCTCCAGCGGCGGGGTCAGGTGATAGACCCTGGCTTTCTCCTTGCACCATTCGCGGGTCTCGAATTCGTCGGGCGTGCTGCCGGTGCCGCGTAGAAATTTCTGCATCTGGTCGCGCTTCTTCTCGGCGCTGTCGTTGAAGATGCGGAGGAATTGCCGGGTGTAAGGTCCTGCTTCGACGGGCGGTATGTCGGTGGTATTGCCGCCCTCATCGATGATCTGATTGATGCCAAGGATGGCTTCCTTGACGCTGATGGCTTCGTCCTCGTTCTTGAACACCTGCCCGTAGTGTCGGGAGAAGTACTCCAGTGCCTTGCCGCGCTTAATGACAGCGAGGTCTGCAGCCGGGAGCCCCTCCTGTGCGTGACCCTCCAGGAGGTTCTGGAGCTGCTTCACATCCTGAAGCACCTCGCGACGCATGCGCGCCCAAGAAACCGGCGTAGGAGCTTCTGTGCGCTTCCGGCAGACATGGATGATGTCGTATTCGATTGTCTTGCTACCGAATTCGCCCTCGCCCTTGGTCTCGTCGGAGCGGATGGGATAGGTAGCTTCCAGATAGAAGCCGGCATCAAAGAGTGATTCGAGTACGGCGACCCACGGATCGTCCTCGCTGTGATGGAAAGTGAATGCGAGGGTGCCGCCTGGCTTTAGAACGCGATGGGCCTCGCGCCACGCCTGCGTGAGCAGACGCTGGTAGAAGGCATCGGCCTCGCCTTCTTCGGGCTGACGGGCACGGTTCGCAACGGCCTCCAGAGTCTTCGGCGTGTATTCGGGCTGAAACTCTCGCGGATAGCGGTCTTTCAAAGCCAAGCGCAGCCACACATGGAAAAAATCTGCCAGCTCAGAATAATGGAGCAGACCGCCGAAAGGTGGATCTGTTATAATCAGATCTAGAGATGCGTCATCCTGCTCCGCAAGATCGGTTGCCGTACCCTGGATCGCACGAACTCCGCGCAGCGGATCGGCGGGATAGACGCGGGCGCTCTTTCCTGAAATTTCGGCAGAGATTATCGGATGGGTCTTCTTGAGATGGGCAGCTGAAACAGGCTCCCAAGGGAGTGTTCCCCATTCAAGGCCTTCGACTACGCCTTCAGACGAAGACGTCCAATTACCTCTGCCTAGCTTCGGGAAAACGCAGTTCTCGATTATTGTGGATTTAGGATGGTAATTGTTATTTGAAAATTGAGGCTCTGGCGTATCGCGCTGTGGATTCCAGAAATTAAAGAGACTTTGATTTCTTAAATATTGCTGGAAAGCGCCTAGAAGACATTCCCGTGTTACTTCATCGTAGTCACCCACTGTGGCGATAGCTTTTAGAAGCTGCGTATGCACCAGCAACTGACGAGGGCTGAACATGGTCCACCAGTGCGTGAAGCCATGGTTAGGGACGCCACCTTGGAGGTGGTGTGTCATGAAGCCATATGGCAACTCGGAGCGTGGCCACCACTGAGCCAGATCCCCGTCCCGGCGTACTTCCCACTCTGCGACGGCAGCGTCATATCGCCTTTCTGCCGCAATGCCGAAGGGAACGAAGAACCTCCCATTATAGGCTGCATTGCTCTTCGCCAGCTTTGGTGAGTGACCTTGTATGGCGTAGCCGGCCAGAGGCCCAGTCTTTTTGGATGCCTTCACGGTGGTGAGAACATCCTGAACCGTGCCGCAGGCAGCACAGGCAAAAGCCGACTTCTTCGGGACAGTTCCGCCAGCCTTATCCGTCGGTATTTCCACGCCGGTTTCTGGACAGGTGATTTGTTCGGGAAGCACTCCGCGGACCTCGAGCAACCGCATTGTCTTGGCCCGCGCAGAATTCCACCGCCTCGTACTTTCAGCATCATCCTGGGCTGAACCGCCGTAGGGACGGCCTTCTGCATCCGTCTTCGATCCGCCAGCCAGCCACGATGGATGCACAAGCAGTGATAGCTCGACTTTTTGGCGATCTCCCTTTCCGCTGAGCCTTACCTGCTCGACATGTGCACAATGCGGACAAGTTATCCGCCCTGCCTTATCGGGGACCGCAAAAGCGCGCTCGCCTGAAGCAAGCACCAGCGTCGCATCCGGCGCCATTCGTGCCGTCTCATTCTCGATGTCGAAGCCCCTCCCGCAGGCTGCGCATGCATGCGCCCAGCGTTTCACCGTCAGCGTTTTCACCGCCATGATGTTGCTGGACATAATCGGCGTGCGGTGGCCGCAGCCTGTGACCTGACAGGGCCCGTGCTTGGCCCAGAAGGTGTAGATCGCCTCCGGGCCGGAATACGAAAATCCCTTCCTCTCATCCGGCTTCAGCGTCAGCGGGTCGAAGTCGCCACCCATGACCTTGCCATCGGCCAGCCGCGTCCAGGTGCCCTTCTCCCCGCCCGGCCCCTCACAGGCGTAGAACGGCATGATCTGCGGTTTCACCTCGGCCTCGACATCGGCCAGCAGCCGTTTCACCGCGTCGAGGTCGGGCTTGGCGAATTCCTGCTTAACGACGAACCAGGCAACCGGGTTCAGATCCACGCCGGACATCTGCATGCCCAGGCGTGATCCCTCCACCAGCGTGGTGCCGCCGCCCATAAAGATGTCCGCCACCTTCAGGTGCTTCAGCGCCCCCTTCTTCTGGTGATTGGCGTAGTAGGCTTCCCATACCGCCTTCGCCGCCTGGGCTGGGTCATCCGGCGCCTTCATCGCGCTGGCCAACAGCATGGCGCGGAAGACCGAGGAGCGTCGGCGCGCCCACCACTTTGACATCTGGTAGATCGGCTTGCCGGCATTGCCCTCGATCTGCGCGATCTGATTGATCGCCAGGATCGGGAAATCCACCTCGATGCAGGTCTTCGGGCGATGGGGGTCTGAGAAGTCTACCGTCTCGACCGCCATGGAACGGCCGGCGCCCACCGCCTTGGCGATCTCCTGCGCGAGCTTGTCCTTAGGCGAAACGGTGGCGCCATCACGAGGCATTCGAAGAATCCTGAAGTCTGAGTTCAACGAAGGGCGACAATGCTTCGAGCAGGGTCAGGCCGCCATGGCCGAGGCTGGCGTTGCCGCCCGGCACTGGCCACTTCCGGCGGCCAAGCGGCAGACGCACCCGCGCCTGCCGGCCGTCCACCGCCAGGGCAAGCGGTGGGGACCACGCGCCCGTCTCACCATCCGCGGCCGTGCGGCCCCCGGCAAAGACGCCGCGGAGCCAGGCCTTCTGCTCGTGCTGGGTATCCTGAAAGCCACCGATATGGGCGTAGCCGTGGTCGGAGGTGATCAGCAGCCGGCGTCCGGTGGCGAGGCGGCGCAGGAAGGCCCAGAAGGCGGCATCGGCGAAGGTTTCATCGGCGTTCTTGGCGAGGGCCTGGAAGCTGCTGCCGCTGTGGAAGCGGGTGTCAGGCCATTCGTGCCAGAACAGCCACCGCGGCTCCGCCTTAACCAGCGCGGCGCAATCGGCCCAGGGCAGGTCCGCAACCTCGGTGGCGGCACCCGCAAGGCGAAAGCCACCGGGCGGGTGGTTGTTGGCCAACGTGCCGCGGGTTGCGACGCCCAGGGCTTGGGCGAAGGCGTTGGTATCGCCGGGCAGTTCTGCGCCGGCGGCCTCGGCGCTCACGACGGCAAAGCCATGGGTAGCCGCACCTTGGCGCAGCAGCGGGAGTTCGCGCAGCGACAGGCCGTCGAGGATCAGCACAGCAGCGCCGGCACCAGGTGAAATGGCGCTCCACCATTGGACGAGGCGATCGGCGGTGCGCGGCATGGCGCCGCCGAACTCCGCCCAGAGATCCCAGCCAGCACCGGCCACCCAGGCGTCCAGCGCACGCAGGCCCTCATCGCGCAACCGCGCGGCTGCGTCAGCCGGCTTGCCCTGGCCGGCTGTGTCGCAGACCTCCAGCGCATGTTCCGCGATCGCACCCCAGGCTTCGGCGGGCGTCGTCTCCTGAAGCCGGCGCAGCAGCGTTAATGGCAGCGTCATACGGGACCGTCCTCGCGGTCGAGCGCGAGGCCATAGATCATCCCATCCGGCAGCTTCTCCAGCAGCTTCTTGAGCTGAGCCCCGGTAGCGGCCTCGAGCGTGATGGTGACGGACTGGACGGGCGTGGCAGGGGTGATCGCCCACATCTCCAGCTGGCCGGCGAGGTTGAGGCCGGATGTGGGCTTGGGCGCCTGCAGGCGCGTGTGTGCCTTAGGCGGCGCGGTGCCGCTGCCACCGAAGATGCCGGCGCCGCCGTTTCCAAAGAAGTTGTCGGGCGGCCCTTCGGCAAAGCCTGGCTGCGAGGTGCCACCACCGGGCGGGGCTGGCGTCGTTCCGCCCAGGCTGCCGCCTGGCGGCGAGGTTGTGCCAGTGCCGCCAGGTGCTGCGCCGGGCGGTGGCGTGGCGCCAGGGGCAGCACCATTGCCAGTGCCGGGCTGCGGCGCCGCGCCATGGGCGGCCGCCCCTGCGCCTGGCAGACCCAGAATCACCTCCTCCAACTGCCTACCGTCCGGCAGCTTGCCGCGGAGGCGGGTGAATGCGTCCTTGATCTCTTCGCCAGGCTTACGCTCCAGGCGTTCCCGATCCTGCACGTTGATCGTGATCTTGCCCTGCGCGCAGACGGAGACGAGCTTCTCCTTCATCAGCGCATCTCCGAGCCAGGGGATGGTATCGGCCGGCGCTGGGCGCGGTTCTCGCAACTCGTCCAGCACCTTTCTGACCGAGGTTGCCCCTTTGGCGGCCTCGATCGCGTAGTCGGCGAAGGCTTCTGGCTCGAACAGATCGGTGGCGATGAGGTCGTCCATCGCCTTTGGAATCTCGCTACCGCGGACCTTCAGTTTCGCTTCGGTGAAACGAGACTTCGCGGGCGTCTGGTTGTCCCAGGCCGCGAGGATGGCAAAGCGGTCGTAGCGGTCCTTCAGCGCGTCCCGCAGCAGCTTTTGATACTTGGTCCGCAGCTTACCGTATTCGGGACCCTGGCCTTGCCATTCTGTCGCCTTGACCACGGCCCTGGCGTGGAAGAGCAGCGGCGGATCGGTGAAGACAGGCGGCGCGTCGGCGCGTGGCAACAGGAAGCGCACGGCATTCCGCCGCTGCTGGAGGTGGTCCTTCAGCCATTGGGCGAGCCGCTCGCTTAGGCGGTCGGGCGTCTCAGGAAGGACGAGGATTGGGATGCGGTTGTCCCACATCCCTGGCTTGTCCTCATCAGCGAGCGCGCTCCAGGGATCGGCGAGCCAGGTCTTCGGCAGAGCGATAACCCGGAACGGCAGGGGAATGCCGGGATCGCCGTAGATGACGTAGCGGAGCTCCTTCGCGAGATGGGCCTCATCCTCCCCGCCAGCGAAGAGTTTGGGGTTGCGCGCCGCCGCCTTCAGCTTCGCCTCAGCGTTCTCCTCCTCGCGGAAGACAAGCCGGTCACCAACCTCGTGAAGGTTGAAGCTGTTGTCGAGAATGGTATCGAGCTCGGCTGGGAAGGCGTTGGCATCGAGGACGATGTCGCGCGTGCAATCGATCTGAAGCTTCTCACGCGTAGCGCCGACCGTCTTCTCCGCAGCGATGGAACGCAACCACAGCGATGCGATGACGCCTTCCAAATGGGGGACATCCTTGGCGGGATTGTCCACCGCTTCCGTCACGGCCTCGAGGTTGCGGCGCGCCTTGTCTCGAAGGGCGCGATGCTGCGGGTTGTTCACCGAGTCCAACAGCGGGCCGATGCCGCTTTCCTCATTGTCAATTTGGAAGTCAGCCGCGGTCAGCAGCGGCACCACACTCCCACGGCTCTTGAACAAGCCAGCCAGAATTTTGACGAGATCACGGTTGTACTGCGCGGATGTCGCGACGAGGATTTGATCGTCGAGCAGTTGCAGCAAGTGCGGCGCAAAGGGCCATGCCTCAACGAAGTCGTGGCGGGCAGCGGCATGCAGTGAAGACGGGATCTCGGCGAGACGGAGGTACTCCGTGATGTGAGTGCTCGTCAGCGCGTCAATGTCAGCCTCGGGGACATGCAAGCGGTTTTCGAAGAGCCGGTGCAGTAGCAATCGACGCCGATCGCGCTTTGCGTAGGTGCCGCTGAAGTTCAGGAGAATCGGATTGATGCGCTGGACCTGTTTGAACGCATCCGACTCACCGTTCCGAATGGAAACGACGAGCAGGAAAACGTCGGGCCGCTGGGCGCTGATCTCTGAAAGTATCTGGATGAAGTTGAAGGCCCAGGTTCTGTGGGGCTTGCTCGGCGCATCGACGAGACCGTCGAACCATGTCTGGAACTCGTCCAGAATCAAGGCGGTTGGCCGTTGCTCGAACATCTTCATGAGCAAGTCGATGGATGGGACCGGCGTTTTGTGCGCTGCGCCATGCTCCCAGGCGACACGGTAGGCTTTGCCGTCGGGATGCTGGTCGAAGAGCACATCCCACAGAAAGGGAAAGCGCTGCTGGTGCAGGCTTGCCGTGACAACCTCCAGCTCCGACCGAAGCGGTAGGTTAGCCAAAGACGCGTCGCCCAGCACGTGAGCCCAGTGCGACAGCCATGCCGAGGCGGCCGTTCCGTCCTTCAGCGCATGATAGAGCGCACCCAGCAGGTGCGACTTGCCAAGGCCGCGCTCGCCCATGAGCGCAATGGGATGGCTCTGGCCAGGCGCTGCTGCGCGCAGCATACCGATGAGGTCTGTGGTGGGGTAAGTGATCTCTAAAAACTCTGTCGCCGGAAGCTGGGTGGCGCCCGTTTTTTTAGGGTTTGTTAGATCAATCTGAGTTCCTTGAAGTATTTCTCCTCGAAATTCGAGCCGAAGGTTTAGTCCCAGCATTCTTTTCAGCCCCTAAGGAGAGTCCGGCGGCATCGCCGTAATTGCTCACGCCCCTGGCCATGGTCAGGTCTTACGGGTGACGGGCGGGAAGAGGCGCTGGCGTGAGATTTGTGTTGCGCCTGGGTTCGGGACGTGAGTCAACCTGTCCGTGGCCACGTC
>JAABUN010007181.1_pt1 | contig 12225 bp, 8 predicted proteins | sample 5559311 | NCBI WGS metagenome assembly JAABUN01 (sample SAMN10711877, study PRJNA513370) | rock metagenome | isolation source: Antarctica rocks | place: Antarctica: Victoria Land, Siegfried Peak sud | reverse complement strand
TCATGGCGGCCCTGCTCACGGCGAGCCTGGCCGCCGCGCCGGCCTGGGCCGAGCCGCCTCGCGTGGTCAACCTGGGCACGCCGGCGCCGGATTGCACGTTCCACGTCAACTACGACCGCAACGCGGACCTGCCGGGCTACCGGTCCGGGGCGGGGTGCGTCCCGTTCATGCCGCTGAACCAGTTGATCCCCGAGGGGCAGGGGCCGGAGTTCTACGTCACCAGGTTCAGCGACGCCGCGATCCGCCGGTGCTGGCCCGTTTGCAAGGCCGACCCGGCCTGCCGCGACGCGGCCCTGGCCGGTGCCAAGCCGTTCACCGCCTATGAGCCGCGCCTGACCGGCCGCGTGGACCCCGGCACGCCGGTGGCCCCCGAAGGCGAGGTGGATCTGCGCGCCCTGCGCCGCCCCGCCTACTTCGCGGCACCAGCCTACAACGAGCCGGTCGCGGGGGCCGAGGCGCGCACCTGGACAGTGGAGTTCACCGTGCCGCGGGACAGCTACGAGCGGCTGCACCTGCACAAGGAGGGCACGATCAAGCTGCGCGGATGGTACCTGGAAGGCGCCGGCGTGGCGGACGCCGCTGCCCCGGCGCCGCGCCGCGCCCTGGTGATCCTGAATAACGGCGGTGGCAACGAGCTGACGGCCATAGACGACCCGCGCTCCGTGGCCGTGCAGGCCGACGCCGCGGGCCGCTACGCGCTGAGCAAGCAGCCGGATGCCCTGTCCGAGCAGTTCGGGATGCGCCACTGGCGCGGCTTCGCGTGGGCGTTGAACGAAGCGGGGTTCGACGTGCTGGTGACGGACCGCCGGAGCAACGGCATCTCGGGCGGGATGGCCGGCTTCAACACGGCCGAGCAGGCGCGCGACATGTTCCGCGAGCTGGACCAGATGGAAAGCGGCGACGGGCTGCGGCTGCTCGCCCCGACCGGCGAGCTGCTGGCAGGCAAGGAGGCCGCTGCGCCTGGTCGGCGCGCGCATGGCGGCGTTCGCCACGGCCGCCGTGCTGGGCCTACCGAACGTGCCGGGCGCCCATGCCCCCGTGGACCTGCGGGACCTCGTCACGTCCAGCGCGGATCACTGGGAGCGCACGACGGACCCGGCCGGGGGTGGCGCACCACGGTGACGCACGTGGTTTTCTGACGGGCAGACCGGCCGGCGCACAGTGGGCCTCAACTTGCGATGTTGGCGCGTATCGCAAGTTGAACGCCGTTCGGGTTGGCGCGCCACAACCACCTGTCGCCGGCTACGCGCCCGGTACGGCCGGTGCTCGCCGTCTCGAGCTGCTTGGCGGCTCCCGCGTGACCTGCAGCCCGTCCACGAAGACGTCGAGCAGCCGCAGCACGTTCGCCTGCCACCCGGCGGCGTCCGACCGGTAGCAGAGTGCCACCATCAGGTGCAGCACGTCCTCCGGCCCAATGTCCCCGCGCAGCCCGCGCGCGGCGGCGATGCGGTCCATCAGGCGGCGGACGGCGCCGGTCAGTTGCTCGGCGGTGTAGGCCGACAGGTCGGTGGAGCCATAGGTGGCGAGCGCGAGGGCGGCGGACATGCCCTTCTTGGTGGCGACGAACTCGACGTTGGACCGCAGCCAGCGCCGCAGAGCCGCGACCGGGTCGGGGCAGGCGGACAGTTGCCCAGCCAGCTCCACGAGCTGCTCGACCTCCCGGCGATAAACCGCCTCGAACAGGCTCTCGCGGGTGGGGAAGTGGCGATACAGGGTGCCGATGCCGACGCCGGCCTCGCGCGCCACGGCCTCCAGGCTGGCCTGCGGGCCGCCGGTGCTGAACACGGCCTTGGCGGCCTCCAGCACGCGCATTCGGTTGCGGGCCGCGTCTGCCCGCGGCCGTCTCAGCGTCTTGCCCCGCTCCTTGTCCACGCGGTCCAGCCCCTTGAAAACGGAGCCACCCTCCGTATAACCTAGCCCGGCGTGCCGGACGCACCCGGCGCACAGTCACCGGAGTGTAGCATGGGCCTCACGATTGCACTCACCGTCAACGGCGCCCCGCACCGGGTCGAGCTGGAAGACCCGCGGGTCACGCTGCTTGACCTGCTGCGTGAGCGGCTGCACCTGACCGGCACCAAGAAGGGCTGCGACCGCGGGCAGTGCGGGGCGTGCACGGTGCTGCTGGATGGGCGCCGGGTCAATTCGTGCCTGGTGCTGGCGGCGGGGCAGGACGGCGCTGATGTTCTGACCATTGAGGGGCTGGCGGACGGGGACGCGCTGCATCCGGTCCAGGCGGCGTTCATCGCGCATGACGCCCTGCAATGCGGGTTCTGCACGCCGGGCCAGGTCATGAGCGCGGTGGGCCTGATCGCGGAGGGCCAGACGGGCACCGATCCCGAGCGGGTGCGCGAGGGCATGAGCGGCAACCTGTGCCGGTGCGGCGCCTATGCCGGGATCACGCATGCAGTGCTGGACGCCCAGGAGAGCATGGCGGCGGGCATGGCCGGGCGGAGGGTGGTGGCATGAACACGTTCGAGTTCGTCCGCCCCGCGACGGCTGCCGAGGCGGTGGCCGCCGCCGCCGTGCCCGGCGCGGCTTACCACGCCGGCGGCACCAACCTGCTGGACCTGATGAAGGGCGGCGTCGCCCGTCCCACGCGGCTGGTGGACGTGAACCGCATCCCGGGCCTGGACCGGATCGAGCACGCGCCCGATGGCGGCGTGCGGATCGGGGCGCTGGTCCGCAACGCCGACCTGGCCCACGACCCGGCCTTTGCCCGGCGCTTCCCGGCGGTGGCGGAGGCGCTGCTGTCCGGCGCGTCGGCCCAGCTTCGCAACGCGGCGACGGTTGGCGGCAACCTGCTGCAGCGCACGCGCTGCGCGTACTTCTATGACACGGCCAGCGCCTGCAACAAGCGCCAGCCCGGCGCCAGGTGCGACGCGCTGGGCGGCGAGAACCGGCTCCATGCCGTCCTGGGCTGGAGCGGGTCGTGCATCGCCACCCACCCGTCCGACTTCTGCGTCCCGCTCGCCGCGCTGGGCGCCGTGGTCGAGGTCGAGGGCCGGGCTGGGCGGCGCGAGGTGCCGCTGGTGGATTTCTACCGGCTTCCCGGCGACACGCCCGAGCGCGAGACGGTGCTGGACCCCGGCGACCTCGTCCTGGCTGTCCGCCTGACGGCTGACGCGGCAGGGTTCGCCGCGCACGCACGCTACCTGAAGGTGCGGGAGCGCACGTCCTACGCCTTCGCCGTCGTGTCCGCCGCCGCCGCGCTGCGGCTGGAGGACGGACGGATCGCGGAGGCGCGGATCGCGCTGGGCGGCGTCGCCCTGAAGCCCTGGCGTGCCCACGAGGCCGAGGCGGTCCTGGCCGGCGCGCAGCCGGACGCCGCCGCGTTCCGCCGGGCTGCGGAGGCGGCGCTGGCGGACGCCAAGCCGTCCGGCGACAACGCCTTCAAGATCGAGCTGGCCCGGCGCATCGTCGCCCGTGCCCTCGCCATGGCCGCCGCTGGCACGCCCGCCCGCGTGCCCGCCCTCCCGGCCTCCCCCTTCGGAGCATCCGCACATGTCTGAGCAGATCGCGCCCACCTCCAACCCGGTCCACCTCCGCCACGGGTCCTCCATCGGCCAGCCAATCACGCGGCGCGACGGCGCGCTGAAGGTGACGGGACGGGCCACCTATGCCGCCGACAACCACCCGGATGGGATGCTGTTCGCCGTCCTGGCTGTCAGCAGCGCCGCCCGCGGCCGGGTCACGCAACTCGACGTCGCCGCCGCCCGCGCCCATCCCGGCGTGGTAGAGGTGATGACGCCCGACAACCGCCCGGCGCTAGCGTTCGACCCGGACGAGAAGGACACGCCGTTCTCCTTCCGGCTGGACCTGCTGCAGAACGACCGGGTGCGCTACGCCGGGCAGCCCATCGCAGTGGTGGTCGCGGACACGCTGGAAGCGGCGACGGAGGGCGCGGCCCTGCTGGCTCCGCAGTACGAGACGGAGCCGGCGCGCATCGGGCTGGACGCGGTGGACGCCTACATCCCCCCGGTGGTCGGCCCCGGCCACGAGACCAGCAAGGCCCGCGGCGACGTGGCGGCCGGCCTGGACGCCGCCGCGCGCCGGATGGAGGAAACTTACGAAACCCCGGCCCAGTATCACAACGCCATGGAGCCGCACGCGGTCGTTGCGGCGTGGGACGGCGACACCCTGCAGGTGGACACGCCCACCCAGGGTATGGCGATGATGCGGGGGCGCCTCGCCACGCTGCTCGGCATCCCGCCGGAAGACATCCACATCCGCAGCCCGTTCCTGGGCGGCGGGTTCGGCTCCAAGGGCTTGGCGTCCGGGCCGGTGGTGCTGGGCACCCTGGCCGCGCGCCTGGTCGGCCGGCCGGTCAAGCTGGTGCTCAAGCGCGACCAGATGTATGGACCCGTCGGCCATCGCGCGCCGACCCGGCAGACCCTGCGCCTGGGCACGGACAGCGCCGGCACGCTGACCGCCCTGGCCCACCACACGAAGACCGCCACCAGCACATACGACGACTTCGTCGAGCCTGCTTCCGACGTGTCCCACACGCTTTATGCCACCCCCGCGCTGTCCACGAGCCACGAGGCGGTACGGCTGGACACCGGCACGCCCATGTTCATGCGCGCCCCTGGCGAGGCGCCGGGCAGCGCCGCGCTGGAAAGCGCGGTGGACGAGATGGCCTGGGCCTGCGGCATGGACCCGCTGGCGTTCCGGCTGCAGAACTATGCCGAAACCGAGCCTGTGTCCGGCAAGCCGTTCTCCTCCAAGGCGCTGCGGGAGTGCTACGTCCAGGCCGCCGCGCGTTTCGGCTGGGCCGGACGCCCGTTGCAGCCGCGCCAGATGGTGGACGACGCCGGGCTGCTGGTGGGCTGGGGCATGGGCACGGCGACCTTTCCCGTGGTGATGTTCCAGGGAGAGGCGCGGGCCGTGCTGCGAGCCGACGGCAGCGGCGCGGTGGAGCTGGGCGCGCACGACATGGGCCAGGGCGCCTGGACCGCGCTGGCGCAGATCGCGGCGGACGGGCTGGGATTGCCGCTGGACCGGCTGGACTTCCGGTCGGGCCATTCCGGCCTGCCGGACGCGGGCCTGGCCGGCGGCTCCTCTCACACGGCGACGGCCGGCAGCGCCATCCACGGCGCCGGCGCGGACGTGATCGCCAAGTTGGCGGACCTGGCCACGCGGGACGAACGCTCGCCCTTGTTCGGCGCGGGCAACGCGGGCGTGGTGGCGCGCGACGGCCGACTGCACCGCCGGGACGACGAGGGGCGCAGCGAGGGCTACGCCGACATCCTGGCCCGCGCCGGGCTGGACGAGATTACGGGCCGCGGTACGGGCGCTGCCGACCCGGCGGCGCAGGGCACCTACGCCATGCACGCCCATGGGGCGGTGTTTGCGGAGGTGAAGGTGGACCCAGACTTCGGCCAGGTCCGCTGCACGCGGCTGGTTGGCGCCTTTGCGGCCGGCCGGGTGATCAACCCGCGGCTGGTGCGGAGCCAGTACTATGGCGGGATGATCTGGGGCGTGTCGTTCGCGCTGCACGAGCAGGCGGTGACGGACGCGCGGACGGGGCGGGTGATGAACAGCAATCTGGCGGAGTACCATATACCGGTGAACGCCGACGTGCCGTCGCTGGAGGCGATCATCGTGGACGAGCACGATCCGCACGTGAACCCGCTGGGGGTGAAGGGTGTGGGGGAGATCGCCATCACCGGCACCGTAGGGGCGGTGGCGAACGCGGTCTGGCATGCGACCGGCATACGATGCCGCCGCTTCCCGATCGGGTTGGAGCAGTTGATTGGAAGCTGAGCCGGCCGTTGGCGCAGACGACGCGAGCGCGACAGATAGGCAATCATCGCAAATTGACCCGACTGCTTCGACGATGCGGAAAGGAGCTTGGGCCACACAGGCGTGGCCTACGAGTTGCCCGTGTTCTCCTCTGTGTAGCCCGCTAGCAGGATAGCCGCCCTCGCGAGCACGGAAGCTGGCATCCCGGCCAGAGCTGCCACGCGCAGGCCGTGCGACCGGCCCGCCCGGCCCGGGCCGATCCGGTAGGTGAAGATGTCGCCGTGCCGTCCGGCCGTGGCCTCCATGGCCATGCAGGTCGCGTGCGGCATTGCGTCCGCCGCGTCGGCCAGCTCGTGGAAGTGCGTGGCAAACAGGGTTCGGCAGCCAACGATGTCGTGGAGATACTCGAGCGAGGCCTGCGCGATGGCCAACCCGTCGTGGGTGGAAGTGCCTCGCCCTACCTCGTCGAGAATGACAAGCGAGCGGCTCGTGGCCTGGTTCAGGATGGCCGAGGTTTCCAGCATCTCGATCATGAACGTGGACCGCCCCGCCGCGAGGTCGTCCGAGGCGCCGATGCGGCTGAACAGCTTGTCCACCACCCCGATCCGGGCATGGGCGGCCGGGACAAACGATCCGACCTGGGCCATGAGCACGATGATCGCGACCTGACGCAGGAGGGTGGACTTGCCCGCCATGTTCGGGCCGGTCAGCAGCCACAGCCGGTCCGCGTCGTTCATGCGGCAGTCGTTGGCGACAAAGGCCCGGCCCTCGGCTTCCAGCAGCGCCTCTGCCACCGGGTGTCGGCCATCCCGGATGTCCAGGCCCGTGTCGCTGGCCAGCTCCGGCTCGGTCCATAGTCCCTCGGCCGCGGCTTGGGCCAGTCCCGACACCAGGTCCAGGGCCGCAGCCGTGTGCGCGACCTTGGTCAGCACCTCGCGCAAGGCCAGGACGGCTGCCGACAGCTCCGCAAAGACGATCTGTTCGGCAGCGCCGGCCCGGCCGGAGGCGTCCTCCAGCGCCGCCGCAAGCGTGTCCAGCTCGGGCGTACTGAAGCGGGTGGACGAGGCCAGGCCCTGGCGCAGCGTGAACCCGGCACCGAGTGCCTTCGCACTCGATGACGGCACCTCGACGTGGTAGCCGACCACTTGGTTGATCCTGATCTTGAGCGCCTTTATGCCCGTGTCCTGGACGTAGCGCGCCTGCAGCGCCTCGATGCCGGCCCTTGCCAGGGCCAGGTCGGCGCGGGCGGCATCCAGCCGCTTCGCATACCCGTCCGCGATGAAGCCGAGTTCCTTTGTGGTCGGAGGCGGGTTCGGCGCCAGCGCGCGCCACAGCGTCACCGCGAGCGCGCCGGGCGCGTCCGCGGCCGACAAGTCGCGTCCCGCCGTTAGCAGCCCCGGGGGCAGGTCGCCGGACGCAACCAGCTTCCTGGCCAGCGTGGCCGCGCGGTCCAGCCCGTCACGGACCGCAGCGAGGTCGCCTGGCCCGCCCTTGCCCAGGGACAGGCGCCCGCACGCGCGGAGGATGTCCGGCATGCCGCCGAGCGCCTCGCGGCAGTCGGCGCGCAAGCCCGGCTTGTCCACGAAGCGGCGCACCATCGCAAGCCGCCGCTTGATGGTCCGCGGGTCGGTGAGCGGCGCGGACAGCTGTCGCACCAGCAGCCTCGCACCCGGGGCGGTCACGGTCCGGTCCATGACGGACAGCAGCGACCCGTCCCGGCCGGAAGGCGAAGTGAGCACCTCCAAGCCGCGCAGCGTGGGTCCGTCGATCTCCATGGTGTCGCCCGCGGCTGTTCGCCGAGGTAGGGCCAGGCTAGCCGGGAGACGGCCGACGACGCCGCGCACGTAGGCGAGGAGGGCGGCGTAGGCAGTCAGCTCAGGAGGGGAGAAGCCCCGCAGCAGGTCGCGGCAGCCAGGGCCGTGCGCCTCCGCGAGAACGGCATCCGCTTCTGCCTGAGCCAGCCCGTCCCGGGGCAGGTCGGAGAACTGCACCCCGGACCCGTGCAGGGCCACGGCGAGCGCGTCCGACGCGCTGGGCCACCTGGACACCAGAACTTCCGTAGGCGCGATCCGCGCCAGGGCTGCGCCGCACCCGTCCAGGGACGCCATGCTGGTCCCGGCCTCGCCAGTGGACAGGTCGGTCCAGGCGAAGGCGACTGTCCCGCCTTCAGAGTGGGCCACAGCCAGGTTGTTCGGCTTGTCAGCCGCGAGGACGTCGGCGCTTACCGAGGTGCCGGGCGTCAGCAGCCTGAACGGGCGCTGGCCAGCAGGCTCCGCGGGCTGCTCAGAAACGGCGACCTTGCGCCCGGCAGCCAGCAGCCTGGCCATCGCGGCGTCGGCTGACCCTGCGGGTATGCCGCACATTGGGATGTCAGCCGAGTTCTTCTGCGGCCGTCGCGTCAGCTGGATGCCGAGCAAGCGGGACACGGTCGCGGCGTTCTGGTGCAGCGCCTCATAGAACTCGCCGACCCGATACAGCACGAGGTGGCCCGGCGCTGCCGCCTGGGCCACCGCGTAGGCCACCACCATCGGGCTTGCGCTGGGCGGGGCAGCAAGGTTCATCTCTGGTTCGGTCATGGGGGTGAGCCGGGATATCGCCTTGACACGGATATGGGGTCGCGGACAACGGCTGCACAGACCGTCAAGGGGCCAACCAGCCTTGCGCTCGCTGTCATTGCAGCCTGATCCCCAGCATTCCATCACACCGCCGAAGACAACCTGACCCAGCCCGGCTACCTGTAGACAGCACGCGACGCGCCCCGGCGATGTGGGTAAGTCGAGGGGGAAACAATGCTGACCAGAGCCATGTTGTCGTCCTCTGCGGTGGGTGCTGTCTTGCTGCTGACGGCGCGCGCGCAGCAGCCTCCTCTCCCGTTGCCGGTTGGCGGTTGCCGCGCCGGTCCGGCCAGTCGCAAGACGTGCGATGCCGCCGCAACCGCCACAGCCGCGGGTGCGGCACGCTTCGCAAGCCGAGCCGGTGCGGGCCGACCGCGCCGCGCCTGACCGGGGCATGCAGTGGGATCGCGCTTACCAGGGTCTCCTGGTCGAAGACCATGAGCACGACGGGGACCCGGACGGCGACCTGCGGGCGCTGCGGGACCTGGCCGCCTGGTGCTTGCATCTGTCCCCGATGACCGCACCAGACCCGCCAAATGGGGTCTGGATTGACGCCACCGGCTGCGCGCACCTACATGGCGGCGAGGCACCCATGCTGGAAGGCTTGGCGACCCGGCTTGAGGCGGCAGGGCTCGCCGCCCGTGCCGGCCTTGCCGACACGCCCGGGGCCGCCCATGCGGTGGCGCGACATGGTGGCAGCGGGGTGGCCATCGTCGTGCCGGGCGGGCACGCGGAGGCGCTGTCAACTCTGCCGCTACGCGCCTTGCGGATTGCCGGCCCGGCCCTGGACGCCCTGCACCGGCTCGGGGTGGAGCAGGTCGGCGAACTGGCCGCCATGCCGCGCGCACCGCTGGCGCGCCGCTTCGGCCCCCACGTGCTGCTCCGGCTCGACCAGGCCCTGGGGCGGGTGGCGGAGCCGATGCAGCCGGTGCTGCCGCCGGAAACGGTCCACGTCCGCCGCGCCTTCGTGGAGCCGGTGTCCACGGCCGCAGCTTTCTCGGCGGCGATCCTGGTCTTGGTCGAGGCCGCCTGCGCCGCGCTGGAGCGGCGCGGCCTCGGCGCCCGCCGGCTCGACCTGGTGTTCGAGCGGGTGGACGGAGGCGCGCAGGTGGTGCGGGTCGGCACCGCCCGGCCCGTGCGCGACGCCGCGCACCTTGCGCGGCTGCTTGATGAGCGCATCGAAACGGTGGACCCCGGCTTCGGCGTCGAGGCGATGCGGCTGGTGCTGCCTCTGGTAGAGCCGCTCGGCCCCGTGCAGCGCCACGCCGGGCTGGACGGGAACCTCGGCCGCCAGGCCGACATCGCGGCGCTGGTTGACCGGCTGAGCAACCGGCTCGGCGCCGCCCAGGTGTACCGCGTCGCGCTGGTGGAGAGCGACGTGCCAGAGCGGGCGGTGGCGGCCCTGCCGCCGTTGGCCCCGCCGGGCGGGCCGTCATGGGTGACGCCTTGACCCCGACCCGCCCGGCTGCTGCCGAGACCGGAGCCGGTGGAGGCGATGGGCATGCTGCCGGACCACCCGCCACGGGCGTTCACCTGGCGCAGGGTGCGGCACCGCGTGGCGCGCGCCGACGGGCCGGAGCGCATTGCCGGCGAGTGGTGGCGCCGGGCGGGCGAGCGCGCCGCGGTGCGCGACTACTGGGCCGTCGAGGACGAGGACGGGTGCCGCTTCTGGCTGTTCCGCCAAGGCGACGGCCTCGATCCCGCGACAGGCGGCCTCGCCTGGTTCCTCCACGGCCTTTTCTAGGATGGTGACCGCAGCATGACCGACGACGACAAGAACGCCCTGCGTCCCGCCAGCCCCGGTGAGTTCGAGGACACCCTGTCCCACGCCCTGCGGTTCCTGGGCAGGCGACGCGTGCACACGGCTGATGACATCATGGCGCGCGTCACGGCCGAACGCCTGGCCCAGCTTGTGAACGAGTCCGGGTTCGTCCTCATGAGGCGCCCGGCCATTGCAGCGCCATCGACCAGCGACCACAAGCACCCGCACAAGAAGTGAGGGGAGCTGGGGATGTGGGCCTGAGGCGCTGACGCCCGTGCCGGACGCCCCCTACGCCGAGCTGCATATCACGACGAACTACTCCTTCCTGCGCGGTGCCAGCCACGTCGAGGAGCTGCTGGTCACCGCCAAGGCGCTTGGCCTCGCCGCCATCGGCATCACCGACCGCAACACCCTGGCCGGCGTCGCCCGCGCCCACGCCCGCGCCGCGGAGATCGGGATGCGCCTGGTGGTCGGCTGCCGGCTGGACCTGCGCGACGGCTTGCCGGTGCTGGCCTACCCGACGGACCGCGCCGCCTACTCGCGCCTGTGCCGGCTGCTGACGCTGGGCAAGGGGCGCGCGGGCAAGGGCGGCTGCGACTTGGCCTGGGCCGACCTTGCCGCGGGCGGCGACGGGCTGGTCGTGGTGCTGCTGCCGGGGGAGGCCGACGCGGTGCTGGCAGGCGGGCTGGCACGGCTGCGGCGGGACTTCGCGGGGCGCGGCTACCTGGCGCTGGACCTGCGCCGGCGGCCCGGCGACGCGGTGCGGCTGCACACCCTTGCCGAGATGGCAGGGGCGGCCAGGGTGCCGGCCGTGGTCACGGGCAATGTGCTCTACCATGTGCCGGAGCGGCGCATCCTGCAGGATGTCGTGACCTGCATCCGCGAGGGCTGCACCATCGACGCCGCCGGGTTCCGCCGCGAGCGCTACGCCGACCGGCACCTCAAGGCACCGGAGGAGATGGCGCGGCTGTTCGCCCGCCACCCGGAGGCGCTGGCGCGGACTCTGGAGATCGCGGACCGTTGCGCCTTCAGCCTGGCCGAGCTGCGCTACCAGTATCCGGACGAGGCCGAGGTGCCGGGCGAGGCGCCGCAGGAGGGGCTGGAGCGGCTGGTGCGGGACAGCATCCCGTTGCGCTACCCCGGCGGACTGCCACCGGACGTGGAGCGGCAGTTGCGGCACGAGCTGCGGCTGGTCGCAGACCTGGCATACGCCCCCTACTTCCTGACGGTGAACAGCATCGTGCGGTTTGCCAGGAGCCGCGGCATTCTGTGCCAGGGGCGGGGATCGGCCGCCAACTCCGCGGTCTGCTTCGTCCTGGGCATCACCAGCATCGACCCGGTGCGGTCGGGCCTGCTGTTCGAGCGGTTCGTCTCGGCCGAACGCCGCGAGCCGCCCGATATTGACGTGGATTTCGAGGCGGAGCGCCGTGAGGAGGTCATCCAGTGGGTGTACGAGCACTATGGGCGGGACCGCGCCGCCCTGTGCTGCACCGTCATGCGCTTTCGCGCCCGCGGCGCTGTCCGCGACGTGGGCAAGGTGCTGGGGCTGACGGAGGACGTGACCGGCGCGCTGGCGTCCCAGGTCTGGGGCGAAGCGGAGGGTGGCGTCGAGGAGGAGCACGCCGCCGCGCTGGGCCTGAACCTCGCCGACCGCCGGCTGCGCCTGACGCTGGAGCTGGCCGAGGAGTTGGTTGGCTTTCCCCGCCAGCTCGGCACGCACCCGGGCGGCTTCGTGCTGACGGCGGCGCCGTTGTCCGACCTGGTGCCGATCGAGCCGGCGGCGATGGCCAACCGCCAGGTGATCGAGTGGGACAAGGACGACATCGACGCGCTACGGTGGATGAAGGTGGACGTGCTTGGCCTGGGCATGCTGGGCTGCCTGCGCCGCGGCTTCGAGCTGATCGGGCAGCAGCACGGGATGGCACTGGACATCGCCACGATCCCGCCCGAGGACCCGGCCACCTATGCCATGATCCGCCGGGCCGACACGCTGGGCACGTTCCAGATCGAGAGCCGGGCGCAGATGGCCATGCTGCCCCGGCTGCGGCCCACCACGTTCTACGACCTCGTCGTGCAGGTCGCCATTGTGCGGCCCGGCCCCATCCA
>JAABUN010007180.1_pt1 | contig 12225 bp, 10 predicted proteins | sample 5559311 | NCBI WGS metagenome assembly JAABUN01 (sample SAMN10711877, study PRJNA513370) | rock metagenome | isolation source: Antarctica rocks | place: Antarctica: Victoria Land, Siegfried Peak sud | reverse complement strand
CTCGCGTGGTCTGCGGATCATAAAACAAGCAAAATTCAGTTTGATTGAGCAAAAATTGCAAGCAAATTGCCAGTGAATAAAAGTCTGGGAGAAGCTGGACCTTTTGCACCAAATTGGCGAAAGACCCTTAAATTAAACCATCTCACAATGCCGTTCCTGGGGATTAACACACAACGCCGGTGGCGGTGTTTTTGTCTCCGCTTCTAGTAGATCGTTTTCCGAATTGCTGGTTTCAATCTCTTCAATTAAATCAAGAATAGAGATTTGTTTGTTTTCAGGAGTAGCTTTCTTTTCCGCCCGGTTGAGAGTTTTGATAATCAACTGTTCTGGTCCATTAAAACTTTCATACGCGAGCCATTCCGCATCGGTGACAAAAGATTTTTCCAAGGCAACCGCGCAGACGCAAACATTTTCAATCAATCTGCCGTAACGCGAAACCTGGATCTTCATTGCTTCTTCCAGATTCTTTTCGGTGCTTTTTTCCACCGGATAGTTAAGTATAAGCTCACCGGCAACATCGTAGATTTCAATGAATATCAGAAATTCCGGCAAATATGTGCCGAGATTTTTGGTGACTTTCATTTTGCCTGCAAAGGTTGTGCAATTGCTGCTATTGTCAAGGAACAGGCTCTTGTGAACCCGTTCCGCCAAATCAAAATTATTAGTTGCGTTTATCATAGGTGACAACAATAACTCTGTCGCTGCCGATCCAACAAATGAGAAGCAGAGCGCGAAAAAGCGATTCGGAAGAATTTGAAAACTAAATTTTTGAATGAGTGGATGATGATCAAAATAACGGTTATTTGTGAATCAATGAACAAATTAATCGTTAACCAGAACGCACGAGGCATTGCAAAGATTGCACCCGATGCAAAGCTTGCTGAACCCGCAGCCGCTACAGACAATGCCAACGTAACTGCTGCCGATGCCGTACCAGTAACGCCGGCGATTTGCATTTCATCATACTCTTCGCCGGACTGCCGCGATATTTTCCCGGCATTTTTTTACACTTTAAGCGGGAGGCGTTCAACTGACGAGTGGCTCGCTTACAGCCTGCTCGACGATTTAGCAAATCTTAGAATCATGACCGCCGGGCAGCTCGCACGCTGGATAAAAAATAGCGACCGCAGTAAAAACTCCGAAGAGGTTTCTGCCTTCATCACAGAACTTTTTCGCCACCGCTTGATAGAAAAAACGACATTAAAAATTCCGGTTATGCAAAGCAAACGCATTCGGGAGGGAGAATACGATACGCAGGAGGTGAGCATAATTTACCTGACCGAACAGTGCCGCTCGGTTCTCGAGGACAGTCATTCCGGACGCTTTGCCCGCTATGGTTGTCCTGACGGGGTGCGCCTCGACCGCGTTTATCACGATTTATTGATCACAGAAGCGATTCTGACTCTCGCCGCGCAGTACCGAATTTACTGGATAAAATGCGAAGATATGTTGAAAAGCGAACTGTCGATGACGGCTAATGCCGGCAGTCGTTCGGTTCCGGATTTTAGAGTGTGGCTTGAAAAAAGAGATGAAAATGGGCAAATAATTCTTTTTGATGCTGTTGACGGCGAAGTCATTGTGCAGTCTGATATGGAGCAGGTCGCCGCTAAACCGAAAGACGTTTTGTTCTTTACCCAGAATCTGCGCGCTGCCGATATGATCAAAACTACTACCGGAAAAAGCGCATTTCTGCTTTCCAACCCGGCGCTACCCATAGGAAGTGAAGCTTTTGTCGACCAGGCATGGGAAGAAATTTTTGAGCCGGAACAGGCGCTTCTGCGTAAAAGACTCAAACTTTTATACAAAAATCATTTGCAAAGCGGCGGTCATTATTACGGTATACTGTACCACCTTCACCAGCATGGACCGCTGACCGCAGCCTCAATTTCAGCGCTCACCGGGGCGGGTCGTGAAGAAATTTCCAGAAATTTGAAGTTAATGACGACGAAAAAAATTCTGCATTTCGAGGACGTGCAGGCATCGCCGGGCGCGCAGACGGGACGCCCGAGCCGGCTATTCGCGTTCGTTGACACGAGTCTCTCCGACTACGATTTCCGGCTCAAACAACTCGAACGTGCCCGGTCAATCGAGCGGAATGAGTGAGATAAACTGACGCTTTTTGTAAAAAAAGATTGTTGAAATGCATCGTGGCGACAGCAAAATTGGTTGTCAATTGACGAATATGGGAATGGTTTTTTGTTCAGAATTCGGATAAAAGACGTGAAATTTTCAACCGAATTCTTTAGGATTTCCGCGATAAACATTTCCGACTGAAAGAATAGAGGCAGAACTTTTGTATTAGGAAACGAAAAAGCAGAGTTAAGACTTATTACACAAAACTATTTATAACCGAAAAGTTTTGTGTAATCATAAATGCTTGAAATTTATACGGTTTAGGTGAATTTCGGACGATACACAAAAGGCGGAGAATAGACATCTTTAATACCTTTTTCTCAGAGAATAATTACCGGCTTTCGTCTCTCGGCTTAAATATAGTTACCTTCTTTTTTAAGGCAAACGCCAACATTGCCATCAGTCCTATCGGGTTAATTTGCATTGACGAGAGAAGCATAAAAGCGTTTATCGCACCCGATCAAAATTTAATACTCTCGAGTTAAAAAGTAAGCGAACATGAAGGATTTATTTTTGCTTGCTTTCTATATGGTGGAAGGTTGAATTCTCTGTTAAATATTTTTTTAACCGCAATCGAAAGATGTTGTTGATGAACATTTTCTATTTTTGAAACACGCAAAAATAGAAAACAAATTCTTATAAAATCTATAACTCGTAACCCGAGCAAATGTCCGGCACAACATAAGCTTGCTGTTCGCCGAAAATTGAAATATTGGTTGTGATTTTGATACTGCTTTAGCCTGAGCTATGTTTTTAACATGAAGACAAGCGATGACGACGAATTTACATTTTTTGGCATTAACGAGCAAGATGATAATCAACAGGAAAATATGCGGGATGTTTGTGAAGAATTCGAAATTCAATTGTGGGGAAATGATGCATTATGCCAGCAGTGCTACCGGGATCAAGGGTTGCATTATGCCGATGGCGGCGGTGGCCGCTGGCTATTCGTCTGCAACGATTGTTTCAACCGAAATTTTAGCATTGATCTGCCGCTTCCTCGGACGATTCATTAAAAAATGCTTGACCTATTTAAGGCAACAATATAGTTGATTCATCAAAGTTCAAAAGAACTACAATCAAATTGTGGTAATTTAAAAGACTTGGCGCAAATAATATTTCCGCTATCCGATAAAGACAAATAAGCACCCCAACAATAATAAATTAGACCGTCATTTGGCGGAAAGCGATTTCGTATTCTAAGTCGATGTTGTTGAAGATTTGTTTAATCTTCTTTTTGAATTTGGCAAACGAGCCGTAGTCACTCGGTCGAAGCCATTCGTATTTGGCTTTCCGCCAAAAGATTTCCGTTAAGTTCAGATGCGGCGAATACTTCGGCAGAAAGAAAACATACAAATCCCGCTCCATCCACTTTTCCATCTGTTCGATAAACTTCTGTGACCGATGCGTCGGCGCATTATCCAATACCAACACCGCCGGTTTCTTAACATAACGACAGAAATCATTGATTGACTGAATCAGAAAATCCGCGTTAATGTTTCCGGCACTTTCGTAAGTGAGACAGAAATTGTCCCGGCGAAACACGCCGAATAAGTTCACCTTTTTATCTCTTTGCGGAAATATCTTAATCCGCTAAGTTTGTTCGTTCCTGCGAAGAAAAACAGCTTGCATTATGCACAATTTGGCGTATAATCACTAGCCAGATGGCTTTAATTTATTAAACCGTAAGGAGTTCTGCCAAATGTCAGTCGTGTTGGGGAAAACAAAACTATTACCGCAAGAAAAATACACGGTTGAGAAACTGCTCGGAATAGAGACTGCCGACAATCTAAAGCTGGCTAAAAAGGTCGAAGCCGGCTTTTCTTTCAGTGCACTGGAAAAAGTAGGAAAGACCGCCGGAATTTCGCTCGACGCATTGCGCGTGGCGGTGAGAATCACTCCGCGCACTCTGACCAGGCGAAGAAAGGAGAAAAAACTCTCGCCCGAAGAATCCGACCGTCTGGTTTCCGTCTCGCGCCTGCTTGCTCAAACTTTTGAACTTTTTGAAGGCAATACCGAGGCTGGCATGCGTTGGTTTCAAAGTCCGAACCGGGCTTTAGCCGGTCAATCACCAATTGAAATTGCCGCCACTGAAACCGGTGCGCGGGAAGTCGAGAATCTTATCGGCAGACTCGAACACGGCGTTTTCACCTAAAAAAGTGCTGACAACTTACCGGATTTGCAAAACAAAATATGCCGACGCAATGTTTGATGGCGAAGGCGCGTTCCGGTTCGGCGGTCGCTGGAATTCGCGCGGGGTAAGAATACTTTACACGGCGGGAAGTTTATCGCTTGCCGCTTTGGAAATGCTCGTTCATCTTAACAATGAGGAGATTTTACTTTCCTATTCCTTTGCAGCTGCCGAGTTTGATGAAAGCCTGATTCTGCCGATTGAAGAATTTCGGACTTTGCTGGAAAACTGGAGCGTTTCACCTCCACAACTTGAAATTCAGCGGATTGGCGACGAATGGGCAGAGGCACAGGCTTCAGTTGTTTTGAAGGTTCCGACATCTGTTTTGCCGGTGGAATTTAATTATTTAATCAACATCCGGCATCCTAGATTTACAAAAATAAAATTAGGCAAGCCACAACCATTTACCTTTGACAAACGACTTTACAAACGAGAATAAAACGCGAGCTAATTAATGGGGAAAACACATACAAGATACAATGCCGAAATTGTCGCCGGAGCTTTGATTTCGAGTGAAAGCCGCATAATCGCTCAATTGACTTTAGACGGTGTTTCAAAAGAGCAATTAAAGCATTTACTGACCATCGAAAACATTTTGCAGAAACGAAGTCCGGCAACCGCCATCAGAGCCGCAGAGTTGATAAAGAAAAGATTCAATCTTGTTAATGAAGATTTACTGCGAATTATTGCCACAGGTAGTCGCCAAGCATTAATGCAAGCATTACTGGTTGCAGCTATCAAACACAACAGGCTAATTGGAGATTTCCTACTTCGCGTGGTTAAGGAAAAATGGCGACTTTTTGAAACGAAATTAAAACCAATCGATTGGGAAAACTTTTTGCGCGAATGCGAACAAACTGATGAAACGGTATTGCAGTGGAAAGTAACAACCCGGGAAAAACTAGGGCAGGTTGTTAAAAAATGCCTCGTCGAAGCAGGATTTCTCGAAAGCGCGACTAATCCAACCATTACACCGGTCTTGCTTTTGCCAGAAATTAAAACATATCTACTTGAAAACAATGAAGATTACGTTTTAGAGTGTATGAGTGTTTTCACATGAAAGAAAATTTTTACGAACGCCTAAATCTTATCAAACCTCGGCTCGCTTCGACTGAGCTGCTCAATAATGCCGGTTTAGGTAATGAAATCGGCTTTTATATTTTTGATTATCCGCCCGAACAAGAACTGGCGGTGCGCCATCATCTCAAAAAAATTCTGCCGGATGTTCCGCGCAGAATTGCGACGGTAAACTTGTTTGAATTGGTAATCGATTATTTTGAAAAGCGCAAGATTCTGGATTCATCGATCAGAGCGCAAATTCAAAAAGGCGACGCTGAAATCTTGCGCGTCGTCAAAGGCGCGCTTGACGAAGAAAAACGTATCGCGCCCGAGTTTATCGCCGCCGCCCGCCCGCATGAACACGATTTGGTAATAATGACCGGAGTCGGCAGCGTTTACCCGCTGCTCAGAACTCATCGCTTGATTAACTGTCTACAATCTTCAATGAAAGATACACCGCTGATTGTTTTTTATCCTGGCAATTACACCAGACAAACATTAAGTTTGTTCGGCGAATTAAAAGATGAAAATTACTACCGTGCTTTCCGATTAGTCGCGTGACACACCATTTATAATTTGTATGCAAATAAAAGACATTTTTCAAAAAGAGATTGCCCGCAAAATTAAGGGCGTAATTATTGTTGACGATGAATCACCTGAGAGCATTTGGCAGGAACTCGACGAGTATGTGATCACTAAAGAATTGAACAAGCATTTTCTTAAATTCTTCGGTTCATATCTCGAAGTTATTGATAATCCCGGAAATACAGCTATTCGTAGTCAAATTGGCGTTTGGGTTTCCGGCTTTTTCGGTTCCGGCAAGTCACATTTTATTAAAATCATCTCGCACCTTTTGCAAAACAAATTGGCTATCAATCCGGCAAATGGGGAAGCGCGTCTTCCAATTGAGTTTTTTGAAAACAAAATCGTCGATAAATTATTTTTTGGCGACCTTAAACGTGCGGTTGAAACTCCGGCGGACGTTCTGCTTTTCAATATCGACAGCAAAGCCGAAGACAGCAGCGGCAGAGACGCTATTTTGCGGGTTTTTATGCGAGTTCTCAATGAGCTGCAGGATTACTGTGTTGAATATCCGTATCTGGCGGAAGTTGAGCGGCAGCTTGAAAAAGACGGCAAATACGAATCATTCAAATCTTCGTTTTTGAGAATTTACGGATCTGCATGGCAGGAAGAACGCGACGCTTACGAGCATCGCCGCGATGAAACCGTACAGGCTCTTTCAGAATCAACCGGAATGAGCCCCGATGCTGCGCAAAAACTAATTGACGATGCGGAGAGAAATTATAGTTTAAGTGTGGAAAAATTCGCTCATCGGGTGCGCGATTATCTTGACCGAAAAGGCAAAAATCACCGCATTATTTTTGTCGCCGACGAGGTTGGACAGTTTATCGGAACCGACACGCATTTAATGCTTAATCTGCAAACGATTGTTGAAAACCTGGGGACTATATGCGAAGGGCGGGCATGGGTGGTCGTCACTTCGCAGGAAGATATGGACGCGGTTTTGGGCAATGTCGTCGGCGCGAAATCTAACGACTTTTCTAAAATTCAAGGTCGCTTTCCGACACGGCTTTCGCTTTCGTCTTCGAATACCGACGAAGTTATTCAAGCCAGGCTGCTGGAGAAAACCGATGATGCCGAAACCGAGTTAAAAGCGCTTTTTGCCGAAAAAGGCGATGTTCTCAAAAACCAGTTGAGTTTTTCCGGCGGCGCGACGCTGAAAAATTTCAAGTCGGCGGAAGATTTTACCAAAAATTACCCGTTCGCTCCGTATCATTATCAGCTTGTGCAGGCAGTTTTTGAGTCCATTCGCAAAGCGGGAGCGACCGGACTTCATTTAGCGCGCGGGGAACGCTCGATGCTTGACGCTTTTCAAATGGGTGCGAAATCCATCGCCCAGTCAGAAATCGGAAAGCTCGTACCGTTTTACTCTTTTTATCCGTCGGTCGAAAGCTTTCTTGATACGGCTGTTTCCCGCACGATAAACCAAGCGAGTGAAAACCAGGAGCTTGAAGAGTTCGACACAAATATTTTGCGTCTTTTGTTTTTAATTCGATATGTGGACATCCTTAACCCGACTGTTGAAAATCTCGTCACGCTTTGCATCCGGCAAGTTGATGACGACCGCATTGCTCTAAAGAAGCAAATTGAAGAAAGTTTAACGAGACTGGAAAAACAAACGCTCATCAGCCGCAACGGTGATTTGTTTTACTTCCTGACAAATGAAGAGCGCGACATCGGGCGCGAGATAAAGTCGGTTGATGTTTCAGCAGACGAAACAATGCGCCAGCTTGCCAAAGTTCTTTTTGAAGACTTACTGATGGATGCGGCACGTTTTCGTTATCCGGTTAATAAAAAAGATTTCTCCTTTAACCGCCTGTCTGACGGCAGACCGTTTCAGGGAAATTTGGATCAAAATCTGAATCTCGAAATCATCACGCCGCTTAATGATGAGTATGAATCTTTTACCGCGCAGAGATGTGTATTGTCGAGCGACGGGCGTATTTTGATAAAACTTCCCGACAATAAAAATCTGAGCTCCGAACTTCGCACCTTTTTGCAAACAGAGCGTTACCGCACTCAAAAGACCGACGCGGCAGCCTCGCCTAATACGCTCACCATTTTGCGCGGCAAGGCGACCGAAAATCAGCAGCGGGGCGGGCGCATCAGCGAAATGCTGAAAAAATTGCTTGAAGAAGCGGACATCTACACTGCCGGACAGCAGCTTTCAGCCGGCAAAAAAGTTTCAATTCCAGAGGCGCAAAATTACCTCGTAAAAAACCTTTTCACCAAACTGGAATATCTCGATTCTCCGGCGGCTGACGCATTCGGAGAAATTAAAGCCGTTTTGCTCGCCGACGATGTATGTCAGCAAACTCTGAATCTCGATGCCGGGCAGCCGAACGCCAACGCTCTGGACGAAATTCGCAATTATATAAATTTGCGGGCGAATAATAATCTACGCGTAACTCTGGAAGAAATAACTCAGCAATTTAAAGGTCAGCCTTACGGCTGGCGCGACGAAGATACTGCACTGCTGGTCGCCAAAATTTTTGCCGCCGGTGAAATCGCCGCGAAAATCGAAGGCGCAAGCGTCGAGCCGCGTGCGGCGGTTGATTCTTTTACCAAGCCGGGACGCTGGAAATTGGTCCAGATTGTCAAACGCCAAATTACCGGCGCGGCTGAACTGGGCAAAGCTCGATCTTTAGCGCATGAAGTTTTCGGCAAACTCAGCCCGGAAACAAAAGAAGACACCCTCGCCGGGTTCATCAGGGATTTGATAAAAGATTGGCAGGAAAAACTTCGAGTTTACCGAACGCAGGCGGAAACCCGAGATTTTCCCGGTTTCGATCAAATAAAGCACGCGCTTGATTTGGCGAATGAGCAGAACGGCATTGCCGATACGTTTGAATTTTTCCGCATCTTTAATGAGAAGCGTGAAGATTGGATCGAAGCGAGCGAAGATTACCACAAACTTTATGATTTCTATGAAAATCAGATTGGCATTTGGCGGCGGCTACGAGCAAAACTCAATAATTCCTACAAGGACAACCGCTCTTTGCTTGATTTGAACAGCGAGGCTCGCGCTGCGCTTGCGCGGATGGAAGAAATTCTCCAAGCATCTGAACCTTACGGATTGATAAGGGAAATTGAAGGTTTGATTGGAACTGTTGACGAAGCGAACAATCAAATCTTAAATCAGCGGCGCGAGCAAGCTGCACAGTCAATAGACGCGCGCATCAATCAGATTAAAGGCGAACTTGATTCGATAAGCGCCGATTCTCACACGAGAAACGCCGTTCTCACACCGTTTCAACAGACGAAAACGGCGATTGAAAGAGAAGAAAGCATTCCGCGCATCGCCTTCCAGCAGGGCGAACACGCTGAAGATTTATTTCAAAACGCCCTCGACGCGATTGAAGCAAAACGCCCGAAACCTTCCGGCGGCGAAACTATCTCGCAGCGACCGACGCGCACCGTCAAACCGGCGCAGTTTGCCACGAAAACTTACATCGAAACAGCGGAAGATTTGGACGAATATTTGAATAAACTTCGCGCTGAAATGGAAAAACTTTTAAGTGAAAATGCGCGGATTCGGATTCAATAAATTGTTTTCCGCTGTTTGAAAAACTCTAATATCAAATTATGAACAAAGCAAAACTCAAAACCTACGCCCCACAAGCTCGAAAAGATTTTATTCAGATGATTCGCCAGCGAGCGGATTTGTTTGGACTCACGAAAAGGGAAATCGAACAACCGCAAACGAGTGGTGAAGTTGCGGTTATTGAGGGCAGACCGTATCCGAAGCGTTATGCCGAACTTCACAAACGACTCGCGGAAAAAATTAGAACTGAAGGTTTAGAGCCGTTCGTCGAGCGGATTGCTTATTCGTGGTTTAACCGTTTCGCCGCGCTGCGGTTTATGGAAGTGAATAATTTTCTGTCGCACGGATTCAGAGTTTTGAGCAATCGGGAAGCGGGGAAAAACGAGCCGGAGATTTTGACGCACGCGGCGGAGATTGATTTGCCGGGGCTTGATAAAGCTAAAGTTCTTGAATTGAAGCTGGCGGGAAACAAAGACGCGGAGCTTTATAAAATGCTTTTAATCGCGCAGTGTAACGAGCTTAACCGCGCGATGCCGTTTTTGTTTGAGCGGATTAATGACGAGACGGAGATTCTTCTTCCTGATAATTTGCTCGCGTCCGATTCGGTGATTCGCAAGATGGCGGCGGCGATTGAGGAAGCGGATTGGGCGGAAGTTGAGATTATCGGTTGGCTTTACCAGTTTTATATTTCCGAGAAGAAAGATGAAGTGATCGGCAAGACCGTCAAATCGGAAGACATTCCGGCGGCGACGCAGTTGTTTACGCCGAATTGGATTGTGAAATATATGACGCAGAATTCGCTTGGGCGTTTGTGGCTCGAAGCGAATCCGCACTCGCAGCTTGCCTCGCAAATGGAGTTTTACATCAAGCCGGCGGAAGAAAACCAGCTTGCAAGTTCCAATTCAAACATCAATCCCGAAGACATCAAAGTTCTCGATCCGGCGTGCGGTTCGGGGCATATTCTGGTTGAGGCTTACGAACTGTTAAAGGCGATTTACACCGAGCGCGGTTATAGTTCGCGCGATATTCCGCTGCTTATTTTGGAGAAAAATCTGTTCGGGCTGGACATTGACGAGCGGGCGGCGCAGATGGCGAGTTTTGCGCTTTTGATGAAAGCGCGGCGCGACGACCGGCGAATCTTTGAGCGGTTAAACTTGGGCGCGGAAGAAGGAAAACAAATCCCGAATATTCTCACCGTTCCCGACAGCTCGCAGCTGCCGCATTCGGCGCGCGAAATCGCCGAAATGTTTTTTAGCCGCGAAGAGCAGCGAAGCGCGGATGGAGTGCCGATTCGGGCGGACGGCAATTTTCTGTTTGACGAAATGCAGGTTCAGCGGTCGCTGACGATGACGGCAAGCGAGCCTGTCGCCGCGAGTTCCGGCTCTGTCGCGTCTGAACAAAACGTCGAAGACCTTTTGAGTCTTTTCGAGCAGGGCAAAACGCTCGGCTCGCTCATCCGCATTCCGCACGGTTTCGGCGCGGTCGTTGATAAATTGGAAAAGGCGGTTGAAGCGAAGCGCAAGGAGGGAAATTTTTTAGAACAAATTGCCGCGCGTGAACTTGAGCCGTTTGTGCGCGCAGGCTGTATGCTGGCAAACAAGTATGATTGCGTCATCGCCAATCCGCCGTATATGGGCGGCAAAGGAATGAACGCCGAACTGAAAGCGTTTGCCGCGAAGAATTTTCCCGACAGCAAATCAGACCTTTTTGCGATGTTCATCGAACGCAATTTGGAATTGACAAACGAACGCGGTCAACTTGGTTTTATGTCGCCGTTTGTTTGGATGTTTATTTCGTCTTATGAAAAAACGCGCGAAAGGTTGATTGAAAAACATTCGATTACATCGCTTATTCAGCTTGAGTATTCAGGCTTTGACGGCGCGACAGTTCCGATTTGCACATTTACATTAGCGAAAAAACATTATCCGAATTTTGTCGGTTCGTTTATTCGACTTTCAGATTTTCGCGGCGCACAAAATCAAGCCCCGAAAACACTTGAAGCAATTCAAAATGAAGATTGCGGTTGGTTTTATAACGCAAAGCCTGACGATTTCAAAAAGATTCCGGGAAGCCCAATTGCTTATTGGTCAACCGAAAATGTCCGTAATATTTTCGCAAACAACTCGCTTTTAGATGATAAGGCAGAAATCAGAGCAGGTCTTCAAACAGGTGATACAGCAAAATTTTTGCGACTATGGTTTGAGGTTTCAAACTATAAAATTGGTTTTAGTATTAAAGAGAAAGCAGATGCCTCTAAAAGCGACTTTAAATGGTTTCCGATGACTAAAGGAGGAGACTACCGCAAATGGTTTGGGAATAACGAATATCTTGTCAATTGGCACAAAGACGGGCAGGACATTCACAAATATCATAATTTGCCTATGGACTATAATGGCGCACCTGTTAGAGCAAAAAGGTTTTATTTTAGAGAAGGCGCAACGTGGACATTAATAACGTCAGGAACATTTGGTGCAAGATATTTCGACGCTGGAATGATTTTTGATATTAGCTCGCATTCGCTGTTTTGCGAACATAATAGGTTATTGACATATTTATCCTTTTTGTCTTCCAAATTAGGTAATTACTTTATTAATGCGAATCAGTAGTTGAAAAGACAGACAAACAGTTGAATTGATAGAATTTTCTTGCTTATGGAAAATCAACTGATTCAAATTTATCTGTTTGTCTGTCAAATCTACGATACCTGTTCCGATAC
>JAABUN010007179.1_pt1 | contig 12225 bp, 16 predicted proteins | sample 5559311 | NCBI WGS metagenome assembly JAABUN01 (sample SAMN10711877, study PRJNA513370) | rock metagenome | isolation source: Antarctica rocks | place: Antarctica: Victoria Land, Siegfried Peak sud | reverse complement strand
CGCGGAAACCATCTTGGCCAGCGTTCATGTGCGAGCGCGACAACAGGCCGGACATATGAACGCAAGCGATCTGATCAAACCACCGCCAAACCTTGCAAGGAGGGGGCCGTCCACATATGACGGACACACCTGGACCCGGTCATCGATCAACTTGCTGCTGGGTCAGATCGCCAATCGGCATAGCTCCGTGGTCCCAGGGCCGTGTTCAATTCGTGCTTAATTTGGGGAGCAGATTGGTAAGCTCGCTCCCCGGCACGGCGCCGCTGATTGCTGCCGCGAGGTCGCCGGCGCGGATCGCCGCGGCGGCGTCGATCAGTCCAGCCATCGCGCGCCGGTATAGGGCGCCGCCGAGGCTCACGCGACGGACGCCGGCGGATGCGAGTTCGTTCAAACTGACGCCGGGTCCGATCAGCACGTTCACCGGCTTTGGGGCGACGGCACGTACCACGGCGCGGATGGCGTCCATGTCCGGGAGGGCAGGCGCATAGAGCACATCGGCTCCGACCTCGGCGAACGCGGCGAGACGGCGGATGACATCGTCCAGATCGGCAGGGCCGTATAGAAAGCCGTCCGCGCGGGCGGTCAACAGAATGCGCCCTTGCGCCGCATGCGCCGCGGCGCGCACACGGGCAACGACGGCGTCGAAGCCGTGGATCGGGCAGTCAGGGTTGGCCGTGGTGTCCTCAATCCCCAAGCCGGCGAGCCCGCCTTCGATGGCGGCCTCGACCGTGGCGATGCAGTCGTCCGGCGTAGCGCCGTAGCCATCCTCTAGATCGCCGTTGACGGGCAGCCCGGTGAGACGCCCGAGGAGGGCAGCATTGGAAATCGAAGCCGTTCGGGTGACGGCACGCGAGCCGTCCTGCCGACCCAGAGCTGCGGCGATGGCGAAGGAGGTGCTCCCGAGCGCCTCAAATCCCGCGCGCTTGAGCAGCACGGCCGATGCGCCATCCCAGGCGTTCGGCATGACGAAGGCACCAGACTGCTCGTGCAAAAGACAAAACCGTTCGTAGGGCGTTGTTTTAGTCACGATGGGACTTCCTCATCTCACATATAGCCGAGCGTCAAGGATGACTATCACGGCCGCACCAGCGGTGCGTGCGGTGCAGAGGCCAAGCGCAGGAAGATGCGGTCTTCCTTATGGATGAAGCGCTCGCGCTTCGCGAACTCATAGTTTTGTCGGCCCAGGGGGTCATCGCGCAGCCGGGCACGATAGGCCTCGTAGGCCGCGAGATCAGGCGAGATCAGGGATGCTGTAGAGGCCGTAGGCCGTCGTGCTGGACCCCTCGTGCGGCGCGAAGTAGCCGATCAGGTCAGCCCCGCAGCGTGGGATCGCCTGTCCCCAGTTGCGCGCGTACTCGTCGAAGGCCGCGACATTGAACGGGTCTATCTCGTAGCGGATGCAGCAGGTGATCATGGCGCATGTCTCGCATTCAGGGGTGTTGGCATCACCAATTTGGCCCGGCACGCCCCCGGGATGCTTCGGTCGAGACCGTAGCATTGCAATCAGGGTCCGGTAGCAGCCGAGTCCGTGGTTCGGCCCGGCTTCCCTGTTCGGTTATCTAGCCGTTACGACCCCGAATGCCTGCCTGATCCCGGCTGTGCCCTTGGGCGTCACGCTGACGGCACGGGTGCCCTCGATGCGGCGCACCCAGCCCAGCGTAAAGCAGCGCTCGCACAGCGCCGCCCCGACCGCGCCGGCCACATGCGGGCGGCGTTCGCTCCAGTCCAGGCAAGGGCGGCAAAACACCCGTCCGCTGCCGCCGCGCTTGGCGGCACGGGCCTCGGCCGCGCCGAGGTCCACGCCCAGCGAGCGCAGGAACACCGCCCCGTCCGGTGTCACGGCGCCGCCATCGGCCGACAGCTCGATGTGCCCGCGCTCGACCATGGCGTCCGCCAGAGCCACAGCCAGCTTGCCGGCCAGGTGGTCGTAGCAGGTGCGGGCGGCGCGCATCGCGGCATCCCGCGGACCGGTCACGACGGGCCGCCGCACCCGCAGGGCTGCCGGGCCAACCTCGGCCACGGCCATGATCCCCTCCAGCATCCGGGCAACGCCAGGCGACGCCAGTCGGTGGTAGCGATGCCGTCCCTGTTTCTCCACCGCGAGCAGCCCGGCACCGGCGAGGCGCGCCAGGTGCCCGCTTGCTGTCTGCGGCGTGACGGACGCGGCGCGGGCCAGCTCTGCCGCGGTCAGCGCACGTCCGTCCATCAGCGCCGTCAGCATGTTGGCGCGTGCGGGATCGCCGACGAGCGACGCGGTTTCGGCAAGTGCTGACGTGCTGACCATGGCCGCCACCATAACTCAGGCGGGCGCCAGATGCTTCGGCCGGGACCGTAGCACCCGGCTGGGTAAGACGGGCAGCTTGCCCGGGACGCAATCCCCGGAGCCGCCATGCCCCTCGACGCCACGTACCTGCCAGACCCGGCCACGAGCGCCTTGCGGCGGATCGGCACCCTCGCCGCCCGTGGCGCGCGGGCCAAGCTGTATGCCCCGGCGATGGAAGCGGCCGGATTGCAATCAGAGGACCTGGCCGCCGCCGGGCGTGCCTTCCACGCCGGCATCGCAGCGCCGGATACGGCTGCCGTGGCCGGCTTCGCCCTGCTGCGCCCCGGTGCCATGCCCGGCAGCCTGGTCCTGTCGGCCTATCGGTGGGAGGGGGACGCGCTGCACTGGACAGTCCGGCTGCTACCGGGCTGCGGCGGCCCGCCGCGGCGTCCTGGCGATGCAGACAGGGTGGGCGACGTGGACGAGGTGCTGCTGCTGGCGCGCGAGGCCGCTGCCTGGCGCCGATGCGTGGGGGATGCGGACGCCCCGTCGTTGGACGCCTACCTGGCCGAGTGCTGCGCATGAGCGCCATCCGCGCGCCCATGTTCTTTGGCTGGCGCGTCGTGTGGGCGGCCTTCGTGGTGGCCGTGTTCGGATGGGGGGTGGGCTTCTACGGCCCTCCGGTATTCCTGCATGCGATCCATGAGGCCCGTGGCTGGCCGGTGTCGCTCGTCTCGGCAGCCGTGACCTGCCACTTCCTGCTCGGCGCCGTGGTGGTGGCGAACCTGGCGGCGCTGCATCGGCGGTTCGGCCTGGTCGCCGTGACGCGGGCCGGTGCCTTGGCAGCGGCCCTCGGCGTCGCGAGCTGGGCGCTGGCACAGGAGCCTTGGCAGTTGTTCGCGGCCACGCTGCTGAGCGGCTTCGGGTGGGCTGCCACCGGGGTGGCAGCGATCAACGCCATTGTGTCCCCCTGGTTCGCGCGGCGGCGGCCGGCGGCGCTCAGCTCCGCCTATAACGGGGCCAGCGTCGGCGGGGTCGTGCTCTCGCCGCTGTGGGTTGCGCTGATTGCGGCCCTGGGCTTTGCAGCCGCCGCCGCCGCGGTCGGTGGCGTGATGGTGCTGGCCGTCTGGTGGCTGTCCGGCCGTTATCTTGGGCGCACCCCGGCCTCCATGGAACTGCTGCCGGACGGCGACATCCCGGGCGCAACAGCTCCAGCCCGCAGCGGTAGCGCTGCCGCCCCCCTGCCCGGGCGTACCCTTTGGCAAAGCTGGCGCTTTGTGACCCTGGCCGGTGCGACTTCGCTGGGCCTGTTCGCCCAGATCGGCCTCATCGCCCACCTGTTTTCCCTGCTGGTGCCGGCACTTGGCGCTCAGTTGGCCGGGTTCGCCGCCGGGCTGGCGACGGCATGCGCCATCGCCGGACGCACCGGCATGGGCTGGCTGCTGCCGCCGGGCGCGGACCGGCGCCGCGCGCTGGCGGCGAACTATGGCCTGCAGCTCTGCGGGTCGCTGGTGCTGCTGGCCGCGGGCGGCACAAGCGTGCCGTTGCTGCTGGGCGGCGTCATGCTGTTCGGGCTGGGCCTGGGCAACGCGACCTCGCTGCCGCCGCTGATCGTGCAGCAGGACTTCTCGCCGGCCGACACGGCCCGCGCCGTCGCCCTCGTCACGGCGTGCAGCCAAGCGGTCTATGCCTTCGCTCCGGCTACCTTCGGCGCGGTGCGCGACCTGGGCGCCGTGACCGGTGGCGCGGCGCCGCTGCTGTTCGTCGCTGCGGCACTCGTGCAGCTCGCGGCGGCTGGCACCCTCCTGTTGGGGCGCCAAGTCGTAGAACCCGCCGTTGCCGGCGCATGAGTGCCTGCCGAAAAGCAACACGACCGATGACATGCAAGGAGGCCCTCTGATGCCGCTCGTCCTCTACCTTCTCGCCGGTCATCATGGCGGGGACGCTTCGCGCGTAAGCAGGTTGTGGCTGTGGCTTGCGACGCAAAGGGACGAATGCCGCCGTGCGGAGCGTTTCCTGTTGGATCGCCGGCACCTGTTGGAATTGGACGGGCACCTGCTAACCGACGTGGGTCTGACGCGCGAGGACGTTTTGCGGAATGTGCCGTTCCAGTGCGGCGCTCAGGACGGCGGCCATGGGTTGGCCCTCAACCCGCAGAGGTGAAAATCCTCTATCTCGGGCTTGGGATGCTGGGTGGCCCCAAAGTGCATCAAGGCGCGAAGTTTCGGTATCGTGCAGAGATCGATACCCGCTCAGGGATCAGGTCGCTTCACTGATGCAAGCGGAACTGCAATGTTGTCGACAACAGTACGGGGAACGGGATGTTCAGTCATGTGAACGTCGGCGCGCGCGACCTCCCATCCCTGACGCGGTTCTATGACGCCGTGCTGGCGCCCCTCGGGCTGACCCGCGTCGGTGATGGAGAGATAGGCGGGCAGCCTGGGGTGCTCTGGCGGCTGGCCGGGCGACGCTGGCCGCAGTTCTGCATACAACCTCCCTTCAACGGCCTGCCTGCGACCTGGGGCAACGGCGTCCAGGTCAGCTTCGCCGCGCCGACCCGGGAAGCCGTCGATGCTGCATGGCGGGCCGCACTTGCCCACAGCGGTGCAGACGAAGGTGCGCCGGGGCTGCGAGAGCGGTACGCGCCGGACTTCTACAGTGCCTATTGCCGCGACCCGGAGGGCAACAAGCTGTGCTTCGTACATGCGGGCGGGATGTAAGCCGGCAGGCTCAGTCGTGCCTTGCTTCCCTCACTGGGAGGCTGAGATGCCGTCCACGAGGATAAGGTCGCGGCTGAGGGCGTCATCCCGCACTTCGAGCGCCGACGCATATTCGGGGGAGTGGTACCAGGCGCGCGCTTGCTTTATGCTGGGGAACTCGACAACGATGATCGCGCGCGGCTCCCAGGTTCCCTCAAGAGGTTCGATTGCACCGCCGCGGACGAGGTAGCGGCCCCCGTACTGGGCAATCGAAGCGGCGGCCCGGGTCCGGTAAGTCTGTAACGCCTCGGCGTCCCGCACTGCCACGTCAGAGATCAGGAATGCAGCCATGCAACGCTCCGTTGTGCGGCGCCCCTGCGCCGCCGTTCATGGTTCGCCGGCCGGCATGCCGGCCGACATCCGATTTGGTGCCGGCTAACTGACAGGACGATGAGGGTTCGGGGAGCCATACGGCGACTCCTGTGGCCGCACCGGGCGGGCGACTACCCGCAAGGCGGCAGGAGCCGGTTCGACTGGCCGCAGGGTGAGCCACGCCCCGGAGAGCATGACCGCCATGCCCAGCGCGTCCGTAACAGTGACCGTCTCGCCGAACACGAGCACACCGAGCAAGACGGCGATGGCCGGTGACACGAAGGCGAAGGAGCCGGCGCGCGAGGGACCCCACTCGCGCACGAGCAGAAGGTAGGCCGGATAGGCGACCAGCGACCCGAACAGCACGAGGAAGCCCCAGCTCGCCCACGCCGCCCCGCCCCATCGGCCGGACAGCGCCGCGACCGCCCCAGGCTCCAGCGCCAGTGCGCCGGCCGACAGGACGACCCCGCCACCCAGCGTGATGAGGCCCGACACCAGGGCGGACGGATAGGCGCGCAGCAGGGGACGCGCGAGGACCGCGCCCAGGCCGGCGGTGAACGCGCTCAGCACGATTGCGCCGCCCCCGGCCAGCCACATCGCCGTGCCCGCGCTTTTCCCTGGCCCGTTGCTCGCAAGCGCCTGCGGGCCGAACAGCACCAGTATGCCCACGACCCCGAGCGCGATGCCCGCTGCCCGCGCGGGGCTGAACCGCTCCTCCCCCAGCAGGGCGCCCGTGGCGAGCAATGCCACCGGCACGAAGGCGAGGTCGAGGATGGCGGCAAGCCCGGAAGTGACAAACTGCGCGCCCCAGAACATAAAGGCGTGGGTCACGGCGATCAGCAGCAGCGTGACGGCCGCCAGCCGCGGCCAGTCTGCACGCGCGATCCGCCCCAAGGCACCCTGCCACCGGAGGACCCCGAGCAGGATGACCCCGGCCACCATGAACCGCGTGCCGACGAAAAACACCGGCGGCACGGCCGCGATGCCGACCTTTACCGCGATCCAGGTCGCTCCCCAGACCAGGCACACCGCGGCGAACAGGGCGTGCAAACGAGTGAACCTCATGGCTTGGCATCCATCGCTAGTGGCGTGTAACGGGTATATATCAATTTAACCGTTACGCAACACCCCCTTGCGGCCGCGGTTGCCGGTCCCGAGCTTGGAGGCATGGAAAAGAACCGATCCGTCAGCACGCTGCACATCGTGGGCGGCCACCCGGGTCTGGACCTTGCCAACACGGTGGACTCCCGCCGCAACCAGGGCGGTCCGGACGTGCTTGTGGCCTATGGCGACCTGTTGGAGTGGGCGGAGCGTGTGGGCCTGCTCGGCGCCGAAGCCGCGGTTAAGCTGCGCCGATGCGCGGATGTGGCGCCCGGAGAAGCGGAAGCGGCGCTGGCCCGGACGAAGCGCCTGCGCGAGGCCATCTACCGTGTGTTCTCCGCCCTTGCGGCAAGCGGTGAACCGCCAGCATCCGACTTGCAGCTGATCGAGGATGAAGCGCGCCGCGCCCTGACCAGCCGGCGACTGGTGCGGACGGAGGCAGGCTATGGGTGGGTCTGGCCGGAGGAGGGGTTCGACACGCTTGCGCGCCGGCTGGCCCACGAGGCGGCCGAGCTGCTAACCGCTTCACGGCTCTGCCGGGTCAAGGAGTGTTCCGGCCGCGGCTGCGGGTGGTTGTTCTTGGACACCAGCCGCAACGGGCTGCGCCGCTGGTGCTCCGAGGAGGATTGCGGCACACCCGCCCGGGTTGCGCGTCACCGCTCCAAGGCGCACCTGGGCACGCCCGACCGAGGGTGAGCCGCCCCGTTCGGCTCCTGTGCTCATAGCCGATAGTGCACATCCTGCGTTGCTGCGGTGCAGCATGGGCGGGCGCTAAACCACGGCGGTCAAGCCGTCCGCAAGGTAGGCGCCCACGTCAGGACCTCGGGGATTGACCAGCACATGACGCAGCCAGGCTTGGCGTTCGTGCGCCTGGACCGCCAACTCCCATACGCACGGCCCGAAGCCTTCCGGCGCGGCGTCATGCAGTGCCTCGGGCTGCTCCGCCGGCGCACGCAGGTGGCGGTGCATCAGCACGTCGCCGTGCGCCCACCAGTCCACGAGCACCCAGAAGCCTTGCAGCCCCATGTGCATGGTCAGCACGGCAACGCCGTGGCTGGCGCCAGCGCCCGGCGGCAGCGGCAATGCGGCCCTGGGTGCCCGTTCCGCCGCTTGCACCGCAATGTCCGCTATCACGCCCTTCCTGCCGGCCAGCGTGATGGCATACCACTTCACGCGCCACCCCGTTTCGTCGCAAGTCGCACCCAGGAAGCTGATGGGCCGCGGCTCATACGTGTAGCCCTGTAGTCCCGGCAGGACGGGGATCGCCTGGTGTGCCATGCGCCGCAGGCTACCGCAGAACTGCACCACCCACCATTGGTCTGCGGCGGAGGGCGAAGGCCACTTTGCCAGGACTTAAGCCCTCACGGTGCGAAATCCGAAGTGCTGCGGCACAGAATAAGGTGTCGTCGCTCTATCCCTGGATTTAGAATCGCAACACCCGCTTCCGGCGCCGAGTATCCCAATCCTCGGGATTACCGACCTAGGAAGGTCGGCGGGCGCTTTTCCAGGAAAGCCGCGACGCCTTCCTGGGCATCGTGGGTCGGGACGATGCGGGCGAACGCCGCCTCCTCAATAGCCAGGCCGTCGTCAATGGAGGCGTTCATGCCGCGATGCACAGCCGACAGCGCAGCCGCGAGCGTCAGGAGCGGCTTTGTCGCCAGCTCCGACGCGAAGGCGAGGGCAGCGTCGAGCAGATCGGCCGCGGGCACGACCCGGTTGACCAAGCCAAGCCGGGCGGCCTCGGCGGCATCGAAGGTTCGTCCGGACAGGATCAGCTCCAGCGCGGCCTTCCGCCCGACGTTGCGCGGAAAGCGCTGGGTGCCGCCGAAGGTCGGGATGATGCCGATGTTGACCTCCGCTTTGGAGAAGGTCGCCGTGTCCGCCGCAAGTGCGACGTGCGTGGCCTCCACCAGCTCGCACCCGCCGCCGAACGCGAGGCCGTTCACGGCGGCGATCACCGGCTTCGGGAAGCTCTCGACGCGCCGTGTCATGCGGTGACCCGGCCGCATGAAGTGCGCGACCGCCTCGGCTGGACCCGCCCGCATGTGATGCTGGACCGCGGCGATGTCGGCCCCGGCGCTGAACGCACGACCGGACCCGGTGATGACGACGGCGCGCACGGCAGGGTCCAGCTCGATCCGGTCCAGCGCACCTACAATGGCGCCAAGCAGCTCGTTGCTGAGTGCGTTCAGCTTCTCGGGGCGGTTCAGCGTCAGCAGCGACACCGCACCCTTAAGTTCAAAGTTCATGACGTTGGACACGGCCCGTTCCCCTTGCTGCATCGGTGGTGGACGCAGACGCTAGGGACCGCTACAAGCCATGTATATTCACTGGTCGGTATACATGGCATCCCCAGCACTCCCGACGAAGGAACGGATCGTCGCCGCGGGAAGCAAGCTGTTCTACGCCGAAGGCATCGGGCGCGTGAGCATGGACGCGGTAGCTGAGAAGGCCGGGGTCACGAAGCGCACGCTCTACTACCATTTCCGGAGCAAGGACGACCTGGTTGCCGCCTACCTCGACAGCCGCGACCAGCCGAACCTCTTGCTGTTCCAGCGCTGGTTCGACGCGACACAAGGCGGGTTGGCAGAGAAGGTTCGCGGCATCTTCACCAACCTCGCCGCCTCCGCGCGGCACCCGAAGTGGAAGGGCTGCGGCTTCCTCCGCACGACAGCGGAACTCGCGCACATGCCGGGGCATCCGGCGATGAAGGTGGGTGCCGGCCACAAGAAGCGGTTCGAGAGCTGGATGCGCGGCGTGATCGAGGCGGAAGGGATCGCGGATGGCCTGCCGCTCGCCCGCCAGGTCATGCTCCTTTTGGATGGCTCCTTCGCTGTGACCCTGCTCCACCGCGACCCGACCTACATGGAAACCGCAGGCGAGGCGGCGTTCTCCCTCGTGAGGGCCGCCCTGACCTCGCGGTAAGATACCCGCTGCGCCTTCTAGCCGACGCCTGTTTCATTACGATTATAGGACGTTTGACCAAATGAAACGCCCCGTACAAGCTGCCTGGACAGGGTGGGCCTTCTTGATGTGAGTTATAGGTCATCCATGGGCGGAACCCGCATGGTGGCTGCCAAGTCCGGGGGATAACGGAAACAACGGGCCTCGTAGTCCGGCGCATCCTATGTCGCAACCGTCGTGATGCCGTCCCGATGATCGGCTACCTTTCCGGACAGCGTGGCCGAGACTGCTGCTTGAATGGCTTCGATTTGGTCTGCGAGCCTGATGGAGCGCGCAGGAAAGATGCCATCCAGCGCCGCAGTGCCAACCGTGATCGCGGCAGCGCCCGCGCTGATTGCGGCATCAACCCGATCCGGGTGGTCTATCGAGCCGGCAACGATGACCGGCTTCCCCACCGCCGCGCAGAGTGTCCGCATCAGGGCCGGCACGTCTGCCTTGAAGCGGTAGGCCAGGAGGTCAAGCCCATGCACGCCGTCGAGGTCGGCGAGCCGGCGGGCACTGTCCACGATCTCCTGAATCGTGCCCTCAAGCACGCTTGGATGGCCGGTGATCCGGCCTGCGAACGGGAAGTAGCGGATACCTGTGCCAGCAATGACCGGCAGGACGATCCCGGGGCGGGTGCCACCCAGAAGGTAATCCACCCCCAGCTCGGCCGCGGTCCCGGCCGATGCTGCCTCGCTCGCCGCATCAAGGCTCACGACTTCCAGGTACATCAAGGCGCCCGCCTTGCGGATCGTCTCGGCCAGGCCGCGCAACTCGGAAAGTGGCAGGCCGACATCCTTGAAGCCGATGTGCCAGACGCCGCTTGCCAGAACTTCGGCAAGACGGTCCATTGCGTCCGGCACGGTGCGGTCGGCCCGGGTCAGCATGAATATGAACTCGGGCCGCTTCATGCCAGCACCTGCTGCCGCACCGCGCCGCTACGCCCAGGAAGGGTTGCTTCTTGGCCTGCGGCCATCGCGAGCGCCTGCCGGAAGGCGCAGCGCAGGCTCGCGTGATCGGCGCGTCTGGTGCCGGCAATGTCGAATGCGGTGCCATGGTCAACGCTGGTCCGCACAAAGGGCAGGCCCACGGTAATGTTCACGCCCTGCTCCACGCCGAGGTACTTCACCGGGATCAGGCCCTGGTCATGGTACTGCGCCACCACCACGTCGAACTCGCCGCGGCGGGCGCGCATGAAAACGGTGTCGCCGGGCCATGGCCCGCTTGCGTCAATGCCCTCGGCCCGCGCCAGGGCGATGGCGGGGGCGATCACGTCCACGTCCTCGTGGCCGAACAGCCCACCTTCGCCCGCGTGCGGGTTCAGCCCGGCAACTGCCACCCGCGGCTGCTCAATGCCGAACCGGCGAAGCGCCTCATGCGCGAGGCGGATGGCGCGCAGCTCTGCCTCGGGCGTGATGAGGCGGATGGCATCGGCAAGTGCCACATGGATGGTCACGAGCAGGACGCGAAGCTCGTCATTGGCCAGCATCATCGCAAAGTCTGCTGTCCCAGCACGGTCGGCCAGCATCTCGGTGTGGCCGGGATGTGCGATGCCGGCCGCGCGCAGCGCCTCCTTGTGGATGGGAGCGGTGACAATCGCGCGCAGGCTGCCGTCGAGCGCGCCATCGATGGCGCGTTGAACCGCGGCGTGGGCTGAAGCACCCGCGCGGGCATCCACCACGCCATAGACGACGTCCCCGGCGGGCGTGCCAGCGCGCAGAACCTCCATCGTGCCGGGTGAGCATTCGGCCTCGCGCGGGTGGTCAATGCCGCGCACCGTGAGGGCTGCACCAACCAGGGCGACAGCCCGGCGCATCGCAGCCTCGTCGCCCACCACTATCCCCGGCGCTGGCAGCCCCTCGGCGAACAGCTTGGCGACGATCTCCGGGCCGATGCCGGCGGGATCGCCCATCGTGATGCCGATTGGTGGTACTGTCATGTGCTCAGCCTTTCTCGGTAAAGCGGCGAAACGGGATTGCAGAGGGCCTTGCAGAGCCGGACCAAGGTGCCCTGGTCGCCGAAGCCGCCCGCCTTGGTGATCACGGGCAATGGATACGGGCCGTCCAAGATGCCCACAGGCACACCAGGCTCCATCTCGCCCCAAAGCCGGAGGCCGCAGGCGCCAAGTGCGCCTGCAGCAGCTCGGGCGGTGTCGCCGCCCGTTGCGATCAGGCCATCCACGAGACCGTCTGCCGCAAGGCTGCGGGCCACTTCGGCAAGGCAGGCGGCGGCGGCGGCTGCGCCGCCTGGGACGACGGGCGCCGTGGACTGGACGATGATCGGCCCGCCACGGCGCGCGACGCTCCTGCACTCTGCGCCCGCGCGCCCTGCCACGGCGCCCAAGCCTGCCGATCCCGCCGCAGCCAGAGCGATGCGGACCGGCGGCATCTCTGTGGCGGCTGCAAGGATTTCGACTTGGGCGCGGCTTGCAGGATGCAGGCTGCCTGCCAGCACCAGCGGCCGGCTGGCTCCAGGCTGGACCATGGGCAGCCCTGTCCCGCTTGCCGGATGCGCGCGCGCCAGGGCGTGGGCCAAGCCTGGCGAACCCACCCAGAGCACTCCATCACCTGCGCCTACGGCTGTGAGGGTCGCGTCGAGGTCGGCATCGGTTTGCGCGTCCACGACAACCACCCGGCCTGCGCCGATTGCTTGCCCGATGCGGATGGGGTCGTGCGCTTCTGGTGCCGTAAGCTCAATGATGGGACCAAGACCCGCGTGCCTGTCAATCAGCTTGGAAACGGGACCCGGGTTCAGCGTCCAATAGGGACCCGTCTGTGCTGACGGGAGCACCTACCTGAGGTTGTGGTCGGCGCTCAGGTATGGGTCTTGCTGCGCCAGCTTTCG
>JAABUN010007178.1_pt1 | contig 12226 bp, 10 predicted proteins | sample 5559311 | NCBI WGS metagenome assembly JAABUN01 (sample SAMN10711877, study PRJNA513370) | rock metagenome | isolation source: Antarctica rocks | place: Antarctica: Victoria Land, Siegfried Peak sud | reverse complement strand
CTGATTGCCGCCGCGCTGGCCGTCATCTGCTTCACCGGACCCGTTGCGGCCCATCGGCTTCTGTTCCGGCGCGGGGTCAAGGACTTCTTGGTGCGGTACACCGCGCGGCTGGCCGGCGTGGGTCTGACCTTCCTGGCGGTCGCGGTGGTCGGCGGCGTGGTGCTGGTGATCGACGTGCTGCTCAGCCACGCTGCTTCCATCGGAATCGGCGTCGCACTGGTGGTGATCGGGTCCGCGCTCTGGCTGTTGGTGCCGTGGTCGGTGCGGCACCGAGGTCATGAGCCGGACGAGGTGTGATGGCGGGCGCCGACGGCGGCACTCGCCCCACCGGGTCCCTATGCTCGAGCGCGGCGCGTCCTCTGTGCCGGATCGGAACCGAGGTCATCGTGCCGTCAGATCACCGCTCAGGCCACCGGATCGGCGGTTCCCTGCTTCCGGGTCTGACGGCCTGTGGCATCGCCGTCGGCCTGGCACTGATGGTGAGCCGGTGGCTGCCGAGCATCAGCCCGCTGACGATCTGCGTGGCGGCCGGCGTCGTGACCGGCAACATCGGTCTGTCGCTGCAACGGCTGCGGCCCGGATTGCAGTTCGCGGCAAAACGGTTGCTACGCCTGGGCATCGTGATCCTCGGCCTTCGACTGGCCGTCCCCGATGTGGTGCGCCTGGGCTGGCCGGCCCTACTGGTGATCATCACCATCGTCACGCTGACCTTTTTCGGCACCCAGTGGCTCGGCCGGCGGATGGGGCTGACGCCGGGCACCAGTCTGTTGATGGCAACAGGGTTCTCCATCTGCGGCGCGTCGGCCATTGCCGCGATGGACGGTGTGACGACGAACGAGGAATCAGAGGTGGTCACCTCGATCGCCATGGTCACCCTGTTCGGCAGCCTCGCCATCGTGGTCCTTCCGCTGTTGCACCACCCCTTCGGGCTGGACGACCGTCAGTTCGGTATGTGGACGGGAGCCAGCGTCCACGATGTCGCCCAGACGGTTGCCGCGGCGTCGGTGGCCGGACCGGCCGCGTTGGCGGTGGCGGTGGTGGTCAAGTTGACCCGGGTGGTGTTGCTCGCGCCGATGGTCACCGCGATGAGCGTGTACCGGCGGCGCACCGGTGTCCCCACGGGGGGCCGGCATCCCGCCGTGCTGCCGTTGTTCGTCGCGGGCTTCGTCGCCATGGTGGTGCTGCGCAGCACCGGCCGGCTGCCGACGGCCGTGCTGGAGGTCGCCCAGCACGTCGAGGCCGTCCTGCTGGGCGCTGCTCTGTTCGGTCTGGGCACCGGCGTGCAGCTGCGAACACTGGCGCGGACCGGTGGGCGGGTGGTTCTGCTGGGCCTGTGCTCCTGGGTGCTCATCGCGGCGATGGCCTTCGGCGCCGTCCAGCTTGTCGGCTGACCGGCGGATAGGCTCGCTCCATCGATTCCACCGGCGGTCGACGGGAGAGTGACGACATGGGCGCGATCAGCAACATGACGGGCAAGGCGCTCGGTGCACTGGGCAAGAACCTGGCTCCCCGGCATACGTCGGTGTTCGTGCGGTCCGTTCTCGACCGTGCCATCGACGGCGTCGGCCCGTTACCCGGGGCGGCGAAATCCGCGGATCGGGAACGCATCAAGGCCAAGGGGGACGTCGAGGCGGCCATCGGGGAACTGATCGACGGTCACGCCAAACTCGCTGGCGCCCAAGGCTTCGCCACCAACATCGGTGGCATCGTGACGGCAGCGGCAGCCATCCCCGCCAACATCGCCGGCCTGGCGCTGATCCAGTGCCATCTGGTCGCCGGCATCGCGCATCTTCGGGGTTACGACCTGCAGGACCCGAACGTCCGCAACGCGGTACTGGCGTGCCTGCTAGGAAAATCAGGGGTCAGGAGCCTGGTCGGTAATCGCTTGCTGCCCGCCACCCCGTTCGGTATCGCCACCGCCGCGGAACATGATCCGGCCGTCGACGAGCAGATCGTTCAGACGATCACCGCGGAGCTGATCGCCGGTGTCGGCGGGAAGCGATTGGCGACATTGGTCGGAAAGCGCATCCCGCTGGTCGGTGGGGCGATCGGCGGAGCGAGCGACGGTTACGGCACCTGGCAGGTGGGGCGGTACGCCGCCAAGGAGTTGCGACGGAACGGCAAGGAACGGACGACCATGAACTCCCCGGGATGACCCGACCTGCAGTCCTGCCGGCTGGGAGTGGACCATCCCTGTCGGGCACCGGCGATTCCCCGTACGCCCAGTCGGTCCCTTGTCGGCCGCGAATCGTCAGGCTGCGGATGCGAAAGACTCCGGCACACACAGACCATGCTCCGGTCCGCTTGCCCACGGATGGCCACCACGTCCGCGTCCTTGACACTGACGTCAGTTGTCTGACAACCTGCCGCTCAGCGTCGGACCGTGGCGGGTGGTCCCGCGGCAACGATCGGAAGGGGCGGCATGCGCACGATCGACTGGATCTCAGCCGGCCCGGACAGTGCGGGACGCATCCGGTTGATCGACCAGACCCGGCTTCCCGCCAGCACCGCCGTTCTGGACATCGACACCGTTGGCGAGCTGATCGCCGCCATCCGGCGGCTGTCCATCCGCGGCGCGCCTGCCCTGGGGGTCGCGGGTGGCATGGGCGTCGCCCTTGCCGCACAGCGGATGAACCGCCAGCAGACCCGCGCTGCCGCCGCCGACATCAGGGCTGCCCGGCCTACTGCCGTCAACCTCGCCGTGGGAGTGGATCGAGCGCTGGCCGCGTTCGACCTCGGCGGCCCCAGTGGGGCGCTGCAGGCAGCGCTGGACATCCGCGACGAGGAGATCGACGCCGGTCTGGCGATGGCATCCCGGGGAGCGGACCTGGTTCGCGAGCTCGCCGCCGACGGCGGCGGCCGCAAGGACCGGCTGACGGTGATGACCATCTGCAACACCGGCGCGCTGGCCGCGGTCGAGCACGGAACTGCACTTGGTGTGGTGGAAAGGTTGCACCAGGACGGAAATCTGAGGTTGGCGATCGCGCTGGAGACCCGGCCGCTGTTGCAGGGCGCCCGGCTCACCGCATGGGAGTTGGACCGGATGGGCGCCGACTACGAATTGATCGTCGACTCGGCTGCCGCATCGGTGCTGGCCGGTGGTGACGTGGACGCGGTTCTGGTGGGAGCTGACCGGATCGCGGCCAACGGCGACACCGCGAACAAGATCGGCACGCTCGCTCTGGCGGTCGCTGCCCGTTACTTCGGCATACCATTTCTCGTGGTGGCGCCGGAGACCACCGTCGACGTGAGCACCGCCAGCGGCTCGGACATCGAGATCGAGGATCGTGGACCGGGCGAGGTGTGCTCGTTCGCCGGCGTCCGCACAGCTCCGCCGGGAGCCCAAGTCAAAAACCCCGCCTTCGACGTCACGCCGGCCGAGCTGATCACCGCTGTGGTCACCGACCGTCGGGTGATTATGCAGCCGCAGAACATGAGAACAGCAGCACCGATCGGGGCCTGACCAGCCCGCCACTGATCGTTCGAGGAGGAACGCATGAAGCGCACGGCAAACCTGTTGCTGGCGATGGCATCCGCTGCGGCACTCACCCTGGCCGGATGTTCACAGAACACCGCACAGAGTCCCAGCTCGTCGGCTGCCGGTGGAGCCGTGGGCTCCAGCGCCACCGGCGACACCGGCTCGCCCTCGAGTCCGGCCGCCGACTCGGGAACCGCGTCGGAGTCGAGTTCCGGGTCCGAGTCGAGTTCCGAGTCGAATTCCGGGTCCGAGTCGAGTTCCGGGTCGGAATCGAGTTCCGGGTCTGAGTCGACTACCGCATCCGAGTCGAGTACGTCAGCGGAGTCCGGCTCATCAACGACCGACACCGCATCCGGGTCAGGGTCCGAATCGGCATCAGGGTCTGCTACCGGCAGCGCGGGCTCAGGCGGCGCCGACAGCTCGTTCAAGCTGCCGGCCACCAAGCCGTCCGGCGCGAAGGATGCCATCAAGGTCGCGCTGGTCCGGCAGTCCGGCATCGGTGACTACTTCGAACAGTGGGGCAACGGCGCCACCAAGCAGCTGCAGGCGGCCGGCGCGAAGGTCACCACCTATGACGCCCGCAACAACAACGACAAGCAGGCCACCGACTTCAATGACGCGATCGCCTCGAAACCGGACGTGATCATCGTCGACCACGGCCTCAAGGACACCATCGACCCGAAGATCGATCAGGCGATCAAGGCGGGCATCCCGGTCGTTGTGTACGACGTCGCGATCGCCAACAAGCAGGCGCTGTACCTCTCGCAGGACGACGCATCGATCGCCACCAAGATCCTCGACTACATGAAACAGGACAACTCCGGCGGCGGAAAGATCGCCTACGTCAACGTGTCCGGCATCGCGCCGCTGGATTCCCGGGATGTGATCTACCAGCAGTTCCTGAAGGCCAACCCCTCGTTCACCGAGTCGGTGCACTTCGGCAAGTACTCCGAGTCCGTGGCCGCCGACACCGCCAGCGAGGGTGCGGCCGCCCTCAAGTCGGCCCCGGACACGACGCTGGCCTTCGCCGCCTACGACGAGTTGGCCAAGGGAACGCTGATCGCACTGCGGCAGAACAGCATGACCAAGGTCAAGGTGTACGGCGTCGACGTGTCAACGGCGGACATCCAGCTGATGACCGAGCCCAACAGCCAATGGCGGGCAACCGCTGCCACCGACCCGGCAAATGTCGGTGCCATCGTCGCCCGGGCGGCCATCTCCGCCGCCGACGGGGTGGACCTGCCCAGCAAGATGACCATCCCGGCAGCACTCATCACCCAGGACATGTTGAAGGAGAAGGGGGTGGCCGACATGGACGGGTTGCGCAAGGCGCTGCCGGACCTGAAGACCCCCACCTTCCTCGGCGCCAGCTGGATCCCGGAGATCACGCCCGGCCAGTGAATGACGCGCGGCGGCGGCGCTGGCATCCCCCGACCCCGGCGCCGCCGCTGCGTCCCACAATGGGCGTGTTCCATCACCAGCCGGGCCCATGACCAGGGAGCCTGATGATCTGCCGCCAGCGCCGATGAGCACCGTCCTGCAGGTGCGGGACATCACCAAGAGCTTCGGTCCGAACCAGGTGCTGCGCGGCGTCGGGCTCAGTGTGAACCGCGGCAGTATCTACGGTCTGATGGGAGCCAACGGCGCCGGCAAGTCGACACTGATCAAGATCCTCTGCGGTGCCGAGAAGCCGGACGGCGGAACGATTCTGCTCGCCGGCGAACCGGTCAGTTTCGCCGATCCGCTGGCAGCCGCCCGGCACGGCGTCGGGACCGTCCACCAGAACCCCAACGACGGCGTCGTGCTGGACATGACGGTCGCCGAGAACCTGGCGCTGGATCGGCTGACCGACCCCTCCAGCCCACCGACCTTCACCTTCCGCCGCACCGAACGGCACGCAACCGAGGTGGCCGACACGCTGGGACTTCGGCTGTCCAGATCGGTGATGCGGGCGCCGGTGCGAGAACTCGGCGTCTCCGAACGGCAGCTCCTGGTGCTGGCGAGGGCGCTGTCCCGCAAACCGGAGATCCTGATCCTCGACGAGCCGACCTCCGCGCTGTCCACCGACGAGAGCAGCAGGCTGTTCGAGTTGATCGGGGAGCAGGTGACGGGCGGGATGACGGTCATGTACGTGAGTCACAAGCTGGCCGAGTTCGACATTCTCTGCGACCACGTCGGTGTGCTGCGTGACGGGGCGATGCAGGGAGAGTTCGACAAGGTAACAGACACCGGCGCGGGGGCCCGCGCGGTGGTCGGCACAGCCGGGACAGCCGCCGATAAGGCAAAGCCGGGCCGGACCGAGCCAGGGTTCGACTGGGCAGAGGTACTGCAGGCGTTGTTCGACCGGACGCCCGCGGAGATGAAGCGCACCGAACAGGTCGGTGACGCCCCGGTGCTGCGGATGGCCGATGTCCAGGTACTGCCGGAGTCCGAGCGTTTCGAGCTCGACCTCCGGCAGGGTGAGGTCACCGTGCTGCTGGGCCTGCTTGGCAGCGGCAAGACCGAACTGCTCGAGTGGCTGTTCGGCGCCCGGCCGGCCCTGTCCGGGTCGATCACCTTGGACGGCAAGCCGTTCGCTCCCCGTCATCCGGCCCAGGCCGAGACCTGCGGGGTCTACCTGGTGCCGGAGTCCCGGCACGAACAGGCCATCATCCCCGGCTGGCCGCTCTATCAGCAGATGACCCTGCCGTTCACCCGCGACTATTCCTCGGCGACGCTGATGTCCGGTGGCCGGGAACGGCGGGCAACCACCTCGATGATGGACCGGATCGGGGTGATGGCCGGTGGTCCCAGCAGTCCCATCGAGACGTTGTCGGGCGGCAACCAGCAGAAGGTGGTCATTGGACGATGGCTGATGGGCCGGCCCAGGGTGCTGCTGCTGGACGAACCGTTCCGCGGGGTGGACATCAATGCCAGGCACGACATCGGCGAGACGATCCGGGATTTGGTCAGCAGCACCGCCGTGCTGGTGGCCACCTCCGATCTGGACGAGGCGCTGGAGGTGGCCGACCGGATCGTGGTGTTCCGCCAGGGCACCATCGCCGCCGACGTGCGGCTCTCCCAGGCCACCAGGAGCGGGCTGATCGAGGCGATGAGCCGCCGGTCTTCCGCCCTTATCGACGAGGAATCCGCTCCCCCGAGCGGATTGTCGGTCGCCGGCGACCCGCTGGAAAGGGCCGGCCTGTCTCCCGAGGTGACCACCGAGTCGACCAGCGACACGCTGGGGAAGGATCAATAGATGACAGCCGGAACGGCGGTCGGCGGCACCAGGGAACGCGCCACCCTTGTCGACTTCTTCGTGCGGTACGGAGTGTTGATCATCGCTGTCGCGGTGATCGTCACCTTCGCCTTCACCATCGATCAGTTCGCCTCGATGGACACCGTCACCTCGATCCTGCAGGCACAGACGGTGGCCGGGATCGCGGCCCTGGGAATGACGCTGACCGCCGTGGTCGGCGATCTGGACCTGTCCGTCGGCGCCGTCGCCGGGCTGTCGGTGACGGTCGCCGCCATCGTGATGATCCGGTTGGCGCTCACCGGTCCGACGGCCATCATCGCCTGCCTGCTGACGGGTCTGGCTGTCGGCTGTGTGAACGCCGTCCTGATCGTGCAGCTGAAGATCCCGCCGCTGCTGGCCACTCTGGGCACCATGTTCACCGCGCAGGGCCTCAAACGTTGGCTGGTGGACGGCCAGACGCTGGTCACCGGGCTGCGGCTGCGGGGTGGTGAACCGATGAAGGGCCGGGTCACCCAGGATGTCGCCGCCATCGACGGGAGCAAGGTGTTGGGGCTGCCGATCTCGGTCTACATTTTCCTGCTGATCGCCCTGTTCATGTGGATCTTCTTGGAGCGCACCAGGTTCGGCCGATTGTTCTACGCGGTCGGCGGCAACGCCGAGGCGGCCAGGCTGGCCGGCGCTCGGGTACCTCGTTACCGCTTCGCCGCCTACGCAATCTCCGGAGCGCTGGGTTCCATCGCTGGCATCATCCTGATCTCACGGCTGCGGCAGGGCGACGTGACGGCCGGTGACTCGACCCTGCTCGACGCGGTGGCGATGACGCTGGTCGGCTACGCGGTGCTGGGCGCCCGCAAGCCCAACGCGTTCGGCACCTTCGTCGGCGCCATCTTCATCGGCGTGGTGCTGTACGGACTGGCCCGGCTCGGCCTGAGTTACTACACGCAGGACCTGATCAAGGGGCTGGTGCTCATCTTCGCCCTGCTCATTTCGTTCTCCTTGCGGCGGCGAAGGAGGAAGGCGGCGTGACAGCGGCGTCGCAGGGCGGGCCACCGAACGGCACGGTGCTGACCGTCGAAACGGTGCCGGGATACATCGCCAGCAGGCCTGCGCTGGCCGGACTCGTTGCGGCCGATGGCATGTCCGTCACCGAGGTGGGCGACGGGAACCTCAACCTGGTGTTCATCTGCCGCGGTTCGGACCGCCGGTCGCTGGTCCTCAAACAGGCGCTCCCCTACGTGCGGCTGGTCGGCCCGTCTTGGCCGATGACGGAGGAGCGCGCGGCCAGAGAGGCGGCAGCGATCACCGCGCATTCCGCGGTGTCATCTCACGTCTGCCGCCTCATCGATTTCGACCCCGAGCGGCACGTGCTGGCGCTGGAGGACCTGAGCGATCACACCGTGCTGCGGACATATCTGAACACCGGCGGCGATCACACCGGGGTCGCGGAGCGGCTCGGCGGGTACGTCGCCGACGTCGCCTTCGGGACATCGTTCCTGGCCCTCGGTGAGGAACAGTTCCGGCTGCGTGCCGCGAAAAGTATCAACACGGAGTTGTGCGCACTGACCGAGGACGTCATCTTCACCGAGCCGTTCCTGGGGGCGGAACGCAATTCTGTGCGGCCGGACGTGCAGCCGCAGGTGGACACCCTGCAGCACGACGCCGCATGGTTGGACGCCGCTATGGCGATGAAGCTGCGTTTCCTGACGGTGCAGGAGGCCCTCCTGCACGGGGATCTGCACTCCGGCAGCGTGTTCGTCCGCCGCGGCGGCCATCCGGCCGGTCCGGGCCCGGCGACCGGTAGCGAGGCCGACTCCACCCTGTCGGTGAAGACATTCGACTCAGAGTTCGCCTGCTACGGACCGATCGGATTCGACCTCGGCTCGATGTGGGCGAACATGCTGGCCGCCGGGGTGCGTGCTCTGGTACTCGACGACACCGATCGCGGGGGATCGTTGCTGCGGACGGTTGCCGCAAGCTGGGACTCCTTCTCGGCGCGGATCTGGCAGCTGTGGCCGAACCGCGAATCGCCCGGGAAGTACCCCGATGCCTTCCTGCGGGCCTGGACGGATTCGATCCGGGTGGACGCCGCCGGCTTCGCCGGCTGCGAGGCGGCCCGCCGGGTGATCGGACTCGCGAAGATCAGTGACCTGGAATCGCTGTCCGGCGAACAACATCGACGCACCGCCACGGCGATCCTGCGGCTGTCCCGGCTGCTCCTGGTGGAGCGTGCCGATCTCGACTTCGACGCTCTGGTCCTGGCGGCCGAGCAATTCAGCTCGGCATGAACCGAGCCGCACGTCCGTCGGCTCCGATCTCGGTCCCCGTCGGCCGACGGTCGGCTACCGGTATGTCTCCACGCACCGATAACGAGGTTTGATGCGCTGATTCACGAAGGCACCGATGCTGTCCGCCGCCAGCATCGCCGCATAAGTGCTGGCCGGCACCGCGAAGTACTGGTAGACGTCGCCGCTCCGGTACTCGATCTCCAGGACGTTGGTGGCCCTGTCGTAGCCGACCGAGCAGAGGCTGTGCGAGGCGACCGGTTCCCGTTTCACGATCGGGTGACCGTCAGCCGGTCGGGGAAAGGTCGAGCACCAGGAAGTCGCGCACCTTCGCGAGCCGCAGGATCGACCTGACCACCAGCGGCATCCCGGCCGGTTCATCGCGGTGCTCGAGCCGCGGGCTGGTCAACCGATGGGTGCGTCGCCTGCTCCGGAGTTCGCAACCGCCGGCGGCCAGCACGTTCTTGACCCAGTCGGCATCCGGACCGTATGTCAACGCAACCAGATAGCCGCCGTCCCGGACGAAGACGTTGATCGGCGTCCGGTACTGATTGCCGGATCTGCGGCCACGGTGGATCACCACACCGAACCCGGGCATCCACGGCGCGACCCGCACCGTCAACCTGTTCAGGCCGGCCTTGTTCAGCCGGGCGATCCTGCGTCCCAGTGGCATGCTGGCGAATCTATTGGATGCGCGGCAGGCCGCGATGTGTCAGTCTGCTGTGCGAGCGGCTGGTGCGTTGAACACTGTTCGACGCCGACGACGTCGCAGCCGGACTCCGGCCGACTCGTTCGGTGTCTTGCGACCGTGAGGAGCAATTCCATGAGACGGACCCGTCTGGCGGTGGTAGCTGCGGCAGGCCTGAGCCTGCTGGCATCCTGCAGCAGCCAGGTTGCCGGTAGCGCGACCGCTCCACGTACCGGGATCGTCACGATGACGCCCGCCGAGACGCCGGACTCCGCCTCGGACACCCCCACCACCCACCAGGTCTCTCCGGGAGGAACGGTTTCCGGCGAACAACTACCGGGCATGGGAGAAGCGAACTGCCTCGGTTGTGCCCCGGTGATCATTACTGGAATCGTTTCGGGCGAAGCGTCCGGCTCCTATGACATCAGTGACGACGTCGCGAAAGCCGTCATGAACCTCATGCTGAACCAGATACGGGACTTCTGGAACAACACCTATCAGGAGGTGTTCAACGCGTCGACCCAATCCGATCTGCTGGTGGCATTCACAACAGACGATCAGTCGTTCGCGTGCGGGACCCAAGTTGTGACCGGCACATACAGTCCGGGTTATTGCTTCCTGAACGACACCCTTGCAGCGCCGATTCAAGTGACGAAAGATGCGGCTACCAAGGGTTTGGTCAGGACCAAGGGTGCAACCGTCGACCCGGCCGGTGCGATCGGAGTCTTTTTCCTACTGGCGCACGAATGGGGACACAACGTGTCGAGCGAGCTGGTCGCCACATTCGGCGGCCTGGAGACTCTGCGGAAAGTGCCGGATGTCGAGCAAGAGAATCTCGCTGATTGTGCCGCCGGCATGGCCATCGCGGGCGTCGAGATGAAATTCGATCAGGTAGACGCCGCGGCCGTGCTGAAATTCGCCGAACAGGCCGGCGAAGACGTGGGCAGAACGCACGGAACACCCGAGCAACGACGCGCGGCGGTCTCCATGGGCCTGAACCATGCCCGCGGCGATTGGAAGGGCTTTTCTGCCGGACTTGGTCAATGCGTGAGCGCCCAAGCGCCCACGCTCAAGCAGCTGATGCACGGCTGAATCATCCGATCAATCGGGCGGCCGCGATCGGAGCGCGCCGGCGTACTGTCCTGCATCTCTCAGCGCGCCCTTGACCGTGCACAATGGGGTCGACTGGTCGTCAGACGACTGACCACTCCCTGCTACCCGAGAGGCGACATGCACAGCCGCTGGGACTCGACCTCCGCTCCCGACGACCCGCTGGAGCAGGCCGCCTACGGGGCGCGGCTGCTCGGCTCCGATCCTTCGCTGGTGCTGCACGGCGGCGGCAACACCTCCGTCAAGTCCTCCGCGAGCGACGTGACGGGCGAGGAGATCCAGGTGCTGTACGTCAAGGGCAGCGGCTACGATCTGGCCAGCATCCCGCCGGAAGGGTTCACTCCGCTGCGGTTGTCCCGGCTGCGCGAGCTGCTCGAGGTCGAGCGGCTGACCGACCCGCAGATGGTGAACGAGCTGCGGTGCGCACGCCTGGACGCATCTGCGCCCGACCCGTCGGTGGAGGCCCTGCTGCATGCGCTGCTGCCGTTTTCGGCCGTGCAGCACAGCCACGCCGATGCGATCGTCACCCTGACCAACCTGGCCGACGGCGAGGCGACGGTACGGGAGGTGTTCGGCGACACCGTCGTCGTCATCCCCTACGTGATGCCGGGATTCGACCTGGCGGCAACGGTGGCCCGGATGTGGCCGGAACAAGCGGGACAGGCCACTATCGGTCTGGTGCTGCTCAACCACGGACTGTTCACCGTCGGTGCGGACACCCGGCAGGCGTACCAGCGGCACGTCGAGCTGATCGACACGGCCGAGCGATTCCTCGCCGAATACGCCGCTGCCCCGGAATCGCCCGTCCAGCAACAGCTTCCGCCAATCCCAGCGGTCGAGCTGGCCGGAATGCGGCGGGCCGTCAGCATGGCGGCCGGAACCCCGATGATCGTCAGCCGCCATATCGACCCCGCGGTGGCAACATTCGTCGCCTGCGGGGACCTGGCTGAGATCGCGACCCGTGGGCCGGCCACCCCGGACCACATCATCCGGACCAAACTCGCACCGCAGATCGGCACCGACGTGGACGCCTACGCCGGTCGATACCGCGAGTACTTCGCCCGCAACTCCGAGCGACGATCATCATCGGACGGCTCCGCGCTGACCGCGCTGGACCCGGCCCCGCGGGTGGTGCTGGATGCTCGGCTCGGCATGCTGACCACCGGCCGGCAGGCCAAGGACGCCGACATCGCGGCCGACATCTACCACCACACCATCGGCATCATCTCGGCAGCGGAGCGGCTCGGCGGATATCGCGCGCTCCCGGAAGCCGAGCTGTTCGACGTGGAGTACTGGGACCTGGAGCAGGCGAAGCTCCGTCGGGCCGGCGACCCGCCGATGTTCGCCGGCCAGGTTGCGGTGGTCACCGGTGCCGCCTCGGGCATCGGGAAAGCCTGCGCCGCGGCACTTCTGACGGCCGGCGCGGCAGT